>OGPL01002259.1_pt1 | contig 14768 bp, 10 predicted proteins | sample 1552901 | NCBI WGS metagenome assembly OGPL01 (sample SAMEA2580244, study PRJEB22360) | human gut metagenome | biome: human gut; feature: human-associated habitat; material: faeces | place: Denmark | collected 2008/2010 | reverse complement strand
CTTCCCGCGATGCCCCTATGCCCACCTTTGTGACCGAGGGCCTGATCTTCGGCAAGCCTTCCATCGTGTCGGAGCACACCGGCACCGCCGGGCTCATCACGGAAGGGGTGGACGGCTTTGTGTACCGCAACGACGACCCCGTCCAGCTTTCCAAGGTGCTGGCCCACGCCATCGAGCACCCCGACCAGCTGGCCGCTATGAAGGCCGACTGCCGCAAGCTCTACGAGCGCTACTACACCAACGAAGCCTATGTCTCCACCCTGGTCCGTCTGATCCGGGAGCTGACCGAGTCCCGCTAAGCCTTTTGTTTTATTCTTGTTAAATTCAACGCCCCGGAAAATCCGTGTGATCTTCCGGGGCGTTTTTGCACGCAGTGCATCAAAACAAGCTGCAATATTTGTCAGTTTCTTTCCATTCCGGACATCTTTTTTATCATCCGGGCCGGATTGCACAAGAAAATTCGGCTTCCGTTCACAAAGACGGCCTGCGGCTGTGCTATACTTTTAAAAAGTTTCATCCTGTCTGAAAGGAGTTCTGCCCCCATGAACCAATCTGCCGCCTCTCAGCCTTCCCGCAAAAAGGCCGTATTATCTCTGCTGATCCTGCTGGCGCTCACCTGCGTGATCGTGCTCATCTTCCGGGATCACTGGGCTGAGATCACCGCCGCCCTCACCCAGCTGAACCTGTGGCAGGTGCTGGTGGTACTGGCGCTGGGCATCAGCTACCCGCTGCTGGAGGGGGGCGGGGCGCGGGTCATCGTGCGCAGCCGCATTCCGGGTTTCAGGCTCCGGCAGGGCATCGATACCGCGTGGTGCGGCACCTTTGGCAATGTGGTCACACTGGGCGCAGGCGCCGTGCCGGTGCAGACCTGGTATCTGCATCAGGCAGGGCTGGACATTGGCCCCGGCGTGGGCCTGATGACCCTGCAATATGTATTCCACAAGACCACCGTTCTGCTCTATGCCACTGTGATGCTCCTGCTGCAGCACCGTTGGCTCGCCGCCAACACCTCCGGCGTGATGCACTATCTGCCCGCCGCCTACTGTGTGGTGGCGCTGGTCATCGTGACGCTGGTGCTGCTCTGTGTCTCGCCGCTGGTGCAGCGGCTGGCCCGCTGGGCCATGGGCTTTCTGCCCAAAACAGAACCATGGCAGACCCGCCGGGAAAAGTGGCTGGAGCAGCTGGACACCCTGGCCACCGAGAGCCGCCTCCTGCTGGCCGACAAGGGCCGCTGTGCCCGTATCCTTGCCGTGCAGACCCTCAAGCTGTTTCTGATGTTCACCCTGCCGTGGTTCTGCATCCGCTTCATGGGGCTTTCCTGCGGGCTGAGCTTCTGGCAGGTACAGCTGCTCACCAGCCTGATGCTCTTCCTTTCCAACGCCCTGCCCAATGTGGCAGGCATGGGCTCCATTGAAACAGCCTTTCTGCTGGTGTTCAGCAGCTTTATGACCAGCGGCGAGGCCATGAGCACCCTGATGCTCTTCCGCATCGCAAGCTACTATTTTGTGTTCGCCGCCAGCGCCGCAGGCACCTTTGCGGCGCAGAAGCATCTGGAGAACAGTTGACATCCTGCGCATTCCGGCACTATAATGAAAGCGTACTCTCTGAAGATCTCTGGCCGCCTGCTGTGCGGCCCGCCAAAGGAGAACGCCTTATGGAAAACAAAAGTCTCCGTTTTTATGCCATCATGGCCCTCTGGGTCGTGTTGTTCGTGCTGTTGTTCGTTTCCAACCGCCGCGTTGATCTGAAAACCGACATCAATAAAAGCACTTCCGTCTCCGTCAGCGTGGAGGATACCGTCAGCCTGAGCCCCTCTGTGGTCACCACCCGTGCCTATTCTGTGGGCGATGATACTTATCAGGCATTTTTCGAGATCCTGCAAAACGCGAGCTGCTACCAAAAGTTCAACCAGAATGTCCGCTCCTACTCCCACGAATACGAAGCGCATTCCATCACCCTGCGCTTTGCAGACGATGCCAGCCAGAACCTGCTCTTCACCGTCTATTCGGACGGGGTCTGCCAGGTAAACGGAAAATTCGTCTTCCTCCGCTCCCCTGATGGAAACGCGGAGGCGATCTACCAGCTGCTGCGGGATGCGGTGGTGTAAAGAATGTTGTCCGCTTCCCGGGATGCGGCTGATCAACGACCGGGACAAAACAAAAATCGGGGCACTCAGGTGGTCAAGCTGAGTGTCCCGTTTTTGTTTTCATCTGCGCACAGTGCCGTACCAGAGCCCTGTGTGCCGCGCAGCAGATGCAGAGCAAACCAGAGTGCTGCATCCTGCCAAGAAAAAGAGAGTATGGAATGGAGGAATGGAACGGAGCGCTTGCAGACGCTCCGTTTTTTGGTGCATCGTGGTTAGGATTAGCTAACCACCGCTGCGAGAACAGAATACCATAGATGGTTAGTCTTGTCAACCCTTATTTTGCGATTTTTTTCGCAAATCCTGCACTGTCGTGCGTCAATATAGCAACTTATGGAAAAGGAAACATTATATCGCTACGTGGCGTGCCAAGCATCGCCTGAGGAGGCGGCGGCAGTGCTGACGTGGCTGGAAGCCGATCCTGCACACGAATCGGAACTCGCAAAGGTGCAGCGGCAGCACGATCTGGTGGCTCTGAGCGCTCCGGTCATCAACGAACTTTACGCCAAGGACCGCAGGCGCCGTTTCGGCTCCGTCCTGCGCCGGTGGAGCGCGGCGGCAGCGGCCGTCGTACTGCTCGCCTTCGGCGGTTATTATTTTCACGCCGCACGCGATTTCTCGCGGCAGGGCGAACGGCTACTGTCGGTATCCGTACCCTACGGACAGCGCGTCAGCCTGACGTTGCAGGACGGCACTTCGGTATGGCTCAACGCCGGAACGACGCTGCGCTATCCGGCGCTCTTTACGGGGCGCGAGCGCCGTGTGGAGATCGAAGGCGAAGCCCGGTTCGAAGTGGTGCACGATGCGAAACATCCCTTCATCGTCCGGACATACGCCTGCGACGTCGAGGTGCTGGGCACGAAATTCAATGTCGTGGCCGAGGAGGAGAACGGGCTCTTCTCGACGGCTCTGTTCGAAGGCCGCGTCGCCGTTTCCAGCCGGCTCGTTCCCGGCGAACGACTGGTGCTGGAACCCGACGAGATGGTGACGCTCGAAGGGAAGCATCTCTGTCTCGCGCAGATCGACAACGATGAGGAATATTTGTGGACGAACGGAATCATCAGCCTGACCGATCAGTCGTTCTCCGAGCTGATGCACCGCTTCGAAAAGACCTTCGGCGTCACAATCCGTATCGAGCGCGAACCGTCGATCCGTATCGGACAGGGTAAGATACGGCAGTCGGTAGGTATCGACAATGCGCTTCAGGTGCTGCAGCAGTTTGCCGATTTCGAGTACGAGAAGGACGAACAGAACAACACGATAACCATCCGATAAACTCAGTCTAACCTTAAAAACGACCGGCCTATGAAGTAATCCAAGTTTGTGAGAAACTGTATACTATGATTGTCGGAACCTCAGAAAATGGCCTGTGCGGATGGTAGCACATCGCACAGGCCGGGGTTCAAGCAAACCTCCTACTCAAACCTAAAGTACAAATTTATGAATAAAACATTTATCAGACAAGCGAAAAGGTCATTTACTTTTTTATTCATGCTTGGTCTTTGCGCTATCTGGTCTCCGCGGGCGGCGGCCCAGAACCGCAGCCTGCCCCAAGTTACGATCCGGATGGACCGTGTCCCGATGTCACAGATCATGTCCGAGATCGAACGGCAGACCAAATATCTGTTCGTTACGGGTTCGGATGTCAAGACCGACCGTATCACAAGCCTCGATGTTACGGCGGTGCCGCTTACGGAAGCCCTGAACCGGATGGTGGCGGGTGCGGACCTGACCTACGACATCCGTTCGCTGAGCATCATCCTCTCCGTAAAGAAAGCCGAGCAGCCTGCGGCCGTCGCAGGTTATGTCCGCGACGGGAGCGGCCAGCCGGTCATCGGCGCCACGATCATCGTCCGCGACACCTCGACCGGTACGACGACCGACGCCGACGGCCGTTTCACCCTTTCGGTGCCCGCACCTTCGACGGCATGGCTCGAAGTGAGCTATCTGGGCTATGAGCCGCAGGCGGTTGCCGTCGGCAACCGCACTTCGTTCGACATTACGCTGCGCGAGGCCGCATCGGAGATCGAATCGGTCGTCGTGACGGCCCTCGGCATCAAGCGCTCGGAGAAGGCGCTCTCGTATAATGCCCAGCAGATCAACGCCGAGGACATCGTGGCCGTGAAAGACGTCAATTTCGTCAATTCGCTCAACGGCAAGGTGGCCGGTCTGAATATCAACGCCTCGTCGTCGGGTGTCGGCGGTTCGTCGAAGGTCGTGATGCGCGGTTCGAAATCCATCGAGCAGTCGTCGAACGCCCTCTATGTGATCGACGGCATTCCGATGTGCAACTTCCGCAGCGACGGCAGCGAGGAGTTCGATTCGCAGGGCTCTTCGGAGGCCATCGCCGACCTCAACCCTGAGGATATCGAGTCGATGACCGTCCTGTCGGGCGCAGCCGCCGCGGCACTCTATGGTTCGGATGCCGCCAACGGCGCCATTCTGATCACGACCAAGCGCGGCAAGGCCGGTCAGACGACCGTGACGGTGACGAGCAACACCGAAGTGCTCGCGCCTTTCGTGATGCCGATGTTCCAGACCCGTTACGGCACGGGCGACAAGCTGGCGGGAGCCGCCAACGGCATCTACTCGTGGGGCGAACGTCTGAATGCGTTCAATTACAGGGGCTACGACCCTGCCGACGACTATTTCCAGACGGGCGTCGTGGGCACCGAGACGGTTTCGTTCTCGACGGGCAACGAGCGCAGCCAGACCTATGCTTCGGCCGGCGCCGTCAATTCGCGCGGTATTATTCCCAACAACGGTTACGACCGTTACAACTTCACTTTCCGCAATACCTCGTCGTTCCTCAAGGACAAGATGCACCTCGATCTGGGTGCCAGCTACATTATCCAGAAAGACCGCAACATGGTCAATCAGGGCGTCTACTCCAACCCGCTGGTGTCGGCTTACCTCTTCCCGCGCGGCGACGACTGGGCGGATGTGGAGATGTACGAACGCTACAACCCCTCGCGCGGCATCTACGAGCAGTACTGGCCGACGATGGGAGCCGATACCTATCAGATGCAGAACCCCTACTGGATCAGCTACCGCAACCTGCGCGAGAACCGCAAGGACCGCTACATGATCAACGCCTCGCTGACCTACGACATCCTCGACTGGCTCTCGGTTTCGGGCCGCATCCGGGTGGACAACTCGAACAGCGACTATACCGAGAAGCTCTACGCATCGACCAACAACCTGCGCACCGAGGGATCGCCCAACGGTCTCTACGGCATCACCAAGACCAACGACCGTCAGACCTACGGCGACGTGATGGTCAATATCAACAAGACCTTCGGCGAGAACTGGAGTCTGCAGGCCAACGTCGGCGCTTCGATCTCGGACATGCGTTCCGACGCCTCGAAAGTCCGCGGCCCGATCGCCTACGGAGAGCAGACCGGTTACGACAAGGACGGCAACGCCATCTACGAGCCGAATAACATCCCCAACGTGTTCAACGTCTACAACCTCTCCAATTCGAAGACCGTCCGCGAGCAGATCGGCTGGCGCGAGCAGTCGCAGTCGGTCTTCTTCTCGGCCGAGGTGGGCTTCAAGGGGGCGTATTACCTGACCGTGACGGGCCGCAACGACTGGCCCTCGCAGCTGGCGGGTCCCAACTCGGTGAACTCCTCGTTCTTCTATCCGTCGGTCGGCGCTTCGGTCGTGCTCTCGGAAATCATTCCGAACATGCCCAAGAACCTCTCCTACGTCAAGCTGCGTGCGTCGTACGCATCGGTGGGTCTGGCTTTCTCGCGTTTCTACGCCAATCCGACCCGCTCGTGGAACTCTTCGACCAACAGCTGGAACCTCTCGTCCCAAAGTCCGCTCTACGACCTGAAGCCCGAACGCACCAAATCGTTCGAAGTCGGTCTTACGATGCGCTTCCTCAGACATTTCAATTTCGACATTTCGTACTATAACACCCGTACGATCAACCAGACGTTCAACACGGGCATCCCCGCAAGTTCGATGTACAGCAAGGTCTACAAGCAGGACGGCGACGTGCGCAACCGCGGTTTCGAAATGTCGCTGGGCTACAAGAATACGTGGAACCGCTTCTCATGGGACAGCAACTTCACGGCCAGCGTCAACCGCAACAAGATCATGAAGCTGGGCAAAGAGGTGATCGACCCCAACACGGGCAAGGTCACTCCGATCGGCGACCTGAACGTGGGAGGCATGGGTAACGTCCGCTTCATTCTGCGCGAGGGCGGCTCGCTGGGCGACATCTATTCGCGCGCCGACCTGCGCCGCGACTCGAACGGCGATATCTATCAGGATATGGACGGCAACATCTTCGTGGACAACAAGACGCAGACCAAGGATTTCATCAAGCTGGGTTCCGTATTCCCCGACGCCAATCTGGCATGGCGCAACGACTTCCGCTGGCGCAACTTCAATTTCGGGTTCCTGCTCACGGCTCGTCTGGGCGGCGTAGTCTACTCGCGCACGCAGGCCGTAATGGATTACTACGGCGTATCGGCCTCGTCGGCCGATGCGCGCGATGCGGGCGGCATCGTCATCAACGGCAACGACCTGATCGATGCGCAGAAATGGTACCAGACCGTCGCCAACGGCGATACGACTCCGCAGTACTACACCTATTCGGCTACGAATGTGCGGTTGCAGGAGGCTTCGATCGGCTACACGATTCCGCGCAAGAAGCTGGGAGACGTTTGCGACATCACCCTCTCGATCGTAGGCCGCAACTTGTGGATGCTCTACAACAAGGCGCCCTTTGATCCTGAGGCGGTCGCTACCACCAGCAACTACTATCAGGGCATCGACTATTTCATGATGCCTTCGTTGCGCAGCATCGGCTTCAACGTGCGTGTCAAATTCTAATCAAGCTAAAACGCCATGAAATTCAATATATCGAATATGACGGTGGCCCTTGCGGCGGCAGCGCTCGGCGCGGCATCCTGCACGGCCAACTACGAAGATATCAACCGGAATCCCTATGAGGTTACCGCAGAGGATATGGAGCGGGACGGTTACGCCATGCGGTCGTTCATGACCACCATGCAGAGCTGGGTCATTCCGGCCGACGTCAATCAGTGCCAGTTCACCGATCTGCTGCTGGGCGGGCCTTACGGCGGTTATATCGCCGATGCGAACAGCGGATTCAACACTGGAAAATTCTCGACCTACGACCCGCAGTCGAACTGGTCGCCGGTATTTTACCGGGTTATCTACACCAATGAAATGTCGAACTTCACGGAGTTGTGCAAGGTGACCGAAGACGAGAACGCCATCGCCGTGGCGAAGGTGGTGAAGGTCGCCGGCGTACACCGCGTCGCCGACACCTACGGCCCGATTCCCTATACGCAGGTAGGCACGGGCGCCGATCCGGTGCCGCTGGACTCCGAGAAAGAGGTCTTCAAGGCCATGTTCGCCGATCTGGACGCTGCCGTCGAGGTGCTTACGCGCAACCGTGCAGGCATGATCACCACCGATGCCGACCGGCTTTACGGCGGCAGTCTGGAGCGCTGGGGCCGTCTGGCCAACTCGCTCAAGCTGCGTCTTGCGATGCGTATCGTCTATACGGATTTCACCACCGACGACGGTCGTACCCCGCAGCAGCTGGCCGAGGAGGCCGTCAGCTCGGAGCTGGGCGTGATCGAGGACAACTCCGGCAATGCCATGTATACGGGCTTCGGCAAGGACGGCAACCCCTTCTACGTCTGCTTCTTCAGCTATAAGTCGGGTGCGGGCGACCACCGCGTCGCCGCCGATATCGCGTCGTTCATGAACGGTTACGCCGATCCCCGTCGTGCGAGCTATTTCAACGAGTCGGCTTTCGCCGCAGGCGGCTATGCCGGTCTTCGCAACGGCATTCAGATTCCCGACGATGAGCGAATCAACAACTTCTCGCGCTATAACGTGACGGCGTCGACCTCGCTGATGTGGATGAACGCTTCGGAGGTGGCCTTCCTGCGCGCCGAGGGCGCTTTGCGCGGCTGGGCGATGGGCGGCGACGCGCGGAGCTTCTACGAGGAGGGTATCCGGCTCTCGTTCGAGCGTTGCGGCGTCGCGGATCAGCTGACGGCCTATATGGCTTCGACGGCGCTTCCGGGCAGCTATGAAGACCCGGCATTCGGCTACAGCTGTTCGAACCAGTCGACGGTCACGATTCCTTGGAACGACGGGGCGGCTTTCGAAGAGAACCTCGAACGCATCATCACCCAGAAGTGGATCGCCAACTTCCCGCTGGGTACCGAAGCGTGGGCCGATTACCGTCGTACGGGCTATCCGCGTCTGTTCCCGGTGGTGGTCAACAACAATCCCGACATCACCAATCTGCAGCTGGGCGCCCGACGTATGACCTATCCGCTGGAGGAGTACGAGGCGAACGGCGAAACGATCCGGGCCGCCGTGGATCAGTGGCTGGGCGGTCAGGACAAAATGTCCACCCGTCTGTGGTGGGATTGCAATCCCCGGATTCGCTAACCTATAAAACCGTCAAACTATGAAAATCAACATCAAAAGATATTTCCTGCCCCTTGCAGCCGTGCTTTTCATGGTCGGCTGCCACGAGGCCGTCGAGCCAGAGGCGATCGACGTGAACTATTCGTCATTCGAGGAGACGAATCCCGAATTGTATGCCCGGTACATGCAGGCGCTCCGGGAGTACAAGGCCGGTTCGCACAAGGCGGTGTTCGTTACGATGACCGTTCCCGAAAACGGCGCCGCGACGACCCATCGCACGCAGCATTTCACGGCGATACCCGACAGCGTCGACTTCATCGTGGTGAACCCGGTTCCGGCCGTGCTCTGCCAGACGCTTGTCGATGAAATCCGGAAAGTGCATGAGAAGGGGACCCGCGTCCTCTTCAATATCGACCTGCAGACATTCGAAAACGACTGGACGCAGGTGCTGAAGGCGGACCCCACGCTCAGCGAGGAAGATGCGCTGACTTATCTCGACGGCCGTGTCGGCGAGCAGATCGCGCTGGTAGACCGCTGGGGCTACGACGGCTTCATCTTCACCTACACGGGCAAGGCCGTAGGCAGCATGCAGGACGAGGCGCTGGCCGTCTATACGGCCCGTCAGGAAGCGCTCTTCGCGCCGATCCGCGCTTGGCACGAGGCTCATCCCTCGCATGCGCTCGTCTTCCGCGGCTTCACCGGAGCCGTTACGGAGGCGAATATGCCGCTGCTGGACGAGTGCGCCTACATCATCCTGCCGACCAATGACGTGAAGACGCTCGACGAGATGTCGTTCTCGGCTCTTACCGCAGTCAGCGTTGCCGGCGTGCCGGCCGACCGTCTGATCGTGACGGCCCAGACCACCCGTCCCGGCGACGACAAGAAGGAGTTCGGTTATACCGGCATGGTCGATGCCTTCGGCGATACGGTCGAGGCGATCGAGGCTTGGGCCGGATGGGTGACGCTCCCTTCGCCGGGCTATACCCGTGCAGGGCTGCTGATCGAGGATGTCCAGTACGACTATTACAACCCCGCCAAGGTGTGGGCCAAGACCCGCGAGGCGATCGGCATTATGAACCCCTCCATCTAAAAACTGACAGCCATGAAATACAACAAATGCTTATTGGTTCTCTCGGCGCTCGCCGCAGTCGCTTTCACCGGCTGCAAGAACGAGGATGTCGAGAAGCATCGTTTCGATAACAAGTTCTATATCACCTCGACCATTCTGTCCGACGACCTGCTGATCAAGAGCGACACGCCGGGATATACCAAGACGATCGAGTCGCGTCTGGCCAAGCCTGCCGCGCAGCAGGTCGCCGTGACGATCGGGGCCGATCCGTCGCAGGTAGCCGCCTACAACATGATCTATGGCGACAACGCCGTGGCGCTTCCCGCCGAATGCTACGAACTCTCTTCCAACCGGATCGACATTGCGGCCGGTCAGGTGAGCGGCGACGCGATAGAGATCGTGTTCAAGGACATCAATACGCTCGACGGCAGCCTGCGTTACGTGCTGCCCGTGACGGTCACTTCGTGCAATGGCGTGGATCTGCTCGACAGCCGCAGTACGGTCTACTTCGTGGCCCGTCAGGGTGCGATGATCAACGTGGTGGCCAACATCGCGTGGATGAACTTCCCGGTCAGCTGGTCGGCCGACGCCAAACCGCTCGTCAGCGGCATGAAGCAGGTTACCATCGAGGCCCTGCTGCGCAGCGCCGACTGGACCGACGGCCGCGGCGACGCCCTCAGCTCGGTATTCGGTATCGAAGGCAACTTCCTCGTGCGCATCGGCGACGCCGACCGTCCGCGCGACCAGCTCCAGCTGGCGACGGGATCGGCCAACGGCGGCAACTGGCCCGCAGCCAATGCCGCTCCGGGGCTTCCGGTCAATGAGTGGGCGCATATCGCCGTGGTTTGGGACGCCGTAAACGGCGAGCGTATCTATTACCAGAACGGCAAGCAGGTGGCCTACTCCAATCAGAAGATGAGCGGATCGGTTACGCTGACCAGCAACTGTTACGTCGGCAAGTCGTACAACGAGGAGCGTTACATCCCCGGAGAGATTTCCGAGCTGCGCGTTTGGAGCGTGGCCCGTACGCCGGAGCAGATCGCCGGCAACATGTACGGTGTCAGCCCCGAAAGCGAGGGGCTGGTGGCCTACTGGAAATTCAACGAGGGTTCCGGTTCGACGATCATCGACCATGCGAACGGCACGAATCTCTCTGCCGTGGGCGGCACGCCGACTTGGATTCCCGTAACTCTTCCTGAAGTAAAATAACCAATAACAGCTATTACGCATGAAAACGAGATATTTCAAATCCGGTATTCTCGCCGCAGCCTTGCTCTACTCTGCTGCGTTCGTCTCCTGCACGGACGATGTCACGGTCGGCGAATGGGACGGCGCCGGCTCGATCGAAACGGGCCTCAATGAAACGGGCGCCGTGCTGCAGGACCTCAACTCCGGGAAGTCGAACACCACCGTCGAATTGTGGAAGGAGACCTACACCGCCGAGCTGCGTCTGGTGTTGACCAAAGCCCCCGCCGAGGGGTTCACGGCTAGGGCCAAGTTCGATACCTCCTATGACGCGGGGCAGTACAACAAGGCCAACGGTACGGATTATACGCTTTATCCGGCTGACAAGGTGACTTTTGCCAACGACGGTCTCTTTGCCGCCGCGGGCCGCAATGTCGAACTTACGGTCGAAATGACCGTCGAGGCAGCCGAAGGGCTTGCAGCCGGCCGGGGATATCTGATCCCTGTAGCTCTCGAAGCCGACGGCGTGATCCTCAAGGAGAGCCATTGTTTCTACGTGGTGAAGGATATGACCTCGATGCCTACCTGTTACAAGGGCGACGACCTGCCGAAGGGCTTCCTGTTCTTCGAGGTCAACGACGTCAATCCGCTCAACGCCCTGACGTTCGAACTCGAAGACGGCCGCCTGCTGTGGGATGTGGTCTGTCTCTTTTCGGGCAACATCAACCATCATGCGGACCGCAACGCTCCGTTCCTGAGCCTCAATCCGCAGACCCAGTACTGGATGGATAACAACGAAGCCTTCATCCAGCCGCTGCGCAAGCGCGGTATCAAGGTGATCATGTGCGTGCTGGGCAACCACGACCAGTCGGGTGTGGCGCAACTTTCCGACTACGGATGCCAGATGTTCGCCAAGGAGCTGGCCACGTTCTGCGAAACATACAATATCGACGGCGTATGCTTCGACGACGAGTATTCGAACGCTCCCGATCTTTCGAATCCCTACTATGCTTCGCGCAGCTCGGCGCGGGCGGCCCGTCTGGCCTACGAATCGAAGAAGGCGATGCCCGACAAGCTTGTGGTCGCCTACTGCTACTCTTCGTTCCATATCAGCAGCTGGCCGACCGAGATCGAGGGACAGGACATTGCGGAGTGGGTCGATATCGCCGTGGGCGATTACGGTCAGTCCACTTCGCCCAAGGGCAACATGACCCAGAAGCAGTGCTCGGCCATCTCGATGGAGTTCAACCGCGGTACGGGCGGCAACTTCACCAGCGGCGTTGCCGAGGGAATGCTCAATCCGACGACCGGCAAGGGCTGGTTCATGGGCTTCGCGCCCGACCCGCTGAAGAATACCAACGGCAGGGTGGATAAGAATGCTTGGCGCAATATTTTCGTCAACCGGCTGAACAAAGGTCCCGAAACTCTCTACGGATCCCCGCTCAAGGAACCGGAGCACTTCTACAAGTTCGCCGACACCACGCGCTATAATTATCCTGAGGACCTGCCGGACACCTATTCGCGTCCGGCGCAGCCTGAGTGGCCGAACTATTGATTCGATTCCGCCTTGCGGGCGGGGTGCGGCCCTGCCTGCGAGGCGATATTAACCGAAAAACAGTAAACGATGAAAAACATGTATAAATATGCGCTGCTTTTCGCCCTCGCGGGCGGCGCAGCGCTCTTCACCGGCTGCCGCGCCGACGAGGAGGTCGATCTGGCGGGCTACCCCGAAACGCCGGTCGGCGCAACGATTTCCGGTACTACGGACCGGGTGGCGACTTTCGCGGGAACTTACGATAATGAAGGCGTGCTGAATCTTGCCGGTTCGCTTTCGGGCGAGTATACCATTGCCCTTGCGCAGGCCAGCCCCGAAGAGACAGTCGTCCGCGTGGAGCCTATTATCACCAACGTACCGGCCGAGCTGGTCGAGATCAGCGCGCGCGAGCTGGTGATTCCCGCCGGCAGCACTACGGCGGCAGTCTCGGTAAGGATGATCGAGGAGAACTACGACTTCATGGAGAATGTGTTCGGGCCTGTGACCTACGAGCTGGGCGTGCGTGTGGTCGAAGCGCGCGGTTCGCAGGTTCCCGTGGTGGACGGCGAGGCGAAGATGGTGATCGAAAAGGCTGCCTATGTCGCTGTCGCGTCGCTCGTGGGCGTCGAGGGCAATGCCGTGACTTTCAAACGCAACTTCATCGACGGTGCGATCGTCAACGAAGATCCGATAACATATGACGTGAAGGTCGTGGTGGACCGTCCCGTGCTGGAGGATACGAAGTTCGTCGTGAAATCGGCGGGCATTCCCGAAGGATTTGCCGATGACGAGCGCTTTACGCCCGCTGCCGAGGTGACGATTCCGGCCGGGGCGAAAGAGTCGGACGCAACGACGTGGTCGGTGACGGACGACTTCCTCGAAGCGGACGAAGAACTCGGTACTTTCCCGGTGCAGCTCACGGCCGAGCTGGTCGGCGATACCGCCGGGGCCGCCGTCGATCCGGAGGATGCCGGCGTTGCGATTTCGATCGTGAAGAAGTCCGATCTCCTGACTTTCCTGTCCGCGGCCGATCCGTCGTGGAAGAAGTATCCGACGAGCGGATGGACCGTGCAAACCAACGGCAGCGCATGGCCGGATGCCAATACCGCTCTCTTTGACGGAAACTCGTCCACCGATATTTATACTTGGAGTTATCCCTCGCTCGAATTCACGATCGACATGAAGACCTCGCAGTGGGTCGCCGGTTTTGATATTCAGGCTTACGGAAATATCAGCAACATAGGCGAGTACTTCGAGCTTTCGACGTCGGAAGACGGGGTGAATTGGATGCCGCACGGAGAGCTTCGGCAGGCCGAGGCTCCCAACAGAGGCTATCGCGCAACCAACTATGTTCAGCTGCTCAAGCCCTGCAATGCCCGCTATGTCAAGTGGGTCGGCACGAAGGGCAGCGCATCTTCGCTCGATATCTCGGAGTTGTATATCTACGGCCGGAACGAATAACCGGAATCCGGTTTGAATGTTGACGGAGGCTCCCCGCAGAAATGCGGGGAGCTTTTTTTTCGGTCTTGACTTTTGCCGGCGGAGACCCGTCGTCCGGCAATCAGGTCGGTTTGACACTTTTGTAGCCAAAATTCATCATTTTGTGCATTTTTTCGTCCGAAAGGTAGCTTTTCAGCGGGAAAGAGCGTATATTCGCTGCGCTGAAATTGTTTTGTCGATAATGCTGGAGAGAATTCAATATGCGTTGTTCGTGCTGCTCTTCGTGCTGGCGGGAAGTCTCGACGGTGCGACGCCGCAGGGAGGCGTATGCCGGGTACAGCCCGGAATGAGTCCGCAGGCCGCACTCCATGCACCCGTTACGGCGCAGAATTATTTCACGGCCGCCGTAATGCTTTCGGGCGACGCTTCGATCGAGATTCCGGCCCACTCTTCGGAGCATAAGGCCATCGTGCGGCATCGTTTCTATGCCCGTTCGGCTGCGGCGGAAGCCGTGGCGCAGCAAAACTCGGCGCTCTCGGACCGCGGCGCGCGCTATTCCAAGCCGGTCGATTACTACATCTTTTCTCTGGGGCGGATTCTGATTTAGCCCCGGCTGTCCCTTTTTGCCAGCCGCATGGTTTCCGGCCGCGACGTCCCGTCCGCCGGGGGCATGCCCGTTTTTCGTGTTCCGGAATATAAATTCGTAAAATAACAGGTTATGTATTTCACGCTATTGGTGGTCGTTATCCTGACGGCCATTGCGCTGGTCGCAGTCGCGCTGGGTATCGCCCGCGCCGTGTCGCCGCGTTCGTACAACCCCCAGAAGGGCGAAGCGTATGAGTGCGGCATCCCGACACGGGGCCGGTCGTGGATGCAGTTCAAGGTGGGTTACTACCTCTTTGCGATCCTGTTCCTGATGTTCGACGTCGAGACGGTGTTCCTCTTTTCGTGGGCCGTCGTCGTGC
>OGPL01002237.1_pt1 | contig 14918 bp, 12 predicted proteins | sample 1552901 | NCBI WGS metagenome assembly OGPL01 (sample SAMEA2580244, study PRJEB22360) | human gut metagenome | biome: human gut; feature: human-associated habitat; material: faeces | place: Denmark | collected 2008/2010 | reverse complement strand
AGGTAAAGAAAATCTCCCCCGAACGCATATTTCTGGGAAATGGCAGTGATGAGGCTATTGATTTGGTGTTTCGTGCTTTCTGTGAGCCGGGCAGAGACAATGTGGTGGCTATCGATCCTACGTACGGCATGTATCAGGTTTGCGCCGATGTCAATGATGTGGAATACCGCAAAGTGCTGCTTCACGATGATTTTCAGTTTTCTGCCGATGAATTGTTGGCAGTTGCGGATGAACGGACTAAGATGATTTTCCTTTGTTCACCCAATAATCCGACGGGAAATGATCTGCTTCGGTCTGAGATAATAAAGGTGATCAATGATTTCGAAGGATTGGTCATTCTGGACGAGGCTTATAATGATTTTTCCGATGAACCCTCATTTTTGTCAGAGTTGGATAAGTCGGCAGAAGAAACAATCATATTTTCTACTTCGGTAGCCAATACTCCGAGAACAGTAGCTGATGCGGCGCGGGTAGCGGCATTGGCTTTCTGTTCGATAGCATTCCAATCGATTTGGGGAATTTTTCCGGAGAACCAGAAATCCATTTTAGCTGCCAATTCGGGATTTGCTTTTGTCCATTCGGCTTTGTATGCATATCGTTCGGCAACAATTTTCTTCAATTCTTCTTTGCGTTTGGCATAGAGCTCTTTTACTTCAGTAAAAATCTGGAATGGATTTTCAAGGTCGCCACCCAAATTTTTGATGGTATTGATATATGCCTCACCACCCAAAGGAGCACCGTGAGTACCGCAGTTGCGTTCATAGCTTGAGTTATCCGCTTTACGTGCACCTTTACCCATAACAGTTTTACCGATAATCAACGTTGGTTGTCCGGTTACAGCTTTGGCTTCAGTCAATGCAGCACGGATAGCATCAGGGTCATTGCCGTCAATGGTCATTACTTTCCAGTGCCATGCTTCATATTTTTTAGCAACATCTTCGCTGGTAACAGCATCCGTTTCAGTAGAAAGCTGAATATCGTTTGAATCGTAGAACATAATGAGGTTGTCCAAGCCTAAGTGACCTGCCAAACGACCTGCTCCCTGAGAAATTTCTTCCTGGATGCCACCATCGGAGATGTAAGCATATATAGTCTGATTCATCACGTCTCCCAAACGGGCTTTCAAGAACTTGGCTGCGATGGCTGCACCTACCGCAAATGTATGTCCTTGTCCCAAAGGACCGGATGTATTCTCAATACCACGCATAATATTCACTTCGGGATGTCCCGGAGTGGGGCTTCGCCATTGGCGGAATTCTTTTAGTTCATCTATAGTGAACTTGCCACTCATAGCTAATACGGAGTAAAGCATCGGTGACATGTGGCCCGGGTCAAGGAAGAAGCGGTCACGACCTTCCCAACACGGATTTTCCGGGTCATATACTAAGAACTCTGAAAAGAGTACGTTTATGAAATCAGCGCCACCCATGGCACCGCCGGGGTGACCGGAGTTGGCTTTCTCTACCATCGCTGCGGCTAAAATACGGATATTATCGGCTGCGCGATTCATTAGTTTCTTATCATTCATAGCGTAAAATGTTATTTATGGTGCAAAGATAATTAAATCTTTGATAATGTCATTCCTAACTCTATGAAGAATATTCTATAGAATATATTTTCATATTTCGGTTTAACAAACTTGTATGGTTTATGGTTTGTTTCCTTTATAAAAGTTCCAGCAATTGTTTTTTTACCGTATCTACTCCCGGGAAGCCGGTAAACTTATTTTTGATGCCTCCTTCTTTGTCAATAATCATATAAGTGGGCACTCCCTGAATGCTGAATTGTTTGTTGATGTAAGCCCATTGTGCATTGGTGAGGCGATAATGTTCTCCATGGATGTCTGAAATCATGTTCTCCCATGTTTCTTTTGGTGAGTTCTCACCGGCAATGAATAAATATACTATGTCCTTGTCTGCCAATTCTTCTTTCATTGGTTTCATATCTTTCATTGCTTTTTGGCAGGGACCGCACCAAGTTGCCCAAAAATCTACCAGCATGACTTTTCCTCTGAATTTGGAAATGATGGAAGCGAATAAATCTTCATTTGCTACTTCGCCGGTTTCGTTGATGGTGAAGCCTATTTTCTTTTTATTGGCTTCAATCGTTTCTATCAGCTTATTATTCATCGAAGTCAGTTTTTCCAGATAGTAAGGGTTTTCCATCAGGCGAATTTCCTGAAAATCGGTTTCAGTCAACGGACAGAAGTCGGTGATTTTTTCGGCATATTTCATAGCTTTGCGTATATCAAAGAAAAGGCCTTTATCAGCACCCATATAGTTGGTTACTTCACGTGCGGTACGTGCTTTGACTCTCTGCTCTTCCATTGCTTTCTGGAAACCATCTTCATCAATGGTATATCCCTTTTCCTCAAGAATCTCTTTAGTAAGATCAAGCGGGAATCCGTAAGTATCATAAAGTTTGAATGCATTTTCACCGGAAAGAGTTTTTTCTCCGGCTGTTTTCATCTCTTCTTCCATGTCACCAAGTATACGAAGACCCTGATCAATTGTTTTGTTGAACTGATTCTCTTCGTTAGTCAGGACTTTGAAGATGAATTCTTTCTTTTCTTCCAGTTCCGGATATCCGTCTTTCGATCCGTCAATGACAGTCTGTGCAAGTTCTACAAGGAATGCTCCCTTGATTCCAAGAAGTCTTCCATGACGGCATGCACGGCGGAGAAGACGTCTCAATACATATCCACGTCCGCTGTTTGATGGAAGGATACCGTCTGAGATCATAAATGTTACTGAACGGATGTGGTCTGTCAATACTCGGATTGAAGTATCTGTGTTATCATCTTTCTGATATTCCACACCTGCCATGTTACATACATGGTCTCTTAAAGCCTTTAATGTATCGATGTCGAACATAGAATCTACATCCTGCACGATACATGCCAGACGTTCCAGTCCCATACCTGTATCAATGTTCTTCTGCTCTAATTCTGTATAGTTGTTATGTCCGTCATTGTCAAACTGTGTAAATACGTTGTTCCAGATCTCCATATAACGGTCACATTCACATCCGACGGTACATCCAGGCTGTCCACATCCGTATTTTTCCCCACGGTCATAATATACTTCTGAACATGGTCCGCAAGGTCCTGCTCCATGCTCCCAGAAGTTATCTTCCTTTCCAAAACGGAAGATTCTCTCTGCCGGGATTCCAATCTCTTTATTCCAGATCTCGAAGGCCTCATCGTCATCCTGGTAAATGGATGGATATAATCTATCTGGATCCAGTCCTACTACTTCTGTAAGGAATTCCCATGTCCAGTGAATTGCTTCGTCTTTAAAATAGTCTCCAAATGAGAAGTTACCAAGCATTTCGAAAAATGTACCATGTCTTGCTGTCTTTCCTACGTTCTCGATATCTCCTGTACGGATACATTTCTGACAGGTGGTAACACGTCTTCTCGGCGGTATCTCCTGTCCTGTAAAATATGGTTTCAATGGTGCCATACCAGAGTTGATCAGTAACAGACTCTTATCGTTATGAGGCACTAATGAGAAACTTTTCATTGCCAGATGTCCCTTGCTTTCAAAGAACTCAAGAAACATTCTTCTTAATTCGTTTACGCCATACTTCTGCATAATTTCCTCCTGCTCTACATTCATGTATCAAATCAGTATAAATATTTTTATCAATACTAACTTTTAATTATAAAGAGAGACAGGCGTTTTGTCAATCATTACGCCTGTCTCTTTTAAACTTAAATATGCATAAAACGCGCATAAAATATCGTCATGAACGACATTCCGGATTCTTGTTTTCTCATTCGGAACCCTCTTATTTTAACTCAATCTCACCGAGTTCCTTTGGTGGAAGCTGTTTGCTGGATGCTTTCACAAATTCCTGTACTTTCTTCTGTGCTTTCGGTATCGGATTCTGCCTGCACATCATTATTGTAAATGATGCCAATATAATTTTCACTGGTAAATACGCTCTTTATTTCCTGGTTCAGCGCAATTTCATCATCCGGCTCCGGCTTCTGGGTACCGCTGAATAAAATAATTTTGGAATCGCCAAATGCCACCAGACGGTTGTTATCGGTAAATTCTATCTGTGGTATTATCACATCCGGATAGTCAAAGCTTCCTACCATATAATCAATCTCATTTTGTCCTACTGAGCCAAAATTGTAACATTTGATTGTGCTGCATACTTCTCCATTATTGACCGTAAGCATGGATACCGCCAGTTTCTTTCCGTCATTGCAAAGGGAAATGTCCAGCGGATAGCCGCTTTTTTCTGTATAGAATGCGCCGGACACCAGATTTTTGCCATTTTTGTCATACATACGGATGTAATTCTCTCCGTCACTCTCCATCCATACTGCCACAACGCCCTGGTTGGCCACGCTTATTCCGGAGATGTTCATCGGTGTCTCAATTTTGCCCTGCATTCCCGCCTGATTCATGATATAGATTTCAGTTCCGCCCCTATCTGCCAATGCCACATAATCCTCACAGACATCTGCCATTGGTTCTTTCATCTCATAGGTCTGGTTCCAGTACACTTCATCATTGGCGTCGGTATAAATTGCCCCATCGTTACTATATTTGATAAAACCATTTCCATATGCAAGAAACTGGCTTCCAGCAGTGTCCTGACGTTCCACGCTTTTTTCTACCGTGTAACTATTATATTTCCGCAATTTCTGAAAAAAGAAAATCCCCAATGCTGCAACAGCCGCCAGCGCCAGCAACAACAATATGATTTTTATTATTTTCAAACGATGTTTCCGTATTTTGGTATTCAGTTCTTCTTCGTCTGTTTCGATGGTACGAAACTGTGTTTTATCTGCCATTTCTGTTTCTTAACTCCTGCTGTTCTCTTCACTCTTCTATTGATTATAGCCTATATTCCATGTTTCGGCATTATTTTTTTCTTATGGAAGTATTAATTTTTCGCCAACCTTTATATTATCGACATTTTCAATCCCATTTGCCGCACACAAATCTGCCACATGGGAAGCATCCTGATATATCTTTTTACTGATGGAAATCATGCTGTCTCCCGGCTGCACGATATAATAGCCCTGCTGCAATATAATTTCCGCCTCGGACTGGGGCTGTGTACTTGCGGATGCTGCCTGGTCAGATGTATTATCCGGTGCTGTCGTGTTATCCGGTGCTGCCGTGTTGTCCGCAACCTGTAAGTTTTCTGCATTCTCTTTTTCCGTTGGTTCTACCTGTCCCGCAAGGTCTTCGATGACCAGCTTTGTCTGGGTTTCCGTATCCAGTGCAGGGTCTGTTCCTGATGAATCATTTTTCTGTTCCATGACACTGACCGCAGTTTCTAATTTCTTCATTTTCTCATAATTATTGAACATGCTGATGCCTACAACTATGATTGCAATGACCACCAGAAGACCACTTCCATAAACCAATGAATGAAATGCCGGCAGTTGAAAATTCTTTTTTGGTCTGTTTAAAACCAGCTCCCGGTAGTTTTTTAATGCCTCATCCCGGACTTCCTCCGGTTTCACTTCCTGCGGTGTGTCTTTCCGCGATACTATCATATACTCCTGCATGGCCTGGTTGCGTTCATAATAGATATAATAGCCTTCTTTTTTATGAACGGCTCCATCTTCATATATGTATAACGTTTCTTCTTTTTCCAGGGAATCCGACAGCAGCAGAAGTCTATTGTTTCCACCAAAGAAATTTTTCAGTATCCGTTCCAGTTCCGGTGTCAGGCAGGGTGCTGTCCCCTTCTCATCATAAAACCAGCCCAGCAGTGTGCTTCCGTCAAAATAGCGTTTAATTAAGGAGCATATTTCTGTCCGGATTTTCTCCTGAAAGACCGGAGCTGTCCCACAATATGCAATTTCCGGCAATTCAAATGCCCCATTTACATAGATATTCGTGTTTTTGCCATGGGTTTCGGTTCTGCCCACCAGAATGCATACCCTCCGTTCATTCATTCCGAGAAATGCCGGATGCAGATAGGTGTATACATAATCTTCTATGAAAATGTGTTTTTCACCCTCTGGCGTCCCTATCTGGCGGAAATTTCGTGGAAACGTTGCCGTATCCTCCGCCTTCTCGTTCGTTCTTCTATTTTCTGTCACTATATTTCCTGTTGTGGTATTTTCTGCCGGCGCATTTCCTGTTGCTGAATTTTCTATTTCCTTCCGTTGTATAATCTCTATCACGTCTGCCGCCCCTTTCCTCTTGTCTTGGGACAACCATAACACAGAGGCGGCGGATTTTTTGCCATATCATGGATGGCGAAAAATGAAGTTTTTGACAGGTTTTTACGAAAAAAGCTGCCACTTTTTCAGTGACAGCTTTCCTTTTTGTCCTTTTTAGTTTTCTTTTACAAAGGCTTTTACCTTTTTGTAGATACTTTCTGCATCCAGTCCGTATTTTGCAATCAGTTCCGGTGCCGGGCCTGACTCACCAAAGGTATCATTTACGCCAATACGGAGTACTTTGGCCGGTGCTTTCTCGCAAAGGACTTCACATACAGCACTTCCAAGTCCACCGATGATGGAATGTTCTTCTACGGTTACGACTTTGCCTGTCTTAGCGGCTGATGCAGCAACTAATTCTGCATCGATTGGCTTAATGGTATGGATGTTGATAATCTCTGCATCAATGCCATCTGCTGCCAACATTTTCTCTGCTGCTAATGTCTCGCTTACTTCCAGTCCGGTTGCAAAGATAGTAACATCTTTTCCTTCTTTTAAGACGATTCCTTTTCCGATTTCGAATTTGTAATCTTCGTTATCGTTAAATACAGGAATTGCAAGTCTGCCAAATCGGAGGTAAACCGGTCCTACATGTTCATATGCCGCTTTTACTGCAGCTTTTGCTTCAATATCATCACTCGGATTAATCACTACCATTCCAGGAATTTCACGCATCAGTGCAAGGTCTTCTAAGCACTGGTGGGTTGCACCGTCTTCTCCTACAGAGATTCCTGCATGAGTTGCACCGATTTTTACATTCAGGTGTGGATATCCGATTGCGTTACGCACCTGCTCATAAGCACGTCCTGCTGCAAACATTGCAAAGGAACTCATGAATGGAACTTTACCGCAGGTAGAAAGTCCTGCTGCGATTCCAGCCATATTTGCTTCTGCAATTCCACAGTCCAAGAAACGTTCCGGAAATGCTTTCTTGAAGATTTCCGTCTTGGTTGCACCTGCCAAATCGGCATCTAATACTACAAGGTCTGTGTGTTCCCTGCCCAGTTCTACTAAAGCATTACCGTAGCTTTCTCTTGTTGCAATCTTCTTTACTTCTGACATAATGCTTCACCTGCTTTCTTCAATTCTTCCATTGCCTGTTCGTACTGCTCGTCATTTGGAGCTTTTCCATGCCAGCCCACCTGATTTTCCATAAAGGAAACTCCTTTTCCTTTGGTGGTCTTTGCGATGATTGCAACCGGCATGCCTTTTACTTTCTTTGCTTCTGCAAAGGCATTACGGATTTCTTCCATATCATTTCCATTGATATTGATTACATGGAAATTGAATGCTTCAAATTTCTTATCAATCGGATATGGAGAACATACTTCTTCTACCGTTCCATCTATCTGAAGGTTATTGTTATCTACGATTACGGTCAGGTTGTCTAAGTGATGTGCGCCTGCCCACATAGCAGCTTCCCAGATTTGTCCTTCCTGAATCTCACCATCACCACACATTGCATATACCTGGTAATCCTTATCATCCATCTTACCAGCCTGTGCCATTCCTACTGCGCAGGACAATCCCTGTCCTAAGGAACCTGCAGACATATCAACACCCGGAATATGTTTCATATCCGGATGTCCCTGTAAATAAGAACCTGTATGACGCAGTGTCACAAGATCTTCTACCGGAAAATATCCTTTGTGTGCCAGTACAGAATATAATGCCGGAGCTACATGTCCTTTCGACAGCACAAATCTGTCGCGGTCTGCCATCTTCGGATTCTTCGGATCCACATTCATCTCTTCAAAATACAGATATGTCATAATATCTGCTGCGGAAAGCGATCCGCCTGGATGTCCGGATTTTGCACTGTGCAATGCCGTAACAATACTTTGTCTTACTTCATTTGCCTTTTTTTCCAACTCTGCATTCGTCATTTTACTTAACCTTTCTCATGAATAAGCTTGTTTGTATCCATTACAACTCCACACGTCCCTCTAACGCGCGAAGTAATGTTACCTCGTCAATGTATTCCAAATCCCCTCCCACAGGGACGCCGCTGGCAATTCTTGAGACCTTGATTCCGGTCGGTTTCACCAGCTTGCTGATATACATTGCTGTTGTCTCTCCCTCTAAACTTGAATTGGTGGCAATAATGACTTCTCTTACATCACCCTCCAGCCGATGTATCAGCTCCTTGAGCTTAATGTCATTCGGTCCGATTCCAAGCATCGGAGATATTGCCCCATGAAGTACATGATATACTCCTTCATATTTTCCAGTTTTCTCATAAGCTGCCAGATCCCTGGTGTCCTCTACTACCATGATTACGCTGTGATCCCGCTGGGGATTTTTGCATATCGGGCAGAGTTCATCATCGGTCAGGGTCAGGCACTCTTTGCAGTAGTGTATATTCTGTCTTGCATCTAATATGGAACGACTTAATTTTTCCACATTTTCTTCCGGCATATTCAAAATATGAAATGCCAGTCTCTGCGCCGACTTTGGTCCAATTCCCGGCAAGCCGGAAAGTTGTTCTATCAGACGGCTTATCTGGCTGCTGTAATAGTCCATTCTGTTTCCTCTTCTCCTTCAGCTGATTAGAATGGGAATCCACCGCCAAGTCCACCCATGCCGCCGGTAATCTTGGACATGGACTGCTGGGAATATTCTTCTATCTGGCGCAGTGCCTCATTGGTTGCTGCCATAATCATGTCTTCTAACATTTCTACATCATCCGGGTCAACTGCTTCCGGATCAATCTTTACTTTGGTTACTTCTTTCTTACCGGAGACTGTAACCTCAACTGCACCGCCACCTGCTGCGGCTGTTACTTCTTTCTCCTCTAACTCCTTGGATGCCTCTTCCATCTGGCGCTGCATCTTCTGTGCCTGTTTCATAAGGTTTCCCATATTTCCCGGCATTCCGCCCGGAAATCCTCCGCCTCTTTTTGCCATGTTTCCATTTCCTCCTGTATTTTATTCATCTTCAATGGTTATATCCATATTGATTATCTGTGACAAATCCACATAGGATTCTTCAAACGGACGATTCGACTGATTCTGCTGAATCTGAATCTCCACTTCTTTTTCTATATAATCAGAAATCACCTGTCGGATTTCATTTCTGTGGTCTTCCTCTTCCACATAGCCTGCTGCAACCGGGTCATCCAACACAATCATCAGACGGTCATCTCCGCCAAGACTTAAATGCGCCGACTTAAGATAGGTGCGCACCACGCCGCTCATCTTCGGCAGAATGGAATTCCAGTTCTTTACAATCTGTTCCACGTCTTCCGGGATTGCTTTTGGCATTGGCGGACGGCTGACCGGTGCTGCTGCCTCGGCCGGCTGTGTCGCGGTATTCACCGGTGCTGCCGTGGGAATTCCCTGCTCCATCTTCTTTTCTAACTTTGCTAACCGGTCTGTAATGGAATCCATGTTGGTCTCCATTGCAGGTTTACATAATTTAATTATTGCAATTTCAATTAAGATTCGTTTCTGGGAAGAATATTTTACCTGATTGGACAGTTCCGAGAAAATCCGGATATACCGCATCAGTACATCTGCTTCTACCAACCGGGCTTCTTCTTTTAAAAGTGCCATGTTCTCAGAAGACATATCTAAGACTTCTTCCATATCGTCTGAGCCTTTTAACAAAAGCAGGTTTCTTAAATACCAGGTAAAGTCATTGACAAACTGTCCTAAATCTCTTCCCTCGATGACCAGCTCTTCTAACTGTGAAATAGCTCCTGCCACATCTTCTACCAGCACTTTCCGCAGTAATTTAGAAAAGACTTCCGTATCTACTGCACCCAGCACCTCTAACACATGGTCATAGGTCAGCTTCTGTCCCAGATAAAAGGCGATGCACTGGTCTAAAAGGCTTAAGGCATCCCGCATGGATCCGTCTGCCGCTTTGGCAATATAGCGGATTGCCCGTTCTTCCACTTCCACATTTTCCTTTTCCATCAGTTCCATCAGGCGGTCTGATATGGTTTCAATGGAAATTCTCCGGAAATCATACCGCTGACATCTCGAAAGAATCGTAATCGGTATCTTATGGGCTTCCGTGGTTGCCAGTATAAAAATGACATAGGAAGGCGGCTCTTCCAGGGTCTTCAACAATGCGTTAAAGGCTCCGATGGAGAGCATGTGCACCTCGTCTATGATATAAACTTTATATTTTCCTTCTGTCGGGCGATATGCTACCTCTTCCCGGATTTCACGGATATTATCTACACCGTTATTGGATGCCGCATCAATTTCGATAACATTCATGGAACTTCCTGCCGCAATTGCTTTACAGCTTGCACATTCTCCACAAGGGCTTCCATCTACGGGATGTTCGCAGTTGACTGCCTTGGCAAATATTTTTGCGATGGTTGTCTTACCGGTTCCTCTCGTTCCACAGAACAGATATGCATGGCCGATACGGTCTGCCTTTATCTGGTTCTTTAAGGTTGTTACTATATGCTCCTGTCCTTTGACATCCGCGAATTCCTGTGGGCGGAACTTACGGTAAAGTGCCATGTATGACATCTATTCCATCCTCGCTTCTCTTAATCTCCAAAGCTGATTCCAATGGTCTTTGCTTCTTTAATCATCTGACAATCCGGGTCAACAGTCTTTAACTTGCCAGCCACATCCTTCAGTGGAACACGCTTTGTCTTATCATTAACCATCGCAATCATGTATCCGTAATCTTCATCAATGATTGCCCGGGCTGCTGCTGCACCAAGTCGTGTACAGAGTGCACGGTCATATGGGCATGGGCTTCCGCCGCGCTGGGTATGACCCGGTACGGTTACACGTACTTCGGTGCCACTGCGTTTCTCAATCTGGTCTGCAATCTCATAGGATACAGACGGATATTTATAATTCTTTAGCTTCTCTTTGTATTCTTTCTTGGAAAGTGCTGCATCTTCCTTGGAAATAGCACCCTCTGCTACCGCAAGAATGGTAAAGCCTTTTCCATCCCTGGTTCTCTTATCTATTGCTTCGATGACTTTATCAATATCATATGGGATTTCCGGCAGTAATATGATATCTGCTCCACTGGCAACACCTGCGTACAGGGTCAGCCAGCCCACTTTATGTCCCATGACTTCTACGATAAAGACACGATTATGGGATGCTGCTGTTGTGTGTATACAATCAATGGCTGCACACGCCACGTTGATTGCACTGTAAAAGCCAAAGGTAATATCTGTTCCATAGATATCGTTGTCGATGGTCTTCGGCAGATGGATGACATTTAATCCCTCTTCCCGAAGGAGATTGGCAGTCTTCTGTGTTCCGTTTCCGCCAAGGATTACCAGACAATCCAGTTTCAGTTTATGATAGGTCTGCTTCATTGCTTCCACCTTATCCAGCCCGTTCTCATCCGGCACACGCATCAGTTTAAATGGCTGTCTGGAAGAACCTAAGATGGTTCCGCCCTTGGTAAGGATTCCCGAAAAATCCTTTGATGTAAGCAGGCGGTAATCGCCATAAATCAATCCCTTGTAACCATTATAAAAACCGTAGATTTCCAACTCATCCACATTATGACTTAATCCTTTTACCACGCCGCGCATTGCTGCATTTAATGCCTGACAGTCTCCGCCGCTGGTCAACATACCTATTCTTTTCATTTGCTGCATCCCTTTCTCTGCTTATTGTTGTGCATACGCCCACACATCCAAAATATATTATAATATATTTTTTTTTAGGGTACAAGCTATAATGCCTGCTTAAGCAATTTATTTACAGGCAATTACTTTTAAGATATAATCCCATACTCTCTTTGTGGAAGAAATGCTTAATTTTTCCTCTGTGGTATGAATGGCAATCATATCGGGTCCGATGGAGACAGCATCCAGTCCGTCAATTTTACCTGCTAAAATGCCACACTCAAGTCCGGCATGAATTGCTTCTACGGTTGGCTCTTTTCCATACATTTCCTTGAAAATGCGGACCATATCATCCCGGAGTACAGAATCCCTGCGGTATTCCCACGCAGGATAATTACCGGTATTGGTGACTCTTCCACCAAACTCTTCTACCAGCGCAGCAATACGTTTCAAAAGATATTCTTTTGCGGTTCCCACTGCACTTCTTACGGCATACTGCAGAGTCAGCTTGTCTTTTTCCAGAGTCAGAACGCCAAGGTTTAAAGAAGTCTCTACCAGTCCCTTGATGTCATCACTCATGCGAAGAATTCCATTTGGAAGCAGGTTGATTAAAAGCACTGTTTTTCTTGCCGCAGCTTCTGTTAATACTTCCTTCTCACAGTTTTCTTCTACTGCTACGGATATCTGGATATCCGGATCACTGGTGGAAAATTCATGGGTGATTTTCTCTGCAATTTCTTCTATTTTATGGACAAGCTGTGTGGCATCTTCCTGTACCATAAGCTCTGCTGCACTTTCTCTTGGAATGGCATTCTGCTTATTTCCGCCGGATAATGCTGCTATCTGATAATGATATTCATCTTTTAATTCTAAAAGAATTCTTCCCAATAAAATGTTGGAGTTGGCTCTTCCTTTGTCAATTTCCACGCCGGAATGTCCGCCCTTTAAGCCTGCCACATGAATAGAAACAAGATTTCCTGCGCTCTTTTCCCATTCCGCCGGAAGTTCACATACGGTGCTGCATCCACCGGCACAGCTTACCAGCATGATTCCTTCATTTTCAGAATCCAGGTTCAGAAGCTTCTTTGCTTTCAAGTGGGAAACATCCAGTGCTACGGCACCTTCCATACCAACTTCTTCCGACACGGTACAGATAAATTCGATACGCGGATGTGCAATGCTGTCAGAATCTAAGATTGCCAGTGCATATGCAACTGCAATTCCATCGTCGCCGCCAAGGGTTGTTCCCTTTGCACTGATATAATCTCCGTTTACTTCCAGTGTCAGTCCGTCATTTTCAAAATCGATGGTGCAGCCCGGTTCTTTCTCGCACACCATATCCATATGTCCCTGAATCATCAGTGGTGCAACGTCTTCATAGCCCGGTGCTGCCTCTTTGATGATAATGACATTTTTTACTTCATCCTGATAATATTCTAAGTTCCGTTCCTTTGCGAAGTTTACCAGATAATTGCTGATTTTCTCCTCTTTATAGGATGGACGTGGAATATTGCTGATTTCTTCAAAATAATGAAATACCTCTTTTGGTTCTAAGCCTGCTAATACGCTCATTATGATTCCTTCTTTCTTAATTTATTCTCATATACGATAAAATGGTTGTTATGCAGAATCTTGATATACTGGGACAGTCTCTCGTAAAGAGGTTCTGCCTTGTCACCGAATCTTTCTTTTACCAGTGCACCAATCTCATAGATGGTTTTCTTTCCATCCATCTGCTCCCACACAAAGCTGCCGAATTCATCCAGCTCGATATAGCTGTATTTCGGTTTCTTAAATAACACCTGTGCGATTTTGTTAAACACACCTTTGTTATGCATTTTTATTTCTATTTTGCCATCTTTGTTCTTATTACATTCAAATAATGTATTCGGACGTGGGATATAATCTAAATAATTGTCTTTTTTCTTTGCCATATTGCCTCCTGTTATCTTCGCTAGCAGTATAAAACATCTGCCGCCTTTTCGCAAGACGGCAGATGTAAGAACTACTTTATTCTGTTTTTAATTTTCTTTTTTCTTCTTTCCACGGATGAAAAGGATTAAAGTTACGGCAAGTAATGCAAAGAATACCAGTCCGCCAATGTTTCCTAAGCTGAAACCGAATATTGCAGATAAGTTAAATGCATCTGCAAAGGTCTCTCCCTTGAATGGAATAACTGCACAGACTGCAAGGAGAATTCCTACCAGTCCCTCTCCGGCAATCAGACCGGATGAGTAAAGCACTCCATTTTCCACTTTGCGTTTCTTCTCTTCCTCAGATTCACCCTTCTTCTTATCAAAGTATAAGCGGATTAATCCACCAACAATCATCGGTGTGCTTAAGTAAATCGGAAGGTAAAGACCTACTGCAAATGGCAATACCGGAATTCCAAGGATTTCTACTACTACTGCAATACCAACGCCTGCAAATACCAGTACCCAAGGAAGGTTTCCGCCCATAACTCCTTCTACTACCATCTTCATCAAGGTTGCCTGCGGTGCAGGAATTGCTGAGGAACCGTAGCTCCATGCTGCATTTAACAGATATAATACTCCACCGATTGCAATAGCAGATGCTGCTACACCGATGATTTCACCAACCTGCTGTTTCCAAGGTGTTGCTCCTACCAGATAACCGGTCTTTAAATCCTGTGATGTATCTCCGGCGATTGCTGCGATGATACAGATGACAGAACCGATTGCAATAGAAGCTACCATTCCAGGCATTCCGATGGTTCCGGTTGCTTTTAAAATCATCGTTGTGATAAGCAGTGTTGCAATTGCCATTCCGGATACCGGGTTATTGGAACTTCCTACAATACCAACCATTCTGGATGATACGGTTGCAAAGAAGAATCCGAAGATTACAATAATAATTGCTCCAAGAAGGCTTACCGGAACTGCCGGAACCAGCCACATAATAATAGCCATGATTCCAATCGTAAGAATTACGATATTCATTGGAATATCTTTATTGAGGCGGCTGTTGTCACCATTTCCTTTGCTTCCGTAGCTCTTTAATGCCTGACGGAAGGTCTTTGCGATAAGTGGCAGATTCTTTACCAGGCTGATGATTCCGCCTGCTGCAACTGCTCCTGCTCCAATGTAACGGATATAGTTTGACCAGATTCCTGATGCGCCAAGTTCAGATACC
>OGPL01002234.1_pt1 | contig 14937 bp, 15 predicted proteins | sample 1552901 | NCBI WGS metagenome assembly OGPL01 (sample SAMEA2580244, study PRJEB22360) | human gut metagenome | biome: human gut; feature: human-associated habitat; material: faeces | place: Denmark | collected 2008/2010 | reverse complement strand
CCAGCCGGCATGCCGCTCCGAGTTGGCGAGCACCTGTTCCCGCTGCGAGGCATTGGGGTAAAATCCGGGATCGGTCGTCTCGAAGCGCGTCCACTCTCCGCCGTACAGGATGCTGTTGTCGTCCGTCGGGGGATAGTAGTCGCACAGCGCAGTGCTTCCTTGTTCGCGCTTTGCGATATACCACCGCTGCGTGTAGTAGTTTCCCGTCTCTTCGCCCATATAGTCGCTCATCCAGCCGGCCAGGTCGTAGGCCCCGGCCTCGAACAGCCCGGCGACATTCTCCTCTCCGCCGATCCTGTCGAGCAGCATGTTCCCGATGCCGCGCTCCGCCTGTTCATAGATGTCGGCATAGTGGTCGTACAGGGCCGCGATCTCGCTTACCTTGCCGTTCAGCAGTTCGTGGAACATGCTCTGGGGCAACAGCGCGTCGCCGAGGCCGGCGATGCCCGCCGTAGCGAGGCCGACGCCCATGTTGTACAGGTTGTCGATGTCGCTTTGCAGCTTCTCCCGCGAGAGGTTGCCCGGCACGCGGGCCATGTCGTCCAGCATCCGCTGCCAATCCACGCCTCCCAGCTCCGAGAGCCTCAGCAGAGGGGCTATCTCCCGGTTGATTTCGAGAAACACGATGTCTGAAAAGGTCAGTGTGCTGTTGGTCACGATGCTCTCGAACTGCATGCACAGGCTCTTGGTGTCGTCGCACACCTTCATCAGGTAACTGCCCCAGTGGATCGCCGTTTGCGGCGAGCGGAGCATCAGTTTCGCCACCATCCATATCTTCGGCATGATCTTCTCCGCCACCATGCGGTAGATGCGGCGGTAGTAGTAGTTCTCCGTGCTGCTGCACCAGATGCCGAGGTCCGACAGCGCCTTGTGTTCCAAGAATTTGGATGCGAATATCCCTGCAGCGGCCACCTCCGCGGTCGTGTAGTGTTTCAGGATGTCGTCCGCCTGCTCGCGGTAATAGCTCTCGGCCACGACCTCCGTACCGAACGCGGCGACCATGGCCGCTACGGTCCGCGTGTCGTAGTTCACGCTGTAATACTGCGCGTGAACACGCTGCGCGAATGCAAGCGACAGGATGGCAAGGAGAGTCGTCAGCCGTTTCATAGATATTCCCGGTTAGGTGGTTGTCAGGCGTGCGGCATGTACCCCAATGCGGCGATCAGGTCGTCTGCCTCTTTGACGGCGGCGACGGCCAGCATACGGTGCTGTACGAACATCTCTCTGGCGATTTCGTACCTGCGTTGTTCCCACTTCGCCGCTTCCGTTTCTTCCGGAGCGGAAGCAGCGGTCGGGACTTTCCTTTCTTTTTGCGCGGCACGGGCGTATTCGTCCAGTTCCGTTTCGTGCATACCCAGCCAGAGGCCGTATGACTCCAGAATTGTCTCTATCAGCCTGATGCTTCTGATTCCCACTTCCCGCGTCTTCAGCAAGTCGCGCTTGTTCTGAAGGCACAGGTCCCTGACTGTGGTTATTCCGTTTACGCGGAACATGCGCCGGATACGAGCGTCCAGCGTGTCGCGGAAGCGGAACAGGTTTACGTTTTGTCCGATGTCTATCCTTTCCATTGTTTTCATTGATATTGGGTTATTGGTTATCCGTGGATGGTTTGAGGTTCAATACCCGTCCCGCCCCGTTGACCTTCTGGGCGAAGGGCAGCGACTTGCCGATGCCGCTGGCGGTCCAGTCGCGGCAATACGCCTCGATAGCCTCTTGATGGCTGCACCGGAGTTCTCTCTTGTAGAGCTTCAGGGCCTCTTTCTCCGCCCGTTCGGTCGTGTAGGTCATGTAACACTCCCGCGGCTCCTCCACGCCGTACACGCCGCTGGTCGAGCCGCGCCGGATGAATACCTCCCGGAAGAAACTGCGCCCCTCCTTGTTGTCGAGACGGTTGATCGTGAATATCTTCTTGCAGTCCACGTCCGTCAAGCCGAGAATCGCCTTGATGGAGTCGAAGCGTTCCTTGAACTTGCTTTGGTCGAGCAGCATGACCACATCGCTATTATTGACGATTGCCTCTTTGACGATCTCGCTGCCGATGATGTCCTGTATCTCCTGCGTTACTACGCCCACCGAGGCCCAGAACTTACGGGCCGTCTTGTACATAAATTTGATGTATTCCGCCATCAGCGGGCTGGCGATGGCCTTCCACGCCTCCTCGATGACCAATACCTTGCGGTTCTTCTTGATACGCATCTTTTGCAGGAATACGTCCATGATTATCAGCGTGACAAGAGGGAACAGGAGCGGGTCGTCCTTTATACTGTCGATCTCGAAGACGATGAACGTCTCGTCGAACAACGAACTGTCCATGTTCTCGTTCAACGTCTTTTCATGGTTCCCGCCCCGGTAAAAGTCTTTCATCATGTATCGGTACGCTGAGATGTCGATACCCGAAATCTGGTTCTCATCGCAGATGTCGGGAATGCGCTGCACGGAAAACTCGTAGAACGAGTTGAACGACAACCCGTCCACTTTTAACTCCTTACGGCGACGTTCCATCTCGTCGATGATCTCCTCGATACGCTCGGCGCGATCCTGTGCGCTCTCGTCCCGCCCGCGGTTGCGCTCGTCGATCACGAGGCTCTTGCGCAGGTCTTCGCGTTGCAGGGGCGTGAAGCCGTCGAAGCCGTTGAAATAGGTATCGTAATACTCCGTGATGACCTGTTCTATCAGGCGTTCCTCTGTTTTTGTAACCGTGCCCTGCGAGCCTTTCCATATCAGCAGTACGAGGTTTTTCAGGAATCCCGTCTTCTCCACGTTCAGCTCCGCCCGGTTGATGCGGAACGGGTTCATCGTGATGGGGTTCTCCTCCGTGTAGCTGATGTACTTGCCGCCCAGATATTCGCACAGCCCCTCGTAACTGTTTCCCGTATCGACCATTACCACGTCCGTTCCCTGTTCGTGCAACTGACGCACGACCGAGTTCATGTGGAAACTCTTGCCGCTGCCCGAAGGCCCGAGGCAGAAAAAGTTCGAGTTGTCCGTCAGCTTGTTTTTTCCCTCCTTTCCCGTGATGTCGATGGCCACGGGAACGCCCTGCCGGTCGGTGTAGTAAATTTTCAGCGGCGTCTCCTCGCTATGCTGCACCCGCTCCTTGTACATCAGACACATCGCCGCATCCGAGAGCGTCAGGAAGCGGTCGTACTCTTCGCTCAGGGCATAACAGTTGCCGGGAAAGGAGCCCACGAACAGCTCCAGTTGGTTGTAAGCGTGCTTGCTGATGTGAATGCCCATGCGCCCGAAGGCGTTCTCCAGATGGTTCGTACACTTTTGCAGGTCGGTGTCGGCATCGACCGCCACCACCATGTTGAAGTGGGTGTACACGAGCTGCTTGCTCTCGCGGGCGATTACCTCCTGCACCCGCGAGATGTCTTCTACGGCCATCTGGTTGTTGGGGTTCGGGATGCTCGCGTGCCGGTTCTTCTTTTTGTCCAGCAACGACAGCTCCCGCTTCTGGTTGGGCAGAAAGATTACCTGGTTGTACACCACCGTATCGGCGTTCGGTATGTTGTCGATGACCGACACGAGGTCCACCGGCATCTCCGTGTTGTTCACTTCGATATTGGTATAGGGCCGGATCAGCGAGGGCAGCGCGGCGTAGTCCACGTCCACGAGGCTGTATACTTTACACCGTTTCCCGCCCATCGAGACGGTATCTTCGTCTGCCCGGAAGTTGGTCATCGACACGATGCGGTTCTTGAAGTCCATGGCGAAGTAGCGGTCTACGTACTCGCTCGCCTCGGCCTTGTTCAAGAACCTCGCCTGCACGCCGCCGTCGCGCAACTGGTCGTGCACCTTGCGGATCTTCACGAGGAAGTCGCGCCACTTCTTGCCGTCGTAGGAGAACAGGCGGCTCTTCTTCGCCTCCTGCGTGACGGTCAGGTAGCACATGCTGTCCGTGTAGGGACGCCCCTCGAAGTAGCGGAAATAGGCTTCGGAGAGGAACTCGCGGTCTCCTCCCGTTTCTCCGGCGAAACGTTTGCGCACGAAGACGTCCTGCTTGTGCAGGGCGTACCCTTCGCCCAGCGTCTGTGCCAGAGCAGTGAACAGTTGCGTGAACTCGTAATAGCTGTCTATGTCCGCGCAGTATTTCTGTACGGGGTTTTCGATTTTCAGCACGGCCGAATATTCGCCGGTCTTGGTGTACAGTACGCCGATTCCGTCCGTATCTTCCACCGAGAAATAGATGTCCCGGAAGATGCGCTTGCGTTTGCCGCCCGTGCCGAAAGCGCAGACCGACAGGGCCATGCCCGCACATAGGGCGGCGAATAACAGGATGATGTATAGGGTCATTGCCGTATGTTTCCGATTAAATAGGGGCAGGCCCGCCTCCCGAAGAGACGAACCCGCCCGCGTTCAACAATCAATATAGCCACACGCATTGCCGTGGTGGTTTCTTACGGTCATACCCGACGCGAGCAGGCATAGACATACACGCCCCGGTCCACCTTCTTGCTGTGCAGTCCTTTCTGCTGTTTGAAGATGATGAGTGCGATACCCGTCGAGAGGACGGCGGCCAGCATGACCAGTCCGGCCACGAATCCCGCAAGGCAGTAGGCGAGGATGAAGCCTACGATGGCTCCCCCCGCCGCGCCCGCCGCCCAGTAGATATATCGGCCCTGTATGCCCATCAGTTCGAGGGGGCGTTGCAGCCCCTTGAACAGCGCATAGTCCGGATAGCGTTCTTCTTTGCCTTTCATCGCGCAGGTGTTTTATATGTCGATACCGAAGAACATGGGCAGGGCTCGGGCCGCCGCGATCAAAAACAGACATGCGCCGACTATGAGCATGATCTTTTTTTTCACATCCTGCTCCTCGTTGTTCATGGCGATATACACCGAGATTGCGCCTACGATGGCCACGACGCCCGCAATGGCGTAGCAGAGCTTGACCATGATGGGCACGTATTTTACGATCTCATCCGCTACGGTAGACAGGGCTGTCGTGCCGGCCGAATAGTCGCCTGCGGTGCTCTGCGCCTTGGCCGGAGTGCCTGCCAGCAGCGCGAAGGCCAGCGCCGCCGCCTTCGCGGAAATCTCCCCGACGTATTCTTTTACCTCTCGGTACTTCTTTTGGACTTTCTGAAACATTGTGTTACGTTTTTTTGTGAATATTGTAGGTTCTCGAATCGTTTACGGTTTATATGCGATAGCCGAAAAAGGCCGGGAACACGATGGAGGCGCCGATAATGAAAAGACATGCGCCCAATAGCGATACGATGGACTTGGCAATACCTTCCTCGCCCGTGTTCATCTTGATGTAGATCTGGAGCGCGGCAATGACGGCGAAAACCGAAGCGACGGCATAGCAGACATACAGGACGTACAGCATCATCGTGACCACGAAGTCGTGCATCGAGGCCAGCGCGTCCGCGCCCCAACTGTAGTTCACGCTGCCGCTTTTGGCCAGCGCCGTGCAGGGAATAAGGCATAGTAGACATAGTATCCTGATCGCTTTCGGCATCTCACAATCGCTCTTTGAGGGGTTTCCACTCCATATCGGGGCGGCCGTTCATCCGGCCTCCTGCGACCATCGCACGGTACATCTCCTCGGACGTGCGTCCGTCCGAGAGGTAGGGCACGCTCTCTTCCATCCGCTCCTCCGCCTTGGCTTTCAGCCGTTCGAGTTTCTCCTGTGCGGAGATACCCGCGCCGGCCGCCTCGGCCTGCGGGGCTTCGGCCGCAGCCGCATCCGCAGCTCCCGTTTCGTATGCGTTGCCTCCGACCTCGAAGCCTTTTTCGCTCTCCGTCACGGCGACGCTCTCTTCGTCGTCGGGTTCGCCGAGGTCGAAAACCTCCTCCTGCATCTTGCCTGCGCCGTTCTTGCCGTAGAGGTCATGCACGATGATGACCGCGTAGTAGACGATATACGCGACGGTCAGCACGATGGCGAAAATGAAATATGATTTCATATTTACAATATGATTTTGAAATATGGTTTGAATATGATTTGCAAAGAAAAAACGCAGTTTTGGAACTTGAAAATAATTGATTGTTAAACTTATGTTTTGAGGGGAATTTTTATGCGTTTTTGTAAAATCATATTCTAAAATCATATTCTGACGCATTCTTTACCGATGGGAATAGGCCGGTTGGGGCAAAAAAAAGCCACCCAGTCGGGTGGCATTGCGGAGCGGCCGAACCCGCCTACAAGGTGGCGCAGGAGATCAGCCGCAAGCTGAATATCGACGCAGGCATCGTGCTGGGCGTTTGTTGATTGCATCTGCGACACAGTGAATTTACGAAGGAGCCGGGCTCATGCGAGTCCGGCTCTCTCGTTGTTTCTCCCGCAGGCCGCACATGGCAGCCTTTCAGCGCTTCTTGCCGCGCAGGCAGTCGTTCAGGTCCTTGTAGTCGGCGTAACGTACCGCTTCGTTTACCGTCCTTCCGATACCGTACAGCCCGGCGATGGTCTCTACCGTCTTCTGCCCGGCGAGATCGTTGTCGAGGTAGCAGTGGATGTATTCGTAGCTTTCCAACACCTGTAAGGTCTTCTTCAGGTTGCTTACCGTGTTCATTACGATATGGTCGCACGGTGCCTGGATACATACCACGGCATCGCCCCGTTTGAGCAGGGTCCGGTAGGAGAGGAAATCCATGAAGCCCTCGAACACGCACACGTGCTTCTGCCTCGTGCCGGCCGCCTGTCCGACGACGGAAATGTCCTTCTGCCCGATGCACCCTTTATAATAAGGATTGCGCATCTCGTAGCCGCCGGATACGTTCCCGAAGGCGATGGCGAAGTAATGCCGCCTGTGCAGTTCGTAGTGTATCTCCCGACAGAACTGCCGGGCGGTCTGCGTATCTATGCCTCTCGAATGGATATACGACAGGAGCGCATGGTGGTTCAGCGGCACCACCTCGACGCCTTTCATCATCTCCTCTATTGCGTCGGGCACGGCGTTGTGGGGACGGGTGCGGAGCTGGGGAGCCGCGCCCGTTTGCGCCTCTATGAGCCGCAGGGCCTCGCTCACGCTCGATGTCCGCAGGAACAGCATCGCCAGCTCTATGATATTCCCGCCTTCCGACATTCCGAAGTCATACCATTCGTTCAGCCGGTCGTTGACCTTGAAGGAGGGTGTGTCCTCTTTTCTCAACGGGGACAGGTACCAATACTGTCCGCCGCGCACCTTGACGGGTTCATGGCCGAGCAGCCGCAGGTAGTCTACGATTCGTATTCGTTTTGCCTCTATCGTATTCATGGGTTCGGGACGTTTAGTGTAGTTTTTCTATATATACCCGCAAACTAAACCGACCGGTTTTTTATGCGGAAATTCTCGTTGTAGGCATACCCGCGGCCGTCTTTTACGATGGCCTCGTTTTGTATGAGGAACTTGCACAGTCCCACCAGCGTATTCCGCCCGCGGCTGTAACCGATGCTGTCATATCCTCTTTTCAGGGCGTCGAGCAGCAACTGATACCCCGGAACGTAGTTGTCCGAAAAAGCGACTTCCAAAGCCGTGCGGTGCTGCTGCTCGGTCATATCCATGTACGAGGACAGCCGATCTCGTTTGCTCATCTTGAACTGGTGGTCCTTTACCAGACGGGGAAGCGAATCTTCCCCGATCTCGAAGGCGAACGGGGTAAACTCCCGGTCGCGGATGTGCATGGCCCGCACCTCGCTGATCCTGCCGTTCTCGACGCTTTTCGATATTTGCAGGATGGTTTCCGCCTTGTTGTTCAGCTCCGAGCCGATATGCCCCCGGGTATTGTCGTCGCCTTTGTTCAGGTGCAGCACCGTATGGATGTGCAGCTCGTAGTAGCTCGACCACCGCATCAGTTCGTTGATGATGTCGAGCGACTCGCTCGGACTGTTGATGTCGTGGATCAGGTCGCGGATGCCGTCGATGATGACCAGTCCGATGTTCTGCTCCTCGTGCAGCGCCCAGCGGATGATGTCCCTGCGCTGGTCGGGCGTGTACTCGCGCAGCACGAAGAACTCGATCCGGTCGTTCTCCCGGTCTGTCGGCAGCCCCGCCAGCTTGAGTATCCGGTGCAGTACCTTGTGGCAGTGGCATTTGCTCTGTTCCGTGTCAATGTACAGCACGCGGTTCTTGCAGGGCGGCAGCTCCGCCTTGTATTTCAGCACCTCTTTCCCCGACAGGGCAGAGGCCACGATGGCGCTGACATTGAACGTTTTCTTGCTTTTGGGCTTTCCGGTCGATGCGCTGAAATTGCCCAACGTCGCCACGGTCACGCCGTCTACCTGCACGATCTCCTGCGGAAAGTCGTACTTTTCGGTGACATTCAGACGAATGTATTGCAGTAGCGACTTGTATTTCTCCTCGTCTATCCGGTGGTTGTCCGGTAGTGTCATATCGGTTTTTTTCATGATTCTCATTTCTTGAATGTTCGTGGTTTCTGCTGTTGCTCCAGCCTGTATGCAAGCAGGTTGGCCTGGCTCTCTATTTCCCTGCCGGACACGCAGGGGTTGCGTCTTATCCATTCGTTCAGGTCGTCCCTGCGGACGAAGATGGTCTTCCCGTTCGGCTTATATACGGTAAACTCCCTCGAAGCCGTCAGTTTGTAGACGTAACTTTTCGACACTTGGAGGTAGTAGGCCACCTCGTCGATGGTCAGGAACTCCTTCGCCGTGTAGGCTACTTCCTCCACCCGTTTCAGGTGAGACAGCAGTTCGTCCAGCGAGCCGAACCGCTTCAGGTAGTTGTCCACTCTCAATATCTCTTTCTGAAAATCCTCCAACGAGTTCTTTTCGAGGAAAGATTTCAGCCCTTCTATGCGTGCAAGCAACAGGTCTATCTCTTTTCTGTTCATATCGTCTCGTCGTTTGTGCAGGCCGTCGGCTCTGCCGTTTGTACTTGGTTTTTCATCGCCCATTCGCACAGCTCCCGCCGGTTGAAATACACCAACTTGCCGTTAGGCTTGTAGTGCGGTATCCGCTTCGAGGAAGTGAGCTTGTAGAGATAACTCTCCGAGAGGCCCAGATAGGCCGATGCCTCGGCCGTCGTCAGTACCTCCTTGACAGCCCAGATGTGGTCCTTCAAGAGCTCGACACAGCTCTCGATCGCCTCTATTTTATCCACTTCGTCGATCTTCTGTTCCAGCGATCGTATGCGCTCGATGGGCTTCTCCGACCTTACCATGTCGATGATCTTCTCCATCTGGCGTATGCGGCCGGATGGCAGCTTGTTTGCGTTTGTCGTCCTTCGGTGTGTCATGGATGGATGCTGTTAAGGTTTGACAATAGCGGAGCGTCCCCCGCAGCAACCCGGTTGCGGGGGACAAAGGTATGGGCATCCGGCCGGCTCTTCGCGTTGATATTGTTGAGTGTCAAGACCACTCTCAACACAACTATCGACAAATCCGGCTTCTTATGTTACACTTCCTTGCTCTTGATTTTCCTTATGTATTTGTCAATGATGGCAAGAAAATGCTTTTCAGAAATACTAGGTGGCGTTTCTTTACTTCTATTGAGGGTGGATGACATGTCGTGCTGGTCAAGGTATTTCCTGCCCGAAGAACTCACGACAAGTTTCTTTTTTGCGATCACGGCCTGCCAATGGTAGGGAATGATGCCGCTCGACGCCAGTTTGTCCAGCAATACGACCAGCCGGGTATTGTTCCGTGAGGTCATTGTCCGCAACGTGTCCGTCGCATAGCGGGCGGCCACGTCGTCCGCGTCCAGTTTCTCCTTAAATAAACCGACCTCATTGGCAAGTTGCACAATGAGGTCAATCGTATACTTGTCGAGTACAGACTCGATGGTGTTATTCGACGGGATTGGTTTAGTCCTATCCCTGTCTTCATGTCCGGTTTCGATAGGTATTGTTTTCGGTAGGTCGGAAACATAAAATTCGTTGAGCAAATCCGCAATTTCAGCATCATCTAATTTATTGCGGTTGAAATATTTGCATACTAATTTTTCATGTTCCCTCAAAAGATCGGTTATGGCGTAGTAGTTCTTCTGGTGTTCATTTTTGCTCCAGGCATCTTTTTCGTCATGGAACTGATTTGAATGAATGAAATCAAGCGCATAGCGCTTGTAGCTCTTTTGCAAGGTCGATACTTCGGCCTTATAAGTTTCATGGGCTTGTTTGACCAACCGGAATAGCCCTTGTGTTCCGGTCTGCGCTGGGGTCCACCGAGACCTGAGCATCGCTCTTTTCAAAAAGAGAGAGGTGCAAAGATAATTTCTTTGTCATGGACTTAAATTTGAATTATTGTTATTTTTCTCCATTATTTTGGAGGTATTTGTATCACGCTTTCCCACTTTGTTGTATTCATTCGCTATATGTTTTAACTCTGTATCGTATGTGTTTAACAATCCATTCTTTACAAGCAAATGATAGTTACAGACCATATTTTGCCGATTGGGTACTTTTTCGTTCTGTAAACGGAAACAATACAAGCACTTCACCCCTACATCTAAAGGGTTGTCGGCCTTGAACGCTGAATGAACGAAATATATGAGTTGCGACTGTTTTTTTGTCCATACTACAGGCTGTTTGAATTTAGGTTCGTCAAAAATTCCGTTAAATATACTGAAAGTCGTATTCGAAGCGATGTATTTTTCATTGATAAGTAGTTGATACATAGTATATTTTTCTTTATGGCTATGGGTATTATGGAATATGGGTTTACCTAAATATGAATAGGTAATTTTCTTTTTAGTTCTGCATTGAGAGTGATACTCTCTATTGATTGAATCTGTCGCATATAGCCTTCAGCCTCGTATCGTACCGGTCCATCCATCCCGCCCGTTTGATCCAAACGAAGCCCGTCACGAGGCTCGCCTTATGCGGCTTCTTTCCGCCGATGCGGAAACAGCATTCGCCCTTGATCCATAAATTCTTCCTGTTGAACCGGCTGAATGCCTGGTGGATGAAATAGGACAACTGCCGCTGGTTTTTTGTCCATTCCACCGGACTTTCGAACCTTGCCTTGTCGAAGATACTGCCGAATGCCTCGAATGTCGTCTCCGGGGCTATGTACCCGTATTTTACCAAATCTTCGTACATGGCCCGTATCTCCTCCTCGCTTTGCGGCACATAGAACGTTGCGGCTTCGTGTACGGGTTCGAATCCGGCAAAATCCACTTCGGGATAGAGTGCCCGGGTCTCTTCGTAGCAAGCGGTATTGTGCTTGGGGATACGGCAGGTATTGAACCGTTTCCCGTTCTCCCTGTGCCATTGTTTCTCGAACAGGACATACGGGCTGTGCAGTTTGCATAGGCTCGACACCGCATAGGCGATGACTTTCAGTTGCAGGGGGGACGTCTGCGGAACGGGTTGGTAGTGTCGGTCCAGTATGCCCGCATCGACGGCTCTTTGCAGCAATGCAGCCACCCGTTCGTTGGCTAACGGCTCTATCAGATCGCCGTATTTCTCCCTCTGCTCCTCGCTTCGGGTATCGCACAACGACGACAGCGTTCGCATGTGCTTCACATAGTCGTCGAGTATCTTCGCCTCTTTCGCCCCGATCTCCTTCCTGCGGCTTTGCACATACTTCTCTACCATGTCGGTAAACCCGATATTGGCAATCAGACGGGCCACCTGCGGGGAAGCGTCCAATTCCATGTACCGGCATACCTCCTGCGTCCATTCGGCGATATGTTTCCATTCGGGGTCGAGCGCCTCAAATTCAACCTCGTCGTCCGCATCCAACTGGTATTTCAACTCTCCGATGATGCGGGTAATCTTCGCTATTTTTATGACGGCTTCCTGTCTTGTCATACGTTTTCTGTGTTATCCGATGTCGGGAATGAGCGACACGGCGTTCTGTTTGTTCTTGTCCAGCACCTTGGCGTATATTTGCGTCGTCGTCAGGAACCGGTGCCCGAGCAATTTCGATACGGTATAGATGTCTGCGCCCAGGTCGAGCATCAGCACGGCAAACGTGTGCCGGCCGCAATGGAAAGTCAAGTTTTTGTTGACGCCCGCCGCCAGGCTCCAGCGTTGCAGTTCCAGAGAAGTCCATGATCCGTAGGTAAACCCCGTAAATACGATGTCGTCCGGATTGCCTCTTTCTCCGAGATATTTCTCCGCCTGCGAAGAAATGTCGAGGTATTCCTGTCCCTTGGTTTTCCGCTGTTTGAACACGATCCGCGTGTACTTCCCGAATTTCTGCACTTCACCCCATGTCAGTTTCTGTATGTCGCTTTTACGCAGCCCGGTCAGACACGAGAAGAGGAACGCACGTTTCAGTACAGGGTAGCGGCAAGGAGTCGCTGCCAATTTCTTTACCTCGTCCAGCGTCAGGTAATCGCGTTTGACTTCTTCCTCCTTGAATCCTTCGATTCCGCGTAGCGGGTTTACCGGTATGATTTGGTCGTCGTATGCCTGATTGATGCAAGCACGCAGCTTGTTGAAGTAGGATACCTTGGAGTTCTGCGACAGCCCTTGGAATGTGTCGCGTTCACGGCGGGGTCCGACACGCTTGTGCGTATCTTTCTCCACGTTGTTCAGAAACTCTTTGAATCCCGTGATAAATTCCGGTGTTACTTCCCGGAAGGTGGTTTTCTCGTCGCAATAGATTTCAAGGTAGCGGAGGCAGCTTCTCCAGTTGCCCCAGTTGCCTTGCGATTCCGGATTCTTACGCCGTTCCTCCACCATCTTGCGATAGTATTCCAGAAAGGGCGTGTTCTCCTTGAACTGGCGCGTGAAGGTATATTCGCCGTTCTGTATTTCGATCAAACGTTTGGACTTGACGGCTTGTGCTGTAGCCAGCGTTTGACGGTTCTGTTCGCGTTCCAACGGAGTTTTGGCATCTATCAGGTAGAGCTTCAAATACTCCTTGTGGCGTCTGCCGTTTCTACAGATGTCAAGATACAGGCTTACGTTGCCGTTCGACAACTTCTTTTCCCGAAGCCTGACGGGTTCTTTTTGGGTAGTGGTCGTTTTAGCCATAGTCTGCTTTCTCCTTTTAATAATTATGCGAAGAACTCTTTTATTGCTGTATTCTGTTCCCGGGGGACAGTTTTTTGTCCCCCGCACTCTTTTTGGGGGACGAACTGGGGACAAAAATACAATAAAAATGAGAAAACAAACAAGACAATCGAAGAAAAAGAGAAAATGAATTATCCTCCGAACGTACTGATATATTGTGATTTATAGGTGGGGTATTTGCTTTTCTTTAGCTCTTCTTTTCACGGCATCATTTTCCGATGCAGAACTTCGAGAAAATCTGACCGAGGACCTCGTCTGTGGTGATTTCTCCGGTGATGGTGCCCAGATGGAAGATCGCTTGCCGGATCTCTTCGCCGAGCAGGTCGGAGGGTAACGTTTCCAGACCGCCGAGGGCGGCGTCGAGCGCCGTGCGGGCGTGGTGCAGCGCTTCGTAGTGGCGGCTGTTGGAGACGATCGTCCGGCCGTCGTCGAGCGCCGAAGCGTCGACGGCTGCGCGCAGTCTTTCCAACAGCTGTTCCATTCCCCTGCCCTCGCGGGCGGAGAGGGGCAGTGCTCCGTCGGGCAGCGATACCGGTGCGGCTGCCGGATCCATCCGGTCGATTTTGTTGGCGATCAGGATGCGGCATTGGTCAGGCCGGAGGTCGAGGGTCTCGACGGCGGGGTCGGCGGCATCGAACACTTGCAGGACGATTTGCGTGCGGGCGACACTGGCGTAAGCACGTTCGATACCCATGCGCTCGATTGCGTCGTCGGTCGTGCGCAGGCCCGCCGTATCGATAAACCGGTAGAGAATGCCGTCGAGGTTCAGCGTGGCTTCGATCGGATCGCGTGTCGTGCCGGGAATTTCGGATACCAGCGCCCGCTCCTCGTTGAGCAGACGGTTGAGCAACGTGCTTTTCCCGACGTTGGGGCGGCCGACGATTGCGACGGCGACACCCTCCTTGATGGCGTTGCCCAAGGCGAAGGAGTCGATCAGCCGGTCGATCTTCGCACCGATCCGCTCCATTGCGGCGCGGAGTTCCGTGCGGTCGGCGAATTCTACCTCTTCCTCGCCGAAATCGAGTTCGAGTTCGAGCAGCGAGGCGAGCCGCAGCAACTCGCCGCGCAGCGTTTCCAACTCGGCGGAGTAACCGCCGCGCATCTGGTCGGTGGCCAGCGTATGTGCCGCACGCGAACCCGAAGCGATCAGGTCGGCGACCGCTTCGGCCTGCGACAGGTCGAGCTTGCCGCCGAGAAAGGCGCGCGAAGTGAATTCGCCGGGCGTCGCCATGCGGGCGCCGCGGCGAACCAGCAGTGCGAGCAGTTCGCGGACGATGTACCGAGAGCCGTGGCACGAGATCTCGACCGCATCTTCGCCGGTGTAGGAGTGCGGCGCACGGAAAACCGTGACCAGTACGTCGTCGAGCACGCGTGCGCCGTCGGCGATCGTGCCGTAGAGCACCGTGTAGCCGGCCGCTTCGCCCGCCCGCCGTGCGCCGCTGAATACGGTGTCGCAGATCGCGAGTGCCGAGGGGCCGCTCATGCGCACGACGGCGATCGCGCCGCCTGCGGCAGTGGCGGGCGCGACGATGGTATCGTTCGGGGTGTTCATCGGCGGCGAATTTTCAGTTTTTGGCCGATGCTCAGACGGTTGGCGTTGCGGATACGGTTGTCGCGCATGATCGTCTGCTGCGAAACGCGGTATTTGCGGGCGATGTAGCCGAGCGTTTCGCCCCGTTTGACGGTGTGGGTGAGGTAGCTGCTCGTCGCCGCACGTTTCTTGGCGACGTTGACCGGATTGATATACTCTTTCAGATAGAGCGAATCCTTGCGCTGGATCTCCTCCTCGCAGGCGATGTAGCGGCAGGCATACTCCTGCGGAAGCACGAGCGTGTAGTGTTTGCCGGTGGCCGGAATGATGTCGAGCCGGTACTGGGGGTTGAGCTGGCGAAGCACTTCGATCGGGAGGTCGAGCGTCGAGGCGACCTGTCCCAGATGCATGAGTTTCGTGACGCGGATCGTGTCGACGGCCAGCGGCAGGGGCGGTTCGGTCAGTTCGATGCCGTGCTGCTTATGGTAGGCGTAGGCGT
>OGPL01002207.1_pt1 | contig 15095 bp, 6 predicted proteins | sample 1552901 | NCBI WGS metagenome assembly OGPL01 (sample SAMEA2580244, study PRJEB22360) | human gut metagenome | biome: human gut; feature: human-associated habitat; material: faeces | place: Denmark | collected 2008/2010 | reverse complement strand
GCAATTCCCTGAGTGTCTGCACCTGTGGCAATATGAGTCTGCCCTTTGGCGCCTGGATATCCTGCGGCATAACAAGAAGGACCAAATCTCCTTCTTCTACCAGTGCTCCGGTTATGGTTTCTTCACCATAATCATCCGGCACAAGTCTTATTAATTCTTCTTTAAACTTTTCTATATCTTCCTTGCTTTTCGAGCTGATAGCAAGAATTTCCTGTTTTGTCTCTTCCTTAAGCTGTGCTGCTATGGAATCTGAATCTGTCAGTGTATCCGCTTTGCTCAGCACACATAAGGTCGGTGTATGCTTCTCTTTAAAATAGTGGAACCATTCTAACTCTGCCTGATATTCCTCCCCGGAAAACAAGAGCACTGCAATATCTGTTTTCTCTGCGGCTTTTTCCGTCTTCTCTACACGCATTTTCCCCAGTTCGCCTACATCATCCACTCCTGCCGTGTCAATAAATACACATGGACCGATACCATGTACCTCCATCGGCTTGTAGACGGGATCCGTTGTGGTTCCCGCTACATCCGATACAATCGCTACCTGCTGACCGGTAAATGCATTAATCAGAGAAGATTTTCCGCTGTTTCTTTTGCCATAAAAACCGATATGTATCCGGTTTGCACTTGGTGTTTCATTCAACGACATCGCTAAAGACCTCCTAGAATCTGAAATCGCGCTGTCCTTCCTCAATTTCTTTCAGATGACGTTTTGCAATTTCTCTTGTTTTTTCATTTGGTACTTTCTCTATCTCCTTAGCAATCAACGCTTCTCCGATTTTTCTGGTATCTTCAGAAGCATAATCAATCAAATATTCCTTCAATGTCATCAGTGCATTCGGATGACAGCAGTTTAAAATCTGCTGGTTCTTGCACAGACTCATGAAACGGTCTCCCGTTCTTCCCTCTCGATAGCATGCGGTACAGAAGCTTGGGATATAACCCATATCCATCAGCCAGTGTACTACCTCATCCAGAGTTCTGGTATCGCTGACATCAAACTGCTCGGAACGCTCGTCTTCCGGCTCCGGATGATCATAGCCACCTACGGAAGTCTTGGAACCACCACTAATCTGGGATACACCAAGGCGGATAACTTTCTCACGTACCGCCTGGCTCTCTCTGGTAGAAATAATCATTCCGGTATACGGAACTGCCACACGGATACATGCACAGATTTTTGCAAAAATATCATCACTGATTCCATTATCGAATACATCCGGGTCAATGTCATCGGCACGTTTGATTCGTGGCACGCTGATGGTATGTGGTCCTACTCCATGCACTGCCTCCAAATGTTCTGCATGCATCAGAAGTCCTGCAAATTCATATTTGTAAAGTTCCAATCCAAAAAGTACGCCTAAGCCAACATCATCGATGCCACCTTCCATGGCACGGTCCATGGCTTCGGTATGATATGCATAATCATGCTTTGGCCCGGTTGGATGTAATTTTTCATAGCTTTCTTTATGATAAGTTTCCTGAAAAAGGATGTAAGTTCCGATTCCGGCCTCTTTTAATTTCCGGTAATTTTCTACGGTTGTTGCAGCAATATTTACATTAACACGACGAATTGCACCGTTTTTGTGCTTAATGCTGTAAATGGTCTTAATACACTCTAAGATATATTCGATTGGGTTATTCACCGGGTCTTCGCCTGCTTCAATTGCCAGACGCTTGTGTCCCATATCCTGTAATGCCGTTACTTCCTGACGTACTTCATCCTGTGTCAGTTTCTTCCGGGCAATATGCTTATTTTTTCCATGGTACGGGCAATACACACATCCATTGATACAGTAATTGGACAGATATAATGGTGCAAACATTACAATACGATTTCCATAGAAATCTTTCTTAATCTGTTCTGCAAGGTCATATACTTCCTGGATTTTCTCTTCGTTCTCGCAGGCCAGCAATACTGATGCTTCTCTGTGAGTAAGCCCTTTCCGTAATTTTGCCTTTGCAATGATTTCGTCAATTAGGGCAAGATTGTCCTTATTTGCCTCGGCATATGCCAGAGTCTCTTCAATCTCTTCGTGGCAGATAAATTCTTCTGCCTTTAATGATGCTTTGTTATACATAATGTTTCCTTTCTTCCGGGTCAGAAGCTCTTTCCCGTTGGTTATTATATGGTGATTTAAGAAATACCTCTTGTATTTCCTTTATTTATATAAATGGCGAATCTCCTCTTGAGACCACCAGTTTATATCCAATGGATTCCATACGGTTGCCAAGACATCCACGGCATTCCGCTGCCTCTTCCCCGGTACAGATTTTATTATCGTAAAGGGCGTACTTCTTCCGTACCTTTACCGGTGACAGATTCGGCATTACCACATTTCCTCCTGCTAAAATGCCAAGCTCCCTGCCCCTTGAATGGATAGTTCCCAATGCTGTAGTTGCCGGAAGCAATACCTTCGGCAGCATCAGGCGGATAACTGCCGGTAAAAACAGCGTCATTTCAAGACTTCCCGGTTCCATCTCTCCAAACGGCGTATCCTTTTGTGGAATAAACGGGCCGATTCCTACCATATGCGGATTGAATGCTTTCATAAAAGCAAGGTCTTCCACCAGATTATCTATGGTCTGATAGGGAGAACCTACCATAATGCCACACCCCACCTGATAACCGATTTCCTTTAAGGTATACAGGCACTGCTTGCGGTTTTTAAGAGACATTTCTGCCGGATGGAGCTTCCCATAATGGACTTCATTCGCGGTCTCATGACGCAATAAATAGCGGTCTGCTCCTGCCGTGTAAAGTCTTTCATAGCTTTCCCGGCTCCGCTCTCCTAAGGACAGTGTAATGGCACAGTCCGGGTAAGCAGCTTTTATCTTATGAAGTAAATCTTCCAGTAAATCATCTGTGTAGTAGCCGTCTTCGCCACCCTGCAGGACAAAGGTACGAAACCCTAATGCATAACCATTTTCACAGCAGGATAGGATTTCTTCTTCACTCAGGCGGTAACGTTCTGCATTCTGATTGCTTCTTCGGATGCCGCAATAGATGCAGTCATTCTTACAGTAATTGGATATTTCAATCAGTCCTCTGGTATAAACTTCATTTCCAAAGGTCTCTTTCTGTCTTTTTCTCGCCAGTTCAAAGCCGTACTCTGCAATTTCTTTATCGGTATGCAGTTCTAATAATTCTTTATATTCTGTCTCTGTAAGCTGTGTATCCTGATACAGCTTATCAAATAATTCTTTTCCTCTATTCTTCATGTCTGGTCACCACACTGGAATATGCTGTTTTTACACTGATTCCCGGTAATTTTCCGATTTTACCGGTCAGTGCACTGATGGTATCCTGCGGTGCATCGATTGCTATACTTACGATATTTATGCCTCTCTCCCGGTATGGAATTCCCATTCTTCCGATAATATAAGCTGCATATTCATGTAAAATTTCATTTAATGCTCCGACGGATTCGTCCTTTTCTATTACAATGCCGATTACAGCCACTCTGGTATCTGCTGCCATTTCTTCGTTCCTCTTGTTTTTCTGAATCAATACAATTTCAACGCTTATTTTACGTTTCTAGTATAAGAGATTTATTTTGGGATTACAATTGTCAAGCCCTGGTTTTATGCGTATTTATTGTATTTTTTTAGGCACATTCCCGCGGAGCATTTTTTACTTTACAGGAAAGCAGTTTCCTGTAACACAAAAAGGGATTCTGCTCCTTCCTTTCATCCGAAACAGAATCCCTTTTCTTTCACACTTTTTAATTTCCTTTACGTCCTTCTTTATAACCACTTCCAATATAATGCATATAATAGGATTTTAAATCATTTCCAAAGGCGTTTTGAAGATCATTGTATCTATTCTTATATTTTTTCACATTAAAGGAGTCTTTTGCCTGTCTTCCTTCATTCATACCACACTCCACAAAATGTCTCAATGCGGCTGTATCATCACCACAAAACGCTGCCTTAAGGTCAGAATATTTGCCGATGTAATAATTGTAGTCATATACCAGACTGTAATCCACTCCATTGTATACGGTTACAGGATTCTTAAACACGCCATTTCCTGTTGCTTTACGTCCTTCCCGATATCCACTGCCAATATAATGCATATAATATGCTTTCAGATTTCTTCCAAATGCACTTCTTAAGTCTGCATAATTAGCACGGTAAGCTGCTACATTAAAGGATGCTTTTCCCTGACGCCCCTCATTCATACCACATTCCACAAAGTGACGTAAGGTTGCATTTTCATCACCATTAAATGCCGCTTTAATATCCGGATATTTGTTGATGTAGTAATTGTAGTCATATACCAGCTTGTAATCCACTCCATTGTATACGGTTGTCGGATTCTGCAGTTCTGTACTTCCGGTTGCTACTCGTCTCTCTGCATATCCATTGATGCGATAATGATCATAATATGCTTTTAGATTATTTCCAAATGCACTTCTTAAATCCGCATACCGGGCACGATAAGATGCAACATTGAAGTTTGCAATTGCCTGACGGCCTTCTGCCTCACCATTATTTACAAAATGTGCAAAAATTGCTTCTGTATTGCCGCCAAATGCTTTTGCTACATCAGGGTTATTCTTTATGTAATAATTTAAGTCAAAGACCCTTTCATAGCCTGCACCAAATACGGTAGTCGTTGCATATGCACACCGCATTTTATATCCGCCACCACTTACATATACATGGATATTATATACACCCACATTATTCTTATGATTTGCAATATTGGCATGCACGATAAAGGTATCTGCATCTACTCTGGATGCGTTATACCATACAATATCGCTCTGATCAGCCTTTGTCCAGACCGGAACACTAACAGAAGTCACATAACCTGGGACTCCATCCACAACAATATCAAAGGTTCCTGCTGATGCATTCCTGCTCTGAACGATTACGTCAGAAGTCAGCACTGGTTCTGTGATAGCAAAGGACTTTGTCACGCTGCCCTTATAGTCTCCAATTCCTGTAATGGTTACATAAGCTGTTCCTACAGAATAATTGTCACGATAAGAAAGCTTATAGTCTACATTTTCTTTCAACATTGTTGTCCCATCTTTGACAACAACCGGCGGAGTCAGCAGTCTTCCATTATAAGTCTGTGATGCAACCGCCAGAACCGTACAATTTTCAATGCTCTTTTCTTTAATTACAAAGGTAACAACTTTTTCTCCGGAGTATACACCAATACCGGAAATGATTACCCTGGCAGTTCCCACATTTCTATTGTTACTGTAGCTTACCGTATAATCAACATCTTCTGTTAATACCTTGCTTCCCATCTTAACGACCGGAACCGGCTTATAAGTCTGTCCGGTATACTGCTCTGAAGCAGGAATTCCGGTAACTGTTGCCTTGGATAAGCTGTTGCTAATCTTAAATTTCTTAACAATCGTTCCGGTATAATACTGGGTCAGCGGACGCACAGTAATAGATGCATCGCCTGCCAGCTCATTATTTGCATACGTTGTTTCATAATCTTCATTCAGCGTTAAGGTATTGCCACCACATGCCACATGGATAGACGGACATATCGGGCTTCCGGTATAAAGCTGTTCCGGAACACTGTCAATAATTGCATCCTCAAGGCTTGCCACAATATTGAAGTAAACGCGCTTGGTCTCATCATAGTTGCCAAGTCCTTTAATTACTACCCATGACTCTCCTGCCCTTAAGTTGTTGCCATTGACAACCTGATAATCCTTCCCTTCTACCAAAAGCTTTCCGTTGTCATAAATCGTCAGTGCCGGACGGATGTAATTGCCAGTATACTTCTGATCCGGAATTGCTTCTGCCACAGCATTTCCAATATCATGCTTGGTAATCTTATAGTATACCGTAATGCTGTCTTTGTAGTTACCACTTTCGGTTGCAGTTACCGTTGCACTTGCGGTTCCGATTGCAGTGTTGTTCTCATAGGTTACTTCATACTGGGAAGAATCAATGGTTAATCCGGTAGAAGTATCTTTTAAAGTAAGTACCGGTTTAATCTCGCTTCCGGTATAATCTACGTTATCGGTTCCGGTAATCTCAATATCTGCAGAAGTAAGTGACTTTCTTGCAATCTGATATGGATATACAGCTGTTCCTACATATCCGGTCTGGTCATTTTCCGTACCAACGATTCCAACATATACTGTTCCAGCATGAATCAGGTCAATGGCACTTGCTTCCGTCGTACAATCTTTATCAATATAGTATTTTACGATGTAATCTTCGTTTTCTGTCAGATAGCTTCCGGTCTTATTGAACTTCACCTGAATGTTCTTCGGCTTGGTATCAAGACCGTTATATACAGTATCGGAAATTCCGGTTACCGTTAAAGTATCATTGGAAAGTAAGGTACCGATGGTAAACTTCTCAATTCGTGTTCCACTGTAGTTACCCTGTCCGGTTACTTTAATCCACGCGGTTCCCACCTGACTGTTATTGGTAGAATATTCATAAGTAAAGTCTGTTCCATTTACCAGTGCTACAATTCCATTTTCCGAATTATCTTTCAGGCTGATATTCGGTGTATAAGTAGTACCCTGAATATAAGGATAGTTCCGGTTTGCCGGGTCAAATCCTGTATCAGAAGCATCGGATAACGCCGCACTGATATTTTCAGAAGAAAGATCCCTTGCCAGAATAGAGAACGGAATTGTCTTGCTTCCGGTATAGTTGGTGGTATCCTTCGGAGTAATCTGAACAAACGGTCCGGAAGTTCCATTTGCATCTTTTACAGCTTCATTGTTAAAGTAAGCTGCCGTATAATCTACATTGCGAACCAGCGGTTCTGCACTGGTGGATGTCATGTAAACATTTAATTCCGGTTCATACTTGGTTTTTAACGGTACATACTGTGGATCTTCTATTTTAGAGTATACTAAATCCTCAACATTTTTCTTTAAAATGTTAAACTCTACCGTTGCAGTTCCGGTACAGCTTGCCACACCGTGGATTGCTGCATATGGTGCATTTGCCCCGCCGGCGTTCGCTGCATTGATATTATTGCGATACTCATCCACTACATAATCTGTGTCTAACGTAAGGGTCTGTTCTTTGTTATTTTCATCATTAAATGTTAATTTAATTTCAGGTTCCTGTGCCTCACCATTGTAGGTTACGTCATCAATTGTCTTGCTTACCGTAGACAAATCACGTTTTGTAATAGTAAAGGTCTTAGTCAGTGTTCCCTTGTAATTGCCCTTACCGATTACGGTAATAGTCTCGGTTGCTCCTGCCGGTGCACTGGATGGATTATCTGCATCCGTCTGGTAATACACACTATAGTTTGCCGGGTCAATTACTTCTGAACCGCCAATCTTCTTAATGACCAGAGAATCCGGCTTAATCAGCTTACCGGTATAAACATAGCTGTCCGCAATTCCGGTAATCTCATAATCTTCCATATGAATGGAATCAATGGTAAATGCTTTCGCCTTGGTGGTTCCCATCAATTTACCGTTTGCTGTTGCCTGAATGACTACACATGGTCCGTTCTCGCCATTTGCTGCTGCAACTGCAGTATTCTTACGATAAGTTACCGTATAATCTTTTCCTTCTTCCAAGGTATCAAAGGTAGAACCGGTTAATGCATATTTCACAACCGGAACCGGTCTGATTTCCTGTCCGGTATAGGAGAATACATCTCCGCCCAAGTCAATGCTTAAATCATCACTGCCCAGGTCGTATTTAATCGCAAACTTCGCCGATTTCTCACCACTGAAATAAGTTCCGGTTCCCTCAATAGTTACGGTCGGGTCAGTCAGTGAAACAGATTTACCATTTACAATGCTCTTAATGTTGTAGTCTGTTCCAAGTGCCAAAGTCTTGCCATCACATACTACAGTCATATTTTCAATTGGCTGTGTGGTTGTATTGTATTCGCTTCCGGTATATTTCTGTGCCGGAATCGTAATCTCAGCATCTTCAATTTTACCGGTAATTGCAAAATTCGCAACATAGCTTCCTACCCAGTGATTCTTCTCAATTCCGGTAATGAGTACACTGGCCTGTCCTGGAACAGTATTATTTCTATAAGACACGCTGTAATGTGTTCCCTCTATCAGACGTTCCTGGGTATCGCTGCCTTTTACATACACGGTAACGGTAGGTTTCATTCCGCCGGATGCTGCCTGTGCCTTATCATACTCAATGGTATCATAGCTTAACTTCACTTCAATCTGGTCAGCAGAATTATTCATATCTCCATCATAGTAGAAGTAACTATTCTTGGTTCCCTTAAAGTTACCGGTTCCTTCAATAGTAATATCCTGCTGTCCTACTTTAAATTTATCTACCTGGGTCGGAGTATAGGTATAATCTACGCCAGGCTGCAATGTATATGAATATTCTCCAATTCCGGACTCATTCGGAAAACTCTGTGTTACTGTGAAATCCGGAATACTCTTTTTAAAAATGTAACTCATTCCCTGTAAAGATACGCCTACACCATCAATACTCTTCCGCTGAATAATAAACTGGTTCGAACCTGCAATCTTATCTGCAGTATAATTTGCGCTTTCCAATACACCACAGTAGTTTCCAATACCCTGGATTCTTACATAAGTCGTGCCGGCATTGGTTTTTTCTGCGGCTGTTGCTACATTCTGATAATCCTCATCTGAATATACTTCAAACTGATAATCTTTATTTGCAGATAATAATTTGGAAGAATCCCCATAGCTTACCTTCACAGAAGGAGTCAGCACCTTGTTTGCATAAACCGGGCTGGTAATGTCTACACGCAGCTTGCTTAATTCGTTGATATCCTTCTGATTAATGGTATAGCTTACGGTTGTTGTTCCTGTGTAGTTGCTGTTTTCTGCCGCTTTTAAGGTCAGAGCTGCAATTCCCGCATTAATTGCATTTTCACTGCTTTCAATACTGTATTCCTTATCGGTCAGAATATAGCCGTTGGTGGTAGGGTACTGTAATACAACACCATCTCCGTCTGCGGTAGTAGAAATTACAACCTTCTGCTCAATTCCATTATATGTATAAGTTCCATTTACTCTTGCATTCAGTTCAGATATATCTTTCTTTGCAATGACTGCATATCCGGAAATATCTCCATAATACTGGCCCTTGCCGGATACTGCGAAGTAAATCGTCCCCGCATTGATAAATGCCTCATTTGTCTCAGAACTTACAACATTCTTATGTGCTGCATCACTATAGAAGGAAATGCTATAGGACGACGGATCCGGAATTGCATCCATCATTTTTGTCTCAATTGCCTGAATCATTTCATCCTTATGGGAATTGCGGTTATAGGTTCCACCGGAAATATTAAATGCCGGCACAACGGTCGCAATATTTGCTCCAATAAAGAATGTGGTTGTTGCGGTTCCGGTATAATTCTTACCGTCTACTGCTTTGATTCTGACATATACTTTTCCGGAATTCTTATGTTCTGAAACCTGTTTACATAATTCATCGTCATAATATCCTTCAACTTCATAATCCACGCCTGCAACCAGTACACGGTTTCCATCAGATACACTGATACCCGGCTCCACTGCTTCTCCGGTATAACCGCAGTTGCTTGCAGTTACGGTCAGCGTGCTCATGTTCTTTGGTGTGATTTTATAAGAAGTACGGATACTTCCGCCTAAATTAGCATAAGTTCCAAGACCGCTGATTAATACATAATAAGTACCTGCGTCCACCGGCTCTGCAATGACCTTCTTGTATGCAGAATCCGTAAAATAAGTAACCTTAAAGTCTTCGCCCTGTACCAGGCCTTTGGCACCGTTATTATCAGTAATACGGATTGCCGGTACCTGCATGCTGCCATTGTATTCAAAGGTAACCTGTGTCGGATCATAGTTTGCAGAACCTGCAACGATATTACACTCGCATTCATTTAACTTTCTTGGCACAATACTGAAAGTTCCACGGTTCACGCCACCCTCTGCCAGTGCATAATCTCCAGTCAGTCTGATATATGCCTTTGCATTATTGGTTCCAATTTCGATATTATCTTCACAGGAAACCACTTCTACATACTGGCTGTCCAATGTGACATTTTTACTACCTTCTTTATAATAAACGGTAATATTTGCAGGATCCGGCACAACAGCACTACCGGTATAAGTCTGGTCTGTAATTACAATATCTGTCGGGCTGATGTTCTTTGGCTTAATCATATAAGTATATACTCTTTCGCCTCCGGCATAGTTACTGCCATCCAGACCGGTTATCTTAAGATAATAGGTTGCTGCATGAATCAGTTCCTGTATGCCCGTAGTGTCTTCCTTATCGTCTGCCGGTTCAGTACATTCCGGATCACGATAAACAGCATAGTCAAAATCCGTTCCTTTTTTCAAAGCATTCCCCTCATCATCGGTTGCCGTCAGGGATAATACCTTGCTCTTGCCGTCAAAGAAGCTGGAATAACTGGTATCTTTATTAATGACACCTGCTTCTGTTCCGTTGATTGCCAGCTTAAAGGTACATTTATCTAAAGATTTTGCTACAATATCAAAATAAATCGGCTCTGCCTTGGTTCCAAGGTCTCCTTCGTAGTAATCCAGTCCGGTTACCTTCACATAATATCTTCCAATAGAAGTCGGTTCAGATACAGTCTTGGTATACTCCGCATCTTTATAATAAGTAATCTTATATCTTGAATCACTGATGACATCACCGGATGTATTGGAGACGGTAATGTTTGGCACATTTTTCTTGCCATTGTATTCCAGTTCATTTTTATCCAATACTGCTTTACCAAGCTTGTCATAGATCTCAAAATTGATAAATGCGTTTCCGGTTAAATTTCCGGTTCCGGTAATAATCAGGTTATTGGTTCCGGTCTGTCCTGCAGTAGTTTCATTTCGGTATGCCACGTTGTAGTTGCCGGCAGGAATCTCCACGCCATTCAACTTCACTACTACCTCATTGGTCATATCCGGTTTACTATTCTTTACATAATAATATTTATCACTCTTTAAAGAAACACTGATGCCTGCTGCGCTTAAATCTGCCTTGCCAATCAGGAAATTAAAGGTCTTGCTGCCCCGGTACAGAGAAGAAGAATTCGCTGTTACTGTCATCTTCGCTGTTCCGGCATTCGTATTGTCTGCCCAGCTTGTGGTATAGTCAGATGCCTGGATTCCTGCGGAATTCTGACTGTCTACCAGTGTAAATTCCGGTCTCTGTGCAGTTCCGGTATAAGTAGAATCGCTCAGTCCATTGGAAACAGTTACAGAATCCGCTCCAATATTATAGTAAATATTGTAACGGTTCTCTGCAATTGTTCCGGAAAATGTATAGTTACTGCTGCTCTTTAATACAATTTTAAAGGAATGTGTTCCTACTGTGGTATTGCTTCCGGATGTATATTCTACGTTATAATCATCTGCTGAAAGGTTTACCATGGTAGGAGTACCGCTTATGATACCATACACCCCTGTAATCGTCGGTAATACATCACTTCCTGTATAATATACATATCCGTCTTCACCGGTTCCTTCCACCCCTTTATAATTAACACCGATATAGCTTAACTTCTGCTGTGCAATCGTAAAGCTCTTGGTGGTCTGCCATCTGTGGCTGTCTCCGATACCAACGATATCAATATATGCTGTTCCTGCGCTGGTATTATTACGGTAATAAACGGAGTAATCCTCTTTTTCTTTCAAAGTTTCTCCATCAATCTGGACCGTAACTGCCGGCTTAACCTCCTGTCCGGTATAAGTATAGGTATCATTTCCGGTTGCAGTTGCACCATTTGCATCCGCTCCTAATGTAATTTTTCCATTGCCCGGAAATGCATCCGCCGCCTCTGCCGGTATTGCCGGAAGAACGCCCGCAATCATACAAACACTTAAAACTAATACCAGTATTCTTTTTCCAACATCCTTGTACTTACGCATAGAACCTCTCCTTGTTGCTTGTTGTTTCCTCATCTTTTTATCTTTACTATATTCCTTTTGCTTTTCAGATTCAAGAGTAACCCTTTTTTCTAAAAAAGCGCAGGAAAAGACACTTCTAAACCTTTTATCGTCCGGAAGTTACTTTTTCTTTATATTTTCCAGCGGATTTTTTCATTTTTTAGAAAATCTTTTTCAGAAAATTAACACTTGACATTTTATACTACCACTGTTACCATTACAAACTGAAAACAAAACATCACTTTGCTAGGGGCGCCTTGGGCTGAGAAACGCATCTGCGTTGACCCTTATTACTTGAACCGGATAATACCGGCGTAAGGAAGCACATAGTTCAACCTCCTGGCAGAGTATCATCTTTAAGGAGGATTTTTTATGTCATTTTTTGCAACATACGACGGCTCTTCTTACCAGCTTACCACCGCTGGTTTTACAGCCCTCGTTATCATCATGATTGCCATTCTTCTGATTGGCTGTGCTATCTTCGGTGGAAAGAAGAAATTCAGTGCAAAGCAGCTTGCATTTTCAGCTATGGCAATTGCCCTTGCCATGGTAACTTCCATGATTAAACTTTTCGATATGCCAATGGGCGGTTCCGTTACTTTACTGAGCATGTTATTCATCGTTCTGATTGGTTACTGGTACGGTCTGGGTGCCGGCTTAACCGCAGCTTTTGCTTACGGAATACTGCAGTTAGTCGTTGACCCTTACATCATCAGTGTTCCACAGATGTTAGTGGACTACCTCTTCGCCTTTGGTGCATTAGGCCTTTCCGGACTTTTCAGCAAATCCAAACATGGACTTATCAAAGGTTATATCGCTGGTGTATTAGGTCGATACTTCTTCGCATTCCTTTCCGGCTGGATTTTCTTCGGCATGTATGCTCCGGAAGAATTCCCGAATGCAGTGGTATACTCCCTTGCTTACAACGGTGCATACCTTGGTGCAGAAGCACTTATTACATTAATCATTATCTGTCTGCCACCAGTCCAGAAGGCATTGAATGCCGTTAAGAATATGGCAAATTCATAATATGATTCTGTCCAAAAAGAGCGTCTTTTCTTATTAGGAAAGAACGCTCTTTTTGATTACGCGAGTAGCGAGAAAAATCGCATGCTTGCATGCAGATTTGACGAGCACCGCGATAACTCGAGAAACTCGCAAAGCGTGTTTCTCGTAGTTGCATTTCTGTATTTTCTTAATTTGTCATTAATTACATCTGAATCCATCCGAAAGCATTTGCTATGGAACTGATTAAAATAATCGCTGCAAAGATCGGACAGAGGTATTTTATCATCACTGTAAATATCTTTTTCCTGCGGAACGGGCTGCCGCCCCGGGTTACTTCTTCTTCAATCCGCTGCACTCCCATCACTCTTGATACCAGAAGGCAGGTTGCAATAGCCGCAATCGGCATCATCACGGAGTTCGTCAGGAAATCAAAGAAATCAAGAATCTGCATTCCGATAATTTTTACATTCGCCAATGGTCCATATCCCAGTGTAGAAAGACTTCCCAAAAGAAGCATTACAATACCGACAATTACCGTTGCTTTCCGTCTTTCCCAGCCCAGTTCATCTTCGAAAGTCGATACTGCACTTTCCGTTAATGCAATAGAACTTGTGATTGCTGCAAACAGCACCAGTACAAAAAATAAAATTCCGACTCCGGTTCCAAGTCCCATGCTGTCAAATACTTTTGGAATCGTAATAAACATCAATGATGGACCCGCCTGCAGGGTTTCCGGATTTCCACCGGAAAATGCAAAGACTGCCGGAATAATCATCAGCCCTGCCATCATGGCAATCGCTGTGTCGAAGATTTCCACATTCTTCGTGGACTCTTCAATAGAAACTTCCTTCTTCATATAAGAACCAAAAGTAATGAGAATTCCCATGGCAATGGACAGAGAATAAAACATCTGTCCCATGGCTGTTACTACCGTCATCCAGGAAAAATTCTCCAGATTCGGGATCAGGAAATATTTCACACCTTCAACAGCGCCCGGACGTGTGACAGAATAGATTGTAACTACGACTGCCAGAACTACCAGAACCGGCATCATGATCTTTGACATTCTCTCTACACCGTTCTGTACACCACCGAGAATGATGATGAATACAAGCGCCGCAAATACCAGAAACCAGAGTTCCACCTGCCAGGAATCGGAAATAAAATTTCCAAAATATCCGTCTTCCGCTACTGCCTGGACATTTCCTTTGAAATATTCCACAAGATACTTAATTACCCATCCGCCAATCGTACTGTAATAAGGAACGATCAGCATTGGAATCACTGCATTTAACCATCCGCCGATTTTGAATGATTTCGTTTTTCCAAAATGCTCAAATGCACCTACCGGACTCTTTCTGGTCATTCGTCCAAGGGCTGTTTCTGACATGATCAGTACATAACCAAATGACGCTGTCAGAAGAATATAGATCAGCAGGAAAATTCCGCCTCCATATTTCGCTGCAAGATATGGAAATCTCCAGATATTTCCCAGTCCTACTGCAGAACCTGCAACTGCCAGCACATAACCAATCCTTCCGGAAAAGCTTCCTCTGTTATGGTTATGTGCAGAATTGTTTTCTTTTTTCATTATACACCTCACCTCGTTACAAAAACCTCCCATAGGATTTCTCCCATGGGAGGTCTGCTAGTTTTTTACTGATTCTATAGTATCAAAAAGATGCGGGAATGTCAAAGACTAATAATAATTACAGACTTAATTGTAACATATTTGTTACTGTTCACACGCCACTGTCCCAGTATATATTTCAAGTATAGTCTTTCTGTACGCATTGTTCTATGATATAATAGTTGAGCTACCACCCCTAGACAGGTGCAGAAAGGGGGTGTGTTGTAAATGGATATGATCTTATCATTTATGCTTTCTATCTTGGCAAGTGTAATCGCCTACTACATTTGCAAATGGTTGGATAGAAAATAGCAGCTGGTAGCCAGCCTGGGGGAATAAGCCACCCTGCCCAAACGGAATAAAAAAGCCTCAGAGGTCGCAACTCTGGGGCTTTTGCTGTGTTATAAATGAATTTAACCTTATCATTTTGCCTACTGGCATTATATCATATGCATTTTTTGTTTGCAATATACTCAATATACTTTTTCGAATCAAGTCAAACTTTTGGTTACTGTTCACACATCACTATTCCGCGAGGTGTTTTGGCATGAATCTGCCACAATCCGTTTTATGAAATCGTAGATCGCTCC
>OGPL01002202.1_pt1 | contig 15136 bp, 10 predicted proteins | sample 1552901 | NCBI WGS metagenome assembly OGPL01 (sample SAMEA2580244, study PRJEB22360) | human gut metagenome | biome: human gut; feature: human-associated habitat; material: faeces | place: Denmark | collected 2008/2010 | reverse complement strand
CCACGCCCCAATAGGTCTTTCCGTCCTTTTCCAGTCCTACATATGCCACAGCCTTGGAGCTGGAACGCACTTCCAGAGCGTGTTCGGTATAGGTGGTCAGTGCGAAGTCCATGTTCAGATGTGCCTTTACGGCGTTGGAAACCGCATCCAGACGGCCGTTTCCGTCTCCGTGTACGGTCTCGGTATTGCCCTTATAGGAGATGGTGACCTCTGTGCCGATGGCGTTTTCGCCCTTCTGTACGAAGTGGACTTCCGGAATGGAGACCGGTGTTTCCACATTGACATAGTGCTTGGTGAAAATGTCCAGCACCTCTTCCGGCATCAGTTCCTTGTGTGCGTGGTCGGAGACACCCTTGACCAGATAGCCGAAGGACTCCCGCATCTTCTGCGGAATGTGATAGCCGTACTTGGTCTCCATGAGGTAGCTGACGCCGCCTTTGCCGGACTGGCTGTTGATGCGGATTACGTCTGCCTCGTACACACGTCCCACATCTTCCGGATTGATGGGCAGATACGGCACGTTCCAGTGCTTGCAGTCGTGTTCCTCTCTCCAGTGCATTCCCTTGGCGATGGCATCCTGGTGCGAGCCGCTGAACGCAGCGAATACCAGCTGACCGCTGTACGGCGAACGCTCATACACGTGCATTCTGGTGACACGCTCGTACATCTCCACGATCTCCGGCATATTGGAGAAGTCCAGCTCCGGATCGACGCCCTGGGAGTACATATTCAGCGCCAGTGTGATGATGTCCACATTACCGGTGCGCTCGCCGTTGCCGAACAGCGTTCCCTCGATACGGTCGCCGCCGGCAAGGAGTCCCAGCTCACTGTCCGCCACAGCGCAGCCACGGTCGTTGTGGGGATGCAGGGAAATGACCACGTTTTCACGCCGGTACAGATTGTCGTTCATATACTCGATCTGGTTCGCATACACGTGAGGCATGGAGTGGGAAACGGTGACCGGCAGATTGATGATGACCGGATCTTCCGGTGTCGGCTCCCAGATCTTCAATACGGCATTGCAGATCTCCAGGGCAAATTCCGGCTCTGTGCCGGTGAAGCTCTCCGGCGAATACTCAAAGCGGAAGTGACCCTCGGTCTTTGCCCGGTATTCCTTGCAGAGATTTGCGCCCAGCTCCGCCAGCTTGATGATGTCTTCCTTGCTCTTCTTAAACACCTGTTCCCGCTGTGCCACAGAGGTGGAATTATAGAGGTGTACGATGGCGTGCTTTGCGCCTTTCAGCGCCTCAAAGGTCTTTGCGATAATGTGTTCCCGTGCCTGGGTCAGCACCTGGATGGTTACATCGTCCGGGATCATATCGTTCTCGATCAGCGTCCGGCAGAACTCATACTCCGTCTCCGACGCAGCCGGAAAGCCGATCTCAATTTCCTTAAAGCCGATCTTCACCAGATAACGGAAAAACTCCAGCTTTTCTTCCAGGTTCATGGGTGTGATAAGTGCCTGGTTGCCGTCCCGCAGGTCAACGCTGCACCAGACCGGTGCTTTTTCGATCATGGTCTTGGATGCCCAGCGCATGGGCGGATTCTTTACCGGAAAAAACTGCGGTGCGTACTGTTCTACGTTTTTCATAAGATACATTCCTTTCCTGTTTGTGTGATCTGCGGCTGTTCTGTCTACAAAAAAAGCCCCTTCCATACAGACAACCTATCTGTACAAAAGAGACGAAGATCCATATTCTCCGTGGTACCACTCTTTTTGACGCAGCTGATGCGCCCGCTCATCACATCTGACAATGTGTACTCCGGTAACGGGGAGTGTCCGGCACAGCCTACTGACACGGGACAGCGCCCGTATGTTCCGCCTGCGGCTCAAGGACCAGTTATCCTGAACGCCCTGCTGCCGGCTCACACCTGCCGCCGGCTCTCTGAAACACAGTCTGCGTTCTCTTATCTTCCTGTCAAAGCCTTTTTCTTCATGATACACCAGCGCCGTTCTCCGGCACTGTGATTATTTTCATTATAGCATTCTCCCCTTTGTTTGTCAAGCAATTTTGCGAAATTTCTTTCGATTTCACCAAAACCGCCGGTTTTTTCTTTGTATCCTGTCAATTTATTGAACAAAATGTATCTAAAATGTAAAAATAAAAGGCAGCTACTTGCAATTGCGAAAACATAGTGCTATACTAAACACATACGAATCACAGCGGCGGTGTATCTGCACCGTCATGCGGCAGGGTTCGCAGGGATTTTTTTGGAAAAGGAGTGTACGGCGATGTACAGCGACGCTATGTGCCGGTTGGCAGCACGAGTGATTATCGTGGAACTAGGCGCTCGAGTCATTTTGACCCGAAGCGGAATTTGTGCTGCACACACCGGTGTTCCAAAGAAAAGTGCGAACGGCTGTTATTCTGCCGCAACGCTTGCATGAAGATTGGAAGCTTTCGGTACTTGCAGCCGAGGGCTTTTTTTGTAGGCACAGCTGCCGGACAGGAGCGGCGGCGGTGCGGTTCTTTATGAAAAGCGTGCCGGGCGGCATACGTTTCGGGTCTGTCCCGTATCTCCCTGTATCTATTGTATCTTATATAATCTGAAATTCAAAAATAAAAGGTGAAAGTAACATGAAGTTGAAAGGCGCACAAATCATCGTAGAGACCCTGATCGAACAGGGCGCATCTACGGTATTCGGTTATCCGGGCGGCCAGGTCATCGACATCTATGATGCCCTGTATCTGGCACAGGACCGGATCCACCACATCATCACAGCACACGAGCAGGGCGCAGCACACGCTGCGGACGGCTATGCACGTGCCACCGGTGAGGTCGGCGTAGTCATCGCCACCTCCGGTCCGGGTGCGACCAACCTGGTCACCGGTATCGCTACCGCATATCTGGACTCCGTTCCCCTGGTTGCCATCACCGGCAACGTGCCGAACTCTCTGATCGGACGGGACAGCTTCCAGGAAGTGGACATCACCGGCGTGACCATGCCCATCACCAAGCACAATTTCCTGGTAAAGCGTGTGGAAGATCTGGCGGACACCATCCGTGAGGCATTCCGTATCGCAAAGTCCGGCAGACCCGGACCTGTCCTGGTGGATATCCCCAAGGATGTACAGAACGCACTGTATGAATACACCGCACAGGCACCGGCTGCAAAGAATCCGGTTCCGGCAGCAAACGAGAGCGAGATCGAAAAGGCTGCGGAAATGATCCTGGCTGCGGAAAAGCCTTACATCTACATCGGCGGCGGTGCGATCACCGACAACGCCGGCGCAGAGGTTCTGGCACTGGCAGAAAAGATCGACGCACCTATCGGCTGCACCATGATGGGCATTTCCGCCGTTCCCACCTCCAATCCCCGCTGGCTGGGCATGGAGGGTATGCACGGTCACTATGCCTCTTCTATCGCACAGAATGAGGCAGATCTCATCATCACCGCCGGCGCACGCTTCAGCGACAGAGGCACCGGCAACACCGCAAAGTATGCACGGAACGCCAAGATCATCCACATCGACATCGACGCATCCGAGCTTTGCAAGAACATCAGCGTGGAGCTGGGCATTGCCGGCTCGATGAAGGAGATCCTGACCCGTCTGATGGACAAGCTGCCCCAGCAGACCCACCCGGACTGGATGGCTCGTGTGGCAGAACTCCAGGCAGAGACTGCCAAGCTGGAGGCACAGGATCCGGACGAGCTGACACCGTTCACCGCCATCGACCAGATCGCTGCCGTGGCAGACAAGGACACTATCGTGGCAACAGACGTGGGACAGCACCAGATGTGGGTGGCACAGCACTACCCCTTCGAGACACCCCGCACCTTTATTTCCAGCGGCGGTCTTGGAACTATGGGCTTTGGTCTGGGCGCAGCCATCGGCGCTGCAACTGCCACCGGCAGAAAGACCGTTCTGGTCACCGGCGACGGCAGCTTTGGCATGAATCTGAACGAACTGGCTACCGCAGTCACCAACCAGACCCCGGTCGTTGTCTTTATCATGAACAACGGCGTTCTGGGCATGGTACGCCAGTGGCAGACCCTGTTCTTCGACAAGCACTATTCCAACACCACCCTGGAGCGCAAGACCGACTTCGTCAAGCTGGCTGAGGCATTCGGTATGCCGGGCTATCGTGCCATGAACATGGCGGAGCTGAAGGAAGTCCTGCCCAAGGCATTCGCAGAAAACGGTCCGGTCCTGGTGGATTGTGCCATCGACTGCGACGCATTCGTACTGCCCATGCTGCCGCCGGGCGGCTGCATCGACGATATCATCGTTGATATTTCTGCAATGTAAAGGGGTGTGCCATCATGGATAGAATCGAACGCTTTGTTATTTCCGTCCTCGTTGCAAACCATTCCGGTGTGCTGTCCCGTGTTTCCGGGATGTTCACCAGACGAGGATTCAATATTGATACACTGACTGTGGGCGAGACCGAATCGCCGGAATTCTCCCGCATCACCATCTCCACCCACTGCGACCGCAGCATCTGCAACCAGATCGTCAAGCAGCTGGAAAAGATGTACGATGTCAAGACCGTAAAGGTCATGAAACGGGATCAGACCGTCATCCGTGAACTGCTGCTCATCAAGATCAACAATGTAGCAGACAAGCGGCAGGACATCATGTCCGTAGTCGATGTCTTTCGTGCAAAGATCACCGACTATTCCCCGGAGGCACTGGTCATCGAAATCCGTGGCGAGTCCTCTAAGATCAACGCTTTTATTGAGCTTCTGGAACCCTATGGCATCATGGAAATGTGCCGCACCGGTCTGGTCGCTCTTGAAAGAGGCGGCTCATGCCTGAAAGATGCGTGAGCAGCCGTATATAAATGGATCAGCAGACTGCACGGAAAACCGGCGGTACTGCGCCAGAAATGCACAGGAATGTCATTTCTGAAACCCAAATTTATTCAAAGGAGTCTTTCACAATGGATCATGTTGCAAAGGTATTTTATCAGGAAGATTGTGACCTGTCTCTGCTGTATGGCAAGACCATCGCTGTTATCGGCTACGGCAGCCAGGGCCACGCACACGCACTGAATGCCAAGGAATCTCTGGGCGATAAGGCCAGAGTAATCATCGGTCTGTACGAGGGCAGCAAGTCCTGGGCAAAGGCTGAGGCACAGGGCTTCGAAGTATTCACCGCAGCAGAGGCTGCAAAGCAGGCTGACATCATCATGATTCTGATCAATGATGAAAAGCAGGCAGCAATGTACAAGAAGGACATTGCACCGAACCTGGAACCGGGCAATATGCTGATGTTCGCTCACGGTTTCGCAATCCACTTCGGTCAGATCATTCCGCCGGCAGATGTTGACGTTACCATGATCGCTCCGAAGGGACCGGGACACACCGTTCGTTCGGAATATCAGGCAGGCAAGGGCGTTCCGTGCCTGGTTGCTGTACAGCAGGATGCTACCGGCAAGGCACAGGATCTGGCACTGGCTTATGGTCTGGCAATCGGCGGCGCAAGAGCCGGCGTTCTGGAAACCACATTCCGCACCGAGACTGAGACCGACCTGTTCGGTGAACAGGCTGTTCTGTGCGGCGGTGTCTGCGCTCTGATGCAGGCTGGTTTCGAGACACTGTGCGAGGCTGGCTATGACCCGAGAAACGCTTACTTCGAGTGCATCCACGAGATGAAGCTGATCGTAGACCTGATCTACCAGAGCGGTTTCGCAGGTATGCGTTACTCCATCTCCAACACCGCTGAATACGGCGACTACATCACCGGTCCGAAGCTGATCACCGAAGAGACCAAGAAGACCATGAAGCAGATCCTGAAGAACATCCAGGATGGTTCTTTCGCAAAGGAATTCCTGCTGGATATGAGCGAGGCAGGCGGCCAGGCACACTTCCGTGCTATGCGTAAGCTGGCATCTGAGCATCCGTCTGAAAAGGTCGGCGAAGAGATCCGTAAGCTGTACAGCTGGAACGGCGAAGACAAGCTGATCAACAACTAATCTGGTTACAGCAATCCCCCATTTCTGAATTGATGGGATACGCAGGATAAAACTATAGCGCAGAAACTGCTTTCCTGACACAATATCGGGAAAGCAGTTTTTGGCTACACATAAGCGCCTGCTTTGTATCTGAGATCCATTGTGACACACGGAAAAGCAATTTTTCCGAAATTATATGAGGTGAAAAAAATGAGCGGTAATTTTTACTGTGAGGGTGTGGACAAAGCACCCCAGCGTTCCCTGTTCCACGCACTGGGAATGACCAAGGAAGAGATGGAGCGTCCGCTGGTCGGCATTGTCTCCTCCTACAACGAGATCGTACCGGGACACATGAACATCGACAAGATCGTCGATGCCGTTAAGATGGGCGTTGCCATGGCTGGCGGTACACCGGTGGTTTTCCCGGCGATCGCAGTCTGTGACGGCATCGCCATGGGACACAAGGGCATGAAGTATTCCCTGGTGACCCGTGATCTGATCGCAGATTCCACCGAGTGCATGGCGCTGGCGCATCACTTTGATGCCCTGGTCATGATCCCGAACTGTGACAAGAACGTCCCCGGTCTGCTGATGGCTGCCGCAAGAGTGAACGTGCCGACGGTATTCGTCAGCGGCGGTCCGATGCTTGCCGGTCATGTCAAAGGCAAAAAGACCAGCCTGTCCAGTATGTTTGAGGCTGTCGGCTCTTACGCTGCCGGCAAATTCACCATGGAGGACGTGGAAGAGTTCGAGAACAACGCCTGCCCCACCTGCGGTTCCTGCTCCGGTATGTACACCGCAAACTCCATGAACTGTCTGACCGAAGTCCTGGGCATGGGTCTCAAGGGCAACGGCACCATCCCGGCAGTATACTCCGAGCGCATCAAGCTGGCAAAGCAGGCTGGCATGGCAGTTATGGATATGTACCGGAAGAACATCCGTCCCCGTGACATCATGACCGCAGACGCTTTCGAAAATGCACTGACCGCAGACATGGCGCTGGGCTGCTCCACCAACAGTATGCTCCACCTGCCGGCAATTGCCAACGAATGCGGCATCAAGATCGACCTGGATATGGTCAACAAGATCAGCGCACGCACCCCGAACATCTGCCACCTGGCTCCGGCAGGCCACGCATATATGGAGGATCTGAACGAGGCTGGCGGCATCTATGCGGTGCTGAACGAGCTGACCAAGAAGAACCTGCTCCACACCGACGTAATGACCGTCACCGGCAAGACCATGGCAGAGAACATCAAGGGATGTATCAACAAGAACACCGACATCATCCGTCCCATCGACCAGCCGTACAGTGAGACCGGCGGCATCGCTGTCCTCAAGGGCAACCTGGCACCGGATCGCTGCGTGGTAAAGCGCAGCGCCGTAGCCAAGGAGATGCTGGTACACAAGGGCCCGGCAAAGGTATTCAACAGCGAGGAAGAGGCGATCGCAGCCATCACCGGCGGCAAGATCGTCAAGGGCGATGTGGTTGTCATCCGCTATGAAGGACCTGCCGGCGGCCCGGGTATGCGTGAGATGCTGTCCCCGACCTCTGCCATCGCAGGCATGGGTCTGGACAAGGACGTTGCCCTCATCACAGACGGCCGTTTCTCCGGTGCGACTCGTGGCGCAGCCATCGGTCACGTTTCTCCGGAGGCTGTCAACGGCGGCACCATCGCCTATGTACAGGACGGCGATATCATCTCCATCGACATCCCGAACCACAGCATCCAGCTGGAGGTCTCTGACGAGGAGCTGGCAGAGCGGAAAAAGACCACCAAGATCCTGGTCAAGGAAAACCTCACCGGCTATCTGAAACGATATTCCAAGATGGTCTCCTCTGCGGATAAGGGTGCGATCATCAACCGGATGGACTAAGGCAAATCAAATAAAGGAGGAACTCACCCCATGGGTATGACAATGACACAGAAGATCCTTGCCGCACACGCCGGTCTGGATTCTGTTGAACCCGGTCAGCTGATCCTGGTCAATCTGGATCGTGTGCTGGGCAACGATATCACTTCCCCGGTTGCGATCCGGGAGTTCAACAAGCTGAACAAGGACAATGTTTTCGACAAGGATAAGGTGACCATGGTCATGGATCACTTTGCTCCGAACAAGGACATCAAGGCAGCTACCCAGTGTAAAATGTGCCGTGATTTCTGCGGCGAAAAGGAGATCACCCACTTCTACGACGTGGGACAAATGGGCATCGAACACGCTCTGCTGCCGGAAAAAGGACTGGTCGTTTCCGGTGACGTTGTCATCGGCGCAGACTCCCACACCTGCACCTACGGCGCACTGGGCGCATTCTCTACCGGTGTCGGCTCGACCGACATGGCGTGCGGCATGGCGATCGGCAAGGCATGGTTCAAGGTGCCGTCTGCCATCAAGTTTGTCCTCAAGGGCAAGCTGAACCCGTACATCTCCGGCAAGGACGTGATCCTGCACATCATCGGCAAGATCGGCGTAGACGGCGCACTGTACCGCTCGATGGAATTCACCGGCGAAGGTGTGGCATCCCTGTCCATGAGCGACCGTCTCACCATGACCAACATGGCGATCGAGGCCGGCGCAAAGAACGGCATCTTCGAGGTGGACGACCAGACGCTGGCATTCGTGGCAGAACACAGCGACCGCAAGCCGGTTGTCTACAAGGCAGACGAGGACGCAGTTTACGACGAGGTCATCGAGATCGACCTGTCCGAGATCAAGTCCACCGTAGCATTTCCGCATCTGCCGGGCAACACCCGCACCATCGACGAGGTGGGCGAGGTCAAGATCGACCAGGTTGTCATCGGCTCCTGTACCAACGGTTTCTACAAGGACATCGAAGAGGCAGCCTCCATCATCCGTGGCAAAAAGGTGGCAAAGAACGTCCGTGCCATCATCATCCCGGCAACCCAGTCGATCTATCTGAAAGCCATGGAAAACGGTCTGCTGAAGGACTTCATCGAGGCAGGCTGCGTGGTCTCCACCCCGACCTGCGGCCCGTGTCTGGGCGGTCATATGGGTATCCTGGCAGCAGGCGAGCGTGCGGTTTCTACCACAAACCGGAACTTCGTGGGCAGAATGGGTCACCCGGAATCTGAAGTATATCTGGCAAGCCCGGCAGTTGCCGCAGCAAGTGCCATTGCCGGCAAGATCGTTTCCCCGAAGGAGGTACTGTAATCATGCAACTGAACGGAACTGTCATCAAATACGGCGACAACGTGGACACGGACGTTATCATCCCGGCACGTTATCTGAACACCATTGACAAGAAAGAGCTTGCCTCCCACTGCATGGAGGACCTGGACACCACCTTTACCAGCCGTGTAAAGCCGGGTGACATCATGGTCGGCGGCGAGAACTTCGGCTGCGGTTCTTCCCGGGAACACGCTCCCATCGCCATTAAGGAAAGCGGCATCGCCCTGGTCATCGCCAAGAGCTTTGCCCGTATCTTCTACCGCAACTCCATCAACATCGGTCTTGCGATCGTGGAGTGTCCGGAGGCTGTGGACGCCATCAGCGAGGGCGACACCGTAGAGGCTGACCTGGACAACGGCGTCATCCGTGACGTCACCAACGGCAAGGAATTCCACGTGGCACCGTTCCCGGAATTTATCCAGACCATTATTGCAAACGGCGGTCTGATCGAGTCGATCAAGAAGGGCGCTGTGAAATAAGCGGTTCTCTGAAACCCTATGATATGCAAAAAGCTGCTGTACCATTTGTTTGGTACAACAGCTTTTTTGTTGTCTGAAAACTGGAAGTTGTGTTTCTGATTATTCAGAATCCACCGTAATGTTTTAAGGTTTCTGCTGCAATTTCAGAACCGACATTCATAGCCTTTTCAATATTATTTTCGAGCATATATGAGCAGACAAATCCGGCGTGATAGCTGTCACCACAACCGGTCGTGTCAATTATGCTTTCAACTTTCACAGCTTGCACTTTGAATTCCTGTCCATTAAAGTATGTAACGCTTCCATGTTCTGCAAGTGACACGTTGAACAGGCAACGGTATTTATTCGATAATTCTTTGAACTTCGGCAGGAGTTCTTCCGAGCCGCTTATCATAAAGAAATCAACATGCGGAGCAAATCGTTCCATATCTGCAAAATCTCTATATACATCAAAATCTACCGCAAGCTTAAAGCCAAGAGTTTCCTTCAGTTCAACTACTTGCGAAAAACACGAAGCCCAGAAATGAACAAAGACTACATCGGACCTTGATAAGATTTTGATTTCATTATCATTCAGTACGATGTTATCGAGAATTTCTCCGTTCCATGAATCATCTTTATAATACCTATCGCCCGATTCTGTAAGGTAAGTCATATTATTTGCAGTCTGATACCTTTCATCAATGCGTATATGGCTTTTATCAATATCAAGCTTTGATATTGAATCCATTATCGCTTCTGCATATTTATCTTTTCCGACAACACCAAGAAGCGTAACATCTATATCCTTAAAGTGCGAGGCATGCGCAGCAAAATTCAATGCTTCTCCCCCCGGTCTGATTATTTCAGTACCGTAAAAAACATCTGCACATATACAAGGAAGTGCAGTCAGCTTAATTTTATTCATTATACCACCTCACAAATTCCGATTTACCGCATTTCCATTATACCGCATAATTCCAACGCAGTCAATCCGTCGCAAATTTCACCGACACAGTGCCCGCTATGCGTTCTTCTCATGTGAAAAAACTGGAATTTACCATAACTTAATTACAATCAAGCATCCGATAAAACCAATTACCCAAGGAATGACATAGGATAATAAGTTTGCTTTGTTTTTTCGCAAAAGTATAACCGCTGCTATTGTCACAATAAGCCAGGTAAGCATCATGACATACCCAAATGGGACAAGGAACATATCTTCATCATAGTCTTTTGAATAGGAATCAGTTTGCGGAAATGCAAATGCAAATCCCAATAATCCCAGATAATTTCCGATCGTTCCCTGCAAAAGACCGAATATAATCAATAATACTTTTTTCAATGTAACTGATAAACTGTTATTCACTTTCATAATTACATAATTACCTCCACAACTTCCGATTTACCACATTTCCATTATACCATACAACCCCATTCCAGTCAATCCGCAACCAAAATCACCGACACAGCGCCCTGCGTACCGGCTTTTTTGTGGCGAAATGCAGAATTTTCACAAAAACCTTGTAATCTTCACAGTCTTGGTGTATAATGAAAGAGTATTTGCGGAACAAACGGGGCTATCCAGACGATTTGTTCTGCCAAACCAAAGGAAACACTGCATAAAGCCCGCCTGACGGCTTTGCACGCAATCTGCTTGCAGATTTTCCGTCATATTGCCCAGAAATCCCTTGCCAGACATACAGTCTGCCTGCGGAATTTCTATGCAATCTGCCGAAAAATCTGACTACGCATCTTACGCACAAGCTTTATTCAGTGTTTCCCAAACAAAAAGGAGTCTTTCCCATGAATTTCAATATTGCATTACTCCGTGGCGACGGTATCGGCCCGGAGATCGTAGACAGCGCTGTTGCTGTTCTCCACAAGATCGGCGAGAAATACGGTCACACCTTCAACTGCACCCCGTACCTCATCGGCGGCTGTGCCATTGATGCCACCGGCATTCCCCTGCCGAAAGAGACCATTGACGGCTGTCTCGCAAGCGACAGCGTCCTGCTGGGCGCCGTGGGCGGTGCAGTAGGTCACAACAAGTGGGATCAGATGCCGCCGCATCTCCGCCCGGAAAAGGCGCTGCTGGGCATCCGTGAGGCGCTGGGTCTGTTCACCAACCTGCGTCCGGCAAAGCTGTACCCGGCACTGAAAGGCGACTGCCCGCTCCGGGAAGATATCGTGGAAAAGGGCTTCGACATCATGATGGTGCGTGAGCTGACCGGCGGCATCTACTTCGGCGAACGTGGCAGACGGGAAGGCAAGTACGGCGAAGAGGCATACGACACCGAGTGCTACAGCAAGATGGAAGTAGAGCGTATCGCACGTGTGGCTTTCGAGACCGCACAGAAACGGAACAAGAACGTCATCAGCATCGATAAGGCAAACGTTCTGGAAAGCTCCCGCCTGTGGCGTGAAGTGGTTCACGAAGTGGCAAAGGACTACCCGGATGTGACCCTCACCGATATGCTGGTAGACAACGCCGCAATGCAGCTGGTCAAGAACCCGAGACAGTTCGACGTAGTCGTTACCTCCAATATGTTCGGCGACATCCTGTCCGACGAGGCATCCCAGATCACCGGCTCCATCGGTATGCTGCCGTCCGCATCCCTGGGCGCAACCAAGCGTGGTATGTACGAACCAATCCACGGCTCTGCACCGGACATCGCCGGACAGAACAAGGCGAACCCCATCGCAACCATCCTCTCCGCAGCCATGATGCTCCGCTATTCCTTCGACCTCATGGACGAGGCACAGGCGATCGAGGACGCTGTGGACGCATATCTGAATGCAGGCTACCGCACTGCCGATCTGGCTGGCGAGGGCGTAACACCGCTGTCCTGCACCGAATGCACCGAAAAGATCATTGCACTGCTGAAGTAAGCAGTATACTTATAAAAATAGTCGAAAGAGATGAACCCATATGACTCCCAGAGAAGAAATCGGATACGGGCTGGATGCCCTTGTCATTTTCCGCAGTTTGCAGCAGGATCCGGTGATCCGGGCGCTGATGCAGTTCTGTCACACCGATAAGGAGAACACCCCGGCACAAATTCGCTTTTACAGCGCCATGGTCTCTGCCCTGTATGAACGGGCAGATGACCTCACCGGCTATCTGGAACAGATCGTTCTGGAGCATGAAAACGTCTATGTGCAGCGTGCCGGTGCCGGCGAACCCATCTCCCCGAACCTGGAGACCTGCCTGCACACGGAACTGAAACTGCTGAACCGCATTGCCATGCTGACCCCTGCCATGATCCAGGCAGAGATGCAGACCAGCATTCCCCTGCCGGCATGGCAGACCCATAAGACCGATCTGGATGCGCTCTACACCCAGCGTGTGGCAGAGATCGCCAAGCACGGCTACGGCATCTACGCACGGCATCATATGTTCACCGTCGGCGCAGGCGGCGAGCTGGTGCCGGTGCAGTATCCCGACCCCATTTCTCTGGAACAGATGGTGGGATACGAACGGGAGCGCAGCATCGTGGTGGACAACACCAAGGCGCTCCTGGCCGGCAAGTATGCCTCCAACGTTCTCCTCGCCGGAGACGCCGGCACAGGCAAATCTGCCACCGTCAAGGCGATTGCCAATGCGTTCAAGGACGACGGGCTGCGGCTTATTGAACTGAACAAGGACCAGCTGTGCTACATCCCCCAGATCATGGATCACCTGTGCCGGAATCCGCTGAAGTTCATCCTCTTCATCGACGACTTGACCTTCTCCGAGGACGACCCCAACTTCGGCACGCTGAAAGCGACCCTGGAGGGCAGCATTGCGGCACGGATGCGGAACACCGTCATCTACGCCACCAGCAACCGCCGCCACCTGGTCAAAGAGACCTTCGACGACGGCAGCGACAAGCACTCCAACGACACCGTACAGGAGCGCATCTCTCTGTCGGAGCGGTTCGGCATCACCATCACCTACAGCCGGCCGCAGAAAAACCTGTATCTGGAGATCGTCCACGCTCTGGCAGAACAGAACGGTCTGGACATCACCACAGAAGAGCTGGACGCACAGGCGGAACAGTTCGCCCTCCAGAAGAGCGGCAGAAGCGCCCGTGCAGCAAAACAGCTGATCGACCAGCTGCTGACACAGTATTCTTAAGGCAATACCGCACAAAGCCCGCCTGACGGCTTTGCCCTTAATCTTATTATGGAAAGGAAGTCCTATCCATGCTGACATTGGATAAAATCTATCAAGCAAGCCACGTTCTGCGGAGCGTGATCCGGAAAACCGATCTGATCCAGGCACCGAAACTGTGTCCGGACTGCGATCTGTTTCTGAAAACCGAAAATCTCCAGGTGACCGGTTCCTTTAAGGTGCGTGGCGCCTATTACATGATGTCCCAGCTGACGGACGAAGAAAAGGCTCGTGGCGTTATCGCCTGCTCTGCCGGCACCCATGCCCAGGGCGTAGCGCTGGCTGCGGCAAAGAACCACATGAAGGCGCTCATCTGCCTGCCGGACGGCGCACCGATCTCCAAGGTAGAGGCGACCAAGAGCTACGGCGCAGAGGTCTGCATGGTCAAGGGTGTCTATGACGACGCCTACAACAAGGCTGTGGAACTCCAGAAGGAACACAACTACACCTTTGTCCACCCCTTCGACAACGAAAACGTCATTGCCGGACAGGGCACCATCGGTCTGGAGATCCTGGATCAGATGGCAGACGTTGATGTAGTTATCGTCCCCATCGGCGGCGGCGGACTGATCTCCGGCGTGGCATTCGCCATCAAGCAGCTGAACCCGAACATCAAGGTTTACGGCGTACAGGCCGCCGGAGCTCCCAGCATGGTGAACTCCATAAGAGACGGCAAGATCGAGCGCCTTGACAATGTTTCCACCATCGCGGACGGAATCAAGGTAAAGGAACCCGGTCAGCATACCTTTGATATATGCAGCAAGTACGTTGACGAGATCGTTACCGTTACCGACGACGAGATCGCGGCGTACTACAACGCCCACAAGGCCGATTTCAGGCTCGACCGGCCGATCGTCAAGGGGCGCATCGTGCGGTTGGGGCTGCACTACCGGCAGGCCGCGAAGCTCAAGTCGCTCATGGCCTCCGGATCGGCGGCGCAGCAGCAGGATTTCAGCGACCTCTGCGCGAAGAACGATTTTGCGGTCAATGATTTCCGCGAGCAGTGGATCGACTTCCCGGAATTCCTGAGCTACCTGCCGACGCTCCGCTCGCAGAATTACGACGCGATGCTGGCGACGACTGCCGTGCAGGAGATGCGCGACAGCCATTCGCAATACTATTTCCAGATCGACGAGGTGCGCCGCGAGGGCGAACCCATTCCGCTCGAACGCCTGCGGCCGACCATCCGCCGCATTCTGTTCAACCGGCGGCAGGGCGAGGTGATCCGCCGTCACGAGGAGGAGCTTTTCGACCGCGCCTCGGAGAACGGCGAGGTGAGCGTCTATGGTCTGGAGGAGACGGACAACGAAGAGACCAAATAGAAACTAAACGCAAACGAGCATGTTTAAAAAAGGTATATTGGCGGCACTGATCCTCATTTCGGCCGCAGGTGCATCGGCCCAGCGGCGGCAGGTGATGCTCGACAAGGTGG
>OGPL01002199.1_pt1 | contig 15151 bp, 12 predicted proteins | sample 1552901 | NCBI WGS metagenome assembly OGPL01 (sample SAMEA2580244, study PRJEB22360) | human gut metagenome | biome: human gut; feature: human-associated habitat; material: faeces | place: Denmark | collected 2008/2010 | reverse complement strand
TCAGCGCGTTCTCTACATGACGCTCTACACGGAGAGACAGTGTCTCAAGTCCCTGCAGAAGCAGGAAAGAGTTGAACGGAGAAAGAGTTGCTCCTGTATCACGCAGAAGGATCGCACGTACTTTTGTAACGAATGCAGCAGGTCCAACTGCTTTTGTAAAGCTGATGCCGTGGTAGCTCGGGTTTGGCTCGGTCAGGGATGCGAATTTGCCGGATCCTTCCCAGTCGAATTTACCGCTGTCTACGATCACACCGCCAAGGGTAGTTCCGTGACCGCCGATAAATTTGGTTGCGGAATGTACAACGATATCTGCGCCGTACTCGATCGGGCGAACCAGATACGGAGTTGCGAAGGTGTTGTCTACAACCAGCGGGATTTTATTCTCATGTGCGATTTTTGCGAGTGCTTCGATATCTACCACATCGGAGTTCGGGTTTCCAAGCGTCTCGATGTAGATTGCTTTTGTGTTCTCCTGAACGGCTGCGCGAACCTCATCCAGATCGAATACATCAACAAATGTGGTGCTGATTCCGTACTGCGGAAGTGTGTGTGCCAGCAGGTTGTAGGAACCGCCGTAGATGTTCTTTGCAGATACGATGTGGTCGCCCTTCTGCGCCAGGTTGATAATGGTGTAGTTAATAGCTGCTGCTCCGGAAGCTACTGCAAGTGCCGCAACGCCGCCCTCCAGTGCTGCCATTCTCTGCTCGAAAACGTCCTCGGTCGGGTTGGTCAGACGGCCGTAGATGTTTCCTGCATCCTGGAGTCCGAATCTTGCTGCTGCGTGATCGGAGTTGTTGAATACAAAAGAAGAGGTCTGATAGATCGGCACTGCTCTTGCTCCGGTTGCCGGATCCGGATTTTCCTGTCCTACGTGAAGCTGTAAGGTTTCAAATTTAAGATTTCTTTCTGCTCTTGTTTTTTTGCTCATGATTGTATTCTCCTGTTCTGTTTTTCGTTTTTCTATTTCTTTTCATGTTCGATTTTCTATTATTTATCGGAACCGGTTGCCATCTTGTTTTGTCCATGCTGCAATGCGGCTCCGTTTTCTTTCGGTTTTATCTGCTTACACTGCAACACATGACATCATAGATCACAATTCGATTCTCTGCGAAAACTGCTCTCATTCACTTCGCTTCCTCTCGTTTTGGTGATATTTCCTATCTGTTTACAAGGGATATTATAGCGGCTGTCTTCTGTTTTGTCTAATACAGAAAAATAATGGCTGGTTATAGGTTTTTCCTATATCATATCTTTACTGCCATTGCACTTTCTTTTGAATTTCCTATACCCGGTTTGCAAACGCAAATCAATTTTTATAGTACAAACTCTTTATACTTCCGGATCTCCTCCAGATACTGCAGTCCCATCGCACTGATCGACATTCCTTTTCTGGAAACGTAGCCGATCATCATATTTTCATCCGCGTGAAGCGGCACCGCACGGTAATCGCTGCCGTTCAGCTCCTCGCAGATGATTCCGGAACAGAGTGTATACCCGTTCAGGCCGACCATCAGGTTCAGCATCGTCGCACGGTCGTTTGCCTTGATAATTCGTTTGTATTCATACGTAGAAAGCACTTCCTCCGCCAGGAAAAATGAGTTGTTGCTTCCCTGGTCAAACGACAGACACGGATATTCCTTCAGTTCCTCCATGGTGATCTCAGTCTTGTCCGCCAGCGGATGATCCTTCCAGAGGTAGACGTATGTTCCGCAGGAAAACAGATCGTGGAACTCCAGGTTATTGTCCTTCATCAGCTTGTTCAGCACTTTCGCATTGAAATCATTCCGATACAGGATGCCGAGTTCACTCTTGAAGTTCTTCACATCCATCAGCACATCGTACGTTCTCGTCTCGTAAACGGCAAACTCGTATTCATCCATGCCGAACTGTTTCACCAGCTCCACGAATGCCTTCACGGCAAAGCTGTAATGCTGCATCGACACACTGAATTTTTTCTTGCCTTTCGTGCGGTAAACATAGCGGTTTTCGAGAAGCTGATACTGATCGGTAACCTGACGGGCGTAGCCCAAAAACTCCTCGCCCTCCGGGGTCAGCACCGTTCCGTGGCTGCTGCGCTTGAACAGTTCAATTCCAATCTCCTTTTCCAGCTCCTTAATCGCGCCCGAGAGGCTTGGCTGTGAAATATAGAGTGCCTTCGCCGCCTCATTCATCGATCTGGAATCCGCGGCCTGGATTACGTAGCGAAGCTGTTGTAGTGTCATAAGTAAAGTTCCCTTTCTGGTATAATTTGATATACGAAACTGCCATTCGCGGAGGGGAGAGTTCCGCGGATGGCAGTTTACACATTTATGCATGATGTCTCGATTCAGAGCATACCGCTCTCAATCTTTATTTTGCAAACAGAGGGGTAGAATAGTATCTGTCTCCATTGTCCGGCAGAAGCACAACAATGGTTTTGCCCTTGTTCTCTTCGCGTTTTGCCAGCTGAATTGCCGCATACAGCGCTGCGCCGGAGGAAATTCCTGCAAGAATAGCTTCCTCGGCTGCCAGATATTTTCCGGTCTCGAAAGCATCCTCATTTTCTACCTTGATAATTTCATCGTAAATGCTGGTATTCAGAGTCTCCGGCACGAAACCTGCGCCGATTCCCTGGATTTTATGCGGTCCGGAAACACCCTCAGACAGTACCGGTGAGGATGCCGGCTCTACTGCTACAATTTTTACTTCCGGTTTTTTCTCTTTTAAATACTCACCCGTTCCGGTGATCGTTCCGCCGGTGCCGACACCTGCAACGAAGATGTCAACCTCTCCGTCGGTATCTTCCCAGATCTCCGGACCTGTTGTCTTTTTGTGGGTTGCCGGGTTTGCCGGGTTCACGAACTGGCCTGCGATGAAGCTGTTAGGGATCTCTTTTGCAAGCTCATCGGCTTTCTCGATCGCACCCTTCATACCCTTTGTTCCGTCCGTCAGAACAACCTCTGCGCCGTATGCCTTTACAATGTTGCGGCGCTCTACGCTCATGGTTTCCGGCATCGTAAGGATCATACGATACCCTTTTACGGAAGATACCGCCGGTGGCCTTTTGGCGGACGCTGCCGCTGCCAGTCCGATTCCAGTGTTTCCGGAAGTCGGCTCAATGATAACGGAACCTTCTTTTAAGAGACCTTTTGCCTCAGCATCCTCAATCATCGCTTTTGCGATACGGTCTTTGACGCTTCCTGCCGGATTGAAGGATTCTACTTTTGCGATCAGTTTCGCCTGCAGTCCTTCTTTTTCTTCAATTCGTTTCAGTTCTACCAGCGGAGTTTTTCCTACAAGATCCAGAATGCTGTCATATACCTTTGCCATCGTTGATTTCCTCCTTACTTTTGCTCGCTTTTTCTCTATTTCCCTATTTCCTATTGAATTTGTATGTTTTAAGTTGTTTCCATCTTATTCCAATCGTTTTAAAATGTCAACACATTTCACTGATATGATCAGAAAAGATGGTTAGAGCAGACCTGCAAGCGCAATACTGACCGCCATTCCGACCAGGGAAGAGAGCAATGCACCCGCCAGTGTGTACCGCGTTTTTTTGATGTGGACCGCTCCGAAATAGACCGCCATCGTATAAAAAACCGTCTCCGTGCACGACATCATAATCGAAGCCGCCCGTCCGGCGAAGGAATCACACCCCGCCTCTTTGTAGAGATCCAGCAGCAAACTCACCGCCGCACTGTTGGAAAAGAGGCGCACAACCCCGAGCGGCACCAGGGCAGATGGAATCCCCGCCGGTTCCAGCACCGTTCCGAGCAGTTTTCCAAAATCCTCCAGAAATCCCGATGACCGCAGCACACCGACCGCCGCCATCAGCCCGATTAAGGTCGGCACAATTCCGATCACCGTCCGCATGCCGTCCTTCGCCCCGTTCAAAAAATCGCCGAACACATCCTGTTTCATCAAAAGCCCCAGTCCGACCACATAAAAAATCAGCACGGGAACCATCAGATCTGAAAGCGCCGAAAGAAAACGCAAAAAATCCCCTCCCCAGAAAAATCCTATCAGATACACTCCGATACAATTTATTCCGCGGGCGGGGATTTATGTAATTTTATTTCACTTTAATCTGAAACAGACGCGCCATATACGTCTCCGGGAAGTGAATCTGCAGCGTCTTGCTGTAGTCATCGTAATGGAACACATCACCGCATGCTTTCGGGTAAATGCAGCTTACTTCCAGCTCTTTTCCCGGGAATGCACGGTCAAGCGGAACCTCAAAACCGGCCTCTCCGCCGCGTCTCCACACACCAAGATAAATTACATCTCCCGGCACACGGATTCCGGCTGCGAAGTGTTTTTCTTCATTGTCTGCCCATCCCATCGGCCAGAACGGAACGCCGTCCTTGATGCCGCTGCGGATCTCTTTGTAGCAGTCAATTCCCTCTTTTACAAGTTCAAACCGCTCCGGCGAAATTTCTGCGAGATGGCCGCTTTGGTGAATACGAAGCAGCAGCGCATTTACCATATTGAAAATAACTTCCTCTTTTGTGCCGTCCCGCAGCGGATATGACCAGATCGCCGCCTGCTCCGGCGTCACGCCGATGGCTGCATTCGCCGAAATCGTCGCATAATTGCGGTAATCCTCCTGATCGCTCGTCGACTGAATGCTGTTTCGCGCCAGCATCGCATAGTCCATCCGAAGACCGCCGCTCGAGCAGTTCTCAATGACAAGATCCGGATACTTTTTGTAGATGCCATCCAGCCATGCCAGATACGCTCTCTCATGCTCCAGAAGACCGTCTCCAAAACTGTCTGCATCCACTTCCGTACCAATACCAGGCTCAATATTGTAGTCCATCTTGATATAGCCGACACCGTAGTCCCGTACCACACGGTCGATGACTTCGGTCACATGTTCAATCACAAGCGGATGACGGAAATCCAGCTGATAACGGCTTCTGTCATACACACGCTTGCCGTGGCGCAGGAAGAAGCACTCATCCGGCAGAATGGAAGCCTTCTTACAGTTGATACCCATAACCTCCAGCTCCAGCCAGACACCAGGAATCATGCCCTTCGAACGAATATAATCCGTCACCTCACGCACTCCATTCGGAAAGCGCTTTTTACTCTCCTGCCACTCACCGACACTGTCCCACCAGTTGCCGTCCGCATACCAGCCGGCATCAATGACAAAATACTCACATCCGGCCTTCTCTGCCGCATCCACCAGCGGGAACTCTTTTTCTGTGGTCGGATCTCCAAACAGACAATTCATATAATCATTGAAAATAACCGGCAGATTTTCATTATCTTTGTTCGGACGTCGGATCTTTCTGCGGTACTTCGTCAAAGTACCAATCGCTTCCTCGAAATCATCATGACCTACGCCGACAGCCACCGGAACCGTCGTAAAGGAATCTCCCGGCTTCAGGTTCTTCGACCAGTGTGACTGAATCTCTGTCGGACCGCTCACCGCCAGATAAAAATGGCAGTTCTGATCTCCGATCTCATAATGCCAGGAACCACTGTGGTCAATCTCAAAAAACAGACTCGAATCTGCCGCACTGTTTCCAATATATCCCATCGGCACATATTCCTTCGCCGACCAGTTGCCCGTATTCGTAATCTCAATCGTCTTCGAAGTTCTCTGATAATTATGCGGCTGCGTCTGCGCCATGCCAAGATCTGCAAACCGGTACTTCTTCACCGTCAGCTCCTTCTGCCATCCATTGTGAACCACAACCATCGACATCTTGTCATCCGAGCTGACAAGCTCTGGAATTCCCTCTTTCTGTTCCTTCTCAATACCCCAGTAACTAAAACTCGAAATGTACTCCAGTGTCTGGTCTTCCTTTCCTTCGTTCGTCACTGTATTGTACATTCTCGCAACCGGAATCCCATCAAAAAACTGCATCACAGACTCCACCTTCGCGCCCGTCACATCATCCGACTGCACAATCCGAAGCAGATCCCCGTTCTCATTTCTCTCCTCCGAAATCGAATCAAACTTCAGCATAAAGCCCGGAGCCGTCACAATATACTTATTTCCATGCTTCTCATACGGCCGGTTATACCCCGAAAAATTCACCTGCACCAGCTGGAAGCTCTCCTTAATCTGAGCTTCCCGCATTCCCTCCATCATCCACACTCCATCCGGCTTCCGGCAAAGATTCTCCGCGTCAAACGGTGCATGTGAAAAATGAAACAGCTTCAGCTGATTCTCTTCCGTCACCCCAAACACAATATGAATTCCATTCACATCATAACAAATCAGCTCTGCCTTGATCGGGGTCTCAATCCTGCTCGTCCATTTCTGCATCTTAAAAACCCTCCTTTGGAAATTTTTCTCATATTTCCAGCATATAACTTGTCCCCTTTAAAGTCCAGCACATTCTTGCTTTTTCCATCCTATTCTTTTCAACCATCTTGCGCCGATCCGCCCTTCAGGCGGATCCAGACTTTCCTCCCGTTCTCACTCCCAGCTCACGCGCCAGCCGTTATTTCACAACCCCAAACGTCGCAATCTCAAACTCCCGGAGTGTCACATGATACACCCCGTTCTCATCCGTGCAAAGTACCTCACCCTTCTCTTCCACTACATTACTGCGGTAAACCTCTTTCATCCAGCTCTCCTTTCGGAAGGAAAGCACCTCATCCTGCGGCATATTGTTCACAAACCGCACAAACAGATCGTTCTTCTCAAGTCCCTTCTTAAACGCCGTCAGATGAATTCCTTCCCCTTCAAAGCGGAGGAAGCTCATTTCCAGCGGCATCTCGCCCGATACGAGTTCCGGTTTTACCTGACCCGGCTTTCTGAGCCATGCCTTTGAAAGGCCGGTCTGTGCTGCTGTCAGATCCTGCTGGAATGCATAACCCTCGGCAAATGCCTCGCCTGTCTTACCGGCTGCATAAGGCACAACTTCAAACTCCAGGGTAAACGTTCCGATCTGCTGCGCCTTTGGCGTCGGGAAATAACCCCAGTCACCCATCTCCGCAACGGAGCGAAGCAGCGTTACCGCAATCGCATTCTCCTCATCCGCCAGAACCTCATATTCATACAATCCGCGGTTTGCCACAAGAAGACCATTTGTCTCATCTTCCATTGCAGCAAAACACTGCTGTCTTTCACATCCGCAGGGATTCGTCCAGGTATCATTATGACGGTTATTTCTCTTTACAACCTCAAAGGCAGAATCTGCCAGATGCGTAGACGTATTCAGACCCGTCGGCATTACAACGCGGACTCTGTGATCCTTTGCCTGATTGCAGATTGTCGTTGCAACGTGCAGGCCTTTTCCCGATTTTTCCAGTGTCAGAACCGTCTTTACTTCCATCGGAACCAGTTCCTTCGAACGGTTTGCCACACGCGTATATGGGTCAATACACATCTCACGCTGTCTCTGCAGTTCCTCTCCCATACCGGACGGAACCATCATTTCGTGACAGATCTCAACTACCGTGCGGAATGCATTTTTCTCCACACAGTGAATCTCAGCTTTCATGCCTTTCGTTGTGATTGTCTGTTTTCCAGAGTCCTGAATATAAATATATTCATTTCCCATATCTCCGGTATCTTCATAGAATCCCAGATTTTCATACGTTCTTCCAGTTTCCTTATTCAGAATCTGGTAGGAACCGTCCTCATTGACCGTAACTTTCAGGTTTTCATTTTCCAGAACGCGCTCATTCGCAAAATCTGCAGAGGTTTCCTGGTTCTGATCCGGCTCTGCCTGCTCCAGATAATATGTTGCATATCCCATCGCCGGAACTTCTGCCTCAAACGTTACCAGCACCTTCTTTGCCATATATGGCTGACGGAACCGGTCATCCGGCAGATCGTACCCGAAGGAAATTCCTGCATTTTCGATTTTTGCCGGAACTGCATTTCCGTTTGCATCGCGAAGCACCAGATTTGGCATTTCTACCGCCTCCGCCGCCTCATAACCATCCCATACAAACAGATTGTAATCGCGGAACAGATGCAGTTCTTTTGCAATGACCTGTTTTTTCGCGGTGCCAGAAGTATTCCATACAACGAACGGAATCTTTTCGCTGTTTCCAGGAAGTGCCGCGGTATTCACCTGATCGGTCAGATATTCTACACTCTCATCGTAAATCGCATCTGCCACCTGTCTGCTCTTCGCAAAGCGGGTTTTCATTTCTTCATTTACTTCATCGACGCTGCAGCCGCAGATGCTGTCATGCGGATGATTCTGCATCAGCTTTTTCCAGCTGTAAATCATCTGGTCTTCCGGGTATGCTTTGCCAAGCACCTCTGCCATGGCTGCCGCCGGTTCTGCTTTCCGCTCCAGTGCTGTTTCGCCGGCACGGTTGTCCACTTTCAGTCCCATCCAGGAAGAAGCGGTGTTTGCCAGGGTCCATCTTCCGTCTGTTTCCTGGCTTGTCAGCTCGCCCTTTACCGTAGAGAAATTCTCGGAAATTTCTTTTTCCATTGCCTTTACATAGGTTTTGAAATCCGAATGAATAAATTCAATGTCCGGGTACAGTTTCCGTGCGACACGGATTGCCTCGGTAATGTCCTTCTGCAATGGCTGATGGTCGCATCCGTTCATCATCAGAAGCTGATGTGTTGCCGCAAATCTTCTCGCATCGGCCAGTTTTTTGTCCCAGTAAACTTTTGCTTCTGCCTCATCCACCGGAACCTCCACTCCGTTGTTATACCAGTTTGCAAACAGAATACCCGGCAGTTTCGTTCCGTCCGGGGATGCCCACATCATTTCGGAATACGTGGACTCATACTGTCCTCCGGTTACCTCATTATTCGGTCCGATCGGTTTTACGCCGCGTCCGAACACAACCGCATCCATGCCCGCCTGCTTCAGCACCTGCGGCATCTGTCCCGCATTTCCGAATGCATCCGGGAAATAACCGACATTTCCGATCGCTCCGTAACGCGCTGCTTCCTGCATGCCGACCTGAAGATTGCGGACACATGCCTCACCGCTGGTCAGAAACTCATCCTGCAGAATGTACCACGGGCCAGTCTGGATTTTTCCTTCACGGACGCATTTTTCCACCTGCTCGCGTTTTTCCGGGCGCACTTCCAGGTAATCGTCCAGGGCAATCGTCTGTCCATCCAGGAAAAATCCGCCAAATTCCGGATCGTTCTCTGCTTTTTCCAAAATATTGTCTACCAGCTCAATCAGTTTCATTCTGTGTTTTTCAAAAGACTGATACCACTCTCTGTCCCAGTGGGAATGGGAAATAATATGAACAGTTGTTTTCATGATGTGTTTCCTCCTGTTATAAAAATGATTTTCAAACTTAAAACTCTTTCTATTTAAGTCTTGTTCCTGTATTGCCATGTTGATTTGATATATCATATCATAAAAAAACGCAATGCTTCTGTCAAGTATTTCTACGTTTTTCCATGATTTTATATCATTTTCTTTTTGCTTGATATATCATTTTTAGTTTGACTTATCTTTTTCCCGAGATTATAATACAAAACAAGTCGACATCACACTTTTACAAATACAGTTGTCACCAATCATACTATTTGAGGAATTTTACAGACATGGATAGAAATAAAAGAATAACGAAACCCAAATATGAAATCATCAAAGAAGCTCTTTTAGAGCGCATCCGCACCGGACAGTTTTCTTCCGATGCCGTGTTCTGCACGGAAAAAATGCTCTCGGAGCAATATGAGGTAAGCCGCATCACAGCAAAGCGGGCGATTGAAGATCTGGAACAGCAGGGAATTCTGTATCGAAAACGCGGCGTTGGAAGCTTTGTCTCGCAGAAAATCCCACCGGTTTCCTCCTCCGCATCAGAAACCGACAGCAAATCAAAAATGGTTTCCCTGCTGCTTCCCTTTGCCACAACACAGGGAAACATTTCGGAAACGATTGGTTCCTTAAGTGCCGCGCTGGCGGAAAAAGGATACTTTTTAAGCATTCATATCACCGGCTCTTCCTCTCCGAAGGAACGTGCCACACTGGAACTGCTCCGTTCTCAGAATATCGCCGGACTTGTCTACTATCCCAAGCGTGACAATATCCACCTGGAACAGTTAAACGATTTCCTGTTTGCAAACCGCCCGGTTGTCATCATCGACAAGCAGACCGACTGTCCGTATTTAAACAATGTTGTCTGCGACAATTACGATGGCGGACGGCAGCTCACCCGTCACCTCCTGGAACAGGGGCATCGCAACATCGCCTTTTTCACAACAGCTCCCCTTTCCGAAACCTCGTCGGTCCGTGATCGTTTCGGCGGATTTTTGCACGAAATAAAAGCCGCCGGAATCATGCCCGATTCCCGGCAGCTTATCACCTGGCCACATGCACTTTCTACAGAAGATGCCCTTTCAACAGAAATCACACCTTTTCAACAGCAGCTCCTTACCCTGCGGCAAAATGGAATTACTGCACTTCTCGCAGAAAATGATCAGGTTGCCGAACTCATCTTTCTCGCCTGCCATACCATTGGCCTTAGGATTCCGGAAGATCTCTGCCTCTGTGGTTTTGATGACACGAGTCTCAGCCGGAGTCTTGAAATTACCTCTATTCATCAGGACTTTGAAAGCATCGGACGGGAAGCCAGCCGGATTCTCCTTTCCACACTGGAAAACCCTGCGGCGGAACCGGAAAAAATTGTGCTGCCGGTGACACTTGTTCCCCGGGCATCCTCGCTTCGAATGATAAAAACAGAATCCTAAAACCAGATCATTTTTCATCTGAATTTTCTTCCAGAAATTTTCGGATCTTCTCTGGCGGCAGCAATGCATAAATACTTTTATGGAATGTTGCCGCCACTTCCAGTTCTCCGTAATATCCTGTACGCACATCACAATTTCCCTGGAACGCCTCCCGCAGTGTCGCATTCAGCGCTGCTCCCTCATCACTGTCCATAAAATCTTTCAGCATCCGGCAGCAGGTGTGCGTGTTTTCATAATAGCGGCGGTATGCCGGATGAAATTCCCGCATCCATCCGCTCACGGATACACAGAACAACGCCGTCGGATGGATCACCGGCTGATAAAGAAGACGCCATTTTTCCTGCTGTACTGGATCTACCGCAAACGCAAGCAAAGAAACTTTCAGCTCTTCCATAAAACCCGGATAATCTTCCTCCGTCAGAGAGATAATTTTCTGATTGCGCAGATACTGGTTGATATTCGTCGCATCAATCTGCTCCGGAGAAATGTACTGTAAATAACGGGACATCATTTTCAAATCCGTACCTGCGTGCTCAATCGTATGCTGTGTGATTTTCTGCCACAAAAACTGCTGATATTCCGTAACCGGCGTATCCAGATATGCCATCCACAAATACTGTGCCAGCAGCCGGGCATCCCGGGATTCCATCTGATTCCGGGTAGGATCTTCCGGGCAAAAATCGGTATCTGCAAGCATCCCCGCAAGCTGTTCAAGCGACTGGCACACAGGAAGCTGTCCGCTCAGACGATCCATTTCGCTGATCGTCTGCTGAATGGTAAGCATCTGCGACTGGAGTGCATTCAGCTGTTTATGCAGATAAAATGGTGTTGTGCGCGGCTTGTGAAGAATCGCGCGGATATCCGCCAGTGAAAGTCCTGCCTCGCGCAGCTTGCGGATGATAAAAAGTTTTTGAATATCTGCTTCTGAAAAATCATGGTAACCGTTATGTTCATCAACAACAGGCGAGATCATCTTCTGATCGATATAATAATAAACCGTCCTCCTGGACAATCCTGTTTTTTTGATTACTTCCTGAATTCTCATTGTTGCACCCCGTTTTTCCTTTTGTCCAGTCATTCCCCCGCATTCTGACTGTTTCTCTTTTTTCACTCTTTTTCTTTCTGTTTTTCCGCTTTTTTCGTTTTGATTTTATAAAAGCATACACCTGGTGTATACTTTTGTTTCCTATTATATCCTGTTTTCCCTCAAAAAGCCACGTAACAATTCTCTTTTTCCATAGAAATCTTCTGCTTTTGAGAAAAGAATGCTGTTTATTTCTGAAAAAATTTGCATTGACTGTCCACCAACGATATCCCGTATAGTAAAGGAAAGGATTTGTAACAAAATTTAAGAGAAAGGAAATATCCCGTTTTTTGTATTCTCCAAAACGAATCGTCATTCAAAGTCAAATGATTTTTCATGCAAAATTCATTTTTCTCCGAATCGTTAAAAAAATAAAAACTACAGCCTGCATAATCAGTTTTCATTGATATAAAAAACGGGATCGGGTGAATGGTATGATGTTAAAAGATAAAGTTGCAATTGTTACCGGCGGAACCAGAGGAATCGGCTATGCCATTGTGCACAAATTTCTGCAGCACGGCGCGAAAGTCGTCCTGTTCGGATCCCGGGAAGAGACCGTTGCAAAAGCGGTTGCATCTTTAAAAGAAGAAAACCCGGACTGGGAAGTTTCCGGTGCATGGCCAAAGCTGACCGATGCAGCTGCCATGGTAGATGAGATCAACAAAGTCAAAGAAAAATACGGCAAAATCGATATTCTTGTGAACAACGCCGGTGTCTCAGACAGTACGCCAATTGACAAGTATACCGCAGAGCGCTTTGCCAGTGTCATGGATCTAAATGTCAACGCCATGATGAACGGCATCCTTCCAACCGTTGCTATTATGAAAGAACAGGGCGGCGGCTGTATTTTAAATACCAGCTCAATGGTCAGCATCTGCGGCCAGCCGGGCGGCGTTGCCTATCCATCCAGTAAATATGCGGTCAACGGTCTGACCTGGTCCCTCGCACGGGAACTTGGTCCTTTCCATATCCGTGTAAACGCGGTTGCACCTGGCATCACCCGTACCGATATGGTTGCCGCACTTCCAAAAGAAATGATTGATCCACTCATCAACCGCATTCCTCTTCGAAGAATTGGTGAGGCAGAAGACATTGCAAACGCTTTCCTCTTCCTGGCAAGCGATATGGCTTCGTATGTAACCGGAGAAATTCTTTCCGTGGATGGGGCGATGAGATCCTGATTTATTTTTCATCCAGTTGTACACCATTTTCTGATTTTGGGGTTATCTGCGTAAAATCTATAGTTTTTTGACACTTCCCACAGCTAAAGCAGGGGGATTCTTGTTTCTTCCACTACTGCATTGGCAAATACCTTACGGTACTGCAATGTCTTACACAGTGTCCACAAGCTATATTTATCCTGTTCCCGCATGCCCTGCGGTACAGTTTTTTATCTTCATGCAGACTGCATCTGCAGTCCTTTCTTTAGAATATTGATGCCTGCATTCGTATCCCGGTTATGAACTGCATGACAGATTGGACACTCCCAGATACGAATGCGCAGATTTTTCACCAGCGGATTCTGATATCCGCATGCACTGCAGGTCTGGCTGCTTGGATACATGGTTGGCACCCTGCGGAGTTCATTGCCATACCAGACAGCTTTGTACTCCAGCATTTCAAAAAACTTTGCCCACGAAACACTGGCTATGGATTTTGCCAGTTTATGATTCCGGATCATTCCCTTCACATGCAGGTCTTCGATGCAGATGGTTTGGTTTTCACGCACCAGCATCGTTGACTGCTTCTGCAGGAAATCATTCCTTTGATTCGTTACTTTCTCATGTACCCGGGCAACCCGGATCCGCTGCTTATCGCGGTTATGGGAACCTTTCTCTCTTCGGGAAAGTCTGCGCTGTTCCCTTACAAGCTTTTGCATCGCGCGTTCCAGATATTTGGGATTCGATACGGCATTTCCGTTACTGTCAGAATAGAATGTTTTGATTCCAACATCAATCCCAATCGTTCCACCCTGATTGGGGCGTGGTTCCGGTTCAAAGTCAACATTCAGCACCGCAAAATATTTTCCGGATGGTGTATGCTCAATCGTTGCGTAATTGATTTTTCCCACTTCCATCGACTGACGCACTTTAACGTATCCGAGTTTCGGAAGTTTGACATATCTTCCTACAATACGAATATTGTCTTTTTGATTCACCGTTCTGTAGGACTGAAACCGGTTATGTTTGCTTTTAAAAGTTGGATAGGAAGCTCTTTTTTGAAAGAAATTTACAAATCCCCGGTCAAGATCCCGCAAAGACTGCTGCAATGCAATGGAATCTGCTTCTTTCAGAAAGGCAAACTCTTCCCGCTTTTTCAATTCCGTCAGCATGGCAGAAGTCTGGCTGTAGCCGATTTTTTCTCCTTTTTCATAGCCTTCCTTACGCATGGCAAGTCCCCGGTTGTAGATGAGCCTGCAGCATCCCAGCGTCTGTTGAATGAAGATTTTCTGTTCTTTATTCGGATAGATCCTGAATTTTATCCCTTTTTGCATGATTCCATCTTATCCTTTGGTCTCCGCGGTGTTTTCTGATTTCCAATATACTGTTTTACTGCTTCCAGCAGTATAGGAATAGGATATCATATTTTTTTATTTCATACGACTACTATTTTGTCCATCTCAATTACTTGCGTAAATTCGATGGACGCGTCTTATATCCCCATAGCTAAAGCAAGGGGTTTTACGACGCATTGGATAAGAAAAATTGACCGCTACAACGTGGAACAGCGATGAAAAGCATCCTTTACGACACACAAAAGTCTGAAAATTTCAAAAATTACCAGCACAAATTTACCAATTTTTGTAATATAATAACCTCTCAGGCGTATAAGACAGGAGGTGAGACTATTGAAAAAAAATATGTTTTTTACAAACCAGGTAACATATATGCATTATATTTCTTGAGAGAAAACACGTTATGTTACAACATCAACTTTTCCGGCAAAACAAAGTTTATCTACATGATCCGGTAATATGGCAGAACGCCAGGAACTTCATTCTTCATGAAGGTCCCTGGCGTTTTACGCATTTTCTTCTTTTTTGGGCTTATACCGTTTTTCTAAAGTTTCCAGTTCTTTTGTTGATGTGGGAAGTTTTTCTTTTTGATCGGGTACACGGTTCCCAAAACAACTTTCTAAATAATTGGATATAATATCTCTACTAGCTGGGGGCAATTGTAGAAAATTTTTAAAGAGATTAAATTGTGCATTATTTAGACCGAAAACTGCTTTCAATTCCAACATCTTTTTTTCAAGTGGATCATCTAAAAACATGGAAGTACCTTCTCCGGTTCTGAGCCATTTCATGTTCACTTTTTTCTTTGGCCATATTTCTATTTGGTGAAGATGTCTTTCTGTAACATTTCTTCTGCCAGTTTCTAGTTTGAGTACCATACATTTTTACATCATTCTCAAACGGCGCAGAAGCGTGCTATATTGCA
>OGPL01002165.1_pt1 | contig 15356 bp, 9 predicted proteins | sample 1552901 | NCBI WGS metagenome assembly OGPL01 (sample SAMEA2580244, study PRJEB22360) | human gut metagenome | biome: human gut; feature: human-associated habitat; material: faeces | place: Denmark | collected 2008/2010 | reverse complement strand
CTGTGCCGTCATGGCGCTCGGGATGCCGCAGTTCCGCTACCCGAATTATATCGACCGCACGCCTTCCCCTTTGGAACGGAGATAGGCTTGCGGGGCTTCCCGGAGCTGTGCCCGGGATATTTCAGTTGCTTTTTTCGAGTTTTTTTGCGGTTCGCGTCATCTGTCCGCTCCACCCGGTTGTCGCCGGGATACAAGGAGAAGTGGCCTCTGCTGTGCAGGGGCCGCTTCTCCTTTGCGGCTCGGGGTCAGTTGCCCGAAAGGCCCCACTCCCCCGGGGAGTAGCTGCTTTTCGGAGCGTTCGGCACGTTGACGAAGAATTCGAACCCGCATTTGGCTTCGATCTCCGTCACGGGTACCGCACAACCGTCCGGTGTCTGGGTCTTGTCTGTGGTTTGTTCATACCAGAATCCGATGCATTGCAGTTCGTCGGCCGCAAGGGTGGTTACGGATTGTCCCGTGGTGCCCTGCTTGGTGCGCAGCAATACCTTGTAATAATGCGTCGGTACGGGGCATGGGTTACCGCCGTTGTCGGTCGTCGTACCCTCTGTCCCATCGAAATAACATCCCGTTACCACATAGAGCGTATCGTCGCACATCCATCCGCGGACTCTGGTTTCCAGGGTGCCCCATGCACCGCTGTTGAATGTAGCGAGCTGGGGCGTCATATTCGAATAGTAGGAAATCTGCTTGTTCGCCAGGTTGCTCACTTTCCGGTCGGCGTTGGGGACTTGGTGTCCCTTGTTGTAAGGTGCTCCCACGCCGCCCACCATCTGCTCGGTCTTTCCCAGCGACAGGTCGGCCGAGTAGGCCCTTTCTTTCGAAGCGTTCGGGGCCGTGTAATAGGCGTGCAGCGGATATGCCGCCCACAGGGCCGCCTTTTTCGCCTTGTCATAACCCATTGCGAAATTGCGCGGGTAGGAACCGTTACCCGTCGCCGCCACGTCGGTGATGTAGTGGCATATCTCGGTCACCGAAGTGTTCGCTGCGGGCAGTTCCGCCCACGATTTTCCCAATGCCGCTGTTCCTGTTCCCGGGGTAGGGTCTGGGGAAGGATCGCCTCCTTCCCCGCCCGGAGTTCAATTCGCCGGTTGCCAGGTTATGTCGCCTATCGTCGTTCTGTTCTGATTATTTTGTTTTATGGTAATAGTGGCGTCATAACCTTGACAGTCGATTGTCGGTATTTCGAATGCGCTTTTACTGTTTCCCGGAATAGTGATACTTGCTACCGTGGCACCATTGGCTGTTATGGTGACTGTTGCCGAACCCTTGCTTGAGGTCAACGCATTGAATTTAAGGGCTGTAATGCCTCCTGGGATCGTTACGGACATTGAGCCGTTTTTACCGATGGCTGCATATTTGTCGTTTATTACCACGACTCCGGCATTGGCAAGCGCCGTTTTGTCTGTGTTGGCCTGATTAGGATTACCACAGCCACTATAACTCCATTGCGGGGTTCCAGTGGTTACTCCGTTGAATGTGCCGCTGGAACCATAACTGGTAGTGCTGGGCACGGTGTAATTTTCGAAAGTCTCGGTTTCCCACATTACAGCCCCCGGTTTTGTCTGGGTGACGCTTATGGTTTGCGCTTCGGCGCCTTCGTACGACAATGTGATGGTGCCGGAACGTTCCTCGCCCTGATTTGCGTCTATTGTGAAAGAAACGCCGTCGACGTTGTAAACGAATGAATTGAGCCAGGAAACGTCTGACGATGCGACGACCGACACCCCGTTTGTGGGATTTTCAACCGTGTAGTTGATGGTTTTGATAGTGCTTTCCGCAGGAACGGACAAGGTCGTTTCCGATGTGATTTTCAGTACCGGCGGCAGGGTGACGTCATGTCCGGAAACGATCTGTATGCTTTCGATAATTATTCTTTCGTTTGTGGCGGAGGGCTCGATCCTGATTTTCGTTTTCGAATTTTGCGCGTCGAATTTCAGCAGGTAGGATTTGAACTCCTCGGTCAGGTCTGCGGTCGTGATTGCCGCGGATTCTCCGGCGGTTACTTTGATCCCGGAAGTATCTTTCGGCCAGACTTTGGCCGAAATCAGTACCGAGAACGGTGCGGAGAGATCCAGTTCGCTGGTGACGATATACCCGGAGTTGTCGCTCGAACTCATGCGTAGGCCATGCGGGGAGTTGTATTGATAAACATAGGAGTTCGCCACATACAAGTTGTTTCCGTTTTTGTCTTTGCGGGACAAGATGTTTGCTGCGGATCCGTTCCCTGTCAGGTCACTGAAATCGTCGGTAAACGGCAGGCTCAGACCGGTTGCCGCGGCTGTGATGTGTTCGTCTGAAAGATTGACATTCAAAGTAGTGATCTTTCCTGTTTCCAGATCGATTTCATTGGACAGGACAATCTCTTTTTTGATGACATACCCTTCTGTCGCTGCTTCGACGACCAATTTCGACCCCGCAGCCAGCAATCGCGGATATACGCTTAAATAGGTGCCGCTGACACCGTTGATAACGTATTCCGTATTTGTCGTATAGGTCGCCGTTACGGTGTTGGAGCCGTTATAATAGGGTGCATACATCGTGTAGTTCAAGAGGTCTACAACAACCCGGCCTGCCAGTGTGTTGTCGCCATCGGTCGTAATGGACAATGACGATACGTGCTGGTCGGCCAGTTTTGCGCCTGTGGATTGGTCTTTGAGTACGACTTTGACGATGGCGCTCAATCGTCTGAATTCCAGATTGGCGACTTGCTGTCCCTCGGAATCGAGTGTAAGCGGTTTGCTGACCAGGATGTCGGCTTTGCCGTCGAACGAACTGGCTGTCGGGGTTTGGTTTGCCGGGAGATCGACTTTTGCACCCGTATTATCTCCTACTTTGTCGATTCCGTTGGCCGTGAATGGATAATAAGCGTAAATCCTTGATGAAATGTTCGCGTTCCCGGAAAAAGTCGTTGTTGCGGCGCGCTCCGTCGCATCGTTCGTGAAGGGGTAGTTGGACTTCGTTCCGTCGGTACTGATGCCTATCTGATCGCCGACAGACCAATAAGGAGTCAATCCGTCGATCTCGGTGCGGACTTCCGGTTTGAACTCAGGGTTTCCGGCCGTAAAAGTCATCTTGACGAGTTTGCCGGAAGAGGTGTCGATGCTGCTGTCTTCCTTTTGGCAGGCTGTGGCTGTTACAGCGGTGAGAGCTGCAAACAGTGTGATTTTAGAGAGACTTTTCATAGGGCTGCGGTATTAGAGTTCGTGTTCGCTTCCCGATCCGATACCTCCTGCACCGCCGCCGCTGCCCCAATCGTCATAGACGTCGGGTGGGGTGGGCGATGTTGCAAACCCTTTTTCAGTCTCGATGTCGATCGTCTCAATTACGGGCGGAAGATAGGTCGAATTTCCCCCCCCCCTTGCTGGTGGACAGATTGTAATTCATAAGGCTAAATTTTTTTGGTTGAAACACTTTCGTATCAAATATAGCAAAAAAATAGTCTATTCCCGTTAAAAAATTGTGAAATTCCGGTTCCCGGTCAAAATATATACACAAACGTCTGTTTTCCTGCCGGGTTTTGTCTGTTTGGCGTATTATTGCCGGTGCCGACGGCGGGAAACGGCGTCCGTGCCGCATTGTGCAGCGGCAATGCGGATCGTCCGGGATGGAAGAGGGCGGGGGATAAGCCGGGGTGGGGATTTAGTACATATTGTCGTACATCGACTGGCTCTTGTCGTATTTGAGGTCTGAGAGTGATGCCGCCTTTACGCCGATGTTGAAGCTCCAACTGCGGTGGAACCCGAAGGGTATCCACGAGAACGACATCTGCCAGCAGTGCAGGTCGCGCGAGATGGAGATCGACGAGGTGGTGAGTTTGTTCGCCTTGATGTCGTAACCGCCCTGGAAGGTGATGCCGGTCTTGGGCGTTATGGTAAGGCTGCCGTTGAAGCTGACGGTCTGCGTGACGTTCTTCTTGTAGCCTTTGGGCGGGTAGTTGCCTGTCGATATGTTGTAGTTGATGGCATAGTTGAACCCGAAGTTCCACGGCAGCGAGAAATCGTAGTACATCTGCGACATGTATTGCCGCCGCAGTACGGGATCCATGTTGCCGTAGGGGTCGTAGTAGGGGTTCATGTATTCGGGCGGAATGCTCGTAATGTCGTTGATGGCCGATTGCGAGCGGTCGTCGCGCGATTTGAACGTATAACCGAACGACCAGCCCGTCGAGACGATACGCCCCGGGAAGAAGAGCTTGTTGTAGCGCTTGCCGTCGGGTGTCAGCCGGTAGGGGTCGAGCGTCATCGAGAGGTTGATGCCGAAATTCTGGAAGAGCGTCGTACGGAACGAGATCGGGATGGTCGAGAGCCTCATCGAGTCGGCCAGGAAATTGTACGACCCGCTGATGCGCAGCTCGTCGATCAGCTTGATCTTCTTCACGCCCGAGGTGTCGCGTTTCGACAGCACCTTCATTTCGAGGTTCTGCGACAACGAGAAGTTCATCGACATCGACCGTCCGGAACTGGGTACGCCGTATGCGTTGACCGAATAGGGCGAATAGGTGGTGAAGCGTCCCGTCGAGTCGGTCTGCCGGGTTTGGTAGTAGCCGTATTTCGGGTCGCCGAAGTCCGGCGTGTAGGAGAATCCGATCGAGGGGGTGAGCGTGTGGCGGATGGCCTGTATCTTGCGGTCTTTGCGCTTCTTGGTGAAGTCGTACATGCCGTATACGGTCGTCGATGCCGAGACGTTGAAGTTGTAGTTGTAGAGGCGGTAAAACCCGTATTGCGTCGGCAGCGTGTCGACCTTGTTCGTGACGGGGTTCCAGTCGAATTCGACTTTTTTGAAGTACCACTTTTCGTTGTATGTCGCCGACGGCGAGATGTTGATGTAGTTGAACAGGTTGAACGACGCCGAGACGGGGATGTTATGCTCGATGCCGTTCTTCATGTTGTCGAACGTCTCCTTCGAGAAGATCTTGTCTTCGGTCGTGGTCACCGAGTTGGTCATCTTGCCCGTATACTGCATCGAGATCTTTTCGTACCACCGCTCCTTGCCCATGCGTTCCTTGCGTTTGAAGGGGTAGAAACGCGAGACGTTGAAGACCACGGTCGGCAGCGTCACCGAGAGGCTCTTGTTCTGCGAGTTCTGCGAGATGGACATGTTCGCCGAGAGCGAGAAGGGTGTGCCCGCCCAGTTCTTCGAGTAGGCGATCGACGAGTTGGTCTGCGTCGAGAGGATGTCGTTGAGGTTGGTCGCCGAATATTTGCTGTAACCGCTGGTCGCGAAGTTTACCGATGCCGAGAAGGTCGACCCGGGGTTGGCCTTGGGATCCTGGGAGTGTGTCCACTGGATGCGGAAGTTGCTCTGCTTGATATAGTCCGGTTCGCCTTTTTCGCCCGTCTTGATGTTCGAGTACTGCATGTTGAAACTGCCGCTGTACTTGTAACGTTTGATGTAGCGCGATGCGGCCGATGCCTCCCACGAACCGAGCGTGTAGAACCCGCCGCGCACGGCCAGGTCGGCGTAGTCGCCCAGCGTGAAATAGTAACCCATGTCGCGCAGGAAGAACCCCTTGGTGTATTCCTCGCCATAGGTGGGCATCAGCAGACCCGATTTTGGCCCCATGTTGATCGGGAAGAAACCCTCGGGGATGCCGAGAAAGTAGATCGGCACGTCCTCCATGACGAGGTAAGCCGGCCCCGTGACGACTTTCTTGCCAGGGATGACCTTGGCTTTGGTCATCGCCAGGTAGAAGTGCGGGTGGTCGGTCTCGTCGCAGGTCGTGTATTTGCCGTTTTCGATGTTGACCGTGTTGTCGGGCATCTTCTTCACGCTCCCGCCGACCAGCCAGCCGTCGCCCTGCTGCGTTGCCACGCCCTTGATCTTGGCCTTCTTCGAGGTGAGGTTGTAGGTGATCGTATCCATCGTGTACGATGCGTCGCCCTCGGAGAATTCGGGCTTGGTGACGATCGGTTTGCCTTCGAGCGAATCGGGCTTGCCGTATGCATAGACCATCTTGTTGTCCATGTTGATCTGCATGTAGTCGGCCTTGAGGTTGCTGTTCTGATAGGTGATGTCGCCCTCGTTGTAGATATAGACCATCTTGTTGCGCACGTCGTAGACCAGCGAATCCTTGTTCTTGCCCGAGATCGGGTCGTCGAGGAACGCCCCCGGTTTCTGGGGCTTTTTCTCTTTCACCGTGTCGCGGGCGATGGTGTCCGCTCCGCGGCCTTCGAGCGAGTCGCCTTTCTGCGTGATGAGCGAATCGAGCTGCTCCTGCGGCAGGGCTTCGAATGCGGCGCGGCGGCGTGCCTGTTCCCGGGCGGCGCGTGCCTGCTCGCGGCGGTCGCGGCGGCTTTGGGTCGCAGCTTCCGGCACTTCGGCCGCGGCTTCGGAATGGATCCGGAGGGAATCGGACAGGCGTTGGCGGAGGCTGTCTTCGGCTGCCGAGGCAAGCATTCCCCGGGGTACGGACGAGCCGAACACCAACTGGGCGAAGAGGAGGAGTGCCGCCGCCGAAAACAGATATTTTACCCTGATTCTATCCAAAATCCCAATAATTTTTCGTACCTTTGCCGACATGTCGGCAAAAACGCCTGGATCGGGGCCTCGATGCACTCCCGCCGGGTTTTTTAGGCGCGACAAAGATAGGTAAAAAATTACAGAAAGCTCACATTTGACTCCATTAAATATGCGCACACGACTGTTCCTGTTATTCGCGTTTGCGGCCGTTACCGTTCTAATGAACGGTGCCACGGCCGGGAATATTGCGCACGGGGTCGAAGTTGTGGTCATCGATGCCGGACACGGCGGGAAATTCCCCGGGGCGCACTACGGCAATGTCTACGAGAAAGACCTCACGCTGAAGGTGGCGCTCAAACTCGGGAAGCTCATCGAGGAGGGGATGCCGGGCGTGAAGGTGGTCTATACCCGCAAGACGGACAAGGCGCTGGGCACCGATCTGGCAACCGACCTCCAGGCGCGTGCCGACATCGCCAACAAGGCCGGCGGCGACCTCTTCGTTTCGATCCACGTCAATGCTGCGAAATCCTCGGCGGCACGGGGTGTCGAGACGCTCATCATGGGCGAAAGCCCCAAGGAGCAGCGTTACAATGAGAACGCCCTGTTCGAGAACAACCGCGAAGACCTGATCGACATGTCGGACGAGCGGACGGCGGCCATCGTGCGGGCCTATATCCAGAACCTGCAATTCACCTACGGCGAGTACAGCATGGCGCTGGCGCGCTGTATTCAGAATAATTACCTGAAGGCTGGGCGCCATTCGCGGGGCATCAAGCCCCAGCTGCTGCGCGTGCTCTATGCCACCGACATGCCGGGCGTGCTGACCGAGATCGGTTTCATGTCCAACGCCCAGGAGATGGCCTATATGAAATCGGAAAAGGGGCAGGACGAGATCGCCCGCTCGATTTACGAAGGCGTGAGGGATTATTCGGCCTATGTGCTCGAAACGCGCCGCGCCGAAGAGGAGGCCGCAGCAGCCCCGAAGCCCGGTAAAGAGCCCGAAACGCAGGTCGTCATCGGGAAGGAGCCCGTGCGCCCTGCGAAGCAGGACAAGGCATCCGATGCGCCTGCCGCGAAGGCCGCCACCCCGGAAAAAGGGGAGCCGGAGAAGGCTGCGGGCAAGTCCGGGGCGCAGAAACCGGCCAAGGCCGGGGATGCCCCCAAACAAGCCGCCCGGCCGCTGCGTTATACCGTGCAGGTGCTGGCTAGCGCGCAGACCGTGCCGACCTCGTCCGCACGTTTCAAATCCTACCGCAACAAAGTGAAACAGTATACCGCCGAGGGGCGGTTCCGTTATAAATATTGCGTCGGCGAGTACGATACCCGTGCCGCCGCCCAGAAACGGCTGGCCGAAGTGCGCAAGGTTTTCCCCGACGCCTTCGTCGTGAGCTGCCGGGGTACGCAAATTGTGAAATAAAAACAAGCGAAATATGAAAAGGGAAGTTAAGATCGGAATATTCGCCGTGGCGATGATCGGCGTTGCCTGGGCCGGAATCCGGTTTCTGAAAGGTTTCGACATTTTCAGCCGGAACGTCGAGTATTATGCCGCCTACGACCAGATCAACGGCGTGCAGAACGCGTCGCCGATCATGATGAAGGGCGTGAAGATCGGCTCCGTGACACGGCTTTCGTTCGACCCCGCGCGCAGCGACAAGGTCGTGTTGCAGTTCACCATCAAGCGCCAGTACCGCATTCCGACCGATTCCGAGGCCAAGATCTTCAGCAACGGACTGATGGGCGCCAAGGCGATCGAAATCACCTACGGCACGGCCGACACCTACCTCCAGAAGGGCGATACGCTGCGTTCGAGCCGCGACCGCGACCTGATGGACATGGCCGGCTCCGAGCTGGATTTCTTCAAGCAGAAGGTTTCGCAGCTCACCACCGACCTTTCGCGCACGCTCGAAAACCTGAACGGCCTGATGGAAACCAATGCGGACAACATCGCCGGGACGCTCGGCAACCTGAACTCCGTGACGGGCGACATGGCCGAGATACTCTCTGCGGAGAAAAACAGCCTGAAGAGCGCGCTGGACAACCTTTCGAAATTCTCCGACATGCTCGGCGAGAATGCTGGGCGCGTGGACAGCATCATCGGCGACGTGGATCGTTTCACCTCGCAGCTCACCGAGGAGCAGTTCGCCCGCAAACTTTCGCAAGCCGTGGAGCACCTCGACGACCTCGTGGCGCGTATCGCGCAGGGCGAAGGCACGATCGGCAAGCTCATCAGCGACCCCGAACTGTACGATTCGCTCGAAAAGGCCAGCGACAACCTCGCGGCGCTGCTGGCCGATGTCAAACAATACCCCGGCCGTTACGTCCACCTCTCGCTTTTCGGGCGCAACCCCGAAAAGATGAAGGAGCGTGCCGACAAGAAGGCCGCCAAGGCTGCTGCCAAGGCTGAGCGCGATTCGCTCAGGCGGCTGCAGTAGCCGTTCAATCCGACATAAAGATGATTTATCCTGCAAACTTCGAGCAGAAGATCGGCTTCGACCGGCTTCGGGAACAGGTTGCAGCGCTTTGCACCATGCGTGCCGCCCGCGGGAAGCTCGCCGAAGAGACTTTCTCGACCTCGGCGCGCGAGATCGGGCGGAGGCTGGAACTTGCCGACCAGATGCGCCTGCTGCTCGACATGGAGCACGATTTTCCCGGCGGGGAATATCCCGACGTCGACCATGTCGTTGCCAAACTGCGTGTCGAAGGGACGTTCCTCGACGTGGGGGAGGTGGTGACCCTGCACCGGGCGCTGAGCCTCGTCGGCAGCGTCGTTGCGTTCATCCTCGCCCGCGAAGGGCAATATCCGGCGCTGTATGCCCGCAGCCGCGGCGTCGAGGCATTCCCCGGGATCGTGCAGCGGATCGACGCCATCGTCGATCGTTTCGGCAATATCCGGGACAATGCTTCGCCGGCCCTGCTGGAGATTCGGCGCGCCATCCGCGAACGCGAAGGGCAGGCCGCCAAGCGGTTGCAGGCGGTGCTCGCCGCCGCCAAAGGGGCCGGTATCGTCGATGCCGACGCCCAGATATCGATCCGCGAAGGGAAGGCCGTGATCCCGGTTGCCGCGGCCAATAAACGCAAGCTGCAGGGCTTCATCCACGACGAATCGGCCACGGGGCGTACGTTCTACGTCGAACCGGTCGAGGTCGTGGAGATCAACAACGAGCTGCGCGAACTGGAATATGCCGAGCGGCGCGAGATCGTCCGCATCCTCTCGGAGTTCACCGATTCGGTGCGCCCCGATGCCGGGCTGATCGCCGCGTCGGGCGACTACCTGGCCGAGATCGACATGCTGCGTGCCAAGGGACGCTGGGCATCGCAGAACGGCTGCGTGAAACCGATCATCTCGGACGACGACCGGCTGGTGCTGAAGAATGCCCGCCACCCGCTCCTGCAGCAAACCCTGCGGGCGCAGGGGCGCGAGGTCGTACCGCTCGACATGCAGCTCGACCGCCGCAAGCATATCCTTGTCATTTCGGGGCCCAATGCAGGTGGCAAGTCGGTCTGCCTCAAGACCACCGGCCTCGTGCAGTATATGTTCCAGTGCGGGTTCCCCGTTCCGGCATCGGAGGTTTCGGAACTGCCCGTGTTCCGTTCGATCTTCATCGACATCGGCGACGAGCAGTCGATCGACGACGACCTGTCTACCTATTCGTCGCACCTGCTCAACATGAAGAACATGCTCGCGGGGGCTTCGTCGTCGACGCTGGTGCTGATCGACGAGTTCGGGTCGGGTACCGAGCCGGTCATCGGCGGCGCCATCGCCGAGGCCATCCTCGAACGCCTGCTGACCAAAGGGTGCTACGGCGTCATCACGACCCACTATGCCAATATCAAATACTATGCGTCGAATACCGAGGGCATCGCCAATGGCGCCATGATGTTCGACGTGCAGAATATCCGCCCGCTGTTCCGCCTCGAAACGGGCAAGCCGGGCAGTTCGTTCGCCGTGGAGATCGCCCGCAAGATCGGGCTCCCGGAGGATATTATCCGCGCGGCGGGCGAGAAGGCCGGCAGCGACCATATCAACATCGAGAAGCAGCTGCGTGAGATCGCCCGCGACAAGCATTACTGGGAACAGAAGCGCGACCGCATCCGCTTGACCGACCGCAAGGTCGAGGAGTTGGAGCAGACCTATGCCGGGCAGCTGTCGAAGATCAGGGCCGAGCGGCAGGAGATACTCAAAAAGGCCAAGCTGGAGGCGCAGCAGCTGATCGCCGATGCCAACCGGCAGATCGAGAATACGATCAGGACGATCCGCGAGGCGCAGGCCGAAAAGGAGCTGACGCGCCTTGCGCGCCGCGAACTGGACGATTTCCGCGACGCGGTGACGAAGACCGATACGGCGGACAAGGATGCCGAGGTCGCCCGCGAGATCGAACGTATCGAACGCCGCCGTCAGCGGCGTGAAGAACGCAAGGCGCAGCGGGGCGAGGCGCAGGCGGCGGGGGCTGCCCCTGCCGAAGCTCCGAAACCGCGCGAGGTGGAGGCCGGGTCGAAAGTCCGCATGGCCGGACAGGATATGGTCGGCGTGGTGCAGTCGGTCAAGGGGCGCAAGGCGCAGGTCGCCTTCGGCCAGATACTGACTACGGTCGACCGGAAGATGCTGACCGTGGTTTCGAACAGCGAGTTCCGCGAGGCGACACGCCCGCAGACGGCGCGGACGGTGGTGTCGGCCGGCATTTCGGCCCGCAAGCTCAGCTTCAAAGACCATATCGACGTGCGGGGCATGCGTGCCGCCGAGGCGCTGGACGCCGTGCAGGATTTCATCGACGACGCCCTGATGGTGGGCGTGGGGTCGGTGTCGATTCTCCACGGCAAGGGCACGGGGGCTCTCAAGGAGGAGATACGCCGCTACCTGCGCACGGTGCCTGAGGTCGAAAGCGCCCGCGACGAGCATGCCGACCGGGGCGGGGCGGGAATTACGATCGTGACATTTGACCTTTCGTGAGGACGGCTGCCTCCGGCGCTTCCGCTCGCGGCAGCCGCATACTCCGCGTATGTTCCTGCCCCGCCGGCTTCGTGAAGCCCCGGATGCCATCCGCCCGGCGAAAAACGGATAAGATACAGGATGAACTACAAACTCTCGGAAATAGCCGCCGTTGTCGGCGGGAAATTTACAGGCTGCGATGCCGAAGTGCGGTCGGTTGTCACAGACAGCCGTTCGCTGTCGTGCGAACTGGGCTGCTGCCCGATGTTCGTGGCCATGCGCGGTGCCAATCACGACTCGCACGGATTCGTCGCCCAGATGTCGGCGCGTGGTGTGCGTGCGTTCCTCGTCGAACGGGATGTCGAGTGCCCCGCCGATTGCGGCTTCGTGCGTGTGGACAACGCCATCGATGCCCTGCAACGCCTTGCGGCGCACTACCGTGCGCAATTCAGGGGTACGGTCGTCGGCATCACCGGTTCGAACGGCAAGACCGTCATCAAGGAGTGGATCGCCGAAGAACTGCCCGCGGGGATGAAATATTACCGCTCTCCGAAAAGCTACAATTCGCAGCTGGGCGTGCCCCTCTCGGTGCTGATGCTCGAAGGCGACGAGGAGTTAGCCATCTTCGAGGCGGGCATTTCGAAGCCCGGAGAGATGGAGCGGCTGGAGCGCATCATCCGTCCCGACGTGGTTGTTTTTACCTCGATCGGCGACGCGCACCAGGAGAATTTCCTCAATCTCGAGCAGAAGTGCGACGAGAAGATGGTGCTGGCCCGCAATGCTTCGAAAATCGTCTACCACAGCTATTATGAACCGCTGGGGGGCATGGTCGCGGCGCGTTTCGCCGACCGCAAACCCTTCGATGCCGCGGCATTCCCCGAGGTGCCCGAATCGGTCATCGGCAACGCCGCGTCGCGCCGCAATGCCCAGATCGTCGAGGCGTTCTGCGCCGCGATGCACTATCCCGCGCCGTCGTTCGCTTCGGCGCCTACGTTGCCCATGCGCCTCGAGGTGAAGGAGGGCATCAACGATTCGATCCTGATCAACGACGCCTATAACCTCGACCTCAATTCGCTGGCGCTGGCACTCGATTACCTGCACGGCGTGGCGCTGAACCGCCGCCGTACGCTCGTCCTGTCGGATATCTCGCAGAGCGGGCTTTCCGACGACGAACTCTACGGCCGTGTCGCGGGGATGGTCGCACGTGCCGGCGTCGACTTCCTGATCGGCATCGGCCCGCGCCTGAAACGCCATGCCGGTCTGTTCGGCTGCGACAAGGAGTTTTACGCCTCGACCGACGAGTGCATCGCGCGCATCGACCGCAGGGCGGTGGCCGGGCGTGCCATCCTGCTGAAAGGCGCCCGCGATTTCCGTTTCGAGAAATTGGCGCACGCCCTCGCGCGCCGCAGCCATACGACAGTGCTGGAGGTCGACCTCGACGCTATGACGCACAACCTTAATTTCTTCCGTTCGAAGCTCAGCTTCGGTACGAAGCTCGTGGCGATGGTCAAGGCCGGTTCGTACGGTGCCGGCGATTTCGAAGTCGCGCAGCTCTTGCAGCACCAGGGCGTCGATTACCTGGCCGTGGCGTTCGCCGACGAGGGGGTACTGTTGCGGGAGCGGGGCATTTCGATGCCCGTCGTGGTGCTCAACGCCGATGCCGACAGTTTCGATCAGATGATCGCCAACCGCCTCGAACCCGAGATATACAGCCTTCATTCGCTCCGAGCCTTCGCCGGGGCCGTGGTGCATGCGGGCGAGAGCCGTTACCCGATCCATATCAAGCTCGACACGGGTATGCACCGGTTGGGCTTCATGGACGACGAAGTCGGGGCGCTGTGCAAGGCGCTGGCGGAAACCCCGCAGGTCAAGGTCGCTTCGGTCTTCTCGCACCTCAACTGTGCCGACATGCCCGAAGAGGATGCCTATACCCGGGCGCAGATCGCGCTGTTCGACCGCATGAGCGCCCGCGTCGCCGCTTCGCTGCCCTACCCGGTTATCCGCCATACGGCCAATTCGGCCGCCATCGAACGTTTCCCCGAGGCGCAGTTCGACATGTGCCGCCTCGGGCTGGGGCTTTATGGCTTCGGCTACCGGCATAACGGGATGCTGCGTCCCGTCTCGACCCTCCGCACGCGTATCGTGCAGGTCAAGCACCTGCCCGCAGGCGACGCCGTAGGGTATGGACGGGCCGGAAAACTCACGCGTGAAACTACGACGGCGACGATCCCCATCGGATATGCCGACGGGCTCGACCGCCATCTGGGCTGCGGCCGCTGGTCGGTGCTGGTGGCCGGGAGTTCCGCCCCCATCGTCGGACGCATTTGCATGGACAGCTGCATGGTCGACATTACGGGGATTCCCGGCGTGAAGGAAGGCGACGAAGTCGTGGTCTTCTCGCCCGAGCCGGGCAACGACCTGGAAACGATGGCCCGCGTGCTCGATACGATTCCCTATGAGATCATGACCTCGGTTTCGGGGCGCGTAAAACGGATTTACCTCAAAGAATAACGATATGAAATGCTATGATTGCGGCGGTGAAATCGCTTCCGGCACTGATAAGTGCCCCTCCTGCGGTTGTCCCGCCGGGCGCGATGAGGCCGCCGGGTGCCTCGGGGCGCGGCTGCTGACGGCACAGCTCGAATCCGAATCGGCCCTCGACCAGTTGGGCAAGGCCCGCAGCGCCATGTTCGCCGCGGCATTGCTGGCGCTCGCCAGCGGCGTGGTCGAACTGGTCAACGCCCAGGGAAACGGGGTGAGGCTGGTGGTCGGAATCGTGATGCTCGTGCTGGCGGGCGGCTATGTGGCTATCGGCTGCAATGTCCGCAAATCCCCGCTGGTGCTTTCGGTTGCGGGGCTGGTCGTGAGCGCATTTTTCCTGAGCGGTGTTTTCGGGGTGGTGATCGCCGGTGTCATGGCGCTGAGCGTCTGGTTTGCTGTGCTGTATACGAAAGCCGTTGCCCGGGAGCGGGAACTCCGGGCCAAACTCGAAAAACTGAAATAAGATGTACGGAACGCTCTATCTGATCCCGTGTCCGATTTCGGACGAGACGGCACCGTGGGACGTGCTGCCCGCGGCGAACCGTGCCGTGATGGATTCGCTCGACTATTTCATCGTCGAAAACACCCGTTCGGCGCGGCGCTTCCTGTCGAAGGCCGGCATCGCGCGGCCGATCGACACGCTGGAGTTCCGCGAGCTGAACGAACATACCGTCGCCGGGCGTGAGGTCGAAGAGCTGGTGAAACCGCTCGTTGAGGGCCGCTCGGCGGGGGTTGTTTCCGAAGCGGGCGTGCCGGGCGTCGCCGATCCGGGGGCGCTGGTGGTCGAAGCCTGCCACCGCCGCGGAATCCGTGTCGTGCCGCTCGTCGGACCTTCGTCGATCGTCATGGCGGTCATGGCGTCGGGGCTTAACGGACAGTCGTTCGCTTTCAACGGCTATCTGCCCGTCAAACCGCCCGAACGGGTGCAGGCGATCCGCCGTTTCGAACGCCGCGCGCACGCCGAAGGCCAGTCGCAGCTCTTCATCGAGGCCCCGTACCGCAACGTCAAGCTGATGGAGCAGCTGTTGCAGACCCTTGCGCCCGAAACGCGGCTGACGGTGGCCATGGACATCACGGCTCCCGGCGAATTCATCCGCACGCTCCGCGTCCGCGAATGGCGTGCCGCCGAACTGCCCGCGATGAACAAACGCCCTGCTATTTTCATCATCGGATAGGCCCTTCCGGAGGTTGGTATACAATTTGATCGACTATAAGACGGAAAATCTGAAAAACAACTATATATGAAAAAGGAAAAAGCTTATAATGAAGCCATTAACGGCGACGAAGGGTTCGAGCCGGGCGACGGTTATCCCTCGTGCGACGGCGAACCCTGTGCCAATGTGTCAGATGAGCCGCAGGAGGAGACTGACACAATGGCAGACGGGGCCGACAGCGGCGCCCCCCCCGCTTTTGCGGCGGGACGCAGGGT
>OGPL01002163.1_pt1 | contig 15361 bp, 13 predicted proteins | sample 1552901 | NCBI WGS metagenome assembly OGPL01 (sample SAMEA2580244, study PRJEB22360) | human gut metagenome | biome: human gut; feature: human-associated habitat; material: faeces | place: Denmark | collected 2008/2010 | reverse complement strand
GATTATGGAACAGTTTCACCGATGATTTACGGGGAAGGAGAACATCTGCTGAATCTGCTGGAGTTCTTTCGAAAATATCCTGACGACAAAGTCCATATTGATGACTACGTCAATTACTGCCAGATGTTCTACGATTATACCGAAATCCTCGAATCGGACTACTTCCAGAACAACACGGCGATGGCGGAGGAGTTGGTAATGCAGATTCTGGTTTCGATTTTGAAAGGGGATCAAAATTATCACTATGAAAATATTGCATTTGTCTGCGATGAGGATGACAAGATTCTGCGTCTGGCGCCGATGATCGATCACGAGTTTTCTACGTATTTCATGTTCCCGGACAGCATGCCGCGGCAGATGTACTGGTTCGAACAGCTTGCGCGGTCCATTCAGGGGGATGAAGTGCAGCGGGGGGAATTTGACTATCTGACAAAAGAAACAGAGCGTCATCTGATGGAAAAAAGTGCGACATGTCTGCACAAAAATCTGGTATACATCAGAGAACATTATCCGAAGGTCTGCGCCGCATTTCTGGAAGACTTAAGCAGACTGGAAAATGATCTGAAAGAAGAGAAAGAGCTGTTTGAACTGGAAAAAGGCCCAGGCTACCCCGATACGGCCAATTCAGATGCCTATCTGATCGGCAAAGCACGGTACAAAGACCATGACGAAGAAAGAGCCAGAGAGTATGAAGCGAAATACAGTGGAAAAGAAAAGCAGATCAATTTTGAAGTCGTAAACAGCGTAGCGGTTTATGAAATCAAAAAAATTATACAGCAGATGCGGGAAATCCTCGAAAAATAAGCATCCGCAACCGCCCGCGCCGCCGAGATGGCAGGAATCGGAGCCGAAACCGGAACGATCGAGCCGGGAAAATGTGCAGACTTCATCGTCACCGCAAAGAATCCGCTCGAAGATCTCCGTGCTCTGCGCCAGATCGAAATGGTTGTCGCGAAGGGAAGAAAAATCGACCATCCGCAGGTAAAACGTAATCCGGTCGTGACGGCGGAGCTGGATAAATTTCTGGTGGATTAAAAACAGGATGGAGAAGACAAACAAGATGGAAGAAATGAAAGAAACACAGGAAAGCTTACAGCGAAAAAGAGAACAGGCCCTGCAGCGGCTCCGCAAGGAGCGGACAGAAGAAGCCCTGTGGGACTGTGTTACTGCGTATCAGGATTTTGAGTTCCATACGTATTCCGGTCTGCCGTATTCCTACCATATGAAATACGGCAGAAGCGGCACCTATACAAAAGAGCTCTGGATCAACCGCAGAGAAAAAAGTAAAAGTCTTGTCTGGAGCTCCGTCCGGAGTGCATATCAGAAAGTACTGGAATTACAGCAGGAGAGCGAAAGACCGGTTGTCGAGCGCCCGAAAGCGCTGGGCGATATCCGTGGAATCACGTATATTTACGGCATCTTTTACGAGTTTGCCCTGCTGGAAATGCCGGAAAAAGCAAAAGAAAAAATTGCTCTGCAGACAGCAGGACAAAAATCGCCGGGAAAATAAATTTTTCGCCCATGCAGGTCTTGACAACCACGCATTGGGTGATATAATCTAAAACTATCGGGAGCCAAAAAGCACCGAACACAAAAAACAAAGCGTAGAAGAGACGAGTAAATCACAGCGAATGTGACAGAGAGAAACCCCGTTTTGTGGTGCAAGGGTTTTAACAGGAACGTGATCGAAGACCAGCTCTGAGCGGCCCCAATCCGGCCCGGTGATTCCGTTATCGTCAAATGAAGTGGTTTGAAAAAACAAAATGGGTGGAACCGCGGTGAATGAAAATACATCGTCCCTTTTGACAGCATAAGCGTGTCAGAAGGGACTTTTTTGTTGCTGTAAAAAGTATAAAAATTCTGAAACACGCTTGCGAAAAATATACAAAGAAAGAGGTAAAGCAAATGATCATCACACTGAAAGATGGAAGTACCAAAGAGTACTCCGAACCGAAATCCATCATTGAGATCGCAGCAGACATCAGCGAAGGACTTGCAAGAATGGCCTGTGCAGGTGAAGTAAACGGCGAAGTAGAAGACCTTCGTACCGTCATCGACAAGGACTGCAATCTTTCCATTCTGACCTTCAACGATGAAGGCGGAAAAGCAGCATTCCGTCACACCACATCCCATATCATGGCACAGGCCATCAAGAGACTGTACCCGGATACCAAACTGGCCATCGGACCGTCCATCGCAGACGGATTCTACTACGATATAGACAGAGAAACTCCACTCACCAGCGAAGACCTTGAAAAAATCGAAGCAGAAATGAAGAAAATTGTAAAAGAGGATCTGAAACTGGAGCGTTTTGAGCTGCCGAGAGCAGAAGCCATCGCTTTCATGAAAGAAAAAGAAGAGCCATATAAAGTAGAACTGATCGAAGATCTGCCGGAAGACGCAGTCATCAGCTTCTATCGCCAGGGTGAATTCACGGACCTGTGCGCAGGCCCTCATCTGATGAGCACAAAGCCGGTCAAAGCCTTCAAACTGACCAGCCTTGCAGGTGCATACTGGAGAGGCAGCGAGAAAAACAAGATGCTGCAGAGAATCTACGGAACTGCATTCACAAAGAAAGCAGAGCTCGAAGAGTACCTCCACATGATCGAGGAAGCAAAGAAGCGTGACCACAGAAAACTCGGAAAAGAGCTCGGCCTGTTTATGATGAGTGAGGACGGCCCGGGATTCCCGTTCTTCCTTCCAAAAGGAATGGATCTGAAAAATGCACTGATGGATTACTGGCGTGAAATCCACAGAAAAGCAGGATACGTAGAAATCTCCACACCGATCATCCTGAACCGTCGCCTGTGGGAGACCTCCGGTCACTGGGATCACTACAAAGAAAACATGTATACCACCGTCATCGACGATGAAGATTATGCAATCAAACCGATGAACTGCCCGGGCGGCGTTCTCGTTTACAAATCCGAGCCTCGTTCCTACCGTGATCTGCCGCTGCGTCTGGCAGAGGTTGGCCTGGTACATCGTCATGAGAAATCCGGCCAGCTGCACGGCCTGATGCGTGTACGCTGCTTCAACCAGGACGATGCCCATATCTTCATGACACCGGAGCAGATCAAAGATGAAATCAAAGGCGTTGCAAACCTGATTGACCAGGTTTACAAACTGTTCGGATTCAAATATCACGTAGAGCTGTCCACCCGTCCGGAAGACAGCATGGGAAGCGATGAGGACTGGGAGGTAGCAACCGAAGGTCTCCGCGGCGCACTCGATGACCTTGGCCTTGACTATGTAGTCAACGAAGGCGACGGCGCATTCTATGGCCCGAAGATCGACTTCCATCTGGAAGACTCCATCGGAAGAACGTGGCAGTGCGGTACCATCCAGCTTGACTTCCAGCTGCCGCAGAGATTCGAACTGGAATACACAGGAGCAGACGGAGAGAAACATCGTCCGATTATGATCCACCGTGTTGTTTACGGTTCTGTTGAGCGTTTCATCGGTATCCTGATCGAGCACTTTGCAGGTGCATTCCCAACCTGGCTTGCACCGGTACAGGTAAAGGTTCTGCCAATCTCCGACAAATACGCAGATTACGGTAAGAAGGTTCTGGACGCCCTTCACGAGGCAGGCATCCGCGCAGAGATGGATACCCGTTCCGAGAAGATCGGATATAAGATCCGTGAGGCACAGGGACAGAAGATTCCATACATGCTGATCGCCGGAGCAAAAGAGGAAGAAGCAGGTCTTGTATCTGTCAGAAGCCGTTTTGCAGGTGATGAAGGCCAGAGAAGCCTGGAGCAGTTTATCGCAGATATCAAAGAAGAAATCGCAAGCCGCGTTAACCGCCCGGTTACTGTTGAAACAAAAGAAAATAAATAAGGTAGGTGTCAAAAAAATTGACACCTATGATACCAGATTGCTCCGTACTTTGTACTCCCGCAATCTTCAAAACATTCGTACTCCGCTCATTTTTCTTCGAAAAATGGCTACTTACTCATGTTTTGGCGTGTCCAAAATTTAAAAATCCTCGTGCAAGCTTTGCTTGCGTCGGATTTCCAAACTTTGGACACTGGTATTATCAAATAAATAAAGCATAAAAAATTACCTCTTGGAAATAATGGTTTCTATGCGGGCGAAACCGCAGAAAACTAAATTTCAGGAGGTAATTTATTATGCCAGCATTAAGTTGTTCCGCTATGACCTGTGTTTACAACCAGAACGAGCTCTGTTCCAAAGGAGATATCCGCGTAGGCGGAAGCGGAGCCAAAAGCTCCATGGAAACGTGCTGCGAGAGCTTCAAGGAGCGCGGTAAGGGCACGATGTCCAACTCCACCGGCTGCGGCTGTACGAAAATCGGTGTCGACTGCAAGGCGCAGAACTGTACCTTTAACGACAACTGTAAATGCGAAGCCGGAGACATCCATATCGCCGGAGACAGCGCATGCAGCTGCCAGGAAACCGAGTGCAGCTCCTTCCGCTGTGGCTGCGGGAAATAAATACGAAAAAATGCGAAAATCAGTATTGACAACAGGATGGGAGAGTGCTATACTGCAATAGTCTGAGAAAAAGAAAGTAGAGTATCCACTCTCACCCTAGCGCAAACACGCGACTACGGTCCAATATTGATCTTAAGTTCTCTTTGTGTAGAGATTTATGTACAATGTTAAGTGGATAGTCTGTCTATCCACTTTTCTTGCGTTGCATATCAAAATTGGTCCGGTGAGCCAATTTTGATTTATGTTAAGCCGCGAAAGTGCGGGAACACAGTCTTTTATAATGATGGAGGTGCACTACAATTAGCGAATTAATGATTAACGAGCAGATCAGAGACAGAGAAATTCGTCTGATCGGTCAGAACGGAGAACAGCTTGGAATTATGTCTGCCAGAGATGCGTACCTGAAAGCACAGGAAGCAGGTCTGGATCTTGTGAAAATTGCTCCGACAGCGAAACCGCCGGTTTGCAAAATTATCGACTACGGAAAGTACAGATATGAACTGGCCCGCAAGGAAAAAGAAGCAAAGAAAAAACAGAAAACAATTGAAATCAAGGAAGTTCGCCTTTCTCCAAACATTGACACCAATGATCTTAATACCAAAGTAGGTGCAGCCCGTAAGTTCATTACAAAGGGAGATAAAGTAAAAGTAACACTTCGTTTCCGCGGCCGTGAGATGGCACATATGAACAGCAGCAAATACATCCTCGATGAATTTGCAGAGAGTCTGTCCGATATTGCAACGGTTGACAAAGCGCCGAAGGTGGAAGGCAGAAGCATGACCATGTTTTTGACGGCTAAACGTTAAAATACATTTGAATCAATATCAAGGAGGAAATTAAAATGCCAAAGGTAAAAACAAGCAGAGCAGCTGCAAAGCGTTTTAAAACAACAGGAACAGGAAAATTAGTAAGAAATAAAGCTTACAAGAGCCATATCTTAACCAAGAAATCTCAGAAGAGAAAAAGAAACCTGAGAAAACAGACTACTGTTGATGCAACAAACGTAAAGAACATGAAGAAAATCTTACCTTACATGTAATTTTTGCAAGGTAGAGTTACGCCCAACAGATCAAGGAGGAAAATAAGAAATGGCAAGAATTAAAGGCGGCATGAACGCTAAGAAAAAACATAACAGAGTATTAAAACTGGCTAAAGGTTACAGAGGAGCCAGAAGCAAACAGTATAGAGTAGCAAAACAGTCCGTAATGCGCGCACTGACCAGCTCCTACGCAGGAAGAAAACAGAAAAAACGTCAGTTCCGTCAGCTGTGGATCGCTCGTATCAACGCAGCAGCAAGAATGAACGGTCTGTCCTACAGCAAATTTATGTATGGTCTGAAACTGGCAGGCGTTGAGCTGAACCGTAAAGTTCTGGCTGACATGGCAGTTAACGATGCAGAAGGATTTGCAACACTGGCTGAGCTTGCAAAAAGCAAAGTAGCATAAGTAAAAACATATTCTGTGTGAATATACGAAGAAGCTGTGAGAACCGGTAAGGGGATCGCAGCTTCTTTTGAAATATAGAAAAACATGAGGTGAATATGGAAAAAAGCAAAGTGGCAGTGGTTGCCTGTCCCGACTATGAGCCGGCGCGCGTAAAGGAAAGCCTGCAAAAGGGATTGGAAGCAATTGGCGGCCTGGAATCTCTGGTCGGAAAAGAAGAGAATATCTTATTAAAACCGAACCTCGTCCGCTCCGCAAAACGCGAACGCGCCGTCGTGACCGACCCGGAAGTCATGGATGCCCTGATCACGATTTTGCAGGAAAATGGCTATGAGAATATTTCCTGCGGCGATTCCTGCGGCCTTGGCACCCCGGAGGGCATTGCAAAGGAAGCCGGGCTGAAAGAGGTGCTGGAAAAACACAACGTTCCGCTGAAGGATTTCCTTACGAGCGAGCGCGTAGAAACCGCCGATGGCAAATTTCTGATGATTGCGAAAGATGCACTCGACTGCGACGCCCTCATCAGCGTCAGCAAAATGAAAACCCACGCGCTGGAACGCATCACCGGAGCTGTCAAGAACCAGTACGGCTGCATCAGCGGCGTCTACAAAAAACTCGGCCATACGCAGTATCCGAACGCTGAGAGCTTCGCACACATGCTGATCGAGCTGAACCAGAAAGTCGCCCCGCGCCTCTATATCTGCGACGGCATCGTAGCAATGGAAGGCAATGGTCCGACTTCCGGCGACCCGGTTTCGATGGGAGTTCTTCTTATGTCTACCGATCCGATCGCACTGGATACCGTGTTCTGCCATCTGGTGAACCTCGATCCGTCGTATGTGCCGACAAATCTCTACGGGGAAACGCTCGGCCTTGGAACGTGGCACGACGACCGCATCGAAATCGTGACAGCGGATGGCACCATATCCGAGAAAGAACTGAAAAGAAAGTACGGAAATCCAAACTTCAACGTCGACCGCCGCAAAGCCCGCAAAAAAGGAGCCCTCGACCTGCTCGAGATCCTCGGGGTCTTCCAGAGCCGCCCCTATATCATAGAAGAAAAATGTAAAAAATGCGGCGTCTGCGTCGAGAGCTGCCCGGTGGAAGGGAAAGCCGTCCGCTTTGATAACGGCCGCAGAAATCCGCCGGTCTACGATTATAAAAAGTGCATCCGCTGTTTCTGCTGTCAGGAAATGTGCCCGCATCAGGCAATCCAGGTAAAGAAACACCGTCTGCCGTGGGGAAAATAAGGGAGCTATCCTACAAAGTGACTGGAAAAGCAAAAAGAGAAGTGTTATACTTGAAACCGGACAAAATTTAGTACAGGAGGAACAACACCATGGAATTAGAAACTTTAAGAAGTGATATGATAGCAGCAATGAAAGCCAAAGACAAAGCGAGAAAAGAGGCCATCTCTTCCTTGATCTCCGCAGCAAAGAAAGTAGCCATCGACGAGGGCTGCCGCGATGACATCAAACCGGAGCTGGTAGACCGCGTCATCTTAAAAGAGCTGAAGACCGTAAAAGAGCAGATCGATACCTGCCCGGCATCCCGTGAGGACTTAAAAGCAGAGTATCAGTTCCGCTATGACGTCATCAGCGAGTACGCACCGAAACAGATGAGCGCAGACGAAGTCAAGGCCTACATTCAGGAAAAATTCGCAGACGTGCTGGCAACCAAAAACAAAGGCGCGATTATGAAAGCCGTTATGGCAGATATGAAAGGTAAAGCAGACGGAAAAGTCATCAACCAGACCGTTGCAGAACTGTGCAAATGAATATCATCAACATCGAACACATCAGCAAACTGTTCGGCGATAAGCTGATTTTTGACGATGCCTCCTTCGGCCTGCAGGAGGGCGACAAGGTCGGCATCGTCGGAATCAACGGAACCGGAAAATCCACGCTGCTGCGCATAGTAGCAGGAGATGAGACCCCGGATTCCGGCCAGATTATCCGCCAGAACAACCTCAAAATGGCCTATCTTCCGCAGACACCGGAATTTCCAAAGGATGCCACCGTGCTGTCCTACGCCCTTTCCGGCGATGAGGAGGAATGGCAGGTGCAGAGCAACCTTGTACAGCTCGGTATCACCGAATACGACGCAAAACTCGACACCCTCTCGGGCGGCCAGCGCCGCAAGGTTGCCCTGGCAAAAGTGCTTGCGTCTGATTTTGACGTCCTGATCCTCGACGAGCCGACAAACCATCTCGACAATGCGATGCTCTCCTGGCTCGAGGATTACCTGAAAAATTACCGCGGAACCGTCTTTATGGTCACCCATGACCGTTATTTCCTGGATAAAGTGTCGAACCGCATCCTCGAAATCAGCCACGGAAAAATGTACAGCTACGATTCCAACTATTCCCGTTTTCTGGAACTGAAAGCTGAGCGCGAGGAGATGGAACTCGCCTCTGAACGGAAACGCCAGAGCATCCTGCGCATGGAACTCGAATGGGCGAAACGCGGCTGCCGCGCAAGAAGCACAAAACAGCGCGCCAGACTTGACCGTCTCGAAGTACTCAAAAATGGCACGGCACCGACCGCAGACGCTGTCGTGGAGATGGATGCTGTCGAGACCCGCATGGGAAAGAAAACGATTGAATTCCATAACGTCAGCAAAGCCTTCGGCGATAAAACGCTGATGAAAGATTTCGAATACATCTTCCTGCGGAACCAGAGTGTCGGCATCATTGGCCCGAACGGCTGCGGAAAATCCACAATGCTGCGGATGATCACCGGAGAAGTCCTGCCGGATGCGGGAACCATCGAAATCGGCGACACGATCCGCATCGGCTATCTGGCACAGGAAGAGCCGGACATGGATACGAATCAGCGCGTGATCGACTACGTGAAAGATATCGCTGAGTATGTCCAGACCCGTGACGGCCGCATCAGCGCATCGCAGATGCTCGAACGCTTCCTGTTCACACCGGATATGCAGTACACCCCGATTTCCAAACTCTCCGGAGGCGAAAAACGGAGGCTGTATCTCTTATCCGTCCTAGTGAGCGGCGCCAATGTTCTGATCCTCGACGAGCCGTCCAACAACGTTGATATCCCGACTCTGACCGTGCTTGAGGATTTCCTGAACACGTTCGTCGGCATCGTCATCACCGTTTCCCACGACCGCTATTTCCTGGATAACGTCGTGGACCGCATCTTCGAATTCGACGGAAACGGAAATCTTCTGCAGTACGAGGGCGGCTACACCGATTACCTCGAAGCAAAAGAACGCCGTTTCGGCGGAAGTGCGGAAGAAACGGCAAAAGCAGCGCCGTCCAAAACGTCCGCGGACGAACCTGCAAAGCCAAAGAACAATGACTGGAAGCAGAACCGTCCGACCCGCCTGAAATTTACGTTCAAAGAACAGCGCGAGTACGAGACCATCGATGACGATATCGCCGCACTCGAGGAAAAGATTGCATCGCTTGACGATCAGATGCTCAAAAACGCCACCAACTCTGCAAAGCTCGCCGAGCTGATGGCGGAAAAAGAGAAGAGCGAAGCTGCTCTGGAAGAAAAAACCGAGAGATGGGTTTATCTCACCGACCTCGCAGAACAGATTGAGGCGCAGAATCAGAAATAAAAGAAGCAAGGGAACTGTCCGCAGAAGAGAAAAAATATGCGGGCCGTTCCTTCTTTTTTTATCGAGAAATTCGACGCGGAATTACCAGAAGTTGTAAAAAACTTGTATTTTTCCCTGAACACCCACAGAAAATCTGGACAGAATGCCCAATCGGTGTTATAATTCAAACACTGGACATAGTGGCATTGCCATGCCCTTATCCGGGTTTTTCGAAGCGCGGAGGCAACCGAAACCCGGCAGAACACCAACCTGAGAAAAGCCAAAGTAATTTTTGGTCATCATTTTTTAAGGAGGATAAAATCAAATGGCTAGAAAGATGAAAACCATGGATGGTAACCAGGCTGCAGCACATGCGTCTTATGCGTATACCGACGTAGCAGCTATTTACCCAATTACCCCTTCATCCGTTATGGCGGAGCATACCGATGAGTGGGCAACCCAGGGAAGAAAGAACATTTTCGGACAGGAAGTTCAGGTAACTGAGATGCAGTCTGAGGCAGGAGCAGCAGGTGCAGTACACGGATCACTGGCAGCCGGAGCTCTTACCACAACCTATACCGCATCCCAGGGACTTCTTCTGATGATCCCGAACCTTTATAAAATTGCCGGCGAGCAGCTCCCGGGCGTATTCAACGTATCCGCTCGTGCCCTTGCAAGCCACGCACTTTCCATCTTCGGAGATCATTCAGACGTTTACGCCTGTCGTCAGACCGGAGTCGCAATGCTCTGCGAATCCAGCGTACAGGAGGTTATGGACCTGACACCGGTTGCACACTGTGCAGCACTGAAAGGCAAAGTTCCATTTATCAACTTCTTCGACGGATTCCGTACTTCCCACGAGATTCAGAAAATCGAGACATGGGATTACGAAGATCTGAAAGATATGGTAGATATGGATGCAGTAGATGCATTCCGTAAACATGCCCTGAACCCGAACCATCCGTGCCAGAGAGGATCCGCACAGAACCCGGATATCTTCTTCCAGGCAAGAGAAGCATGTAACCCGTACTACGATGCTCTTCCGGCAATCGTACAGGAGTACATGGACAAAGTAAACGAGAAAATCGGAACCGATTACAAACTGTTCAACTACTATGGAGCAGCAGACGCTGAGCACGTAATCATCGCTATGGGTTCTGTCTGCGATACCATCGAGGAGACCATCGATTACCTCGTAGCAGCAGGCAAGAAAGTCGGCGTTGTAAAGGTACGTCTGTACCGTCCGTTCTCCGCAGAAGCACTCATCAACGCTATTCCGGAGACCGTAAAACAGATTTCCGTTCTGGACAGAACAAAAGAGCCGGGATCTCTTGGCGAGCCTCTGTACCTGGACGTAGTAGCAGCATTAAAAGGCAGCAGATTCGAGAGCACACCGGTATTCACAGGCCGTTACGGACTTGGTTCCAAGGACACCACACCGGCTCAGATCGTTGCTGTATATGAAAATACAGAAAAACAGAGATTTACCATTGGTATCGTAGACGATGTTACCAATCTGTCTCTGCCGGTTGGCGCTCCTCTGGTAACAACTCCGGAAGGAACCATCAACTGCAAATTCTGGGGACTTGGCGCAGACGGTACCGTAGGTGCAAACAAGAACTCCATCAAGATCATCGGTGACAACACAGACATGTACGCACAGGCTTACTTCGACTATGACTCCAAAAAGTCCGGCGGTGTAACCATGTCTCACCTGCGTTTCGGAAAGAAACCGATCAAATCCACCTACCTGATCCACAAAGCAAACTTTGTTGCATGTCATAATCCTTCCTATGTGAACAAATATCACATGGTAGAGGAGCTGGTAGACGGAGGAACCTTCCTTCTGAACTGCCCATGGGATGAAGCAGGCCTGGAAGAGCATCTGCCGGGACAGGTAAAAGCATTCATCGCAAACCATAACATCAAATTCTATGTGATCGACGGCGTTAAGATCGGTATCGAGACCGGCATGGGACCGACCCGTATCAACACCATTCTTCAGTCTGCATTCTTCAAGCTTGCGAAGATCATTCCGGAAGAAAAAGCCATCGAACTCATGAAAGCAGCAGCAAAAGCTACCTATGGCCGTAAAGGTGATGATGTCGTAGCAAAGAACTGGGCAGCTATCGATGAGGGTGCAAAACAGATCAAAGAAGTTGCAGTTCCGGAAAGCTGGAAAAATGCAGCAGACGAAGGTCTGACCACAACTCATGCAGAGAGCGGCCGCGCTGACGCTGTTAAATTCGTAAATACCATCCAGGCAAAAGTAACTTCCCAGGAAGGAAACAACCTGCCTGTATCCGCATTTGCAGACTACGTAGACGGAACAACTCCGTCCGGCACATCCGCATACGAGAAACGTGGTATCGCCGTAAACGTACCTGTATGGAATCCGGAAAACTGTATCCAGTGTAACAGATGTTCTTTCGTCTGCCCGCACGCTGTTATCCGTCCGGTTGCCATGACCGCAGAAGAAGCAGCAGCAGCTCCGGAAGGCATCCAGACCATGCCGATGACCGGTATGCCGGACTACACCTTCACAATGGCTATTTCCCAGCTTGACTGTACCGGATGTGGTTCCTGTGCAAACGTATGCCCGGGCAAGAAGGGTGTGAAAGCACTGGCTATGGAAAGCCTTGCAGCACACGAAGCAGAGCAGAAATACTTCGACTATGCAGCAGCTCTCCCGGAGAAGACCGACGTTGTAGCAAAATTCAAAGAAAATACCGTAAAGGGCAGCCAGTTCAAGAAACCGCTGCTTGAGTTCTCCGGCGCATGCGCAGGCTGCGGCGAGACTCCTTACGCAAAACTGATCACCCAGCTGTTCGGTGATAGAATGTACATCGCAAACGCAACAGGATGCTCCTCTATCTGGGGTAACTCCTCACCGTCCACTCCTTACACTGTAAACGAGAAAGGACAGGGCCCGGCATGGTCCAACTCCCTGTTCGAGGACAACGCAGAGTTCGGTTATGGTATGCTTCTCGCTCAGAAAGCAATCCGCGGCGGCCTGAAAGCCAAAGTTGAGGATGTTATGAACTCCGAGAAAGCTCCGGAAGAAGTAAAAGCAGCATGCAAAGAGTATCTGGATACCTTTGACTGCGGCGCTACCAACGGAACTGCAACCGAGAAACTTGTAGAAGCAATCAAAGACGCTGACTGCGACGTTTGCAGAGACATCGTTAAGAACAAAGACTTCCTCGCTAAGAAATCCCAGTGGATCTTCGGTGGTGACGGATGGGCTTACGATATCGGATTCGGCGGCGTAGACCACGTACTTGCCAGCGGAAAAGATATCAACGTAATGGTATTCGATACCGAGGTTTACTCCAACACAGGCGGACAGTCCTCCAAAGCTACTCCGACTGGTGCAGTAGCACAGTTCGCAGCAGGCGGTAAAGAGACCAAGAAGAAAGATATGGCAAGCATCGCAATGAGCTATGGCTATGTATATGTAGCACAGATCGCTCTTGGTGCAAATATGGCAAATGCTGTTAAGGTAATTGCTGAAGCAGAAGCATACAACGGACCTTCACTTATCATCGGATATGCTCCATGTGAGTTACACGGTGTTAAGGGTGGAATGAACCACTGCCAGGATGAGATGAAGAAAGCAGTAGCAGCAGGTTACTGGAACTTATTCTCATACAACCCGGCATTGAAAGCAGAAGGAAAGAACCCATTCACATTGACTTCTAAGCCAGGTGATGGATCTTACCAGGATTTCTTAAATAACGAGACACGTTACAGCAGATTAACACGTTCTTTCCCAGACAGAGCAGAAAAACTGTTCAAAGCATCTGAGGAAGCTGCAAAGGCTCGTTATGAACATCTGTTAAGATTAGTTGAACTTTACAAATAAGATTAGCTGATTGGACAGAAGAATCTGACGATTAGGTAAAATAAAAGAGATGTAATTTACAGAAGTGTAAGTTACGTCTCTTTTTTTACTTTATAAGAACGATATCAAATTAAAAATCCTGAAAACGACACAATTTTTGAGAGATTTTGTGGTACTTTTGGTTCATTTTTGATAGAAAGTATTGACTCATTGAAAAAAAGAAAATATAATCTTCAAGACGAAAATTAGTCTGATTATTTCATTTGAAAAAATCAAATCTATATGCCAGAATATGACATAATTCTATACAAAAAATATATATACTTACATTCAACACAAAAGAAAAATCACATGCATGAAAAGACAGGGGAAGGTCATAATAAGGGCAGCAAAAGAATAACAGGGGGTGCAGTTTGTGGCAGATAAGGATTTCCGCAAGCTGAAACGCTGGGAGTTGATTGAAATTATAGAGGGACTCCAGAAGGATTTGCAGGAAACTACAGAAGAAAATGACGGAAATAAGGACAAGAAAATAGAATTAGATGTGGCACTTCAAAGTATACGGGCGGAACAGGCTCACAGAGAGAAGAAGCAGCATCTTTTCAGTGCACTCGGAATACTGCTTGTGGTGGCAGCAATTTCAGTATTGATTGCAACAAGATTAGTACCGGTATTGCAGGTTTCGGGCAAGAGCATGGAACCGGCATTAGAGAATGGTGAACTGGTAGTAATAAAGAAAACCACAAAAATCAAACAGGGAGATATCATCGGCTTTTACTATCAGAGTAAGATTCTTGTAAAAAGGGTCATAGGAACTGCAGGTGATTACATAGATATAGACGAAGACGGCAATGTATATGTAAATGGTGAAAAATTAGATGAACCATATGCAATAAAGAAAGATTTAGGGGAATGTGATATTGATTTTCCTTATCAGGTGCCGGAAGGCAAATATTTTGTGATGGGAGACCATCGTTCAGTATCGGTTGACAGCCGGAGTTCAGCCATTGGGTGTGTGGCAGAAGATCAGATAATTGGAAAGGTGGCTTTTCGATTCTGGCCATTGAGTAAAATGGGATTCCTTAAATAGGGAGAGATAGGGATATGCAGGAAAATGTAAGAAAACATGTAAAGAAAGCAGAAGAAAAGAGAAAAATCCGCAGAAGAACAAAAATTTTACTGGGGATATGCTGCGTTCTTGTGGCGGTGAGTGTAGTCTGGGGACTGATTCTTCCGGGACTTGCAGCAACAGGAAATAAGGAAACAGAGCAGACATCAGCCGGAGGCACGATTAGTGAGCGTATTAACTTGAGCGTTTCACAGAAGAGTCCGGATGATGGGAAAAATGGACAGATTCTGTATGCAACCGTTAGTGCAACCAACTCAAATCCGACAGATACAGAGCTGGTACCGGTTCGTATCCGGATTAGTGATTTGCCGGAAGGAGTTACATTGACCGGTTTTGAAGAAAGTGATGTTATGCAGGTTACTTATAAAGCGGTCAGTGAAACAACAGAAGAAACACTGGAAGTAAAACTGGTAGAAGAGGATGATGAGACTTACATAGAGTTTGAACCACCTGCAGGTTCAACCGTTTCCTTCGATTTGCAGTTTAATTCCTTAAATGGAATTATGGAAAAAGATTCCAAGGTAACATTGACACCGGAGATTCCGGATCAGAAAGACAATGATGTGATTTCTGAACCGGCAGAATTGATCTGGCATGGAACGAATCTCTGGCAGGATTTGAAAAAAACTGTCAGTAAGGAAATTATTCCGGTGAATGGAAAGATCAATAAGCTGGAAGGAACATTAGATTATAGAATCACTGCCAACAGTATGAATCCATGTGGCGTTGGTGATACGGGAGCAATCTGGACAGACCATGTAGAGCTGAGCGATGTATTGACATTACCGGATGGAATCAGCTTTCCGGAAGGAACCAAGGTCAGTGAAGATGGTGTTTCCGTTGTGGATAGCAATGGAAATGTGATTTTCCAGTTTACTGATCTTCAGGGAGGAACCGTTACAAGCCTGACATTGGATGG
>OGPL01002162.1_pt1 | contig 15364 bp, 10 predicted proteins | sample 1552901 | NCBI WGS metagenome assembly OGPL01 (sample SAMEA2580244, study PRJEB22360) | human gut metagenome | biome: human gut; feature: human-associated habitat; material: faeces | place: Denmark | collected 2008/2010 | reverse complement strand
TTCTTCCAGCCACTGTTCCAGAAAAAGCACCACAAACATGGCGGTCATCACAAAGCTGATGCCTGTGGTATCAAATTTCAAAAGCGAGCCAACAAGTCCGCCGATGGTCGCCCCGGAAAACCAGTAAAAATGGTTCAGCAGGGTCACAAAGAAAAAGAACCATCCCTTGTCCACGCCGTCCGGGATCTCTGCCGTATAGTTGATGGAAAAGGTCTCATCACACATTCCGAAAATCAGATATCCCTTTTTCCACCCCATGCCTTTATACTTGTCCAGCATGGATATGCCGTAAAACAGGTGGCGTGCCTGTATCAGCAGTGTCATGATGAGCACCTGCACCGGGGCAAACGGACTGAGCAGCATCTCCACAGCAACAAATTCCAGTGAGCCGCCGAAAATCAAAAGACTCATCAGCATCGGATAGACAAATGAAAAGCCGGCGGCGTGCATATAGATGCCATAGGCAAGCCCCAGAAACCAGAATCCGGCAAAAATGGGCAGTGTGTGCGGAAATGCCGCCCGAAGCGCTTTCCACTTCATACGATCATGCTCTCTTCTGTCTGAAAAGTACAGTCAACTGTAAAAGTATACCACACTTCGGAGAAAATTGCAATTGTCCCGGCAGCACAAAACGCCTCCTGCACCCAACGTGCAGAAGGCGTTCTTTTTGGTATGAATCGTTTACTTCGAGAACCGTCCGTCCTCGTCCTTGATCTTGCTCCACATATAGCGCAGCATCCAGCCGTCAAAATCCGTGATCTTCAGGGCAGAGCCAGCCATCATCAAGGAATTTTCACCGCCGGGGAATCCTCCGGGCGGGAATCCGTTGGATTCGCCCTCGCCGCCGTAGAAATCCGTCATGCCAAAGCCGTGACCGATCTCGTGTTCCAGCACGTGGATACCGGAGCCGTCCAGCATATTGAGGTACGCCGTATCCGAAAGCCGCTGTCCCCAGTCACCGCCGCAGCCGCCGATGTTCGGGAATCCCTGCGTTCCCCACAGGTACATATCAAACCGTTTGTCCAGACCGCCGGGATAGCTGTAGCTGCTGTCGAAGAAGTGGTCAAACCGGGAGATCTCAGACGGCGCACTGGGCAGCTTATCCGGGATAGTGTCCACGCCGTTGGAGGTGTCATAGGTGCTGTCATAATCGGAGATGAGATTGTCATAGACGACCTCATCCGGCTGCAAATCCAGCAAAACTGATTTGTCCAGCACTGCCCAGCCCACAATTTTCACGTCCACATGGTCATACTTCCAGCCGTCCCATCCCTTGAGCCAGTCGTTCCAGCCGTTGATGCAGTCGCTCACCAGCTTTTCAAACTGCTGCCGCTGTTCCAGGGTCAGCGTGCGGTAGGACTGCCACCGCACCACATAGTTGATCGTACCGTTTCCGGCATCGATCTGGTCGAAAATGGTGTTCCGGCGTTCCGTAGACTTTTCCGCCGCAATGCGGTTGTTCCAGATCCAGTCTGCCGCATAGGTATAATCCGACGGAAAGTCTGCCATCGTCAGATCCTGCCGGGGTGTTTCTGTGGTAGTTGTCACTGTGGTCGTTTCTGTGGTTGCCGTGGTCTCTGTGGCAGCAGCCGTTCCCATCGTTGTGGTCGTTGTTTCTGTGGTCGTAGTGGTTTCCGTGACGGCAGGTTCTGTGATCTCCGGCGGATTTGGCATCGGCACAATGCTGCATTCCGGCACGTGTACCTCTGCCATGGTCACATCCTCGCCCAGCAGATACTGCTGGAGCAGCTGCACATCTGCCCCATTCAACACACCGTCTCCGTTGGTGTCACCTACCGCCTGCTGCGCAAAGTCTGCCGTGTGATCCTGCACGGCCTGCCGCAGCAGTGTCAAGTCCATGCCGTCCACTGCACCGTCATGATTCCAGTCTCCCATGCGGAGATTGGTCACCGGTTCCGGCACCACAATGTCGTATGCCTTGCCGGATGCGCCCAGCAGTGTGCCGTCCTCTGACAGGGTGAATTCCCCTGCTGTTTTGGACAGCGCCAGCATACCATCCATCTCTTTCAGGTAATACTCGCCCTGCGAAAGGGCAGACTTGACGGTGATGCCGGTGTCTGTCTCGGTGAAATACCACGTATTATAGGGTGCTGCGCCGTCTGCCAAGTAAAAATCGACCTGTGCGCCCTCACCCTCTGAGCCGCCGAGAACGCTGAGGCCTGCCGCATTCCGCAGTACATATCCCGTCCAGGTGTTGTATTCCACCGACGAGGCTGCCACCGCCGGCAGGGACGCTGCAGCAAGCGCCGCCGCTGTCAGCGATGCCAGGATTCTCTGTTTCTTCATACCCAATTTCCTCTCTGTTCAGCATCTGTGCGTACAAATGCCCTGATATCACTCTCTTATTGAAATCTGCCGTCCTCTGACTTGAGCTTGCTCCACAGATACCGGAAGAACCAGCCGTCAAAGTCAGTGATCTTCTGCGAAGAACCAGCCATCATAATGGAGTTTTCGCCGCCGGGGAATCCGCCGGGCGGGAATCCGTCAGACTCGCCCTCGCCGCCGTAATAGTCGGGCAGCCCGAAACCGTGTCCCATCTCGTGCAGCAGAATGTGCTGGCTGGTGGTGCCATCGATCAGTCCCAGCACGGACTGGTCGGACAAGATCTGCCCGTAGTGATAGCCATAGCCGCCCATGTTAATCATGCCGGTGATGCCGTGGAGGTACATATCATACCGGTTTTCATAGCTGCCGTTATACGTCCAGTTCTTATCTGCCCAATGGGAATACCGGGAGATGTCAGTCGGCTCAGCCGGCTGAATTGCAGGCACGCTGGAATCGCCCATGCCGCTGGAAATCATATCGTCCCGCAACCACGAGCTTGTGGTATCCGTATAGACCACTTCATCCGGCTGCAGATCCAGCAGGCAATCCTTATCCAGCACGGCATAGCCCACAACTTCTACCTTGACGTGGTCAAACTTCCAGCCGTCCCAGCCCTTCAGATGATCCGTCCACTGGTTGACCGCATCCTCCAGCATCTGAGGCAGTTTCTGCCGCTGTTCCAGGGTGATCTTCTCATAGGACTGCCACATCAGAATATAGTGCAGCGTGCCGTTTCCGGCAACGATCTGGTCGTAGATGGTCGCCCAGTCCTTGGCAGAGCCTTCCGTGTTGATGCGATTGTTCCAGATCCAGTCGGACGCATCCAGGTACTCTGCCGGATAGTCCGCCATGGTGAGATCCTGCTGCGGCGGTGCAGTGGTGGTCTCCGTAGTCACTGCTGCGGTATCCCTGTATGTCTGTGTGGTTTCAGTTGTTGTCGTGGTTTCGGTTGTTGTCATTGTGGTAGTGACCGGTTCTGTCGTTCCCGGTTCCGGCTGTTCCATTGCCGGCGGCACCATGGTACAGGTGGGGATGGAAACTGCCGCAAGCGAAACCGACTCGCCCAGCAGATACTGCTGGAGCAGCTGCACATCTGCTCCGTCTAATACGCCGTCGCCGTTGGCATCGCCCACTGCCTGCCGGACAAAGCTGACAGGCGAGTCGTCAAAATCCAGCTGTACGGTCTGCCGCAGCTGCATCAGGTCTGTGCCGTCTACAACACCGTCGCCGTTCCAGTCGCCCATGTGCAGGTTAGTCACAGCCTCCGGTGTCACCTGTGCATAGACCGGGGACTCCACGCCGCTGCGGAATCCACGCAGATAGCCGTCATCGCCCAGTTCAAAACTCCCGGCAGAGGTGGAAAGCTCCAGCCTGTTTTCCTTGGTATTCTCTGTTAAGTAATACTCTCCCTGAGACAGGGCAGATTTGATGGTAATACCCCAGTCTGTTTCCGTGAAGTACCACGTGTTGTAGGGTGCTACGCCGTCTGCCTCGTAAAAGCCGACCTGTACGCCCTCGCCCTCTGTGCCGCCGGAAACACTGAGGTAGCGCCCGGCAGGGTCACGCAGCACGTATCCCGTCCAGGTGTTGTACGGCTCGGATGATACGGCGCACACCGGCAGCGACGCCGCCGCCAGCACTGCTGCGGTCAGAGATGCTGCAAACCGGCGCATCGCCTGTTTCTTCTTTTGTCTTTGCTGCATTTGTTCTCCTCTCGAACTATTTTTCCAATGTGTTTCCGCCCGGACGCACACATTTTGCCCGTGGGAAACAAGATCTGATTTCCAATCAAAAATATTATATCATATTTTTTGTACAAATACAACAGCAATTTTATTCTTTTTGGAATATTTTTATCCTCTTTGCATTGCCAAAAATCGACGGTTTCGCATGATCTCTCAGCGTTTTTACCGGAAATCCATGTGAAATCTCGTACAAATTGCGGATTGCGCCGGGGCAGTGTTTCATGGTATAATAAAGTATATTACTTCGAATCAGACAGGAGAATGTTTATGAAGAAGAGCGCAAGAATTGCCCTGCACTGTCTGCTGGCAATGGTGCTGACCGTCCCGCTGGCTGCCTGCGGTTCTGACACCAAGGACACCACCCCGAAAAAGGATATGTCCGCCAACACCAGAGAACAGCTGGCAGAACTGGCAAAGTCAGACGAGCGTCTGACCGGAGAACTGGAAAACAAAACCATCAAGTGGATGTCCGACTGGGATATCAACTCGGACGATACCGGAAAGACCACGCCTATCGAACTGGCAGTGTTCCAGGAACGGTACGGCGGACAGATCGAATGGTATCAGACCACCTATGGTTCAAGATATGACAACCTGGCGAACGCCATCAACAGCGACGAGGGCGTAGACTTTTTCTACGGCGGCAACTGGGACGCTTTCCCGAAGGGCGCTGTCCGTGGAATGTTCGTCCCCTATGACAATTACATCGACCTGGATTCAGAGCTGTGGGCAGACGTAAAGGATGCCAACGACGCTATGATGTGGAACGGCGGTCACTATATGGCGATCGTAGAAGTGACCGGCGACAACTGTGCCATTATCTACAACCGCAAGACCATGGACGAAAACGGTCTGGATGACCCGGCAGAGCTGTTCGAAAAGGGCAAATGGGACTGGGACGCTTTCGAGGATATGCTGTCTGAATTTGTGGACACCTCCGATGAGCATTACGGCATCGACAGCTGGTACTTCGAGTCCGGTCTGTCTGCATCCACCGGTGTTCCGTACATCGGTCTGGAAAACGGCAAGCTGGTGAACAACCTGCGGAACGAGGCGATCGAGGACTATCAGAACTGGATGTACGGGCTGTGGCAGTCCGATTACATTGCGCTGGGCGTAGGCGACTATGGCTGGACTTCCCGTGACTATTACATCGGCGAGGGCAAGCTGCTGTTCTATCCCTGCGGTCTGTGGGCGCTGGGCAATGAAAAATCCCAGTGGTCCAAGACATTCGGCGAAGATGTATTCTTTGTTCCTGTCCCCAAGTATGACAAGGCGGACGAGTACTATATTCCCACCAGCGTCAACGCATACTGCTTTGTCAAAGGCGGTCACAATCCGGAGGGCGTGGGCAAGTTCCTGGACTGCTTCCGGTTCAGCAAGATCAGCGACGGCGCACAGGAGATCAGCGATGAACAGTTCGTCAAGGACTATGAGTGGACAGATGAAATGATCGAAATGAAAAACAAGATGAATGAAATGGCGCTGGAAAACCCGGTATTTGACTATTACAACGGCATTTCTTCTGATGTCACGGATATTCTGGACAGCAGCGTCAACGGCATTCGTGCCACATCCAGAGGCGTGCCGTGGAACGAATCGGTGAACGCCATCTACGACCAGACCCAGAACTTCATTGACGAAGTAAACGAAAAGAATTCTGCGGAATAATATAACAACTCTGAAATATTGCAAAACAGCCGCCAGCAGGTTTTTTCCCCCTGCCGGCGGCTGTTTGCTTTGCAGATGTTTAATAGTTTCCGGAAGTATCCTCCATCAGCTTGCACTGGATGGTGAATTCTTCAAATGTGCCGTTGGGCTGATACCGGCGGCAGCGTGCCTCCATGGTATCGCCGCCTTTCAGTCCGGCAATCGCAGCGTTCAGCGAATCGTAATCATCCACCGCCTCGCCCTGGACGGAAACGATCACATCGTTCACCTGCAGCTCAGTGTTGGCAATGTCACAGTCCTCTGCAATCTCCGTGATCCACACGCCCGACAGGTCGTCGGGAATGGTTTTCATGCCGATCTCATCTGCAAAGTTCTGCTGCACCTCTTCCGGGAGCAGCGAGATAAAGGTAATGCCCACACGCACCCGGTCGGTGACATAACCGTTGTCGATGAGATCCTGCACAATGGGCAGCACCTCGTTGATGGTAATGGCAAAGCCCAGCCCCTCATAGCTGGAGCTGACATATTTCGAAGAAGTGATGCCAATGACCTGCCCGTACATATTGACCAGCGCACCGCCGGAGTTTCCGGGGCTGATGGCGGCATTGGTCTGGATGCAGTTCATGTCGAACCCGGTGGCATCGGAGCGAATCTGACGGTTCAGTCCGGAGACGATGCCGTTTGTCACAGAGCCGGAAAGCCCTGCCGGATTGCCGATGGCAACGACTGCCTCACCCAGCACTACCTCATCGGAATTGCCCATGGTGGCAGCCGGGAAGTCGCTGCCGTCGATCTTGATGACAGCCAGGTCGGTCTTGTTGTCCTTGCCGATCACCTTTGCCGCATATTCCGATTCGTCGGACATAATGACCTTGAAAGACTTGCCGTCCGTCAGCACGTGTGCATTGGTGATGATATAGCCGTCCTTGCTGGAAATAATTCCGGAGCCTGTGCCGCTGAGCAGTTCGCCCTTGGCATCGCCGTAGGTCTCGATCTCCACAATGGACGGACGCACTGCCGCCGCCACGCCTTCCACGGTATATGCGCCGTTTTCGTCTGTATTCTCGGTGTTTTTGTCCAGCTCCGGTTTATCCTGCTGCTGGATGATGACCTTTTGGGTATCCTCGTTGACTGTGTCGGAGGATGCCGCAGCCGGGACAGTCTCGCCGTGGCGGTATTTCACCACATCGCTGCCGATGCAGTAGAGCAGCAGCGCTGCCCGCAGTCCTGCCACGATCTTCAGCCAGAACGCCGTGCGTCTGTCCTTTTTCTCCGGGGACATGGGCGGTTTCTGCGGCACAGGCGGCACCTGCGGCGGTGCCTGCCAGCTGCCCATTTTCGGCGGCTGGTTCTGATACCAGTTGGGGATGGGGTTGTGCATCGGCGGAACCTGGTTCATTGGGGGTACCTGGTGTATCGGCGGCACAGGATTCACAGGCGGCACGGGATTTCCGGGCTGTGACGGACGCACGTTCTGCACCGGCGGCACGGGATTTCCAGGCTGTGCCGGGCGCACATTCTGCACCGGCGGCACGGGATTTCCAGGCTGTGCCGGGCACACGTTCTGTTCCGTTGAGACCGGGTTCACCGGCTTTTCCTGCGACGGATTCTGCTCTGGTGTTGGGGAAGTGTCTGCATTGGCATTGGGGAATGCCTGAGACTGCTGCTCCTGCATGAAAGATTCTCCTTTCAAAAAAACGGACAGTGCCTGCATTTTTTCACTTTGACACTGTCCGTTCTCTTATTCGTTTTCCTGTTCCGGCGGTTCCATGTGCGGCAGGCGCACTTCGAACTCCGTATAGGCATTTTCCTCACTGCGCACGCTGATCTGGGCGTGGTGCAGGTGAATGATCTTTTTCGTAATATCCAGTCCCAGACCCAATCCGGTCTTATCCTGGCTGCGGGAGGCATCCGACTTATAGAACCGCTCGAAGATCTTCGGCAGTTCTTCCTTCGAAATGCCCTTTCCGGTATTGCGGACGGCAAATACCCAGTCATTTTCTTCGTCGGCAAAGGTAAACGTGATCGTGCCGCCGTCATTGACGAACTTCACGGCGTTTTCCACCAGGTTATAAACCACCTGACCGATCAGATCCGGGTCTGCACAGACACGCACCGGCGGACTGTCCAGTCCTTCCACCGCAATATTTCGCTTTTCCAGACGGTTTTCAAACATGAGTATCGTCCGGAATGCGGTATCGTTCAGCGTAAACATACGATAGTTCATCTGAATCGTGCCGGCATCGAACTTGGTCAGATTCAGCATGGAAGTAACCAGCATTTTCAGCCGCTGTACCTCCTGCGAAACAATGGAGAGATACTCCATCCGCTTGGGTTTCGGCACAGTGCCGTCCAGGATGCCCTCTACAAAACCGCTGATAATGGTCATCGGCGTCCGCAGCTCATGGGACACGTTGGACACAAACTGGCGGCTGGGCTCTTCGGCTCTGCCGGACTGGCTGCCGATCTGTTCTGCCAGAGATGCCACCTGTTCCAGTTCCGTCCCCACGAAGGAATCCGTGTCAATGGACTGGCTGTAGTCCCCCTGCACATAACGCCGCATTGCTGTCTCCAGCTGTTCCAGCCGGCGGGTGCTGTTCCAGCTGCCGTAAAAGGTGAGAAGCCCGGACAGCAGCAGCATCACGAAAAACAGGATGACCACCAGCAGCATCATGTGTGTGACATACACATTGAGCTGCCGTGTGTAGGACGAGGCAAACATATAATAAGGAACTTCCTCACCGTTCCGCACCAGATAAAACGTTCTGCCACGGGTGAGCATGGGTTCTGCTGCGCTGTGGTCGATCTTTCCGACATTGCTGTCGGTCATATACTCGCCGTCTTTTTGCAAACCGCTGCGCATTTCTGTGCTGAGTTTCAGTTCATCCGCAGAAATGCCGCTGTTTTCGCTGGCATAGATGCAGTCTCCTTCCTGATTGAACAGATAGAGAAAAGCATCTGTCTGCTGGGCGATCTTATCCATATTTTTCGGGATATAGTCCCGGAGCAGATCCTCTCTCGGATTCTGTCTGCTGTATTCCGTGAACTCTTCCGCCATAATATCGCAGGAACGGAGGCAGCTGCCATAGTAATCCTGCTTATATTTTGAGATCGCATAGCCCGAAAGCGACAGCACTGTCACGATCAGCAGAAATGTGACCAGCAGCATCCAGATGAAGAACTTCCGCCAGATGCGCCGCCAGCAATGCTTGCCTTTCCGGCTTTGTTCTGGTTTTTCCACGGGATTTATTCGTCTTCTTCAGACTCGAACTTATAGCCTACGCCCCAGACAGTCTTCAGAGACCACTTGTCCGAAACGCCTTCCAGCTTTTCACGCAGACGCTTGATGTGTACGTCAATGGTACGGGAGTCACCGTAGTACTCAAAGCCCCATACCTCATCCAGCAGCTGGTCACGGGTGTAAACACGGTTCGGGTTGGATGCCAGATAGAACAGCAGTTCCAGTTCTTTCGGCGGTGTGTCTACAACCTTGCCGTCTACACGCAGCTCATAACGAGTCATGTTGACAGACAGCTTGTCATAGCGTACTTCCTTGACCTCGGACTCTTCCGGAGAATTGCCCACACGTCTTGCGATTGCCTTGATACGTGCGATGACTTCCTTGGTGTCGAACGGCTTTACAATATAGTCGTCTGCGCCCAGTTCCAAACCCAGCACCTTATCAAAAGTATCGCCCTTTGCGGTGATCATGATGATCGGCACGCTGGACTTCTTACGAACCTCACGGCAAACCTGCCAGCCGTCCAGTGTGGGCAGCATAACATCCAGCAGGATGATGTCCGGCTTCAGTGCGTTGAACTTCACCAGAGCCTCTTCGCCGTCATAAGACAGAATTACGCTGTAGCCTTCGTTTTCCAGGTACATCCGCAGTACGTCACAAATATTCGGGTCATCGTCAACAACAAGAACTTTTTCCAATGCCATAACTTTTCACGCCTTCCTCAATAATCGGGCAGCACCGCTCCGGTGACTGCCATCAGGGTTTTCTGATTTCTTCCCAGAGTCGGTCTGCATCCGGACATATCTCCTATTAAAATAAGATATCTATGAACAAACACAGAACCGATTCCCGGACAGCGCCGCAGCTTTTGCTGTCGAACGCCGTCATTTATCCTTGCAAGTATCATTATACTATAGCACTGTGATTGATAGGTGTATATTATATTTCTAAATTATTTCTAAAACGTAAAATGTGAAGATTATAATTTCACAGCGTGTATTTGTTAGTTGATTTTTTCGCCGAAACAGATTTTCGAGGGATTTTTCAAGATTTGCTATCATCTATTTTGTGGATATGCCTATATTCCGTATCTTTTGCAGTTTCATTTTTGTGGAATTATCTGAATTTGCAGAAAATCGCACAAAAGCCCTTGATTTTTTCTGAAAACTTGGTAAAATAGATATTAGCACTCAGAGATATTGAGTGCTAACACATTTCGAAAACAAGTGATAACGTGAAGTTACAGGAGGAATGGATCATGACAATGAAACCGTTGGCAGACAGAGTACTGATTAAAGTAGAAAAAGAACAGGAAGAAAAGACCGCAGGCGGTCTGGTACTGGCAACCAAGAATCCGGCAGGCGTTCCCGCAAAGGGCAAGGTCGTTGCCTGCGGCGAAGGCAAGTTTTCTCCCAAGGGCGCTCGTATCCCGATGGAAGTCAAGGTGGGCGACACCGTTCTCATCAGCCACAGCGCTGGTCAGACCATCAAGCTGGACGGCGAAGAGCTGACACTGGTATATGAGAGCGAGATCCTCGGCATTACCGAATAAAACCGAATCCAATCAAAAGTACATTTTCGAAAAGGAGTTTTGAATCATGGCGAAAGATATTAAGTATAATGCAGACGCAAGAGACGGTCTGATCGCAGGCATCGACAAGCTGGCAGACACCGTAAAGATCACACTGGGACCGAAGGGCAGAAACGTTGTTCTGGACCGTGAATTCGGCGCACCGCTGGTTACCAACGACGGCGTGACCATCGCAAAGGACATCGAACTGGAAGATCCGTTCGAGAACATGGGCGCACAGCTGGTTCGTGAAGTTGCCACCAAGACAAACGATGCTGCCGGCGACGGTACAACAACTGCTACCGTTCTGGCACAGGCAATCATCCACGAGGGCGCAAAGAACATTGCAGCCGGCGCAAATCCGATGGTACTGCGCAAGGGTATCGCAAAGGCAGTGGACACCGCTGTCAAGGTCATCAAGGATAATTCCAAGGTCGTTAACGGCACTGAGGATATTGCAAGAGTTGCCACCATCTCTTCCGCAGATGAAAACGTGGGCAAGCTGATTGCTGAGGCAATGGAAAAGGTTTCTACCGACGGCGTTATCACCATCGAAGAGGGCAAGACCGCTGAGACCTACAGCGAAGTGGTTGAAGGTATGCAGTTCGACCGCGGCTATATGTCCCCGTATATGATCACCGACCGTGAGAAGATGAAGGTCGTTTATGATGATGCACTGGTATTCATCACCGACAAGACCATCAGCAACATCCAGGATATCCTGCCGATGCTGGAACAGATTGTAAAGATGGGCAAAAAGCTGCTGATTATCGCCGAGGATATCGAGGGTGAGGCACTGACCACCATCATTCTGAACAACCTGCGTGGTACTTTCAAGTGCGCTGCTGTCAAGGCTCCGGGCTTTGGCGACAGAAGAAAGGAAATGCTCCAGGATATCGCAATCCTGACCGGCGGTACTGTCCTGTCCTCTGACCTGGGCATGGAACTGGCTGACGCAAGCGTTGAGATGCTGGGCAAGGTTAGCCAGGCTGTTATCGACAAGGAGAACACCATCCTGGTCGGCGGCGCAGGCACTTCTGAGGCGATCCAGGAGCGTATCGCAGAGATCAAGAATCAGATCGCTGCATCCACTTCTGACTTCGACAAGGAAAAGATGCAGGAACGCATCGGCAAGCTGTCCGGCGGCGTAGCTGTTATCAAGGTCGGCGCTGCAACCGAAGTTGAAATGAAGGAAAAGAAGCTGCGCATTGAGGACGCTCTGTCCGCAACCAAGGCAGCTGTAGAAGAGGGCATCGTTGCCGGCGGCGGCACAGCACTCATCAATGCAATCCCGGCAGTAGAAAAGCTGGTTCCGTCTCTGGACGGCGACGAAAAGACCGGCGCAAAGATCGTTCTGCGCGCTCTGGAGGCTCCGCTGCGTCAGATCGCTGCAAATGCTGGTCTGGAAGGCAGCATCATCGTGGATAAGATCCGCCGCAGCCGCAAGGTTGGCTATGGCTTTGATGCTTACAACGAGACCTACTGCGATATGATGGCAAACGGTATCGTTGACCCGACCAAGGTTACCAGAAGCGCACTCCAGAATGCTGCATCCATTGCATCTATGGTTCTGACCACAGAGAGCGCTGTTGCAAACATTCCGAAGGATGAGCCGGCAGCCGCAGCTCCGGCAGCAGGCGGCATGGGCGGTATGTATTGATCCGCTGAATCAAGCAAGCCAGGCATAACACAACAAATAACAAAGCGGAACATGGGCGTTTGCCTGTGTTCCGCTTTTTGTTGTATGCAGATAGAAACACCGCCCGGAATGGATGTTCGCATTCCGGGCGGTGTTTGTTTTATTGCTTGATAATGGTACTTACTGTCCCCGTTTCTGTGCCTTGTTCAAGAAACGGTCTGCGTCCACCAGAAAGCGCTTGTGCGTGCCGGAGCCGATCACGCCCACGCCGTCCTCTGCGGTCACGTGGTATGAGATCTCTCTGCCGCTGACGCCGGTGATCTCTGCGGTTGCAGTAACAGTCAGACCCTCCGGCGTTGCTGCATCGTGGCTGATGTCCAGCTTTGTGCCGACTGTGGTCTCGCCCTCACTGAGAAACGGTGCAATGGCATTGCAGGCAGCCTCTTCCATGAGCGCTGCCATCATCGGTGTGGCAAACACCGGCAGCGAACCGCTGCCCACGGTCAAAGCCAGATTGGTCTCATCGACCTTGACGCTGGCAGTGCCTTTACTTCCAATTGTGATCGGTTCCATAACAATTCTCCTCTTCCTTTTACAGGAACTTAGTCCGTTGTGGTTTCTGTGGTATCTTCTGTGGGATCCGGCAGCACATCCAGTGCGCTGGGGGAAATGATGTCACCCAGGATTCGGTCATATGTCAGAGTGTCCAGCTTTTTGTCCGCCTCCTGCATGGGCATATAGTTAGTGGAATATACCGGCTCGACCTCCATCTCGTTCATCATGGACTGGGTAAAGCTGTCTCTCGGCGCATCGATCAGATCCATGACCAGATACGGTGCATAGAAGGCAGAAACCGCCTCCGTGGGGAGCGAGCTGGTATCCAGACCGTAGTTGTTCCACAAAATGTAGCGCTGCTCATACAGCGTGCTGCAGTTTTCACTGGTGATGTTCAGCTGGCTGTAGATGCCGTCGTCTCCACGCAGGGACGGGAAATGGTCACCGACAAACAGCACGATGGTCGGCTCGTCGATCTGAGAAAGCCGTTCCAAGAAGTCTGCCAGTCCGTCTGCGGAATGCTGCAGCCGGCTCAGATAGTTGACAAATTCGTCATCGCTGTCCCCGTCTGTATAGGGCTGGTGGTTCTGCATGGTTGTTGCATGAACATACAGCGGCTCATTGGTAGAGGCGATCAGCGATTCGATCTGGTTGTAAACTACGTTGTCGTCGATGTACTCGCCGTAGGTGGTGGTCGGAACGGTGAAGTCATCCTCGAAGATCATGGTGTCAAAATTGAACTGTCCATAGATCCGCTTACGGCTGTAAAAGCTGCTCTGGAACGGATGGACATACGCCGTGGAATAACCCCAGCTCTTATAGTAAGACGGCACAGTGGGCTGCTGCCGGGTGAGCAGCATACGCTGCGGCATATTGGGGTCATTCAGCGACTTTACCGGCAGACCGAACAGCAGCTCAAATTCTGTCCGGACGGTATAGCTGGCATAGGTCGGCACGATCAGTGTACCCTCTGTTCCCATAGAAGCGGCTCTGTCCAGTCCGGAATAGTAGGAGTCCAGGTCGGTGTAGCCCAGCTCTGCCAGCTTATCGGAAAATGCACGGAAATCCGCAAAGGATTCCGACATGATCTCTACCACATTGGGCTTTACGCCGTTATCGAAGTCCAGATCCGGCACTTCCTTTGACAGATACTGCTTGACGGTATCGTCGCTGTCCTGTTTATAGTCGTCCGGCTCTTCCAGCTGGTTGGACAGATTCTCAGAACCGGTCTGCATAAAGAACGCCAGAAAGCCGTTGTTGTCGAACTTTTCATTTAAGATAAAGGTATTGTCCGCCTCTTTGGTGTCCAGACCGAACAGCGCATAGACCGGCTGGGAAACTGCCGGAACAGTCACCACCATAACACAGGCGATCAGACAAGCCAGCCCCGGCGCCAGGCGCTTGCGCAGCTTGATACGCATTTTCAGCCGTGGATTGAACCAGAACGCCAGCAGGATAAAGGCGGCGCAGATGCTGATGTACAAGACCAACCTGGGCGTGATCTTGATGTAGGCGAACGAGGTCAGACTCTTTACGCTGCGGAACAGCTTCATGTCCGTCATAATCAGATGGTTGCCGTTGGTGTTATACTTGAATAGCTCCGTGATACTCAGCGCCATGTACAGGATGCTCTCCAGCAGCATGGAGAACCACCCGGAGCGGAACAGCAGTAGCGCTCCCACAAAGATCAGCCCGGCAATCAGCACGTTAAACAGCATGATGGTGGGATGATCGGTGATGAACAATACCAGCTTGCTGGGGTATTTGTCCTGGTTCAGCTCCGCCATGCACACAATGAAGATCGGATACAGGATCAGCAGCAGCCGGTTGGTCATAGGATAGCGCAGCGTATTATACGAACGTTTCTCATGCACAGAGCAGAACCACGCCCGAACGGAAGAAAAGCAGTTATGCCATGTCATATGTTCTTTCATGTCTCAATTATCACCTTTGTTTCGAAACGAATTGCGAAAAGGCAGTGGTTTCCCCTGCCTCGACATTACATTACTATAACATAAATTTGCGGTTTCTGCAAGCGCTCTCATCAAAAACTCACCTAATTTTCACGGAATTTGTACATTCCATCGAAAAAAGTCAGCGGCAAAACACGGTTTTGTGCAAGTTGCAGAGGACAAATTTCCCGTATTTGGGTGCAAATCGACACTTTCTCTGCCGCCTGTCAGCCGCACCAGAAACCGCCGTTCACCGGGATATCCTGTCCGGTGATATACGCCGCCCGGCCGGACACCAGAAAGCGCACCGCATCCGCCACATCCTCCGGTTTTCCCAGCCGTCCCAGAGGTGTTTCCTCTGCCAGTTCGTCCAGGGTCTCCTGGGGCAGATGGGCGACCATATCCGTGGCGATCGTCCCCGGCGAGACCGCATTCACCCGGATGCCGGACGGCCCCACTTCCTTCGCCAGCGCACGGGTAAACGCCAGCACAGCGCCCTTTGTGACGGAATAGTCCACCTCACAGGATGCGCCGGTCTCGCCCCACATGGACGAAATATTCACAATGCACCCGGTGTGCCGGGAAATCATGGACGGCAGCAGCAGCCGGCTCAGTTCCCCCACGGCCGTGAGGTTCGTGTTGCCG
>OGPL01002142.1_pt1 | contig 15515 bp, 12 predicted proteins | sample 1552901 | NCBI WGS metagenome assembly OGPL01 (sample SAMEA2580244, study PRJEB22360) | human gut metagenome | biome: human gut; feature: human-associated habitat; material: faeces | place: Denmark | collected 2008/2010 | reverse complement strand
TGTGGCCGACGTGCCCTACAGCAACAAGAAACTGGCCAACATGGACATGGAGGAGCGCTACCGACTGATATTGAGCACGATATTCAACGCCATCGGCTGCCGGGTAGAAGTAGAAAAAATGATCGCAACGGGCAGGATAGACATGGTCGTGGAGACCATCCATATCATCTATGTCTTGGAACTGAAACTGAGCAACAACGGCGGCATTCACGCCGCGACGCAACAAATCCGGGACAAGCAATACGCCGAACCCTTCAAGGCCGACAAGCGACGGGTCGTGGCGCTGGCCATAGAACTGGACGATCAGGGAAAGGGACTGGTCGATTGGAAGGAAGCCTGAAAAACATTACACAAAAGGCGGGCAACAAATTATTCGTTTTAAAAAAATATTTGTACTTTTGCAGCGGATTCACACCCCACGGACATAAAGAGTGGAAAGCGGGTCTTGATAGATGCCAAATATAAAAAAACAAAGAAATGGATAGTTTGTTTCTTCTACAGTTTACCTGCTTTCTCTTCGTGTCGATCAATGCCATCATCTTGGGGATCACACGACTACAGATCAAGTGGATGAACCGCCGATACGAAAAGTCGCGATGGCTGATATTCGCAGCCATGGTGGGACTGGCCCTGCAGTTTCTGGCACAAATGGGGGGGGGAATTTCGGGCGAAAGGCGACGATGAGGGAGCCATATTCAACATGCTGGTCTATCCTCCCTGCTTCACGCTCATCGCCATGGGCATCTACAATATCGAGGCTATGCACGCCAATCTCCGAAAGATGAACGTCGTTTGTGCCACTATTTATGCTGCCATACTCGCTATCTTCGGTGTAGGCTATAGCCAGAGCGGAAGTTTCCATATTGGCAACTGGCTCTATGTGATGGTCTTCCTGTTTGGCGTCAATTTGGCCTACTGTCACGTGATGATAATAGTGGAAATCAGAAAGCGCAGGAAGATGCTGGAGGAAATGGCGGGCAACGATATCCTGCCCTACGTGAGATTCGCACGCGCCAGCGTGATCATCCTTCTCCTTCTCATTATAGCCATGCCTGTCGCCGTGCTTTCCACCGATTTTCTATATGTCATCGGACCCTTGGAACTGCTTGCCTTGCTTTTCTTCACGATCAGTTTTGTGTCGCTGGGATATAACTACAACCCTGCCGAGGAACTTTTGGATAAGGATGTGGAAGAAAACTATGCCGTCATGGAAAACGGGCAAATGGAAACCACGCAAATAAAAGCCACAGAGACGGAAAGCACGCAGACGGAGATCGAGCAGACGGAAAGTTCGCAAACAGAAAATGGTGGAGAGGCTGCACCCTGCGCTGAAGAGCAGAATGTGGAACAGGACAAGAAGGAAGAAACTTTACAGCAACAGTTTGCTGCAGCACGACAGAAGATCATCCGCGAGAAGCTGGACGCCTGGTGCGCCGGCAGGGGCTACAAAGACACATCGGTCAACATGATCTCGCTGGCTCGCTCGCTAAGCATCACCAAAACGGAGTTGTCACGATACCTCTCCGCCTGCTACAACACCACCTTCCGTATCTGGCTGGCCGAGGTGCGCTTCGAGGCGGCCAAGCGGATGATATTGGAGCATCCCGACTACAGCAACGACGTCATCTCTGCGGAATGTGGCTTCTCGTCGCGATCCTATCTCTACCGGATGTTCAAGGAGAAGGAGGGCTGCTCGCCTACGGCCTGGAAAGAAAAAAATAGTTAAAAAAATACGTTCAAGGTGTCTCCTTCCCCCCGAAAGAGACACCTTTTTTGGTAGGAAATGGACACCTACGTAGGGGAAGTGGACGCTTTGATTGATGGGAAAATACTAATTTTGTGTCGCACAATATAAGATCCAATGGATTGTCAAGTCAAATTAATTAAAGCATATTCATAATGTTACATTTCACACATCAATCAAAGGAACTGCAAACAGGCACAGTCCTAAAGGCGACGAGAGTAAAAACTATTGCTCTGTTGTTCATTTTGCTACTCTTGCTACCAACTCTATTGCTGGCAAAAGGTGGCGTCAACAAGTCTTCCTTATCCTATAAGGCTGCTTCCACAGAACCAATAGCTCGCGCAGAATACAATAAAACCACAAAAGTTCTTACATTTTTATATAATATTCCTTCAGCAACGGAAGATGAGAATCTAACGGTGGTGAAGTTTTACAATCCGTCAGACAACCCAAAATGGTTCAATGGTAAGTTTCGTTCATTTGATTATTGGACAGAAGAAATAAAGAGTGCCACTTCGGTAATCATAGAAGAGAGTTTCAAAAACTATGCGGTACCAACATGCGAAAAAATGTTTTATGAATTCGATAATCTGAAATCCATTACAGGCCTGGAATATCTGAACACTACCAATGTAAAGAGTATGCGTCAGATGTTCTGCTACTGCAAGGCGCTGACATCTCTCGATATAACTCATTTAAAAACGAATACCGTAACGGACATGGCTCATATGTTCAATACCTGCGGAGTAAGTTCACTTGACTTGTCGAACTTCAATACTGAAAACGTAACGGACATGGCTTATATGTTCAAGTATTGCAACCAGCTTACTTGGATCGATTTATCAAGCTTCAATACAGCCAAAGTAGAAAAAATGTATGGCATGTTCCAAGGTACGGCACAGTTGGAACATATCTATGCGAAAGAATTATTCACAACGGAACAAGTAACCAATTCAAATTCAAATAATATGTTTGATGGTTGTCAGAAACTTCCAAACTTTAATCCTAAGGTCGTGGACAAAACACATGCTAACAGATTCAAAGATGGTTACTTCGAGGAACTGGTGGCCAAATCGGGTGAGGAGAGGATAGGAGCTGTAATAGATAATGGACTTACAGCAAATCATCTCAACCTTAACGACGACAAAGATTTATATCTATTCAATAACTTCGTAGCTAAAAAAGCCGCATACAGTCGCACGATGAAGGAAGGTACAAAATGGGCTACGCTTTGTCTACCGTTTGATGTCTCACTCGATGGTCAGAACTTCCGCGCCTTCCATCTGCTTTCGACTACAGAAGATGGCGTAGAACTCAAGGAAATGGAGAAAGTAATCCAGGCTGGTACGCCTGCTGTCATCATGATGAAAGAGGCGGAGACCAAGCTCCAGTTCTCTATAGACAATTCGTCAATAATAAGTAATATTTCACCCGCGACTACTGAGGACGACAACTACAAGTTTGTGGGTATCTATCAACAAAAGGAGTTCAACAAGGATACGGATGGCAACTGCTTCATCGTGAAGGGCAACATGCTGATGAATCCTGCTAAACTGCTGGAGAACGAAAAGACCACAAAAGTGGCCTGCAAGCCTTTCCGTGCTTACTTTGTTTACAATTCTGAAACTGTAGGCGCCAAAACGCTGAACATCAGTATCAGCGACAAGACGACAGCCATCGATCATCTCGATGCTATAGGCGATGGGAAGGCGGAATACTACGACCTGCAGGGCCGTCGCCTCAATGAGCCTCAGAAGGGCATTAACATTGTGAAACGTGGTGGAAAAACCATGAAAGTAGTCATCAAATAAAGAATGAGAATTATGAAAAAGAAAAAATATATCAAGCCGGAAACAAATAGCGTGGCTATCCAAGCACAGACGTTTTTTGCAACATCTCCCACAAAATTTGAGCTCAAGCAAGCAGTTGAACTATATTACGAAGAGAATATAGAGGAATATCGCGAAAAGGACGGAAGTATATGGGCCGACTAAGATGATGGAATAGTGATCGACTCAACGTCAAGGGTCTATGTGCCACAATGATAAGTGGCGTATAGACCCTTGTTTTTTGCCGTTTCACTTAAGGGAATCACCCAGGGAAATATATTGGCCTACGAAGGCACGGACGTGGGCGGCGTAGGCGTCGGGGTGGTCGTGGAAACTACGCGCATGGATGCTGCCCGGACTGACCCACTGCGCCTTGGGCTGGGGCTTGGCAGCGTAGAGGCGCGCGAGCATGGAGAAAGGCACGAAGGTGTCGCGGTCGCCATGAATGAAGAGCATCGGCTTGTGGCAGCGGGCCACCTGGCGCAGAGGCGAAGCCTCGTCGAAACTCCAGCCGTAGCGGACACGACAAAGGGCGCTGCAGGCATGGAGCAGGGGGAAAGCGGGAAGGCCGAAACGGTCGTGGAGTTCACCCTCAAACTCGTCCCAGGCGCTGGTGTAGCCACAGTCTTCGACAAAGCACTTCACATAGGAGGGAAGCGTTTCGCCCGAGACGCACATCACGGTAGCAGCTCCCATCGACACGCCGTGGAGCACCATCCGCGTATTGCCACCACGACCGAAACGGCTGTTGGCCACCTCCATCCAGCGCATCACGTCGAGGCGATCGAGCCAACCCATCTGCACGGCCTCCCCCTCGCTGCGGCCGTGGGCGTGGAGGTCGGGGAGCAGGAGATTGAAACCCATGTGGTGGTAGATGGAAGCGATGTGCATCATACCCATACCATTGTCCTCATAGCCGTGGACGAGGAGGGCCACGCGGTCGGTGGGTCGGGGAGCAAGGATATAGGTGGCGTGGTGGCGCTCGCCTGTGGCCATGGTGACGAAGGTGTCGCACAGGGCGTGGTGTCGCTGCAGGCTATCAGCCCAAGGGCGCAACTGCGGGTTTTCGTCGATGATGTTGTGGAAGCGCCAAGAGAGGTCATGACTGTGTTCCATTGACGGACGGAGGGCATAACGCAACATATAGTCACTGCCCAGGCCGAGGGCCGCGAGGAGCACCACGCAGACCACGGCGAAGCCCACAAGAGCCCGCTTGCGGGAGGAGAAGGGACGTTTATTCATATCTTTATTCATAATGAGTATTCATTTATAATGGATCTTCAGCAACCGCAAAGATAATACTTTTTTTTTGTGTTTACTCCAACCAGTAGAGGTAAAATACCAAAAATAGTATTACCTTTGCAGAGCCTTCACCCCCTCTTGAAGAGGACGGATCATAGAGATTTACGGAGAAGAATACGCGTAGTGTTACACCCTTCAAGTAGAAAAAGGACGGCGATAGGCGAATCGGTTTGATAGAAGCATACGTGCCTCATTGTGAATAAACCTGTGGAAAACCCCGTGGAAAAGCAGGGGAACAATCTTCTCATAACCTTGTGGATTTCCACCGACCCACGGCCGAAACCTACCCAGAGTGGATATCCACAGGGTTATCCAAGCCGATTTAGACAACTTTTCAACGGATTTAGGCGCTCAAAAGATATAAACTTATTATCTTTGCAACAGATTGTGGAAATGTGGAAAAATGGGTTTACTAACTGACTATCAGAAAATATAAGAAATGATAAAGCAGGGAAAAGGCTAGGAAAGTGTGGATAATGGAAAACGGGCAATAAGCCCCAAAAGTTATCCACGTTATCCACGGCCTATCATAACTCATCATATTTTCTTTTAGAAAGAAAAAAAGAAATAATAATATAAATAAGTTGAGAATATGAACGTGAAAGAAGAATGGAAGTCGAAAGGTTTCATTGATGAGCCCGTTGATGAGTCTCTGGATCTGAAGCAAGAGATACGCCGTCTCTGCCGCGAGAAGGACGCTATTATCCTGGCCCACTACTACACGATGCCGGAGATACAGGACATAGCCGACTTTGTCGGCGACTCGCTGGCCCTGGCGCGTGAGGCGGCCAAGACGGAGGCTAAGGTGATGGTTATGTGTGGCGTCCACTTCATGGCCGAGACCTGCAAGTTGCTCTCGCCGGAGAAGACGGTGCTCTCGCCCGACCTTACGGCGGGCTGCTCGCTGGCCGACAGTTGCAAGGCTGAGGACCTACGGAAGTTTAAAGAAGAGCACCCGGGCTACGAGGTGGTCTCCTACGTCAATACGACGGCGGCGGTGAAGGCGCTGACCGACGTGGTGGTGACCTCGGGCAATGCCAAGAAGGTGATCGACTCCATCCCCAAGGACACGAAGCTCATCTTCGGACCAGACTACAACCTCGGAAGCTATATCAACTCCGTGACGGGCAGAAACATGTTGCTGTGGAATGGTGGCTGTTACGTCCATGAGCGCTTTAGTGTGGCGGAGATCGTCAAACTCAAGGAGCAGCATCCCGAGGCCGTCGTCATGGCCCACCTGGAGTGTAAGGCGCCCGTGCTGGCCGCTGCCGACGTGAAGGGATCGACGGCCACGATGCTCCACTACGCACAGGATCATCCTGAGGTCAAAGAGTTTATCGTTGCTACAGAGGCCGGTATCCTCCATGAGATGCAGCGCACCTGTCCCAACCAGACTTTCCTCCCCGTGCCTCCTGAGGTGACGGAGGGTGGCAGGGGCTGCGCCTGCACGGAGTGTGAGTATATGAAGAAGAACACGCTCAAGAAGGTGTATAACGCACTGAAGTAGGGCTGGCCTGCCGTGGAGGTGGATCCTGCCATTGCACGCGACGCCGTGAAGCCCATCGAGCGCATGCTCTCCCTCAGTTGATCCGCATGAAGGGTAGGGTGGCTTATCAGTTCTAAAAATACAGCAGGATGATGGAAAGGTCCGTCTCCTGCTGTATTTTACTTTTTATTTGAATGGGAACAAACGGATTGGTTCTAAAAAACAACAAACAAGTCTTATATACAATAAATCAAACTTATCTTATGAGGAGAATCGTATGTTCAGTATTTGCATTGTGCTGCTGCTCGCTGGTGCTTGCGCAGGAGAAGACGCGCAGTCTGTCGGTAGAACTGCTTGGTGCGCAAAATGTGGTGGGCGTCAACTATGATAGTCGTTTCAAGGGCAACTCGGGCTGGGGCTACCGAGTGGGCATAGGCTATGGTTATGGAGACAATTCCAGTTGGATCGATCAGAAAATCAGTGGTGTGGGTGTGCCGTTGGAGTTGAATTACCTGCTTGGAGAGAAGAAGAGTAAACTGGAGGTAGGCTTTGGCGCCAGTCTGGGTGTGTATCATGTCAAGGAAACGTCATGGTTCTATTCTCAGCCCGTGCCGCCTGAGACGGAAGAAATTGCAGAGCCCTACGAATCGAAGGAGAACCGTTTCGGCTATTTCTTGTTTGGCAACATCGGCTATCGCTACCAGCGCACCAACGGTTTTATGTTTCGCGTAGGCTTATCGCCGTCGTTCAACTTCGGCGATAAGCATGGCCTCAGTAAGTCCGCCTTCTACCCGTACATCGGACTTGGCTGGTCGTTCTGACGCTATCAAGACGGCTATATATATAAGGTATGTTTTTCTATATATAAATAATGTATAGGATAATGTATAGGAAAACCTACTGAGCGTTCTCTTCCTCTTTCTTGGTGAGCACGTGGTCCACACCTTCCATACGGTCTATTAGATAGACGGGGCGGCGCTTGGTCTCGATGAAGACTTTGCCGAGGTATTCGCCGATAATGCCCAGGGAGATGAGCTGCACGCCTCCGAGGAAGAGGATGAGGATGACGATGGTGGGGAAGCCTTGGACAGCTTCGCCGACCACGAGTGTCTTGATGAAGACATAGACCATGTAGAGGATGGCCAGTAGGGCACTGAGGAGGCCGATGAGGGTGGAAAGGCGAAGCGGGGCGGTGGTGTAGGAGGTCAGACCGTCGATGGCCAAGTCAGCCAGGCGGCGGAAGTTGAAGGACGACTGGCCTGCCGTGCGCTTCTGCTCGTGGTAACTGATTTCCTGTTTCTTGAAGCCAATCCACACGTACATGCCCTTGGTGTAGCGTTGCGACTCGCGAAGTTGCCGTAGGGCGAGGATGCAGCGACGGTCGAGGAGGCGGAAGTCGCCTACGTTTTCGAGCACGTCGAAGCGGGTGGAACGGTTGAGGAGGCTGTAGTAGAGGCGGCTCAGACGGCGGCGCAGCCAACTCTCGCGGGCGATGTCTCGCCGCGCATAGACGTCCTGTGCTCCCTCCTCCCAAAGGTGCAGCATGTCGGGTATGAGGGCAGGCGGATGCTGGAGGTCGGCGTCGAGGATGATGACGCAGTCGCCCGAGGCGTGGTCGAAGCCCGCCAGCATGGCGTTCTCCTTGCCAAAATTGCGTGAGAGGCTGATGAAGGCCACCCGCGGGTCCTTGCGACGCAACTGCCGCATAACGCTGAGCGACTGGTCGCGTCTGCCGTCGTCGATGAGCAATACCTCCCATTGGTATTGCACCTGGCTGTCCATGACCTCACACAGGGCTGCATGGAGGGCGGGGAGCGACGACTCCTCGTTGTAGCAGGGAATGAGCAGGGTGACTTTCTTCATGTTTTTATTTCTTTCTTTGAGATTTCCGGCCCTTTCGAACAGATTCTTATGGTTGTGATGGAATCTGAAAAGGAGAAAATCAGTTGATGACGGCAATCTTGCAGACCACACCCTTGCTGCCATCCTCCGTGGCTGCCTCGACCATATAGACGCCACTTGCCACCCGTTTGCCGTCAAGGTCATTGCCGTCCCATGTGAAGGTGCCACCCTGGCTTCTGCCCTCGGCCACGAGTGTGCCTGCGGTAGTGACGATCTTCACGTCGGCGTTGTAGCTCAGTCCCGTGACGGTGATGGTGCCACGGTAGTCTGGGCGAACGGGATTGGGATAGGCGTATGTTGTCTCCTTGTCCATCGTCTGCGAGGGCTCCGAGGCGTCGCTCAGATAGGAGCAGAGACCCTTGTCGGTGCCGATGAAGACCTCTCCTGTCTTGGGGTCGATGGCCAGCGACTCGATGTTGTCGCTCACGAGACCACTGTTGGAGGAAAGGAAATGGTGAACCTGCGTGTTGAGGTCTGCGCTGATGAGATAGACGCCGTTGCCGCCCGTGCCAAACCACTTGCGGTTGCCGCCATCGACGGCCATGCAGGTGATGTCGATGTTGTTGAGCAGGTAGTCGGCGAGGTTGCTGCCGTCGTTGCGTGGCACCTTGTACTGCTGGAAGACCACGCTTCCGGGATCGGTTGACAGGTCGGAGGGCTGCAGATAGACAGGGCCACCGTTGAGTCCCGCCCAGATATTTCTGTCGCGGTCCTCCGCCATGCAGCGCACGCCACCGCCGCCATTGACCTCGGCATTGTCCTCGTTGACGAAGCGCGTATAGCGGTTGATACCCTTTGTGGAGGGCTGATAGACCACCAGGGCTGGCGTCTTGTAGTGGTTGTTAGCCAACCAGAGATTGCCCGAGGTGTCGAAGGTCAGGCAGCCGCCGTTGTTGAGCGATGTGTTATCGCTGCCCATGAACGACTTGTTGTGGTGGCTCACCCATTGTCCCTCCTTAGTGAGCTGGCTCAGGGAGGAACCATCGCTGATGCCATTGAAGACCCACAGGTCGCCCGTGGTGTCAAACTTCAGTCCGCTGACGATGACATAGTCCTTGTTGCCAGCCGCCACGCCATGGGCCACCTGCAGGCAGCCTCCACTATTATCGTAGTTATACTCGCGGACGAAGGTGCCGTTGCTAAACTCGTAGAGGCCGGTTCTGCCTCCCGCCAGGACGCGGGCAGGATTGGTGGGATCGACGTCTATACACATCAAGTCGAGATACTGGTGGCCCGTCTTTGCCGCCACGTCGTCCTCATAGATTTGCCACTCTCCGCCGTCGAGCACCTGGATGGTGGCGGGACGGCGCAGCTCGGTCAGTCCGTAGCCGCCACCGACGGTATAGAGTTTGCCGCCGCTATAGCGCATGAAGCCGAAGTAATTGTATTGGGGGCCGCCTGGAGAAAGCGTCTTCGCTGTAGCCATCAGATCGGGGTCAGGACTCACGCTGCGCGCCACATAGTCGCCCGTGCGCCGCCAGTTGCCCTTGTCGAGCAGGTTGTCCGTCATGAGGGCCCGATACTGTCCCTTCTGCTTCGACTCGGCGTAGATGTAGCCGCCCTCGATGTGGCAGTAGTCCACGGCAAAGCCGAGGTTGTAGGTGTTGGCTATCTCCGCCTGCGCCACGTTGAGGCAGACGATGCCGAAGCCTGTGGCGATGTAGCAGAGCTTCCCGTAGTTGTAGATGCTATGGATGGTTTTGTCGGCGGTCATGGAGTGGTTGTAGTAGTCGCTGATGCTCACAACGTTGTCCTTGCCATCGACCAAGTCGATATAGCCCGACTCATAGATGACGACGAGGCGCGCGGCTCCCTTGTTCCACCCGATGAGCGTCACGCCCGTATCGGTCAGTCCGTTGGTCTTGTCGAAAGTGTGGATACTCTGGTCCTTCTCGTTGTAGGCATAGAGGTCGTTGGAGGCGAGGACGTAGAGCCGGTCGCCTCCTTTCTCCACCCATGTGGGGTTGTGGTAGGACATATACGCCTTCCACGTTCCGATTTCCTGTGCCTGCAGGCCCGTGGCCGAACTCAGGAGTCCGGACAAGAGCAGGGCTGATACGAAATGTTTCATCATCTATGAGATATAATAGGTATAAATGGGGACGGACAAGCCTGGACGGGCAAGGATATCCGTTCCGCCTTGTGCTTACGCCTTCTCTCCGTGGAGAAACGCCACCAGTTTTCTGACGGCTCTTCCTCGGTGGGAAATTTGGTTTTTGACGGTCTCGCCCAGTTCGGCAAACGACTGGTCGTAGCCTTCGGGGATAAAGATGGGGTCGTAGCCGAAGCCTTCCGTGCCATGCTTCTCCAGGGCGATTTTTCCCTCCACCTCGCCGCAGAAGCAGTCCGTGCGGGGCGAGGCCGACGGCGCGTCCTGTCTCCTTATTAACGTGATGATGGTGCGGAATCGTGCCTTGCGGTTGTTATTATTTCCTAATTTGACCAGCAGTTTGTGCATATTGGCCTCGCTGTCGTGGTCCGTGCCCTCGGCGTAGCGCGCGCTGTGGACTCCCGGCTCGCCACCCAAGGCATCGACCTCCAGTCCCGTGTCGTCGGCAAAGCAGTCGTAGCCATAGTGGTCGAAGACATACTGTGCTTTGGCGAGGCTGTTCTCCTCCAGCGTAGCCCCGTCTTCGGGAATATCCTCGTGGCAACCGATGTCGGCCAAGGATAGGAGCTCGTAGCCCGTTCCCAGTATCTCGCGCAGTTCGCGCAGCTTGTGCGCGTTGTTGGTTGCAAAAACCAGTTTTATCTTGTCGTTGTTCATGTTCTATTCGTCGTTTATTTTCTTCTAGTCCATCATCTTCTTGTTGATCATGCTTTTTCCTCTGCGGCAGGAATTTCCCCCTTCATAGTGGGTTTCTGTTCCTTTGCGTCAGAGGCCTCCGTATAGTTCATTTGGGCTGCTTTCTCGGTTTCCTCGCCCAGTGCCATTTCCTTGCGCATCTTCTCCGAGATATTGCCCTTGATCTCGTCGAAGCCATTGCCAAAGACGCCAATGACGGCCGACTGTGAGACGAAGGCGTGGGGGTCCACATACTTGATGAGGCGGAAGATATACTGGCTCTCGCGCTTGCGGGCCAGGACGAAGAGCACCTTGGTCGGCGTGTTGGTGAACCAGCCGTAGCCGTCGAGTATCGTCACGCCGTGGTGGGTCGTGCTGCCAATGGCGCTGGCTATCTTCTCATAGTTTTTGGAGAAGATCAAGAACTGCACGCTCTGTCGTCGCGAGTTGAATACATAGTCGAGCATGACGTTCTCCGTCAGCAGCGTGAAGAGGCCGAAGACCACCGTGTGGAGACGCTCCTGCATCGTTGCGCCAAAGGCTGAGAAGAAGAGACAGGAACCGATGATGCAGAAGTTGACGCAGATGAGGACGTTGCCCAGCGAGATGTCCTTGTACTTGTTGATGCAGGCCGCGATGATATCCGTGCCACCGGTTGATCCATTGCTCAGGAAGACGATGGCAAGGCCCGATCCTGTGAACATCGTGCCAATAATCAAGGCCATGAACGTGTTGCCTGCTCCGAGAATTTGGATCATCTGGCCGTCGGCTCCCGTCATCCAACTCTGTGCCAGCGTGAGCATGGTGGAGAGCAGGACGATGGCGTAGATGGTCTTGAGCAGGAAGCGCAGGCCCAGGATCTTCAGCGCCGCGATGAGCATGACGACGTTGAGCGTCAGGTAGGTTTGGTAAATGGGAATGCCCGTGACGTAGAATACGATGGCGGAGAGACCCGTCAGCGCACCTGTCACAATCTTGTAAGGCAAGAGAAAGCAGGTCCATCCTATGGTGTAGAACATCAGGCCCAGGGCGATGCAGAGGTAGTCCAGCATCTGGTTTTTCATGTGCTCCCTACTATTGAGAAAGTTTTTTACCGTTTTTGACATAATTGCTATTGAGATATACTGTTACTATTGATACTATCGAGATATACTATAGAGATATACTATTGCTGAGATAAAATCTATTGAGATAATCTTGTGTCTGTGAAGAGGGGTCGGAAGATGTTTTCAGCTCCCGACCCCTGTTATGCTAATCGTCTTTGGTCGGTCTATTTTACCACGATATTGATGATGCGTCCCGGTACGACGATGGTCTTGACGACCTGCTTGCCCTCCAGGTACTTCTGGCTTCGCTCGTCGCTCATAGCAGCCTCGATGATGGCCTCCTTGCTGGCCGTGGCGGGCAGGTTGATCTGGAAGCGCGCCTTGCCGTTGAAGGAGACGGGCATCTGCACTTCGTCCTCGACGAGGTAGTCTTCGTTCCAGGTCGGCCACTCGGTGTCGCAGACGCTTCCCTTGCCGCCTGTCTGCTCCCAGAGCTCCTCGGCAATGTGGGGAGCGAAGGGTGCGAGGACCGTCACCAGGGTACGGAGGATGCGGAGGTTGCGACACTTCTGCTGCGTCAGCTCGTTGGTGCAGACCATGAATGCGCTTACGCTCGTGTTGTAGGAGAAGACCTCGATGTCCGTGCTCACCTTCTTGATGAGTTTGTGGAGGCTCTTGAGTTCTTCCTTCGTCGGATTTTCGTCGACGAGCTCCTGCTGGAAGAGTTTCCAGAACTTCTTCAGAAAGCGGTGGCAACCGTCAATGCCGTTTGTGTCCCAAGGCTTGCTGGCCTCCACCGGACCGAGGAACATCTCGTAGAGGCGGAGCGTGTCGGCGCCATACTGGCTTACGATGTCGTCGGGATTGACCACGTTGAACATCGATTTCGACATCTTCTCAATGGCCCAGCCACAGACATACTTGCCGTCTTCGAGGACAAACTCGGCGTTCTTCAATTCGGGACGCCAGGCGCGGAAGGCGTCGAGGTCGAGGACGTCGGCGTGGACGATGTTCACGTCGACGTGGATCGGCGTGGTGTCGTACTGGTCCTTCAGTCCCTTGGAGACGAAGACGGGGTGTTCGGCAGCGTCGGCTGCATTGACACGATAGACGAAGTTGCTGCGGCCCTGGATCATGCCCTGGTTGACCAGTCGCTGGAAGGGCTCCTCCTTGCAGCTCACGCCGAGGTCGAAGAGGAACTTGTTCCAGAAGCGTGAGTAGATGAGGTGGCCCGTGGCGTGCTCCGTTCCGCCGACGTAGAGATCTACGTTCTGCCAATACTCGTCGGCCTTCTTGCCCACGAGTGCCTGGTCGTTGTGCGGATCCATGTAGCGGAGGTAGTAGGCGCTGGATCCAGCGAAGCCCGGCATGGTGCAGAGCTCGATGGGGAAGACGGTCTTATGGTCGATGAGTCGCTTTTCGACCACGCAGCGCTTCTCCGTGTCCCAGGCCCACTTCTCAGCGCGTCCCAATGGAGGCTCGCCACTCTCGGTGGGCTTGTAGGCGTCGATCTCGGGCAGCTGCAGCGGCAGGCAGTCTTCGGGAATCATATAGGGCATGTCGTCCTTGTAATAGACGGGGAAGGGCTCGCCCCAGTAGCGCTGGCGGGAGAAAATGGCGTCGCGCAGGCGGTAGTTGACCTTGACCTGTCCGATGCCCTGCTTGGCGATAAACGCCTTGGTCTTGGCGATGGCCTCCTGGACGGTCAGCCCATTGAGCGTGAGCGTGGAGTTCACACCCTCGCGCGGCGAGTTCATGACCGTGCCCTCCTTGGCGTCGAAACTCTCCTGGCTGACGTCGGCTCCCTCGATGAGCGGGACGATGGGCAGCTGGAAGTGGCGAGCGAAGGCATAGTCGCGTGAGTCGTGGGCCGGGACGGCCATGATGGCTCCCGTGCCGTAGCCCGCGAGCACATACTCGGAGATCCAGATGGGGATGCGCTCGCCCGTGAACGGATTGACGCCATAGGATCCGGAGAAGACACCCGTCACTTTGTGGTCGGCCATGCGGTCGCGCTCCGTGCGCTTGGCGACATAGGCGAGATAGGCCTCCACCTCCTCGCGCTGCTCGCTGGTGGTCAGCTGTGCCACCAGTTCCGACTCCGGAGCCAGCACCATGAAGGTGACGCCGAAGATCGTGTCGGCACGTGTGGTGAAGATGGTGAAGTGGCCGCGGCGTTCCTCCGTGCCCTCGGGTGTGATGCTCTCGAAGCGCATCTCCGCTCCCTCGCTGCGTCCCACCCAGTTGCGCTGGGTCTCCTTGATGGAGTCGCTCCAGTTCACGAGATCCAGTCCGTCGAGCATCCGCTGCGCATAGGCCGAGACGCGCAGGCACCACTGGCGCATCTTGCGCTGCACGACGGGATAGCCACCGCGCACGCTCACGCCATCCACCACCTCGTCGTTGGCCAGCACCGTGCCCAGGTCCTGGCACCAGTTGACCATCGTCTCGCCGAGGTAGGCGATGCGGTAGTTCATGAGCGTCTGCTGCTGCTCCTTTTCATTCATGCTCCGCCAGTCGCGGGCCGAAAAGACGAGCGGCTCCGTCTGGGCCACGTCCATGTCGAGCGTGCCCTCCTCCTCGAAGTGGCGCACCAGCTCGTGAATGGGGCGCGCCTGCTTCGTGCGGTTGTCGTAGTACGACTCAAACATCCGCTCAAAGGCCCATTGGGTCCAATGGTAGTAGCCGGCGTCGCAGGTGCGCACCTCGCGGCTCCAGTCGAAGCAGAATCCTATCTTGTCCAGCTGTTCGCGGTAGCGCTTGATGTTCTGCTCCGTCGTCACCGCTGGGTGCTGTCCGGTCTGGATAGCATACTGCTCGGCGGGCAGTCCGTAGGCATCGTAGCCCATGGGGTTGAGGACGTTGAAGCCCTGTTGGCGCTTGTAGCGCGCGTAGATGTCGCTGGCGATGTAGCCCAGCGGGTGGCCGACGTGTAAACCTGCTCCCGATGGATAGGGGAACATGTTGAGGACGTAGAACTTCTTACGTGTTGGGTCCTCCGTCACCTGGTAGGTCTGATGGTCCCGCCAGTGCTGCTGCCATTTCTGTTCGATCTCTCTGAAATCGTATTCCATTGCTATGTTTTTGTGTTATCGCTTGTACTGTTTGCCGCCCGAGGGGGTGTTTGGGGCAATTTGCGTGCAAATTTACAAAAAACTTTCCTCATTGAAGCGTTTTTTTCCGTGATATTCCCCTGTCGTTCCCTAAATTTGGAACGAATTGTTCCGAAAACCTTGTTGAGGCCCTGTCGGCTCACCCGATAATCCAAAATCACCCCAAAATAGGCTCCTGAGACAAATCGGAAACAACTCATCGATAACGCCTCAAATCATACTCAAAAAATGAAGTTATATTCATCGGCCTATGAAATTAACTTCACTCAACTTTCGCATGTAAGCTCCACACGCCCTGAAAGGGCAGT
>OGPL01002131.1_pt1 | contig 15603 bp, 11 predicted proteins | sample 1552901 | NCBI WGS metagenome assembly OGPL01 (sample SAMEA2580244, study PRJEB22360) | human gut metagenome | biome: human gut; feature: human-associated habitat; material: faeces | place: Denmark | collected 2008/2010 | reverse complement strand
AGCCCGGCCAGCAGCGTCAGATATCCCTCGCCGTGCTCAATGATAATCAGGTTTCCGTAACCGCGGAACGGTCCTGAAAAGATGACGGTTCCGTCAAATGGCGAAATAACTTGAGCCTGATCCCGCGTTTTAATAATAATGCCTTTGGAAGAAACCCCTTTGACCTTTTGCTCGCCGTATGCGGTAACGATTTGTCCGCGGGCCGGCAGAGGCAGCTTCCCTTTTGCCTTAATAAAACTTCCGCCTGTTTCATTTATAAACGCCGGTTGGGATTTAATCAAGTCAGCAGTTTGTTTTTCTTCACGATTTTTTGCTTCCAGCCGTTTTTGTTCTTCGGCTTTCTGTTGGGCAATTCGTCTTTTTTCTTCTTCCTTGCGCAGTTTTTCTTGTCGCTGTGCTTCCAGTTTTCCCAGCAAATCCCGCAAATCCTGTGCCTGGCTCGCCAGCTTGTCCATATTGCGTTTGGCGCGTTCGCTTTTTATCTCCACCGCATTGCGGATTTTTGACTTTCGCTGAACCAGCAGTTTCATTCTTTCATGTTCTTTTTCCAAAACCTGTTTTTGTTTGGATATTTGCTGGAACTGTTTTTCAACCAGATTTTTTTTACGGGCAATCGCGTCAAGTTCTTTGCGGATTCTCTCCGCATTTTCTTCCAGATAAGGCACCGTTTCGCGCAGCAGCATGGCACTGCGGATAATTTCTACCGGGGTCAGCGGTTGGACAAACAGGGCTTCGGTGGGTTTTAATGCCAGATTTTGCAGGGCTGACAGCGTTTTTATCAGGTTGTCGTCTTCTTCGGTAAAACCTTCTTCGGCGGTTTTTAAGTCCGCTTTCAGCTTTTCAAGCTGGGTTTCCATCCGCGACAGTTTTTCCTCATTGTTCTGAATTAACTTCGCGGCTTTAATCATCTCTTGGCTGACGCTGGTAAGTTCAAGATTGATTTGAGTGGCCTGAGCCTGTAATTTACGATGTTCAATGCTTTGCTTTTCAACCTGTTCTTCCATTTTTGCCAGTTCTGATTTTGAAACGGAAACCGCCCATGCCTCACCGGACGTTGCCGCCGCAAGGGCAACGCTCATCCAGCAAAGGTAATGGACGGTTGAAAGTTTCATGCGTTCTCCGGCTTAGTCTGCTTTTCTGACCAGCAGGGAGTGCCCTGTCATTTCTGCAGGTTTTTCAATATGCATCAAATCCAGCATGGTCGGTGCAATATCGGCCAGCCGTCCGTCGTTCATTCGGCAGATGTGCTCCTGACTGTTAACCAGAATAGCCGCAACTTTACCGACGGTGTGTGCGGTGTAGGGTTCTCCGGTTTTTTCATCAACCATTTTTTCTGCATTGCCGTGGTCTGCGGTCACAATCATGACGCCGCCAACTTTTTTGATGGCTGCTTCAACCCGTCCCAGACATTCGTCTACCGCGGCAACCGCTTTAAGGGCTGCTTCCATTATGCCGGTATGCCCGACCATGTCGCCGTTGGCAAAGTTGCAGATGATGACGTCAAAACGTTTGTTCTCAATGGCGTCGACCAACTTATCCGTCACTTCGTAAACGCTCATTTCCGGTTTGAGGTCATAAGTGGCAACCTTCGGGCTGGGAATCAGAATCCGGCTTTCGCCATCAAACTCCCTTTCCTCGCCGCCGTTGAAAAAGAACGTGACATGCGCGTATTTTTCGGTTTCGGCAATGCGCAGCTGGGTCAGGCCATGCTCGGAAACCACCTGTCCGAAGATGTTATGCAGCGCTTCGGGGCCGAACATGGTTCTCATGAAACGGTTATGGTCAACCGAGTATTCGGTCATGCCGACCGCCATCGAGAAAGCTACCTGCTTCTTACGCTCGAAACCGCCGAATTCCTTATCGGCCAGAGCATAAAGAATTTCACGGGCGCGGTCGGCGCGGAAGTTTGCCATCAGCACCGCGTCGCCGTCGGCGCAACCCTGATAATCGCCAATCACGCAGGGGACGACAAATTCGTCGGTAACACCGGCCCGATAAGAAGCCTCAATCGCTTCCTTAACCGTGGCGTAACGTTTGCCGGAAGCCGAAACAATGTTGTTGTAAGCGGCTTCGACACGGTCCCAGCGTTTGTCGCGGTCCATGGCATAAAAACGGCCGGACAAAGTGGCAATACGAACATTTTTCATCTCTTTGACCGCATTTTCAAAATCGGCCAGAAAACCTTCGGCCGAAGACGGCGGCGTGTCGCGGCCGTCCAGAAAAGCGTGAACTTCGGTTCTGATGCCGTTTTTATCAAGAATGCCGGCCAAAGCAACGATATGGTGCTGGCTGGAGTGTACGCCGCCCGGCGACATCAGTCCCATCAAATGGCAGGCTTTGCCGCCCGCTTTCAGCTCTTTAATCAAATCGGTCAAAACCGGGTTTTTTTCAATGCTGCCGTCTTTGATTGCCATGTCAATACGGGGCAGGTCCTGCATAACGACGCGTCCGGCACCCAAATTCATGTGGCCGACTTCGGAGTTGCCCATCTGACCGTCCGGCAGGCCGACGGCAAGTCCGGAAGTTTCAATCAGGCTATGCGGACATTCTTCAACAAACCTGTGCCAATTCGGCGTCTTGCCGTTTTCGATGGCATTGTCCGGGGTAACCGGTCTTCTGTAACCCCAACCGTCCAAAATCAGAAGCATTACGGGTTTCTGTGTCATTATTTTCTCTCTTTCAATTAAAAAACCGCACGGCCGGATGAATCTGCCGTGCCTTTAAGCAAAACAAACTTCTGGTATTATATATAATAAATCGTAATAAAAAAGCACTATTTTGCGATTATTTTACGGTTTTTTACTCCCTGACGCTCAAGGCGATTTTCCGCCAGATTTCAGCCGGAAGCGTGCCGCCGGTAACGCCCTTCATCGGCGAATTGTCATCGTTGCCGACCCAGACGGCAATGACGTATTCATCGGTAAAGCCGACGAACCAGGCATCGCGGTAATCCTGCGTAGTGCCGGTTTTTCCGGCGGCAAAGCCTGGAATTTTGGCGCGGCGGCCGGTTCCCTGACTGATGACTTTTTCGAGCATTTTGGTCAAATCCTTAACCGCGCCGGCATCCAGAATGCGGTTTTCGGTATCAGCTTCCCGCTGATAAAGCTGATAGCCGTCGCGGGTATAAATCTCCTTAATCGCATGCGGCCAGGTGGCATAGCCGCCATTGGCTATTGCCGAATAGGCCGTAGCCATGTCGATAACCTTGACTTCGAAAGTTCCCAGCGCCAGAGAGGGCGTATTTTCAACCGGCGTGGAAATGCCCATTTTTTTTGCCGTGCGGATTATGTCTTTGCGGGACAGAGATTCCGAAAGGTTAACCGTCGCCAGATTCAGCGACTTCATCAGCGCCTCGTCCAGCGTGACGCTGCCATAATATTTTTTATCGTAATTTTCCGGTTTCCATTTGCCGATGGAGAGCGGAACATCATCAATGCGGTCTTCGCGTTTCCAGCCGTTTTGCAGCGCCGTCAGATAAACGAAAGGCTTGAAGGCCGAACCCGGCTGCCGCAGCGCGGTTACCGCCCGGTTGAACTGGCTTTTGCGGTAATCGATGCCGCCGACCATGGCTTTGACCTCGCCGCTTTTGTTCAGAACAACCACCGCACCTTCGCTGACATTGCGGTTTTTGGCGGCAAGTACCGCCTCACGGAGAATTTTTTCGGCATTTTCCTGAATTTTCTGATCCAAAGTCGTATAAACATAAATATCATTGTCGCGCTCGCCGATATAATCGTTGACTTCTCTGTAAACCCAATCGGCAAAATAATCGGCTCCCTGAACCTTATACGACTTATCCTCGCCGACGGGCAAAGTCAGGGCATATTTCATCTGTCTTTCGGTAAGGGCGTCATTGTTGACCATGTTCTGCAGAACCACCTTGGCCCTCGCCTTAGCCCTCTCGGCACTTGCAATCGGATTGTACCGCGACGGCGCTTTAAGCATGCCGGCAATAATCGCCGCCTCAAGCAGATTCATGTCGCGTGAAGATTTTTGAAAATATTTCTGGCTGGCGGCTTCAATACCGTAGGTTCCGGCGCCGAGGTAAACCCGATTTAAATACAGCGTCAGAATCTGCTCCTTGCTGAATTTATGTTCCAGCCAAAAGGCCAGCAACAGCTCCTGCGTTTTGCGCTTGATGTTTTTCTGAGACGTCAGGAACAGGTTTTTGGCCACCTGCTGGGTAATGGTGCTGCCGCCCTGAGCATAGCGGCCCATAAAAATATTGGTCAGCATGGCGCGGGTAAAGGCGACGATGTCAAAACCGAAATGCGCGTAAAAACGACGGTCTTCGGTCGAAATTATCGCGTCGGGAACATAAGAGGGAAGTTCATTTAAGCGAATGACTTCCGAATAAACGCTGCCAAAGGTTTTGACCTCGTTGCCGTTTTCGGCGGTAATGGTGGTGGACGGCTGCCGCGTACGCGCGACCGCCTGATCAATATCCGGCAGGGTCAAGACGCAATAGAGCAGCCAGCCGGCAAAAGTTATCACCAGAAAACTTAAAAAAATCAAGATGATACGCCGAGTCGCAAGCCTTTGTTTTGACTCTCTTTTTTTGCGGTTTGCCGTTTTTCTGCCGGTCTTTGTCTTTTTTACCATTTAATCTGTCCTTGCGTCGAGTCTCTGAATCCGTTATTAATTTACTATCAACATTCTGCCATAAATAAGTTAAGGAAAATTTTATGAAAACCGTTTCCGTTGCCCTGAATCAGAAATTATACGCCAAACTGACCCTGATGGCAGAAAAAAGCGGCCGTTCGGTTGACGAATGCCTTGAACTTGCCGTCGGCGAATATGTTGACAACTATGAAGACGTTTACAAAACCGACCTCAATTCGGTCAATTCTCTTGAACGTTCTTTCTTTTTATCTATTGGCGAATAGATTTTTATAAATTATATTTGACGCAGATTTAAAACCTGCAAGAGAGACGATGCCATGCCCAAAAAAGTCTGCTTAGTTGACGGTTCGGGTTATATTTTCCGTGCCTTTTACGCCCTGCCCCCGATGACAAATCCGGCCGGACTGCCGGTTAATGCGGTTTACGGCTTTACCAACATGTTTCTGAAACTGACCAGTCAGATTAAATGCGATTACTCGCTGGTTTTGTTTGACGCCAAGCGCAAAAACTTCCGCAACGAAATTTTTCCGGATTATAAGGGCACGCGCAAAGAAATTCCCGAAGACCTTATTCCGCAGTTTGAGCTGATTCATAACGCCGTTTCGGCGCTGAACCTCAATTATCTGGAAATGGACGGCTTTGAAGCCGACGACCTGATTGCCACTTATGCGGCCGAAGCCTTAAAAAAAGGCTATGAAGTCGTTATCGTTTCCGGAGACAAAGATCTGATGCAGCTGATTCGTCCCGGTGTCGAATTTTACGATCCGATGAAAGACAAATTTTTCACGCCTGAAGACGTCAAGGAAAAGTTCGGCGTCTATCCGGAACAAGTCGCAGACGTTCAGGCTCTTTCCGGCGACAGCATCGACAATGTGCCGGGCGTTCCCGGAATCGGTCCGAAGACCGCAGCCGAACTGGTCAATCAGTTCGGTTCGCTGGAGGGAGTTCTGGAACATGCCGGCGAAATCAAACAAAACAAACGCCGCGAAACGCTGCTGGCCAATCTGGACAACGCAAGGATTTCCAAGCAGCTGGTTCAGCTCAAAAACGACGTGCCGGTCGAACATGACCTGGAAGAGTACGGCTGCCGCAATCCGGAACTGACAACCCTGCTGCATTTTGTAGACGAGCACGGTTTCAAAAGCCTGAAGCCGCGGCTGGAAAAATGGGTCAGCGAACAAGGCGCCGATCCGCTGAATCCACAGGCAAAAAACGTCCTGAAAAAAGAAGTTCAGAAAAAATATGAACTGATTGCCGATGAAGCCGGTCTTAAACGCTGGGTTGAAAAAATCAGCAAGGCCGGTCTGTTTTCATTCCGGACGGTTTCAAGCGGCAGCGAACCGGTTTTTGACCGGATTTCAGGCCTTGCAATGGCAATTAATCCGGGAGAAGCCTGCTATGTGCCGCTCGGTTCGGCCGAAGTGCAGACCGGCAGCAATTTCGATCTGTTTGCCGCGCCGCAGAAAAGCGAACAGCGTCTTTCGCGCGAACAAGCCGCCAAATGGCTGAAATCCGTTTTTACCGACCGTTCGATTTTAAAAATCGGCCATGCAATGAAACTTGACCTGCATTTTATGAGTCAGATTTTCGGGACTGAAACCGCTATTGAGCCGATTGACGACATCGCGGTCATTTCTTACGATTTGGACAGCACCGAGCACGGTCACGGAATCGACGAACTGGCAGAACTGTTTTTGGACTACAAGGCGCAGAAGCTTGAAGACCTGCTCGGCAGCGGCAAAAACAAAATCAGCGTTGAAAATCTGGACAGCAAGCAACTGCTCGACTTTGCCGCTGAACAGGCCGACCTGATACTGCGCCTGTACAATGTGCTGAAACCGCGGCTGGTTCCCGAACGCAAGGCGGCCGTTTATGAAAATTTCGACCGGCCGCTAATCGGTACGCTCAAAGAGATGGAACAAAACGGCATTATGGTTGACGCGGGGGCCTTGCGCAAGCTGAGTTCGTGCTTTGAGGAACAGCTGCGACAGATTGAAAGCCAGGTTTACGAACTGGCCGGCGAAGAATTTAACCTCGGTTCGCCCAAACAAATCGGCGAAATATTGTATACAAAACTCGGCCTGAAGGGCAAAAAGACAGCCAGCGGCAGTTTTCAGACCGGCGCTGACGTACTGGAAAAAATGGCCGAAGAACACGAACTTCCGGCTAAAATTCTGGAATGGCGCGGTTTTGCGAAACTTAAGTCGACCTATACGGAAGCTTTGTTAAACCTGCTTGACGCAAACAGCCGAATTCACACGACCTATAACCAGATAAACACGACGACCGGCCGACTGTCGTCAACGAATCCGAACTTGCAGAACATTCCCATTCGCACCGACATGGGATTAAAAATCCGCGAATGTTTCATCGCCAAGCCGGGTCATAAAATAATTTCTTCCGACTATTCGCAGGTTGAGTTGCGGCTGATGGCCGTCGTTGCCGGCGTCAAGGCATTGAAAGAGGCGTTTAACCACGGCATTGACATTCATGCGGCAACGGCCGCCAAGGTTTTCGGCGTGCCGGCCGATCAAGTCGACCATAATCTGCGCCGTCATGCCAAAACAATCAATTTCGGCGTTATTTACGGCATTTCGCAGTATGGACTGGCCAAACAGCTGGGCATATCCGCCGACGAAGCCAAAATTTACATCGACAACTATTTTCGCCAAATGCCGGAAATCAAGGCCTATATGGAAAAAACCATCGCTTTTGCGCATAAAAACGGTTTCGTGCTGACGCCTTACGGCCGCAAATGTTTTGTTTTCGGCATCAATGACAAGAACAAGCGCATTTCGTCAAACGCCGAACGGGCGGCCATTAACGCTCCTTTGCAGGGCGGAGCCGCCGACATCATTAAAATGGCCATGAATCAATGTTTGTGGCGGCTGCAAAAAGGCGGCTTCAAAACCAAAATGCTGTTGCAGGTTCATGACGAACTGGTCTTTGAAGCGCCGGACAACGAAGTTGAAGCAATTAAACAGCTGGTTAAGGAAACAATGGAAAACGTCGTGCATTTCGACATTCCGTTTATAGCCGAAACAGGTTCCGGACAAAACTGGGCCGAAGCACATTAGCCCAAAGGTTAACGAGGGCTTACAACTGGTCTTTTTTAGATTTGAGCTGACCGCAGGCGGCCAGGATATCCTGTCCCCGCGGGGTGCGAATCGGCGCTGCATAACCGGCATGATTCAGCACCTTGGCAAAAGCGTGAATCCTATTGTTGGAGCTTGGCTCAAAGCCACAGCCCGGCCAGGGATTAAACGCTATCAGGTTGAATTTGGCGTTAATCTGATATTTCTTCATCAGGTTAATGAGCTGATTGGCGTTTTCTATCGAATCGTTGATGCCGTTAAGCATCAGATATTCAAAAGTCACGTAGCGGCTGCCGTCGCGGCTCTGATAGTCGCGGCATGCTTTCATGACCTCGGCCAGCGGATACTTTTTGTTAATCGGCATAATCCGCGAACGGATTTCATCGGTCGGCGCATGCAGACTGACCGCCAGACGGACGCCTGTTGCTTCGGCAACTTCAACAATGCGCGGCGCAATGCCGGAAGTTGACAGCGTAATGCGGCGGCGGGAAACGGCAATTCCTTCGCCGTCGGTAATAATGTTCATTGCTTTGATGACGTTTTCAACATTCTGCAGCGGCTCCTCGCCCATGCCCATAACGACAATGTTCGACAACATACGGTTTTCGTCCGTGCGGGTCGGCCACTCGCCATAGACGTCGCGGGCAACCATAAACTGTCCGACGATTTCGCCGGCGGTCAGGTTCCGGGTCAGCTTCTGACTGCCGGTATGGCAGAAGCGACAGCCCATCGCGCAGCCGACCTGCGTTGAAATACAGACGGCGCCGCGGTCTTCCTCAGGAATATAGACCATCTCTACCCGCTGACCGTCGGCAAATTCAAGCAGCCATTTGTGGGTTTTGTCGACAGAAACCTGCTCGGCAACAATTTTCGGACGGGTTATCGTGAAGTTTTCAGCCAGCTTGGCGCGCAATTCTTTTGAAAAGCTGCTCATTTGAGCAAAATCAGTCACGCCGTGATAGTACAGCCATTGCCAAAGTTGTTTGGCACGAAACGGCTTTTCGCCGAGGGCGGCAACCTGTCCCGCAAGTTCGGTTTTGCTCAGGCCGAGGAGTTCAATCTTTTCCGTCATGGCTATTTCTTGCCGCATTTGGCGCTGATGGCCTTGTAAGCACTGCTGAAACCGGCCAACGAATAGGTGTCCTTGGTATCGGTGCCTTTAGCCGACGTGCCGGTAACAATCATTCTTTCACCGCGTTTCATACCTTCGACCAGCTCGCGGTCAACGCGGTCGCTGACGGCCCAGGCCTTGTCGCCGCTGGTAAACAGTTTCTTGAAGCTTTTGGTACCGATTTTGACAACGACCGGAGAATCCGGCTTATAGGTATAACCGGCAACAAAGTTGACAACGTCAAAACTTTTTTCAGCCGGACGGTGCGTAACAACGGCATAAATATCGCCGCGTTTGGTGTATTTTCCCTCGTCCTTTTTTGGCGTGGAAGCCATATAGCAGACTATTCCGCTCGAATCCTTATGATAATAAGCTGCCCAGTCATCATATTCGCCGATAAGCTGCGGCGCGGCGGCCAAGACAGGAGCCGCGGAAAAAGCGAAGACGTTGAAAACGGAAACGAAAAAAATCTTTTTTAACATACCTTTGTACCCACAAATTTCGGTTATTTGCCAATTATTGTATTTGAAAAATATATAAAAACTGTTAACAATAGGGCAGATTTCAAAAACAGCGGGAAAAACAAGATGATCAGAGACAATTATCTGGACATGAACAAAATCATTCAGGACAAAAAGGTGCTGAAACTGTTTCGCGTGGTCGAAAGCCACGGCGGGGCGCTGCGGTTTGTGGGCGGCGCCGTGCGCGACGCGCTGGCAGGACTGCAAGGCTTTGATCTGGACCTGGCCACCGACCTTTCGCCGGACGAACTGGTTGAAGCCTGTTCAGAAAACGGTCTGCGCACCGTTCCCATCGGCATAAAATTCGGTACTGTCGGAGTCATTATCAATGACAAAGTACTTGAAGTGACGTCTTTGCGCCGCGACGTCAAAACTGACGGACGACATGCCGTCGTCGAATTTACGACCGACTGGGAAGCCGACGCTTCGCGCCGCGACCTGACCATCAACGCCGTTTACGCCGACGAGAAAGGCAATGTTTTTGACTATTATAACGGTATTGAAGATCTGGAGCAGGGCAATGTCCGTTTCATCGGCAATCCCAATCACCGCATTAAGGAAGATTATCTGCGAATCCTGCGCTTTTTCCGCTTTTATTCGCTGTTCGGCAAAGGACCGATTGACGATAAGGCGCTCAAAGCCTGCGTCGAAAACCGCGACGGGCTCAAAACCCTGTCGATTGAGCGTATCCGCGACGAGTTTTCAAAAATTCTGCTGACGCCGAATGTCGGCAAAACTCTGAAAATCATGTTCGACAATGAAATTCTGGGCTTTCTGCTGGCACCGTCAGAAAATTTTCAGCAGCTTGATTTTCTGATTAAGCTGGTTGATGACGAAAATATTCCGCATGCAGCCATGCGGCGGCTGTTTGTCCTCTACCAGCCGGACGAGGAACTGGCCGAAAATCTGGCAGCGCGGCTGCATCTGACCAGAAAACAACGCGAATCCTTCGTTCGCTGGGCGGCAGTCAAAGTACCAAGCGAAGCGTTTCTTGACGCTGGCAGCCGATTGAAACTGATTTACAAATACGGCAAAGAGTTCTGTCGCGACAAAATGCTGCTGCAATCTGCTTTGGAAATGAAAAACGTTTCTAACCTGCATGCCAGACTGCAGGAGATTGAAGACGCAGTCGTGCCGATTTTTCCTATTCGCGGCAAAGACGTTATTGCCGCAGGCATCAGTGACAACCGGAAAATCGGCGCAACGCTGGACAATCTTGAACAACTCTGGCTGGACAGCAATTTCCGTCTGACCAGAGAAGAACTTTTAAGCAAAATAAGCGAGATAAATCAGAAAGCTACCGCATAGTTTTTACAGCAGTTTGCGTGAATTGAGAGCCAACTGGAGCGTGCCTTCGTCCATATAATCAAGTTCAGCGCCCATCGGAATTCCCTGCGCAAGCGTGGTTACCTTGGCTTCGGTATCTTTCAGCCGCGAAACCAGATAATGAGAGGTTATCTGTCCGTCAACGGTGGCCGGAAGCGCAAGAATAACCTCTTTAATGCCGTCTTTTTTGATGCGGCAGAGCAGAGATTCAATATTAAGGTCTTCAGGAGCAATACCGTCCAAGGCCGACAAAACGCCGCCTAAAACATGATATTTTCCCTTAAAGAAAGAAACCCTTTCCATTGCCCATAAGTCTGCAACGTCCTGCACCACGCAGAGGGTGGCGTCTTCGCGTTTTTCGGAAGCGCAAATCGAACAGGGCGAAACAGTATCATAATTGCCGCAGATTTCACAGGTTTTGACGTTGGCGGCCACTTCCTGCAGAGCTTCAATCAACGGCAGAAACAGACTTTCGCGCTTTTTGAGCAGCTGTAACACGATGCGCCGGGACGAACGAGTTCCCAGCGACGGCAGTTTGGCAATCAGCTTGGTAAGTTTTTCAATTTCCTTTCCGGCCACGGCAGTTTCCTCAGAAAGGAAGTTTCAGGCCGCCGAGATTGAGGCCGCCGGTAATGTCTTTCATACCCTCGGCCATTGAAGCATCAACCTTAGCATGGGCATCGTTATAAGCAGCGGCAATCATGTCTTCAAGAATGCTGACGTCTTCTTCCTCGAGCATGGACTTGTCAATTTCGACCTTTTTCATCTCAAATTTGCCGTTCAGCGTAATTTTGACCATGCCGCCGCCGGAAGTTCCGGTCAGTTCCTGTTCGGCAAGCTTCGCCTGGGCTTCTTCCATTTTTTTCTGCATCATCTGGGCTTGTTTCATCAGCCCCTGAATATTCATCATGATTAAATTTCCTCTTCAAAAAACAGTTCGCTGTCGGCTTCCCCGTCCGCCGTCTCTTCCAAATCCACCCTACGGGTCAGGGTTTCAATCTTGGCTCCCTTAAACTCGGCCATAATCGCCTTGACCAGGGGATATTCCATAATGCTGCGCTTGTCTTCCTCGGTTTTGGCCCGCTCCCGGTCGGCAATGGTTTCGCCGAGATGGCCGCGCAGAATATCAATTTTCCACTCCTTGCCGGTGGCTTCGGTCAAAATTTTATGCAGATTCATAATAAAATCGGGATGAATTTTGTCCGAAACCGTCATCTTCATAAAACCGTCGCTGAATTCGTGAATGGTAACGTCGTTTTTCAGCGCATAAGAAACCAGCATTTTACGATTGGTTTCCAAATAGGCAACCAGTTCTTCGGCATTTTTGAACATTCCGAAAGAAGCCGGCGTCGTGGCCGTGTCCGGGTGCGGCGCTTCAACCCGTGCCGACATAGCCGGTACGGATACAGGGGCATTTTGCGGCGCACCTGCCGCTGCTTCAAAAGGGCGCGAGCTGCCTAAGCTAGAGTTTTTTTTTACGTCGTTGAGAAGTTCGTACGGCGTGGGCAGACTGGCGGAATAAGCCACGCGTATCAGAATCATTTCCAACGCGTCTATCTGAACCGGCGCAACCTGAAGCTCGCCAATACCCTTAATCAGCATCTGCCAGATTTTGGAGAGAACGGCTATCGAAACGACCGGCGTCATTTTTGTGCAGAAACCGCGTTCATTTTCCGTCAGGCTGACGTCATTGACCGAAGCGGGAATAATGCGGGCTTTGGCCAGCATATGCGTAATGTTAATCAAATCCTGCAGCAGGGTCGTCGGATTGGCACCGTTTTTGTACTGCTCCTGAAGATTGGAAATGACCTTGTCTACTTTGCCGACCGCCAGATTTTCGAACAATTCGAAAACCTGATTTCGGTCAGCCAGACCAATCATGTTTTTGACAACGTCAGTGCGAACTTTGCCTCCGCCAAGCGAAATCGCCTGATCCAACAGAGATTCGCCGTCACGCGCCGAACCGTCAGCCGCTTTGGCAATGATATGCAGCGCCTCTTCGTCAAAAGCAATGTTTTCGTTACCGAGAATTTTCTTAAACAGGCCGGTCAGGTCCTCAATGCTGATACGTTGCAAATCGAAACGCTGACAGCGGGAAAGGATGGTTACAGGAACCTTGCGGATTTCGGTGGTGGCAAAAATGAATTTGACATGGGACGGCGGCTCTTCCAAAGTCTTCAGCAGTGCGTTGAAAGCGCTTTTGGAAAGCATGTGGACTTCGTCGATGATATAGATTTTATAACGGGCATTGGTCGGTTTGTAGCGGACGCCGTCAAGAATTTCGCGGATATCGTCAACACCGGTATGCGAAGCCGCATCAAGCTCCATAACATCAATATGCCGCCCTTCGGTTATCGCCCTGCAGTTTTCGCAGACGCCGCAGGGGTGAACCGTCGGACCGCTTTTGCCGTCAAGTCCGGTACAGTTCAGGGCTTTGGCGATAATACGGGCCGTGGTCGTTTTGCCGACGCCGCGGATGCCGGTAAGTATATAGGCATGATGCAAACGGTTGTTCTTAATCGCATTGGTAAGCGTCTGTACCAGCGCATCCTGACCGACCAGATCGTCAAAGTTTTGCGGACGATACTTGCGGGCAAGGACAACGTACTGGTCATCGCTGCTGTTTTCGGTGCTTGTATTTTCTTCGGCCATTGCAATCTTCTAAAAATGAGGCGGAGAGCGGGCGACCTTAATCGCTTCCGTTACGGCTGCTTCCTTCCGGACCTGACCGGGTTGGCGGAAAATTAACCCGCCGCCCTCCAATAAAAAACTTATTTTAATATCGTTGTTTTTATCCCTTTTTTCAAGGGAAAAATAAACAAATCAACATTTTCGGGCTAATTCGGAACCCGAATATTGAGTTTGGCCAGCGCGTCGCGGGTTACTTCCTGTTCGCGTTCAAACGAATTATAAGCTTCCGGCTGGTTTTCCGGGCTGAGAGGACGACCGTAAATGAGGGTCTGCGCGGTGGTGCGGTCCTTACCGAAAATCAGCGGCGCACGGTAATTCGAATCGATAACCAGAGGTTCGGCGCCGCTGTCGCGGGACAGGGTTTCAAAACGACGGGGCGCTGCGTCGACAACGATGTCGCCGCTGCTGCGAACTTCGACGATATCCAGGCTGTGCTCGTTGCGTCCGTCGGCAAACAAGCGGAATACGCCGTTGATGCCGATATAGCCGTCCGGTTCGGTAATTGCTTCAGTCAGACTGCCGCTGTCCTGTCTGGATAATGCCGAAGCCAGCGCAACGCCGTCATAGGCAAAAGAATACAGCGTACTCGGGCGGTCGCCGAAATATTCGTTATATTTGTTTGAGAAATAAGCGCTGTGAGAACGCGACATGGCCGGATACCAACTGCCGAACAGGGTTGTTTCCCTGTTGAGACTGGTGTTTTCCCAAATTGAGGTACCGAGAAATTTGACTTTCGGCGAAAAAACATCGTAATAGCCGAACATTGAAGCAGCAGATTTCAGGCGCGGACCATATTCGGGAATGATGACCGCGTCAAAATCGACATCGCCCAGTGTATCCAGCGGTTCAAGGCGTTTGAGAACCTTAGCCGCGTTAACGTCGCCGCGGGCAGATTTGGCGGCCAGATTGGTGCGGATTTTCTGCAAACGGGCAACACGGGCCGGATAATCGGTCATTTTTTTCAAGATGTCGGAAAAATCGGTGGTGTTGGGCGGATAAAAAGCTATGCGGGCAACACTGACATTGTTTTTCTGCGCCGAACTGACTGCTGCTCTGGCAACGGCTATGCCTGTCGAATTATCAGGCACCAACAGCGCGAATCTGGAACGTCCCTTCTCTGCGGCAAAACTCATGACACGGTCAACCTGCTCGTCAATCAACAGACCAAGCGTATAAATATTGCTTTGCAAAACATCGGTATTGGTCGAAAAGGCAATTACCGGAACGCCGCGGTCAATCGCCGAATTTGACACGGCGCGGACTTCAGAGCTTGTCAGCGGGCCGAGAATGAGATCAGATTGTTGATTCAGCGCATTTTCAATCGCGACGCGGGCTCCTTCGGGCGTGCTTTTGGTATCGTAATACTGCAGAATCAGGTTCGGATTGCGCACATCGTCCAAAGCCATCATGGTGGCATTTTTCAGACCCTGTCCCTGTTTGGCCGCCTCACCGCTCAATGGCAGCAGAACGCCGACACGAAAATCGCTCCGGCCGCCGAGACTGACTTCGCCGTAATCAGTGGCAACACTGTCAAAACCGCTTTGGGTGGCAACTTCGGCTGAACGACAGCCGGCAACAACCGTAAGCAGGAAAAGCACTAAATATTTTTTTAACACTTGCATTTTACCCTAAAATAGAAAACAATCCGAAATTATAAAGCATTATGAAAACATATTAAACAGATTTAGAATAAAAAACCCTTAATGTAAAGAAAAGATATGCAGAACGGATTATACATCGTTGCCACACCAATCGGAAATCTCGGCGACCTTTCGCCCCGCGCCGCGGAAACACTTGCAAACGCCGACGTTATCGCCTGCGAAGATACCCGCATTGCCAAAAAGCTCTTTGCGCTTTTGAATATAAGCACGGCCGGCAAAAAATTCATCGTCTATCAAAATTACAACGAAGAGGACGAAGCCCAGAACATTATCAATCTGGCCGTCAACGACGGCAAAAGCATTGCGCTGGTCAGCGACGCCGGTTCGCCGCTGATTTCAGACCCCGGATACAGGCTGGTGCGCAAGGCACGCGAGCAAAACGTTTTCGTAACAGTTCTGCCCGGCTGCTGTGCTCTTGTCTGTGCTCTGCAGCTGTCCGGCCTGCCGACTAACCGCTTTCTGTTTGCCGGTTTCATTCCCAACAAGGACAAAGCCCGCGCCGACACTCTGAAAGAAGTGCGCGACACAAAAGCGACGATCGTTTTTTATGAAACGGCACAGCGGATTGTCAAAAC
>OGPL01002127.1_pt1 | contig 15629 bp, 13 predicted proteins | sample 1552901 | NCBI WGS metagenome assembly OGPL01 (sample SAMEA2580244, study PRJEB22360) | human gut metagenome | biome: human gut; feature: human-associated habitat; material: faeces | place: Denmark | collected 2008/2010 | reverse complement strand
AATGAAAAATTCGCGGCGCATCTTGGCGCATTCTTATCTGGAAATAGTATAAGCCCTTGTTTGCTTCCCCAACTTTCCGTGAAGAACCAAAAAATCCACCCCCGCAGACGCAAGGGTGGACAAGTTTGATAACCTGTGGATTATTCTTCTTCCAGCGGGGCGACACCGGCATCATCGCCGAGGTCTGCTTCCAGCAGGGCAAGGTCGTCCTCGTCCTCATCCGGAAGTTCGCCGGGATCTTCTTCGGGCGCAATCGGCTTTGCGGGCTTATCCGCAAAAATCTCCTGACGAATAATCGCGTCGATTTCGTCCGTGATTTCGGGATGGTCGCGCAGGTACAGGCGCGTGTTCTCGCGCCCCTGACCAATGCGCTGGTCCTTGTAGCTGAACCACGCGCCGCTCTTGTGGATGATGTCGCGCTCGACCGCCATGTCAAGCAGCGTGCCTTCGCGGCTGATGCCTTCGCCGTACACAATGTCGAACTCTGCCACGCGGAACGGCGGAGCAACCTTGTTCTTGACAACCTTGACCTTCGTGTGGTTGCCGACGACTTCGCTGCCGTTTTTGAGCTGTTCGCCGCGGCGCACGTCCAGACGCACGGAGGCGTAGAACTTCAGCGCACGACCGCCGGGGGTGGTTTCGGGGTTGCCGTACATCACGCCGACTTTCTCGCGCAGCTGGTTGATGAACACCGCGACGCAGCCGGTTTTGTTGATGATGCCCGCCAGCTTGCGCAGCGCCTGACTCATCAGACGCGCTTGCAGACCGACGAAAGAATCACCCATTTCGCCGTCGATTTCCGCCTTCGGGACGAGGGCGGCGACAGAGTCGATGACAATGACGTCCAGCGCGCCGGAACGAACCAGCGCTTCGACGATTTCCAGCGCCTGTTCGCCCGTGTCGGGCTGAGAGACATACAGGTCGTCAATATTTACGCCCAGATTCTTGGCGTACACCGGGTCGAGGGCGTGCTCAGCGTCCACAAATGCCGCGATGCCGCCCATCTTCTGCGCCTGTGCGACAATGTGCAGGGCAACGGTTGTCTTACCGGAGGATTCCGGGCCGAAAATCTCCACAATACGGCCGCGCGGAATGCCGCCGACACCCAGCGCCTCATCCAGCGTCAGGCAGCCTGTGGGGATGACCTGCACGTTTTGCTCCGCATGTTCACCGAGCTTCATGACGGCACCCTTGCCGAACTGCTTGTCCAAATCCGCCAGCGCGTGCTCCAGCGCCTTGAGTTTCTCCTCCTGCGCGCCCGTCACTGGGGCGGCTTTTTCGGTCTTTGCGGGCTTCTTTGCTGCCATGATACCGCTTCCTTTCTGGATACCGGCGGGGGATGCAATCGGCAATCGCCGCCAGGTTTCTTTCGCTTCTTATCGTACCACAGCGAACAGCAGTTTGCAAGGGGAACACGCAAGTTTTTCCTGATTAGGTTTCATCAAAATAATGGTATTTCCCCTTCATGGCCAGCAGGAAGCCAATCGACACGACGAACGCCAGCGCTTCCGCCGCAGAAGCTGCCCACCAGAGACCATCCACATCCAGCGCCATCGGCAGCAGGATGACCGACGCCGCTTGAAACACCAGCGTGCGCAGGAAGGAAATTGCCGCGGACACGCCGCCGTTGTTCAGCGCCGTGAAGAAGGAGGACAGGAAGATGTTGAAGCCCGCGAGCAGGAAGGCGAAGGAGAAGAGGTGGAAGGCGTGCCGCGTCAATTCGCAGAGCGTCGCGTCGTAGCCGACGAAGATGTTTGCCAGTGTCCCGGACAGCGAGATGGCGGCGATTGTCATCACGATGCCCAAGATGCCCATGACTTTCAGCCCCTTCATCAGCAGGTTTCTCAGCTCCGGGTGATTCCGCGCGCCGTAGTGGTAGCTGATGATGGGCGCACAGCCGATGGAATAGCCGATGTCAATCGCGACGAAGATGAACTGCACATACATCAGTACGCCATACGTCGCCACGCCGTCCTCGCCCAGAAAGCGCATCAGCTGTGCGTTGTACAGCATCCCAATCAGCGAGCCGGAAATGTTGCTCATCAGCTCTGATGAGCCGTTGGCGCACGATCGCAGCAGCGGCTGCACTTCGAACTTCGTCCAGCGCAGACGCAGGGGGCTGCTTTTGCTGAACAGGAAGTACATCAGCGGCACAACGCCGCCAACGGTCTGGCTGATGCCGGTCGCAATCGCAGCGCCCGCAATGCCCCAGCGGAATACGCCCACGAACAGCGCGTCCAGCACCATGTTCGTCACGCCCGCCGCGAGCGTAATCAGCAAGCCAAACTTCGGCTGCTCCGCCGCAATCAGGAACGACTGGAACATGTTCTGCAGCATGAACGACGTAAGGAAGCAGACGACAATCCGCCCATAAAGCACGCAGTCATCCACCATGGCCTCTGTTGCGCCCAGCAGAATCGCCATTGGGCGCATGGCCAGCACCCCGACCACCGTCAGGATAACAACGCCCAGCAGGATGCCGAAGAGCGTAATCATGGAGAAATACTTGTTTGCGCACGCCTTGTCGCCCTCGCCCAGCACGCGGGAGACCAGCGCCGTGCCGCCTGTGCCGAGCATAAAGCCCATTGCGCCCAGAATGATGAGAAACGGCATAATCAGGTTGATGGACGCGAACGCCGTTTTTCCGGCGAAATTCGACACGAACAACCCGTCCACCACGCCGTAGATGGACGTGAACACCATCATGACAATCGACGGCAGGACGAAGCGGAACAGCCGAGCGTAGGTAAAGTGGTCAGATAATTGAATCGGGTGCTTCTTGCTCATTTGGCTTTACTTTCCCCTTCTGGATTCCGCATTGTCTGCGGGAAAATGTCTATCATCAGCGCATTCAGGCGGCGCAAGAGGGAGAACAGCTGATCCGCCTCTTCTTCGCTGAATTGCGCCAGCGCCTGCTGCTCGGTTTCAGCAACGCGGTCTGCGGTTTCACGCGCCAGCGCTTCGCCCGCGGCCGTCAGGTGAATCGTTTTCGTGCGGCGATTTGAACCGCTTTGCAGCGTAATCAGCCCGTCCGCTTCCATTTTCTTCAGCGCGGAGTTGATTGTCTGTTTGGGTTCGTGCAGAAATTCGCACATCCGGCTCTGCGTCATTTCGCCCGGCTCAACCCGCAGCGTGTACAGCGCCCACATCGCCATGTCAGTCAGGTTCATCTGCTTCGCCATCTGTCGGTAGATATTGGCATTTTCTTTCCATGCCTCGTTCAGCGCAAACAGACGTGTGCTTAACGCTTTCATCACAATGCTCCTTTCAATTTGTCCGAAATCGGACAGTATCGATTATAGTCCGATTTCGGACATTTGTCAAGAAACTTTTGCCGAAAAAATAACAGTGTGTGTGTAACCATTTGAACAATTTTTGAACTTTTTTGCCCTATGTCTTGTTATCTCCCTGACTTTCCGATAACGTTTTCTGAAATGCAGTCTGTTTCCTTGACGGCTGTTGAAATTGGGCGTATAATGACAGATGCGCAATTGCGCCATATAATAGGAAACGCTGCCTCAGAAATCCGAATGTGCCTGTGCCGCCCTGTGATGAACGAAAAGAAAGAGTTATCGATATGAACAGTGAGCAAATCCGGAAGTTTTTCGCTGATTATCAGGTTGTCCTCAAGCGGGTGGAGCAGCTCGAAGCTGCCATGCGCATCAAGTCCGACTGGGATACATGGTGCGCCGCCCTTCGGGAGCGCGCTGAATTCTTCCGCACGGAGTATGCGCACATGAATGCCCTGATGCGCAGCGTGATGCCGGAGTTCGCGAAGGAAGAACCTGCTTTAGACGATGACGCATGGAACCAGCTGCAAATTTCGATGATGGACTTCTATCGCGCAGATACGCACGACTTGGCGCTCCTGATGGAACTTGCAAAGATTCTCCAGAAACACTATGGGCACAGCAACAACCTTGCCGCGATGACGGATGTGGATCTGACATTGGCGTACACAAATCTGGAATTCTCCCGCATCCTGCGTGAACCATATGGCACACGCGCAAGGGACTATTACCGCAAGATTTCGGTTTTGTCGCGGAATTTCGGCGCAATCAAGGAGCACAGCGTCCATCAGGCGATTGTGGTGGCATACGCGAACCTTGTGATGAGCTGCTGCGTGTTGGGCTCGGTCACGATGGAAGAAGCGTTTGCCATATGGGAGGAAATGAAGGAACTGCAGGCGTCGGATGCGCTGGCGGCGACGCGCGAAAGCGAGCCGGACGTAGGCAGGCTGCTGGATATTTTCACCGAGCGCTTCCGCACGGATGCTTACGCGCTGGCGAAATCGTTTGACCGCACCATGGAGGCGCACACCCGCTTTGTGCCGCCGGAATTGATGAGTCGGATTGAGCAGATAACGGCAGAATATTACGAAAAGCTGGATAAGCCGGAGGAAAGCACTGCCGACATGTTCCAGGTTATCACCAGCCAGTGTGAGTTCGACTGCGAGACGGGCCGCCGCACGGCAGATGAATGCTGGAAGGAGATTCACACTTTCTTCCGTAAGACAAAGCCGAAGGTGGAGCAGCTCGGTGAAGTGCACGTGCGCGAAATTGACGTTATTTCCTATTATTTGACCTGTCTGGACGCGCTGATTTCCTTCCTCGTGGAAACGACGATGCCGATGGAGGATAAGAAACGCTATTTCCGCGAATATCAGCAGGATATCCGTGATTTCATTGCGGATTACGACACGCGCACCGGGCATAGCAACACGCTGAACAACGCACTGGAGGAGCTGGCGTTCTTCCCGAATGCCTATGCGCTGTTCGACACGGCAGAGGAGAAAATCGACTACATCTTCCGGCTCGTTGTCGCGCGGCACTGCACCGCGTTCCTGCATTCGCTGATGGTGTCCGCCTTTGCGGCAGCGATTCTCTCCGCCATCATCGACAAAGAACCGGCGCTGATGGTGGGGTATCACGGCGTGACGTCGCCGGAGGATGTGCAGGCGCACCGCGTGGAAATCCTGCAATTTGCGCATGACGCCGCCCTGCTGCACGATGTGGGCAAGAATTCCATGCTCGAGATTATCGAGACGCAGCACCGCCCGCTGACGGACGAGGAGTTCGGCATCATCCGCTCCCACCCGAACCGCGGCGGGCAGTACCTGAGCATCGACGAGGATTTGGCGCGCTATGTGGATATCGCCCGCGGTCACCACAAGTTCTACAACGGCAAGGGCGGCTATCCGAACGACTTTGATAACACCGCCTCGCCGGAGCGCTTCATGATTGACATCATCACCGTCTGCGACTGCCTTGATGCCGCGACTGACCAGTATGGCCGCAACTACCACCAAGCCAAGACGACGGACGAAGTGCTGGCGGAATTCAAACGCGATGCTGGTGTTCGCTACAACCCGGACATTGTGCGCTTCATCCTGCAGGATTCCGCTCTTCGCGATACCCTGCGCGAAATTTCCGGCCCGCGCCGCCTGACGATTTACTACGACACCTACAAGCACTATTTTATGTAACACAAGGGAGTTCCTCCCTTGACCCTTTCGCGCGATTGGGTTGGTGACACTATCAGGCAGGGCCCGCGTGTTTATCTGCCCTTTCAGTCAGCTAAAGGGGTCTGCCATAGCGGATGGAGAGGGCTTGCCGCAATACAAGCTATACTATTTCCAGATGGCGCAGGTGAATCTGGAAATAGTATTAATTCCTGAAAAGTGCAAATCAACAGACACAAAAAGAGCCGCTTCTACACAACAGAAGCAGCTCTTTTTCATATCCCCATCCCGCAATGCTCGCACCGCCGCGCAGCCCCTTCCACCACACTCGTGCGCCTCCCGCAGTGCGGACACGTCATAAACGACTGTGCCAGCCCATACGCCCGGAGGTTCGGCGCAGTCAGGTATACCATCGCCGTCAGCGGATCAATCTGAATGTTTCGCAGATAGTTTCCGCAGAGCAATAACCGCAGCGTCTCCATGTTCGGGCAGTCCGGCAGGAGCTTGGGCATATCCGACAGCGGAAACATGTGCAGCGAGAACGCTGCTAACTGCTGTGCAACGCCGCGCGCCCGGCGCCGGATGATTTCCCCCTGAAGCAGGTGCATCCCGGCGTACAGCGCCGCCGTCGCAAGGCATAGCAGCAGCACCACCATGTGCGTGTCGCCGCGCTCACCCGCCTTGCAGGTGCGCCACAGCAGCAGCGCCGATAGGGCGAAGAACAGCGCCATCAGCGGATACACCCACCATCGGCGGTTTGCCCGCTGCGTCAAATAGGGATTCATGCGGATGCCTCCTGTTGCCGAATAACATTCATTTCACCTATACAATACCATACTTGCAGGATAATGTCAATCTTGACGCGGAAGAAAAACCGGGAAGCGGCTTCTGCCACCTTCCCGGCTGCCTGGCATTACGCCCCCAGATACGCCTTCCTGACTGCATCGTTGTGCAGCAGTTCCTGCGCGTCGCCGGACATGGAAATCTTGCCTGTTTCCAGCACATACGCGCGGTTCGCGACGGACAATGCCATTTGCGCGTTCTGTTCCACCAGCAGAATCGTCGTGCCGCTCTTGTGCAGCGCGCGGATGATGTCGAAAATCTGCTCGACCAGAATCGGCGCAAGGCCCATTGACGGCTCATCCAGCATCAGCAGGCGCGGCTTGGACATCAGCGCGCGCGCCATCGCCAGCATCTGCTGCTCGCCGCCGGAGAGCGTGCCGGCAATCTGCTTCTGGCGCTCCTTCAGGCGCGGGAACAGCTCGAACATCTGCTCAATGCTGCCCGGAATCTCCTTGTCGGGGCGCGTGAAGCCGCCCATTTCGAGGTTTTCCAGCACCGTCATCTGCTGGAAGATGCGCCGCCCTTCGGGACAGAGCGCCATGCCGTGCTTCACCATATCCGACGCGTGGACGCGCGCCAAGTCCTTGCCGCCGAAGTGGATGCTGCCTTCGCGCGGGCGGAGCAGTCCGGCAACGGTGTTCAGCGTGGTGGATTTGCCCGCGCCGTTTGCGCCGATCAGCGTGACGACCTCGCCCTCATCCACCGAGAAGGAAATGCCCTTGATTGCGTGAATCGCGCCGTAATAAACGTTGATATCGTTGACTTCCAGCAGACTCATGCTTTCGCCTCCTTCTGCTTGCCCAGATACGCCTCAATGACGACCGGGTTGTTCTGGATTTCCTCTGCCGTGCCCTTGGCGATAATGCGCCCGTAGTTCAGCACGCAGATGCCTTCGCAGATGCCCATGACCAAATTCATGTCATGCTCAATGAGCAGAATAGCAATCTGGAACTGGTCGCGGATTTTGATGATGTTCTCCATCAGCTCCGCCGTTTCGTGCGGATTCATGCCCGCGGCGGGTTCGTCCAGCAGCAGAAGCGACGGATTCGTCGCCAGCGCGCGCACAATCTCCAAGCGCCGCTGTGCGCCGTAGGGGAGGGAACCTGCCTTGACATCGCCCATGTTTTCCATGCCGAAGATGCTCAGCAGATCCAGCGCCTTTTCGTGCTGCTTCTTCTCGCCTTGCCAATACTGCGGCAGACGGAAAATGCCGGAAAACATGCCGTACTTAATCTGGTTGTGCAGGCCGATGCGGACGTTCTCTTCCACCGTCATGTTGTCGAACAGGCGGATGTTCTGGAACGTGCGGGCAATGCCGAGCTTGCTGGCCTGCACTGTGTTCATGCCTGCCGTGTCTTTGCCGTTGATGAGCACGGTGCCGGTTGTGGGCTGGTAGACCTTTGTCAGCAGGTTAAAGACCGTTGTCTTGCCCGCGCCGTTCGGGCCGATAAGCCCGCAGATTTCTGTGCGCCCGATGGCAAGGTTCACGTCGTCCACTGCCTTCAGGCCGCCGAACTCAATGCCCAGATGGCTGGCTTCCAGCACGGGCGAATGATTCACGTCGCGTTCCGGAATGATGCTGCGCGACGGCACGGGAACCATCTTTGTATTGGGCTTAAAACGCTTCAGCGGTTCAGTCATGCCGCGTCACCTTCCTTCACAACTTCTTTTTTCGCGGGGCGGATGCGCTCGACCCCCTGCCGCACCACCGGGGCATTGCCCAGCAGCATCACGGCAATCAGCACGATGGCGTAAATCAGCATACGGTAGTCGCCAAATTCGCGCAGCACCTCCGGCAGCACCGTCAGCAGCGCCGCCGCAATCACCGAACCGCGGATATTGCCGATGCCGCCCAGCACGACGAACACCAGCACGAGGATGGACGTGTCAAACTTGAACTTGTCCGGCGCGATGGAGGAGAAGTTCAGCCCAAACAGTGCGCCCGCCATGCCTGCCAGCGCCGCCGAGGTGACGAACGCCATCAGCTTGTACTTCGTCACGTTCACGCCCATGGCTTCGGCGGCAATGCGATTGTCACGGCTTGCCATAATCGCGCGGCCGGAGCGGCTGTTGATGAGGTTCAGCACGACAAACAGCGTCAGCAGCACCAGCACGAACCCCGCCTCGAACGTCGCAATGCGCCCGACGCGCACCGCCCCCGCCGGCCCGTTGTACAGGAGCGTGCCATCAATGCGGGGATTGTTGAAGTTGACAATCAGCTTGCCGTCGCTGACCGCGAAATACAGGCAGTTCATGACGTTGCGGATGATTTCGCCGAACGCCAGCGTGACGATGGCAAGGTAGTCGCCGCGCAGACGCAGCACCGGGATGCCAATCAGCACACCCGCAATCGCCGCGCATACGCCGCCCGCCAGCATGGCCAGCACGAGGCGCATCGTCTCATTTTCCATCTGGAAGGCGTTCAGCAGCCAGCCAGACATGATGATGCCGGAGAAAGCGCCGACGCTCATGAAGCCCGCGTGACCCAGCGACAGTTCGCCGGAGATGCCGACCGTCAGGTTCAACGAAACCGCCATGACGATGTAGACGCAAATCGGGATGAGCTGCCCCTTCAGGGAGCGGCTGATGGTGACGCCCGGAATCATCTTGCTCAGCGCCATCTGCGTAAAGACGAACGCGATGATGACGATGGCGTAGGTGATCAAGTTGTTCAGAAAGCCCTTTGTTGACTTTTTCATCGTTTTCTTCATCCCGTTACACCTTCTCCCGCATCGGCTTGCCCAGCAGCCCCGTCGGCTTGACCAGCAGCACGATAATCAGCACGGCGAACACCAGCGCGTCGCCCAGCTCCATGGACACATACGCCTTGCCGAGAATCTCAATGATGCCCAGCAGCAGGCCGCCCAGCAGCGCGCCGGGAATTGATCCGATGCCGCCGAAAACAGCCGCCGTGAACGCCTTGATGCCCGGCATGGAACCCGTCGTGGGCATCAGCGTGTGGTAGGTGGAGCAGAGCAGCACGCCCGCAATCGCCGCCAGCGCGCTGCCGATGGCGAAGGTCAGGGAAATCGTCGCGTTCACCTTGATGCCCATCAGTTCCGCCGCGCTGCGGTCTTCGCTGACGGCGCGCATCGCCTTGCCCATCTTCGTGTGGGAGGTGAAGAACGTGAGCACCAGCATGATGATGATGTTCGCCAGCACGGTCACGATTGTTTCGCCGGTCAGAATCAGCTGCCCGTCAAACAGGCTGATGGACGGGATGCTGACGAAAGACGGAAACGACATGGGGTTCGGGCCGAACACCAGCAGCGCCAGGTTTTGCAGCAGGTAGCTCACGCCGATGGCGGTAATCAGCACGGCAAGGCTCGTTGCCTGACGCAGCGGCTTGTACGCCAGGCGCTCGATGACCATGCCCAGCACCGTGCAGACAATCATGGCAATCAGCACGCCAAGCAGGGGGGACATGCCCCAGTACTGCGTGGCACAGAAGGCAATGTACGCGCCAATCATGATGACGTCGCCGTGCGCGAAGTTCAGCATCTTGGCAATGCCGTAGACCATCGAGTAACCCAAGGCGATGATGGCATACACGCTGCCAAGGCTGATGCCGTTGATGAGGTAAGAGAAGAACTGAAGCATCCTGCCTGCACCTCCAAATGACTGAAATCTGCGGGAAAAGCACTTTCCCTTGAAAGACAGCAAGGCAATCAGCAGCAGTCCGTGTGCACCCTTGCATCAACTGTTGCTGATTACCTTCTGTCTGCACCTGCTGGATACGCTCATGCCGGAGAAGGAAGCTCCTCCTCCGGCATGAGGAAAACGTGTGGAATAGGGGGATTACTCTGCTGCAGCCGCCTCAGCGCCGACATACACGCCGTTCTTGATGATGACGGCCGTCGGGGTCTTGGTGACAGCGCCCGTCGCATCCCAGACCATCGTGCCGGTCAGACCGGTGACGGTCAGTTCCTGCATGGCGGCAATCATCGCGTCGCAGATATCTTCCGGCGCTTCGTCGCCCTTCACGCCAGCCTTTTCAGCGGCCGCCGCCAGCGCGTAGATGCCGTCATACGCATCCGCCGCGAACTGGTTCGGCACCTCGCCGTACTTTTCCTGATACTTGCCGACGAAGCTCTTGGTCAGCTCGTCCGGCGCGTCCGCGGAGAAGGGGGTCAGCAGCATGACGTCTTCCGCCAGCGCAACATCGAAGCTGGGCATGGTCAGGATGCCGTCCATGCCGTCAACGCCGAAGAACACCGGCTTGTAGCCCATGGTGTTGGCAGCGTTGAGAATCTGGGAAGCAGGGGTGTAGTAGATGGGCAGGAACACAACGTCCGCACCGGCGTTCTTGGCCTCGGTCACCTGCACGGAGAAGTCCGTGGTGTCGTTGGTGAAGGTGGTCACGGAAACGATGTTCAGCCCCAGCTCGGCAGCCTTGCTCTCAAAGGTCTGATAGATACCGGTGGAATAGGTGTCGGCGTTGTTGTAGATGATGGCGACCTTCTCGCCGACCTTCTTGTTGAAGATGTATTCAGCGGACGCGGAGCCCTGTGCCGGGTCCGTGAAGCAGATCTGATACATGTTGTCCTTGTTCGCGATGACTTCCAGCGAGGAGGCGGAAGGCGTGAGCATAAACACGCGCTCGTCATACGCCTGCGCGGAGACAGCAATGCAGGGGGTTGTCGTCACGCAGCCAAGGATGACCTGCGTGCCCTTGTCCAGCGTCGCGTTGTAAGCGTTGATGGACTTTTCAGCGTCGTTTTCATCGTCCTGCACATCCAGCACGATGTTCACCTTGCCGGCGGCGTTGATTTCTTCCACGGCGATTTCCGCGCCGCGCGCAACTGCCAGACCATACACGGCGGCAGCACCGGTCATCGGGCCAATCACGCCGATGTGAATCGTCGCCGTTTCCTCTGCGGACGCGAAGGACGCCATGCTCAGCGCCATGGCCAGAGCAAGAACGAGACTAAAGAATTTCTTCATGAGAACCAACCTCATTATCAGGTGGACGGGCGGAAGCGTGTTCCGTTCGTCATGCAACAATTATACGCATCGGATGGCGTGCCGTAAAGGGTTTTTGTGGATTTTTCGTGTTCTTTTGCTGCGCTTCCTGACGAAAATGTTCGCTTTCTGGCTAATACTATTTCCAGATTCACCTGCGCCATCTGCTTGCGCCTTTTCCCTTCTGGCGTCCGCTCATTCCACTTAGCGTAGCGCTGCTACGCTGCGTTTCATTCACGTTAGCCAGAATGAAAAATTCGCGGCGCATCTTGGCGCATTCTTATCTGGAAATAGTATAATTTCTGCATCACACGAAAAATCCCCCTGCGCATACGCTGATGCGGGGGAGGTGAGGCGGCGTGAGCAGCATGTGCTATCAGACGCTCAGCTTCGTGGAATGTCTGGAAATCCTGCGGCAGGCGAAGGCAGTCCGCGCGGCGTTCTTTGACGGTCACGCGCCGTATGTTGTGCCGATGGGGTTCGAGTGGTTCGTGAACGGGATGCAGCCGGTCGTTTGCCTGATGATGCCGAAGGAGGGCCGCAAGGCGGAGGCATTATCCGTCTGCACGCAGGTGTGTCTGGAGTTTGAAGCGCCGGATGCGGCGGCGATTCAGGTCGTTCTGGCGGAAGGAAAAGCCGTCCCCCTGCACGAGGAGGACGGCGCAATGGTCTATGCGATTCCGGTGGAAACCATGTCGGGGCGGCGTTATTTTTTGCCTGATGACTGAGCCGGGAAAGTCAGCGTGATGGTCGTACCCTCGCCCAGTGCGCTCTGCATGGCAATCTGCGCGTGATGCACCTGCGCGCCGTGCTTGACGATGGACAGCCCCAGTCCCGTGCCGCCGGTCTGCTTGCTGCGGCTCTTGTCCACGCGGTAGAAGCGCTCGAATACGCGCTGCTGATCCTCCGGCGCAATACCTACGCCGTTGTCCGCGACAGTCACGACGGCGCGTCCGTCCGCCATTTCTGCCCGCGCCCGGACGTATCCGCCCGCGTGGTTGTACTTGATGCCGTTTTCCAGCAGGTTCGTCAGCATCTCTTCCAGCAGGGCGTGGTCGCCGGAAATCAGCACAGGGCCATTTCCGCTGGCGCTGATGCTTACCTGCGCATTCTGCGCGGCGGGCGTCAGCTTCTGGACGCAGTGCTGAATCAGCGCGGTCAAATCGACGGGGGTCACTTCGCCGCGCACACCCTCGTCAAGGCGCGACAGGCGGATGATGTCCTCAATCAGCGTCAGCAGGCGGCGGCTTTCGGCGAGAATCTTCCGCCCGAATTCCGTCGCGTCCTCCGGCTTCTGCAGCATCCCGGAGGACAGCAGCTCCGCGTAGCCACTGATGGTGGTCAGCGGGGTGCGCAGCTCGTGGCTGACGTTGGCGGAGAATTGCCGGCGGCTTGCTTCAGCGGCCTGTGCGGCGGTGACGTCCTGCATCAGCAGTGCCGTGCCGCCGCCTTCGACATGGCTGAGGGAGAGGTGGATGGTCATGCCGTTCAATTGCATCGCGCATTCCGTACCCTGTCCGTCCAAAAGGCGGAGCAGCGCCTCGTCGCGGCTGACGGCAATCATCGGCTGTCCAACCGGGTCATTGGTGATGCAGAACATTGCCCGCGCCGCGTTGTTCATCGTCAGCACATGCCGCTTCTCGTCGAGGATGACGAAGCCCTCCTTCATGCCGCCGAGGACGGTATCCAGTTCATGCCGCTGGGCGGTCAGGGACGCCATCTGGTCGGCAATGCGGGCGTTCTGCTGTGCCATGCGGCGAAGCATGGGCGAAAGCTCCTCGTAAACGTCGCTTTCCAGCGGCTGGTCAAGGTTGACCTCGTTCATGGGGGCGGCAAGGCGCTTCGCCAACGGGCGGGAAAACGCTATCGCCGCGCCGAAGCAAAGCACCGCGCCCAGCAGCAGATACCCCAGTAAATCGCGCACCTGCCGCAGCATTCCGCGCTGCGTGCCCGAAACGCGGATGACACGCCCATCCACCAGCCGTTTGGCGTAATACAGGCTCGTTTGCCCAAGGGTCGCGCTGCTGCGGGCGGTGAACGCCTCGCCGTTTTCGCGCGCCTGTTGAAATTCCTCGCGCCCGGCGTGGCTCTCCAAGCGGGACGCATCCACTTCACTGTCATACAGCACCGTGCCGTCCGTATCCAGATACGTTACGCGCTGGGTGAATACGCTCCCTTGCAGCAGGGAAACCGGGTCATCCGACGCATCAAGGTAGGAGGACAACTGCGCCGCCTGCTGCCGGAGCTGCTCGCGGTTGTCGGCGGTCGTCTGGAAGTACATGCCCGCGAATACCAGCACGCACATCAGCAGAAGGGTCAGCAGGGTTACGCCCGACAGCGTCAGGCGCAGACGGGAAGAAAGGCGGTTTTTCATCAGCTTTCACCTGCTTCCGGATGTTCGTCCATGCGGTAGCCGACGTTGCGGATGGTGGCAATCAGCCGCCCGCTGTCGCCGAGCTTCTGCCGCAGGGTGCGGACGTGAACGTCAATCGTGCGCGTGTCGCCGGAGTAGGCGATCCCCCACACGTCGTCCAGCAGCACTTCGCGTGTGACAGCTTTGCCCGCGTGCGCCATCAGGAACGCCAGCAGCTCAAACTCCATGTGCGTCAGGGCGATTTCCTGTCCGCCCGCGGTGACGCGGTGGCTTTCGCGGTCAAGCGTCACGTCGCCCAGCGTCATGACGGCGGAGGGCGTTTCCTCCTGCGTCCGCCGCAGCAGCGCACGCACGCGCGCCAGCAGTTCCATCACACCGAACGGCTTCGTCAGGTAATCGTCCGCGCCGCAGTCCAGTCCCTTCACCTTGTCCATTTCCGCGTCGCGCGCGGTGACGAGAATCACGGGCACGCGGCGGGTGCGTGCGTCGCGGCGCAGGAAGCGCAGCAGGGACAAGCCGTCCTCGCCCGGCAGCATCACGTCCAGGATGGCCGCGTCACAGCCCGGCCGCTGCTCCAGAAGAGGCAGGGCCGCTTCGGCGCTGTCCGCCTCCACAGCCTCCATCCCGGCCAGCCGCAGGTTCAGCGCGATCATCTCCCGGATGCTGGCTTCATCCTCTACTACCAGAACCTTGACCATTTATCGTTCCTCCGTTTCTCGCCTGCTTGCCCTGTGCGCAAGGCCCGGCATTTTACGAAAAATCATTTTTACTCCGTCAGCTTAGATCTGCCCGGCCTGAGAGGGCTAATTCAGCCGATACAGCGACCGGGAGAGCCGGTAATCCGAGTCCTCGATGGTCACATCCGGGCCGAGCTTTGCCTGCATCTGGCGGGACGCCACCACACCAAGGCGGGTCCATCCCACAGCGTTCTCGCTGGACGAAGCCAGCCGCAGGGTAAGTACCAGCTTGTTCTCGTCTACCGTCCGCAGCTCCACGGCGTCTTCCTCGTCCGTGCTGTCCGTCAGCATCAGGTTGCCCTCCCACTCGATGGGCAGGGCGATATAGCAGCCGGTCTCCTCATCCAGCAGGCCGAAACTCTTTTCCGGCGCTGACGCCGTGTAGTCCATCCAGACGATAAAATCCATCCGTCGGCTCTGGCTCATGTTCAGCAGACCCGCTTCGTCGGGCTGGGTTGGTATCTCCACGGTGCCGTCGCCGTCCAAATCGCGGCTCACGAGGCTTGGGACATTGCGCAGCGAGGCATTGTACAGCTCCTCGCTGGCGATTTGTGAGGCCGGCACCATCTGCTGGCTCTCATCGTCGAACCGCAGCAGCACCGAGGCCAGATTATTGCCCGAGATGCCCGTCCAACCGTCCAGCACCAGATAGTGCTTTCCGTCCGCACCGAGGCCCGCCGCCACCGAGGCGCAGCCCGAGAACTTATCGCCCGACAATGCCATAACGGCCACCTGCTGGAAACTTCCGTCCTTATCGACGGTCAGCAGCTCGATTTGGACGCCGCTGTCTTCCAGCGTGGACATCAGGATAAGGTCTTCGCTGCCGCCGCCGGTGATGTCCTCCACGAGGTACTGCTCATAGGCCTGCTCAAGGATAGCCGACACCTCACCGTTCTCATAGGAGTAAACGGCCAGATAGTGATCATCCTGCGAAGCCGCATAGCCCACGACGAGCTGGGCCGTGCCGCCCGCCTGAAGCTGAGCCAGCCGGACATTGTCCACCGAATCGGCCAGGCCCTCTACGGTCTGGCTCACCTGCCAGGCACCCCCGCTGTTCTTGCGTAAGAAAGCAACGCATACATTGGAGGTGAGGGCCGTGGTGTAGAACACCGCCGCATCCTGCTGGCCGTCACCGTCAAAATCCTGTAGGACGAAGGGGGAAAGCAGGTCGCCCTGCATCGGGTATTTCAGCTGGGCGCTCTCCCCCAGCCAGTCGTTCAGGGCCGCTTGCAGCGCACCGTAATCGCCCGCA
>OGPL01002125.1_pt1 | contig 15662 bp, 15 predicted proteins | sample 1552901 | NCBI WGS metagenome assembly OGPL01 (sample SAMEA2580244, study PRJEB22360) | human gut metagenome | biome: human gut; feature: human-associated habitat; material: faeces | place: Denmark | collected 2008/2010 | reverse complement strand
TATGGTGGAGAAATATCCCGACTTGGAGCGTGGGGAAAGTGCCAGCAAGACAGGCAGGAAGCATATCCCCACCCGTCTGTTCAAGCAGGCGGTCAATCTCTCCAAACAGGCAAGAGCCATTGAAGCCACGCTGGACGGTATTACCCCGTTCAACGCCGGAAAAAAGAAAGAGGAAGCCCTCTCCCTGCTGAAAAAGTGGTTTCCGCAGATGGAGAACTTCTCCGGTCAGCTCAAAAAATACAAGGTCACGATAAACGACCTTTTGGCAGAAAATGAACAGTTGGAAGCCAGAGCCAAAGCCAGCGAAAAAGGCAAGATGAAAGATACGATGGAACGGGCAAAGCTGGAAAGCGAGCTGCACGACATTCAGCGGCTGGTTGACCGTATCCCACCGGAGGTACTGGCAGAACTGAAACACCAACAGCGGCACACAAGGGAACGGTGATTGATGGCAGAAAACATTTCACGCCGCAGCATGGCGGCACTGCACTTTGAAAATTAAATACGGAGGTACTATGGAGCATATCAGATACAAGAAAGAAACCGAAGTCGTGACTTTTCAGGGAAAGGAAATCACGCTGGAAAATCTCTCCCCGGTGTTCACGCCGGAGCAGGAAGCGGCAAAACGCCGGGAGCTGGAACAGCAGCTTTATGAGGTGTTCCGCAAGTACGCCGACAAGCGGGAGAGTGAGGAAGCCGGGACATAAGGTTTTCCAAACCCATCATTGATTTGCGGGGCTGCTGGCGGTATAATAGAACTGTCAGCAGCTCCGTTTCTTTTTTAAGAAAAGGAGCGACAATATGAACAATCGAATAGACGCAATCTATGCAAGACAATCGGTAGACAAAAAGGACAGCATTTCCATTGAAAGCCAGATTGAATTTTGCAAATACGAGTTGAAAGGCGGTAACTGCAAGGAATACACAGACAAAGGGTACAGCGGCAAGAACACAGACCGTCCGAAGTTTCAAGAACTGGTGCGGGACATCAAGCGGGGCTTGATTGCAAAGGTCGTGGTTTACAAGCTCGACCGTATCAGCCGTTCCATTCTGGACTTTGCCAACATGATGGAGCTGTTCCAGCAGTACAATGTGGAGTTTGTGTCCTCTACGGAAAAGTTTGATACCTCCACGCCGATGGGACGGGCCATGCTGAATATCTGTATCGTGTTCGCCCAGCTTGAACGGGAAACGATACAGAAGCGGGTAACGGACGCTTACTACTCCCGCAGTCAGCGGGGCTTTAAGATGGGCGGGAAAGCCCCTTACGGCTTCCATACGGAGCCTATCAAGATGGACGGTATCAACACAAAGAAGCTGGTGGTAAACCCGGAGGAAGCGGCCAATATCCGGCTGATGTTTGAGATGTACGCCCAGCCCACAACTTCCTACGGGGACATTACCCGGTACTTTGCCGAACAGGGGATTTTGTTCCATGGCAAAGAGCTGATACGCCCCACGCTGGCGCAGATGTTACGCAATCCTGTCTATGTGCAGGCAGACCTTGATGTGTACGAATTTTTCAAAAGTCAAGGTACAGTCATTGTCAATGACGTTGCCGATTTTACGGGCATGAACGGCTGCTATCTGTATCAAGGGCGAGATGTAAAGGCCAGCAAGAAAAACGACTTAAAAGACCAAATGCTGGTACTGGCTCCCCATGAGGGTATCGTCCCCTCCGACACCTGGCTGACCTGCCGCAAGAAGCTGATGAACAACATGAAAATCCAGTCTGCCCGGAAAGCCACCCATACATGGCTGGCGGGAAAAATCAAGTGCGGAAACTGCGGGTATGCCCTTATGAGCATTAACAATCCTGTGGGAAAGCAATATCTCCGCTGCACAAAGCGGCTGGACAATAAAAGCTGTGCCGGGTGCGGGAAAATCATCACTTCGGAACTGGAAGCGGTTGTTTATCAGCAGATGGTAAAGAAGCTGGCAAGCTACAAGACGCTGACAGGAAAAAAGAAAGCGGCAAAGGCAAACCCGAAAATCACCGCCCTGCAAGTGGAACTTGCCCATGTAGACAGCGAGATTGAAAAGCTGGTGGACAGTCTGACGGGGGCAAACAATGTCCTGTTCTCCTATGTGAATGTGAAGATAGCGGAACTGGACGGGCGCAAGCAGGAACTTCTGGCAAGGATAGCGGAGTTGACTGTGGAGGCCATCAGCCCGGAACAGGTCAGCCAGATTTCCGGCTACCTCGATACCTGGGAGAATGTATCTTTTGATGACAAGCGGCGTGTGGTGGATTTGATGATCACCACCATAGCCGCCACAAGCGACAGCTTGAACATCACATGGAAAATCTGACTGGCGGCACCCCTCCCGTCAGATACCTACCCTGTGTAGTCCCTTGTAAACTGTACTTTACATAATTTTCAAACACTTCTTTTCTTCTATCATGTTTAGATAACTCCTCTGGATTCATTTTAAAGCGTTCTCTAATATCGTCTATAAAATCCATTTTCTTTTTTTCATAAAAAGAATTTTTAATATTTAGATTTTTGATACTTCTATTTTGCGAAGAAATCTTATAATTATTACACTGCTCGTTATATAAGTCAAAACCAAACTCCTCCAGTAACGTCATATACATCTGCTCAAGTTCATTCAACTGATCATTATCATTCTTATCTCTTATAAATATTTGTTCATCTGCCAAATCTTTTTTTATATATAACACCATATAAATAAATTCTACTCCTGAGTCATAGTCTCTCTGAAGCTTTCTGCTGTCTATCCCCTTATCCAATTCGAAAGCATGGTCCCTTTTATTGAAAGTTTTAGCCTTTCCAACATAAACCTTCCATTCAGGAATATTCATAATAGCGTATATACCACCAAAATATTTAATATCATTCATTGATTCTGTATTCATACTCATTCTCCTTTAAACCCTCTTGTGTAATATGTTTCTATCCTAATATACTAATCTTTCGTCATCAATCGCATCTTTAAAGTGATTTTATCAATATAAAATATCACTACCCACAAAACCACTTATACCAGCAGCTCCATGGGTAGTAACTGTTGATTTTAATCTATTCCTTTACAAATAGTTTCATCTCAATAGAATGTAATAAATCTATGTCGAATCCGCTCTTTTCACGAATAATATTATAGAATTTTGTATCCTCATTTTTCGTTTTTAAGAAAACTTTATTATCGCTAGTCTTATATACAACATAATCATTCTTTTTAGGAAGTGCAACCGGTAGGTTCATAACATCTAACGGAATAACCCATCTTCTGTCACCATTTTCCAGCCCCAGTAAAATCATTGGTTTAACTCCATACTGCTTAGCATATCCCACCAGCTTCTGTACAGGAGAATTGCGAATACAAACAACAGGACTTTCTTCCCCCATCTTTTTGAAAACCGTGTACACCAGATATTTCCTTGTTTTTATATACCTTAACGCTCTGTCGGTTATCATTTCTACATTTTCTTCATTTTCAATCAGCACATCTGTCACCGCACGAATCAACGATCCACGGTCAAACTGTTTCTCATCATCTTTTTTCTTAAAAATCTCATGCTCTATCGCATATGCAAATGCCTTTGCTATTGCTTCATTAATCTGTATTCCACTTTTAAATGCATACTCAGAAAATTTTTCCCACTCCTGTTTAGACATAGCTAAATTCACTCTTGTAATATCGTCCATCATTTTCTCCTCGGCGTTTTAGAATCACATTGTGTTTCCGTTTCTTAGATATTATCATTTACAAAATCTTTTGTCAATCCCATTCATAAAGAAAATAATATTTCACAAGTTAGCAATATTACCAGGTAAAAATCTACAAATGGCAACATAACTTTTACCTATATTCGCTACTATAATTATCCTCAAGCCAGTGCGCCACCCCATCCTCATCATTTGATGATATAACCGATGTGGCATACCTTTTTAGCTGTTCATCAGCATTTTGCACTGCGTAGCTTTCGTCAGCAAGTTCAAACATATCTATATCATTCCTGCCATCTCCAAAGGCAACCACCCTGTCGCATTCCAGAAGTTCCTGCAACTGTTTTATTGCATTTGCCTTAGATGCTGCAAACGGCATGATCTCCAGCCATTGTTCATCTGTATAAATGTCTTTCTGATATACACAGTGAAATTTATCCTTATACTTATCGTACAACGGTTTTAATTTTTCCGGACTGTCAATGCAGGTTATGTAGAAAATATCTCCCACTTTCAAGTTCTCTGCTGACTTTACGATATTTGTCCTGACATCCCCCTGCCTGCTGAGCAGGAATTTCTTCATACCATCTGTGCACAGCTCCGGAACATACGAAAATTTCTCCTTGCCATCTATCCGCGCATACACTATCGGAAATATCTGATTACCGAACAGATCGTCAAGCACTGATCCTACCGATTCATCAAAGTAATTTGCAGCAAGGACTTCACCGGTAACATTGTCTACGATAAACGCCCCATTGTATACGATCAGTGGAATTTCTGCCCGCAGTCCGCTTGTCACCTTCTTAGCTGTGATAAGGGAGCGCGCCGTGGCATAAGAGAATATCATTCCTCTATCTGTCAGATTATTGATTACACTGTTTGTATACTCGGATGTGGTCTCATCGCTGCGAAGAAGCGTACCGTCCAGATCTGATACATATAAAGTTTTCATGTTGTCACCCACCTATCACAATTTTTCTGCAATACATACTATATTTCTACAACTCACACATTTTCATACAACGTGCATTATTTCTTATAATGCTTTCGTTTTCCCACAATTCACTCGATTTCCTACTACCCACTAGATTTTCAATTTTCTACTACATACTAGTTTCCATAACACTCTATCTTCTGTACAGGATTTCCACATCGCCGTCCACGAATCCAGCGGCAACAGCCTCGTACTTCTTAAGTTTCTCAGCATATTTTCCTTCTGTGAGATACTTTCTGATCATCTCACAGGAAATATCAAGTATCTTCTCCCAGCCTACACCCTGCTGCCATTCGTACAGATCTTCCCCTGTCGTGAACTCCTCGTAACAATTCCAGTCCTCGTCCTCCTCGTCAAAATAAGTTGAACTTATCAACTGGATCGACCAATGCAAGTCCACCTCTTCATATATATTGAAGTTGATCGCCACCCCCGGCAGCGGCATATTCTCATCTAAAATTCTGTCTAACCATTTTGCAAATTCATCATACATAACTAATCCCCCGTATATAAAACAAAGCTGATGTGAAGTATTCTCTATACACATCAGCCTCGTTTTATGACTCTATATAATTATTACTTGTTGTTCTTGATGTACTCATCAATTCCCTTTGCACCAGCTCTACCAGCTTCCATTGCAAGGATAACTGTTGCAGCACCTGTTACGGCATCGCCACCGGCATATACGCCTTCCTTGGTTGTCTGTCCGTTTGCCTCTTCTGCAACGATACACTTCCACTTGTTTGTCTCAAGTCCCTCTGTTGTAGATGAGATAAGTGGGTTTGGTGAAGTTCCAAGTGACATGATTACTGTGTCAACGTCCATTGTGAACTCTGAATCTGGAATCACAACAGGTCTTCTTCTGCCTGATGCGTCTGGCTCACCGAGCTCCATCTTCACACACTTCATACCGCATACCCAGCCGTTCTCATCCTCAAGGATCTCTGTTGGGTTTGTGAGGAGATCAAATATGATTCCCTCTTCCTTAGCATGATGAACCTCCTCAACTCTGGCTGGGAGCTCCTCCTCTGAACGTCTGTATACGATATGCGTCTCAGCGCCAAGTCTGAGTGCTGTTCTTGCTGCATCCATAGCAACATTTCCACCACCGACAACGGCAACCTTCTTACCTCTCATGATAGGTGTATTTGAATTCTCGTCAAATGCCTTCATGAGGTTGCTTCTTGTGAGGTACTCATTTGCTGAGAATACGCCGTTGGCATTCTCGCCTGGGATACCCATGAACTTAGGAAGTCCTGCACCTGATCCGATGAACACTGCGTCAAATCCCTCATCCTCAAGGAGTGAGTCGATTGTGACTGACTTTCCTACTACTACATTTGTCTCTATCTTAACACCAAGTGACTTGATGTTCTCGATCTCCTTGGCAACTACCTTCTCCTTTGGAAGACGGAACTCTGGAATTCCGTATACGAGAACTCCGCCCGGCTGGTGAAGTGCCTCGAATATAGTTACATCGTAACCCATCTTTGCAAGATCTCCGGCTGCTGTCACACCTGAAGGGCCTGATCCGATGACTGCCACCTTGTGACCATTCATCTCCTTTGCAGGCTCTGGCTTGATTCCGTTCTCACGGGCCCAGTCAGCAACAAATCTCTCAAGCTTACCGATGGATATCGCCTCGCCCTTGATTCCTCTGATACACTTCTGCTCACACTGTGTCTCCTGTGGACATACACGGCCACATACAGCAGGAAGTGCTGATGACTCGCTGATGATCTTGAATGCCTCAGCGAAGTTGCCTTCCTTGACCTGAGCTATAAATCCAGGGATATTGATAGATACAGGACAGCCATTCATACATGGGGCGTTCTTACATCCTATACATCTTGAAGCCTCAGCCATAGCCTCCTCTTCATTATATCCGTAACAAACCTCTTCAAAATTCTTTGCACGTACCTGTGGCTCCTGCTCGCGAACCGGCACTCTCTTCCAAACATCTACTTCTATAGCCATTACTTGTCACCTCCACAGTTTCCACATCCGCCATGATGTGTATCGCCCTCTTTTGCTGCAAGGAATGCTCTGCCCTCTACAGTCTTGTAGAGCTGCTGACGCTGCATAGCCTCCTCAAAATTCACCTTGTGACCGTCGAACTCTGGTCCATCTACACACGCGAACTTAACCTCTCCTCCTACTGTCACACGGCAGGCACCACACATACCTGTTCCGTCTACCATGATAGGGTTAAGGCTGACAACTGTAGGAATCTCAAGCTCCTTTGTGAGCTTACATACAAACTTCATCATGATCATCGGTCCGATGGCAACACACACATCATACTTGTTGCCAGCATCTACAAGCTTCTGGATCTCATTTGTAACGACACCCTTGCTTCCATATGAACCGTCATCTGTTGTGATATACAGGTTGCCGGCTACCTTCTTCATCTTATCCTCAAGAATGATGAGTGACTTGTTTCTTCCTCCGACGATGACGTCAGCTTCGATGCCCTGCTCGTGGAGCCACTTTACCTGTGGGTATACAGGCGCTGTTCCAACACCACCTGCAACGAAGAGGATCTTCTTTTTCTTGAGCTCTTCTATATCTTCTTTGCAGAACTCTGATGGACAACCAAGTGGCCCAACGAAATCCGCAAATGAATCTCCTGCCTTCTTATTCTTCATCATCTCTGTAGCAGCTCCAACTACCTGGAATACTATAGTGATGGTTCCGTCCTCTCTTGAGTAATCGCAGATAGTGAGAGGGATTCTCTCTCCATCCTCTGAACCTCTGACAATTACAAACTGTCCCGGAAGACATTTATTTGCAACTCGTGGTGCAACCACGTCCATGAGGTATATGGTCTCTGTCAACTGTTCAACCTTAGTAATCTTATACACTCTGTGCTCCGTCCTTTCCGACAGCCAAATTCTGACTGTTATGATCATTTTATTCTGCAAATGGGTGCAAACGCCCCTATTTATACACGTACGTACTTAATTTAGCAAAAAATATCAACAAAATCAAGGTATATGTAAAAATAGCACTGTTTTAAAAATGATCCTCAGGTGCAAAAAATCCCGCCAAAAGAGAAAATTTTCTCTCTGGCAGGGACTATTATATCTTACTTTATATTACTGTCTCTTTCTCTTCGCCTTGGCCTTGAGTGCTTCCTCTTTCCTTCTCTCGTTTTCCTGAATTATAAGCTTCTTCATTCCCTCCAGCTTTTTCTGGTTCAGCCTTATCTGCTCAAGCTCGCTCTCCGCTGCCTGCTGTGCCTCTTTGCTCTGGAAGGTGACAAACTTGTCAAATGCTCCCGGATAGGCAAATGTCTTTTCTACATTATTATAAGAAAATACAATTCTTATATGGCTTCCATCACATTCCATCACACTGCCTTCACCAAACTTCACATGGTTTACTTTTTCATTCTCAAACATTATTACATCCTCCTATCCATATTATTTCCATCTACAATACTGTTAAAACAAACTCACTAAAATTACGATATGATGCACCTGTCTGTTTCGATCTGCAAGGCTGACTCTGTTCACTATGTGTTCTTCCTGCTACTAATTATACTGTAACAAAAAAATCGGCACTTTTTCCAGTTAAAAATGCCGACTTTTTTTATTTTCGTGAAAATAGTCACTACGAGTCATGGTTTTTGTTCATTATTGATTTCTCAAACACATGAACCATACAAAAATGTACTCATATTTTTACCAAGCCATATTGTGCACTTTTATCTATCTTGCATTTGCTTTGAGAAGTTCCGCAACCTCCGTCTCTGTTGCAAGTGAGAGTGCCTTTGCTGCCAACTCATCTGCTTCAGCCTTCGACCACTTGGCTATCGTTCCTCTTGTCGCAAGGACTGAAGTGGCACTGACTGAAAACTCTCCCAGTCCAAATGATATGAGGAGAGGTATGAGCAACGGATCTGCTGCCGCCTCACCGCACATGCCTACCATGATGCCCGCTGCATTTGCCGCCTCGATGATATTCTTCATGGAGCGGAGAACTGCAGGATTGTAGGACGAGTACAGATACGCAACCTTTGCATTGCCTCTGTCGACCGCCATGGTGTACTGTGTCAGGTCATTTGTGCCTATACTGAAGAAGTCTGCCTCCTTTGCGAGCAGGTCTGCTATGAGACTTGCCGCAGGCGTTTCTATCATTGCACCGACCTGGATATCCTTATTGTATGCTATATTCTCTGCATCAAGCTCAGCCATGAGCTCCTTAACAAGAGCCTTCACGCTTCTGATCTCATCAACACATGTGACAAGCGGTACCATGATCTTGATATCGCCAAATGCACTTGCGCGGAGAAGTGCCCTCAGCTGTACTCTGTATGAATCTTTATTCCGCAGACAATATCTCACTGCTCTGAAACCTAAGAACGGATTGTCCTCTTTCTCAAGTCCAAGGTATGGGATATCCTTGTCACCACCCACATCAAGGGTTCTGATGATGACTTCTCTGCCCTCCATGGTCTCGGCAGCCGCCTTGTACGCCTGGAACTGCTCTTCCTCAGATGGGAGCTCCGATGCGCCCATGAACAGGAACTCTGTTCTGAAAAGGCCAACGCCCTCTCCATCACATGCAGCAACCTGTTTTGCATCCTCCGGATTACCGATATTGCCATACAAATGTACCTTTGCGCCATCAGCTGTGACTGTGTCTTTGCCTCTATATACCTCAAGAAGAGCCTTGTCACTTAAGTACTTCTCTCTCTTTGCCTGATATTCATCTACCTCTTCCTGGGACGGATCAAGTATGCAGATTCCATCGCATCCGTCAACTACTGCTGTCATTCCATCTGAAACCATGTCAACTATTCCATCCACGCTGAGTACCGCCGGTATCTCAAGTGCTCTCGCAAGAATAGCTGAGTGGGATGTCTTGCCGCCAACCGCAGTGATGATTCCTGCCACATTCTCCTTGACGATTCCTGCTGTCATGGAAGGGGTGAGATCCTCAGCCACAAGGATAGTTCCAGCTGGAACCTCTGATATGTTCATGTCCGGCGTGCCAGTAAGTATCTTGAGCATTCTCACCTTGATGTCGCCGATATCCGTTGCTCTCTGTCTTGTGAGCTCATCATCCGCCATCTGGAACATTCCGGCAAACATATCGCATGTGCTCTCAAATGCAGCCTCTGCACAGGTTCCGCTCATAATCGCGCCCTTTGTGATCTCATCCATCCCCGGATCTGTGAGGAGCAGTATGTGCCCCTCAAGGATCTCCGCATTGTGCTCTCCGACACTCTCCTTCATGGCCTCTGCCATGGCATGTGTCTTCTCTGTAAATGCTGCAACTGCATCGTCATATCTCTTAATCTCTGCATCTGTATCTGTGATTGTTCTGTTCTCATATTCCGGCTTTGCGTCAGATATGATCACAACCTTTCCAACGCCGTAGCCGGCTGAACCCGCGATTCCTTTATTCATAAGAAAACCTCCAATTATTCTCTATACAACAAATGGTACTCAATCTGAGTACCATTTGTCCGTAACATTTACTGAAGTCTGATATCAGATTTCACTTATCATTTCCCTGCTGCGACGTCAGAACATCTACATGTCCTACTCGCCGAATCCTGACTCGATGAGCTCAACTGCCTTTGCAAGAGCCTCCTTCTCGTCTGCACCGTCACACTCTACTGTAACCTCAGCACCACACTTGATGCATGCTGCGATGATGAGCATTACGCTCTTGGCATTGATCTTCTTGCCTGCTACATCGAGAGTTACTGCGCATGAGAACTTTGTCATCTCCTTTGCAAATACTCCTGCTGGTCTCATGTGAAGTCCCTGTTCATTTACTACTTTTACTGTCTGTGCTACCATAATTTCTTCTCCTTCTTTTACGGACGGACCACCGGTATTCATTATGAAGCTTTGGGCTAATGACACATCCTTTTCAGGGTCGCTCCCGCTTATTTCGACCTGCAGCGGTACTAAGGTGCCGCTTATCGCGCCACCTAAGGACCGGCGGTCTCAAATTCCCTTCAAAGGATGTGTCAGTATCCAGCAGCCAATCTATTCTGTGCGTGGTCCTGTCTCTTAATAAAATCTTATATTTGTGGAATTTCGTGAAATAATCCTGTTTCATTCTAACCATATGGTATCACAGCCAGATGACCTGCCATCTTTACTTGATCCATATTTTTATCAGATTTCTTTCGCAAACCCCAATTGTATAAATTATAACATTCTGTCGTTTTTTGTGCATTACTTTTGTGCATTTTTTACTCCTGCACGTTTCTCTTGATAAGACCGAGCATGATACATGTGATCACTGATCCTACAAGCCATGAGAAGATGTATGGTAACCAGTTGCCTACGGTTGCGAATACAAAGATTCCGCCGTGAGGTGCCATCAGTGTACATTTGAATGCTGCTGACATTCCACCTGCAACTGCTGCGCCTACGAGTGTACATGGTATTACGTGGAGTGGATCTGCAGCTGCAAATGGTATTGCACCCTCTGTGATGAATCCACATGACATTACAATATTTGATACTGTTGAGTTTCTCTCTGCCTTTGTGAACTTCTTAGGGAAGAAGATACATGCAAGAGCAATTCCAAGTGGAGGTACCATACCACCTACCATAACTGATGCCATTGAGATATAGCATGCCTGAACTGCTGGATCTGAGAGCTGTGCGCCGCCTGCGACAAGCTCTGACGCTGTTGCGAGAACCATTGTTCCGTATACATAAGCTGCCTTGTTTATAGGGCCGCCCATGTCTATCGCCATCATACCGCCAAGGATAATTCCAAGTGGGATGAGAAGATTTTTATTTGCAAGGGCTGTCAGCATATCTGAAAGTTCTGTATTGATAAGTCCAATAATTGGATTGAGTACAAATATCATAAGTACTGCAACTATAAACATACCAACAAGTGGATATATAAGTGTTGGCTTAATTCCCTCCAGTGACTTAGGGAATTTGGAGCAGATCTTTCTAAGAAGAAGAACTACATATCCTGCAAGGAAACCTGCTGCGATACCGCCGAGGAAACCTGATACTGTATTTCCGCCGCCCTCTGCTACAAATCCAAACTTTGATATAAATGACTGGAATCCGCCAAGGTTATCTCCTGCCCATACATAACCAGACAAGGCTGCATTTCCGGAAGATGCCAGGATACCGCCAAGGAAACCAACCGCAAGTCCCGGTCTGTCTGCTATAGACTCTGCTATAAATCCTGCAAGCACCGGAACCATCACGCCCATCGCCAGGCCACCGGCATACTTGAAGAATGCTGAGAGCGGGGTCATGGAACCGAAGTTGGATCCACCTGTTGCACCAAATCCGCAAAGTGTATCTATAAGGAATGCAAGAGCTGTGAGGATACCACCGCCGATTACGAATGGGAGCATGTGTGATACTCCGTTCATAAGATGCTTGTATATTCTGCTTCCCACACTGCCATTTGCACTGCTTGACTCTTTTCTGCCGCCCTCCTCGTGGTGAACAGGAACCTGACCATCCACGATCTTCTGTATGAGCTCCTCAGGCTTGTGTATTCCGTCTGCCACTCTTGTGAAAAGAACCGGCTTTCCATCAAATCTTGCTGTTTCAACACTCTTGTCAGCTGCAACTATGATACCATCACAGTTTGCGATCTCTTCATCAGTAAGTATATTTTTTGCTCCGCCTGAGCCATTTGTCTCAGCCTTTAAGGCATATCCCATCTTGGCGCCGGCCTTCTCAAGTGCCTCAGCTGCCATATATGTGTGAGCTATTCCTGTAGGACACGCTGTAACGGCAAGCACTCTAAAGCCTTTCTTCTCAGGAGCCTTCTCAACTGCCTTTTCCTCAGGCTTCTCTGCTGTCTCCTCTGGGAACTTTGCGTTCTCATATTTGTCAACGACTGCAAGGAATGCATCCTTGTCTGCTGCCTTCAGAAGCTCTGCTCTGAAGTCCTCATCCATGAGGAGCATAGACAGTCTTGAAAGTACCTCAAGATGTACATCTGATCCGCTCTCTGGTGCTGCGATCATGAAGAACAGGTTTGATGGCTGTCCGTCAAGTGAGTCGTAATCAACTCCATCTGGAACTGTCATAGCTGCAAGTCCAGGTCTCTTGACTGCCTTGTTCTTGGAGTGAGGGATCGCTATTCCTTCTCCTATAGCTGTTGAGCCCTCTTCCTCTCTCTTAAGTATTCCTTCTTTGTATGTTTTCTTGTCTGAGATGTTGCCTGCTGCATCGTGCAGGTTTACAAGGTAGTCGATCGCTGCATCCTTTGAATCTACCTTTACACCCAGAGCAATGCTTTCCTTTGATAAAAGCTCTGTGATTCTCATAAGCGTAACCTCCTCTTAAATAATCAGCCGCATCCACATATGCTGCTGTGCGATATCTGAATCTCCTAAGTATTCCCTCTCACGACGGAACACGTACGTTTTACTATAACTGCTTGTAGAGTTCTTCTACTTTGTCCGCTGTGGCAAGGCCTTCTGAAAATGCTGTGGCACTTCCGGTTGCTGTTCCTCTCTTCAGCGCTTCCATGTAATCGTGATCCTTCAGGTAGCTTGCTGTAAAACCTGCCACCATAGAATCACCTGCCCCTACTGAGTTCACAACTGTTCCCTTTGGAACTCCGATCTTGTGAACCTCTCCTGTCTCTGTGATAAGTATTGCTCCATCCCCTGCCATGGATATGAGTACATTTCGTGCACCCATGACCTGAAGCTTCTTCGCATACTCAACGATCTCGTCGTCGCTCTTTAAGACTACTCCGAACATCTCGCCAAGCTCATGGTTATTCGGCTTGATGAGGAATGGATGGAACTTCAATACATTGAGCAGAAGATCCTTTGTCGCATCCACCACGATGTCGATGTTCCTGTTCATAAGCTTCTCCATGATCTGCTCGTATATGTCAGATGGAAGTGAAGCAGGGATGGTTCCCGCAAGTATCAGGCAATCTCCCGACTGGAGCTTGTACAGCTTGTCAAACATCTGCTGAAGCTCATCTTTCTTAATGTCGGGCCCCTGTCCGTTGATCTCCGTCTCCTGTTCTGCCTTGATCTTGACATTTATCCTGCTGAGACCATTCTTCAGCTGGATAAAATCTGTCTTAACTCCCATGGCCTTGACTCCGTCCTCAATCTCCTTACCGGTAAATCCGGCAACAAAACCGAGAGCTACGGAATCAACTCCTATGTTCTTAAGTACGGTGGAGACATTGATACCTTTGCCGCCATAGAATATGGCTTCTGACTTACTTCTGTTCACCATTCCAAGCTCAAGGCTGTCCATCTTGACAACATAATCGAGCGCCGGATTAAATGTCACCGTATAAATCATTATCTGAGTACCTCCTTTACAACTGTGGCGTCTATGTACTTATCATTTACAAGTCTGTCCGTGATAATACAGGCTTTTTCGATTGCTGCAAATGTCACTGCCGTCACCTTGTCGAACTTGCTGCTGTCGGCAAGGACTATGCTCGCATAAGATCTGTTCACCGCTTCCATCTTCACCATAGCCTCTTCCACATCAACCGTTGTGAATCCGTAATCCATATGGATTCCATTCGTTCCAAGAAAGCACTTTGTGAAATTGAACTTTTTCATGGAATTGACCGCCTCGGCTCCGATGATCGCCTCTGTGATCGGCTTTACAAGTCCGCCTATCATATACGTTCTGAGGTTCTTCTTGAGAAGCCGCTTGGCATGTGCTATTCCATTGGTGACAAATGTAGCATTTGTTTCGCCGATATAGTCGATCATGAGAGCCGTGCTGGTTCCTGCATCTATAAATATGAAATCTTCATCATTGATCATAGTTGCCGCGTATTTTGCAATGGCACTTTTCTCTTCGACGTTGAGCTGTGCCTTGGCTGAAACCGGTGCCTCATTGGTGATATATTCATGCTCAATCGCCTTGGCACCACCATGGAATCTCTTGATCTTACCCATATCGTCCAGAGCTATCAAATCTCTTCTTATAGTAGATTCTGACGCTCCCGTGATCTCCGTGAACTCTGCAACTGTCATAGACTTTCTCTCTTTCAGTGCATCTAAAATCGCTGTGTATCTATCCTCGGTCATCATAATAATTGCCTCCTGCCTTTTAAGTATGTCTCCTGTATATGTGTTTTCGTGTTTGTGTATTTTCTTTTTTCGTGGCTTTTCAGAATGCATATATCTGCATCCGGTGCTTTTAACTTTTCTTTAGGATAACATATTTTTTGACTGTTTTCAATTATTTGTGATTGTTTCAAGGTGATTTTCACTTGATTTCAGTCACTTTCAATCAATCTATATGCATAATATCATCGCAAATGAAGATTGTCAATCATTATTCTGCATATTTTTGAAGATTTTTGAATTATTTTGATTGTTTTTGACTATTTGCAGGTTTGGTACTCGTTTTGCAGCTTCCAGCACACAAAAATAAGACACAGACCAAATCTGATCCGTGCCTTACTCTGCGTTATCAATCTATGATTATTCTGCCACATCCGCAGGATTGACATGCACCATCACATGCTTTACCTTTGGAAAATTCTTCTCTATTCCCTCATGGACCTCTTCCGCTATCTCATGCGCATGTCTTAATGTATATGAACCGTTTACACCTATCTCCACATCTACATATATTTTGTTGCCAAATATCCTTGTGTGAAGAAGATCAACACTGAGAACTTCTTTCTGGGCGAGCACAAAATCCCTCATCTCTTTCTCTGTCTCTTCATCGCAGGAGTGATCCACCATCTTATCCATGGCATCCTTGAAGATATCGTATGCCGCCTTAGCTATGAATACAAAGATAACAAAGTATCCGATATGGATAAGATCGAGTTCAAATATGCAGAGAACTACAAGAACATTTTAGATCTGTACATGGACAATTCCGTATCTGAAAAAGGTCTGTTAGGTTCTGTTGACGTTGCTACTTCTATGGCAGAGTTTGCATTAGGACAGTGTGCAATGGTACAGAATGGTAACTGGGCATGGAGCCAGATCTCAGAAGTTGATGGAAATA
>OGPL01002119.1_pt1 | contig 15714 bp, 8 predicted proteins | sample 1552901 | NCBI WGS metagenome assembly OGPL01 (sample SAMEA2580244, study PRJEB22360) | human gut metagenome | biome: human gut; feature: human-associated habitat; material: faeces | place: Denmark | collected 2008/2010 | reverse complement strand
AAAAGGCTGTTTTTTATGTTTTTGTTTCAGTCCCCCAGTATTTATCCACTGAACCAAAACACATCCAATTGCCACATTTGCATATAAAAAAACGGCTGAAACTCATCGAGTCATCAACCGTTTTCAACTGTACCCAGAGCCGGGGTCGAACCGGCACGGGTTGCCCCACTGGTGTTTGAGACCAGCGCGTCTACCGATTCCGCCATCTGGGCTAAAAAAAGGGCTTAAAAAAAGCCCTTTTGAAATTGGTTGTCTTACCAGGATTCGAACCTAGACAGGCAGAACCAAAAACTGCAGTGCTACCATTACACCATAAGACAATCCTAACAACTGGACTCATCGTCGCAATTGCGTTGCAAAAGTAGTGCTATTTTCGTAATTGTGCAAGTTTTTCAAAGAATTTTTCAAAAAAAAACTGCTTTTTTTGCCCAAATGCGGCACTATTATTGAGCAAAGGGCGATTTTTTCGTAATTTTGAATTATGAATCCTACTGCAAGCAACAAATTATTCAATATTCTGCAATGGCCCCACGAGGTGCCGGGCATCATTGCTTTCAACACGCTCCGTGGCTGCGCCCACGACGACGCCCCTTACAGCGAAGTGAATCTCTGCGACTACACCGCCGACGACCTCGCCCATGTGGAGGCTTGCCGCAATGCGCTGTGTGCCGCCCTCGGCATCAGTCCCGACCGCTTGGTGATGCCTCGCCAAACGCACACCTGCAACGTGGCTGTGGTGGATGATGCGCTGATGGCTCTGCCCCACTCCGAGCACATGGAGCGTCTGCAAGCCGTAGATGCGCTGGTCACTCGCCTCGGTGGGGTGTGCATTGGGGTGAACACTGCCGACTGCGTGAATATTTCGCTTGCCGATGCCGAGGCTGGCGTTTTGGGCGTGGCACACGCTGGCTGGCGTGGCACGGTGGGCAAAATTGCCGCTCGCACGGTGGAGGCGATGGAACGATTGGGTGCCGACCGCTCTCGCATCGTGGCGGTGATGGGCGCAAGCATCTGCCAAGACTGCTTTGAGGTGGGCGACGAGGTGTTGGAGCAATTTGTGGCGCAAGGGTTCTCCGCCGATGCCATCAGCCGCCGCAATGCCGCTACTGGCAAGGCGCATATCCACCTGCAAGAGGCGAACAGACTGGTGCTACTCAAAGCGGGACTGAAACCCGAAAACATCACATGGAATGGCGAATGTAGCCGCTGCCATCCCCACAAATACTTCTCCGCGCGCCGCCTGGGCATCAACTCCGGCCGCACCTTCACCGGCATCCTCACCAATTCCACTTAGCCCCACACAGATTCCACTTACCCCACTTAGCCTCTCACAGATCTCACAGATCCCACGGTATTGCTTTGTGGGTGGAAAATCTCACAGATGCTCTCCGCCAGTTTGCTCCAAAGGCTCACACAGATTCAACCGATTCAACAAAAAATTAGAGGTTAGAGCCTCCGAATACTCCGAGTGCTCCGATAGGAAAAAAGGAATACCTATTTAATCCATTAAACCCGATTTTTACACCTAAAAAAATTGGTGTTAATTGGATTTAAATGGATTAAATAGGTGTTTTGTTTCCGAATCGCTCGGAGCCTTCGGACTTATCAGACTTGTCAGACTTGTCAGACTCGTCGGACCTGTCGGACAGCCAACTCGTTGACCTGTTGACTCGTTGGCTCGTTGACTTCCCCACCTTGGTGGGGAGTAGGTTATTCGAGGATCATGTTGATGAGAGTGGTGACGTCGGTTACGTTTACCTCGCCGTCGGCATTCACGTCGCACAAGGTGCTGCTGAAATTGACGGTGCCGAGGATTTTGTTGATAAGGGCGGTAACGTCGGATGCGTCCACACTTCCATCGCCATTGATGTCGCCAGCAAGCGCCACGGTGAAGTTGCGTGTGGCAATCTCGCTCAGTCCGCTGGCATATTCAGCCTGCACAGTGGCAACGTGGTCGCCAGCCGATACGTTGTGCAGCGTGATTTGCGGTTCGATCACTTCGCCAGCCGCTTTGCCGTCGAGCGTGATTTTATAGCGTTTCACCTCACCCACATCGAGGGTGGTGCCCTCACCTGCCAAGTTGCCCACATAGAAGTCGTCGAGTTGGGCAAAGAACGCGTCAAACGAGGTGTAATGCACGCCAATGCGAATCTTCTGCCCCACATACTTCTTCAAATCGGTTTCGTAGATAGTCCACGAGCCGTAGGAGAGCGCATCGATGTGGCTCACTTCCTCATACGCATCGTTGGCGGGGTCGCTCTTGCCATCGAGGAATGCGCACACCGACATCGACTCCTTAAACTCGGAGTATGCCTTTGCGGTGAATCGGCACACGAAATCTTCACGAATGAGGATTTCGGGCGACACGAGCCACTTGTTGGCACCATTGCCCTGTGGCGAGAAGAATACCACGGTCTTATCGCCCGATGGTGCCATCACAGCCTTGTCGGTAGGCATCATCGCCGGTTGCGTCTTCCATGGGTTGAACACCATAGGAGGCACAGCGCGAGGGTTGGATGGTGTGCTTGCGCCTGGGAATGTGACGATATTCGACTGCGAACCCAAACCGATGGGGTAGCAGATGTGGTTGTCGAGGTCGTAGGTGCTCCACGAGCCGAAGTTGCCTGTTGCGAAATCGCTGTACGATTCAAAATCGTCGGTAAACGAGATATTCTGATTCCACTTCAGCAACACATCATTCTTGTTGGCGCCAGTTGGCGTAACGTCGGTAGTGAGGTTGTAAGGCTTCACAATCTTCTCCAAGAGGGTGATGGGGAGTGTTTGGTCGGCAGTCACTTCCACCGACTGGCTGAACACCTCATAATTCTTGGCAGTAACACCCAACAGGTATTTGCCCATGAGCAGCGATGGGAACACCGCCTTGCCATCGGTGATTGTGGCTTCGCTTTGCTCACCAGTTTCCTCATTCATCAGGCTCACCATCTCGCCTTCCACCGCCTTGGCATTGTTGGTGGTCACTTCCACCACGAAACGTGCCGTGCGGTCGGAGACAACCACCACGGTATCCACCACCTCAGTTTGCGACGATGGATACACGGCTTGCACGCCAAGTTTATACGAGCCTGCCGCCAAGTCGGTAAATGTCCATTCGTAGCCGTCGCACATACCCACTTCGGCATCGTTGAGATACACGCGGAAACGCTCGTTGGGGTTGGCTGGCGACTTGGCTGCCACACGGCGTGCCTTTGGCGCAGCAGGTGCGGCATTGGGGTTGGATGTGGCTTGACCCACATACACATCATCTACCATCAGCATAAACGCGCCACCGCTGTTCGCCGCACTGATGTAGCGAATGGCGAAGCGCACTTGCTTGCCAGCGTATTTCGACACGTCGTAGGTGCGACTGCTCCACGCCTTGTAGTCCACGGTCTCGTAGTTGCCCGTGTTCAAAAGTTTGAAATCCGCCTTTGTGGGATTATCAACCACCTCGGTCACATACACCTGGAATTTCTCCTTATACACATCGGCGGCTTTCGCCATAAATGAAAACACATTCTGGTTGCCAGGGGTGATAACGGGCGTAATCAGCCAATCATCGTTTGGCACACCGGTGGCGGTGCGGATAAAGCCAGCATACTGCTTGCCGCTGTAAGGGCGAAGCACGGGGTAGTCGTACCACCATGGTGGCGACACCTTCAGCGGATTGATGATTTGGGCATATTCGCGCACGCCTTGATTGAGGTAAGTGCCGACAAGGGTGGCGGCGTTGGCTTGGTCGCCATCGATGCCTATCCAGTCGCCGAAATTCACGGCGAAAGCGTCGTACGACTCAAAATCGTCGTAAAACGCAGGTTTCTCGGTGTTCCAAGTGAAGGTGAGGCTATTCAAGCCCGACTGCGTGTCGTGGCTCACCGTTGCGCCCAGCGAATACGGCCGTTGCACCTGCTCGGCAAGAGCGATGGTGACGGTGGTATCGGCGGTTACTGCAAAGGTGGTCGCCACCGACGAATAGCCAGCCGCCGACGCCGTGAGCGAGTGGTTGCCGGCATACACCTTCAGTTTGGCTGTGCCTTGCTCATCGAGCGTGATGGTGCCATACGAGAGGGCGAAGTCGGTTTGCTTGAGCAGCACCGATGCCGTGGGCACAGGCGCACCGCTCGGTCCAGTGACCGTGATTGTGAGATTGATATTGCGTTTCTGCGCCGCCACAGGCACCACCATAGCCCACAGCAGCAGAACCACACTGAATAACTTAAATATACGCATAGTCTTGAGTGATTATGGGGAATTTTTCAGAAGTTGCTTTTTCAGAAGTTAAAGAAGTTAAGAAGTTAAGACGAATGTTTCGGCTCTGGTAATTTACTGGTTTCAAAACACCTATTTTATCCATTTTATCCGATTAGCACCAATTTTTAAAATCGGTGTCAATGGATTTTAATTGGGTTTAATTGGTGTTTTTTTATCGGAGAACTCGGAGCACTCAGAGCTCTCGGAGTGCTCTAACCTCTAACCTCTAATTTCTAACCTCTAACAGCTTTTTTAGAGTTCAAAAGGCCGGGCGTGTGTCCGACCTTTTGAATTAATTATATTTGTTTCTTGCCTTGAAAGGGTTATCTTACGATTTGCTTCTTGCCTTGGAAGATGTAGATGCCCTTGTCGAGACCTTCGAGACTGGTGGCGTTGGTTCTGACGATGCGGCCGTCGATGGTGTAAACATTGCTGTTCACAGCCTTACTTGTCACCACGTCGGTAACTGCGGTAGGCACTTCCTTTTCAAGCACCACATCAGGAATCTCGGTGATTTCGGTGATGGCGATTTGGGCAGGAATGTAACCTGGCTTGCTGAAAGTGGCGAGATATTTGAGTTCAGATTTGATGACTGGAATCTCAAACACGCCCTCTGCGTTAGTCACGCCCTGGTAGCGCACATCAGCCACACGCGCTGCTTCACCATCGGAGGCAGGCTCTTGAATAGCCACGAGTTCGATGCTCACACCTTCGATAGCAGCATTGCTCTTGTCCACCACTTTGCCCTTGAGCACTTTTGGAGTGAGAATTACGCCAAAGTTGGTCACTGGGAATTTCCATTCCGAAGCGGCAAGTTGGGCGAGTTCGCTCACTTTCTTTGAGTCATGCTTGTTGCCATAGCACATCTTAGCCACGGTGCCATCGGTAGCGAAGTACACGTTCTTGTAAGCGGTGGCTTCCGACTGCATTTTCACTCTGATAGCGCCACCATTGTAGATGAATGGCTCAGCAAATGTAATCACCAGCATATCCACCTGTTCGTTGCTCTTACCTTGCTTCTTGAAGGTGTATTCACCGTCAAACACCTTGGTCATATCGGCATCGGCGGTGTAGTCGGCATCGCCAAATTCGGTGTCGGCGCAGTTCATCACAAATGCCTTCACATTGGTGGTCACATCGCCAACGGTGTTGTAGCCTTGATAAGTGAGCGAGCCAATCTTGTCGCCAGCCTTCAAACCAGCAGCGGCAAGCATTTCAGCGGTGTAGAGTGTTTCCGACACACTGTTCTTGTAGTTGAGGAACAATGGAGAACATGCGGTGCCATTGCCCACGCCCGCTACCACTGCAGCGGTAGCCTTTTCTTCGCTCACCACCACTTGTGCGGTGTCGCTTACCATTTCGTAGCCATCAGTCCAAGCGAGCTTCATGTAGGCTGGATAGGTGCCAGCGGCGTGAGGAGTGAATGCAAATTCAAAGTTGGCTTCACCTGCTGAAGCGATTTCAGAGGTCTCGGCAGTTGCCACGGCTTCGCCATTGAAGTAGAGAGTGGCGGTGTAAGCCTCGGCTGTTTCTGCTACGGTGTTGATGTTGCGCACCTTCATCGTAGCCACATATTCATCGTTCACAGTGGCTGTGGCTGGCATATCAGTTTCGGTAGCCACCACATCGTGAGCCACGTCAAGTTTCTTGAAGCCATACACATTGTCGATGCTTGCGTAGCCCGATTCGAAGCCGATGTAGTATTCACCAGCTGGCACGCCCTCAACCACGAAGTTGGCCCAAGTTTGTGTAGCAGTAGCGCTGGTACCAGCGTTGGTGCCTGTGAGGTCGATATTCTCAGATGCGAGCACCTTGGTCCAATTCTTGCGGTCGGCAGAATAGTACACATCCACTGTGCTGGTGCCGTATTTCGAGTTGCGAGCAGCGTCGAAGGTCATCTTCTCGCCTGCTTCCACTTTCAACTTTGGAGTGGCGAGGATTGATGGATACGTCGATGTACCATTCTGCATAAAGTTGTTTGAGCCGTTGGTGTAGTTGGTCTTGGTCCAGTAGCCACCCTTGCCACAGTCGTACCAGCCTGTTGGCACAGCCTTCGAGTCTTTGTCGTCCTCGAAGTTGGCGAAGAACTTGTTGGAATCGAGCACAGTTGCCGAGAGTGGAATGTCGATGGTGTTGTAGCCCACCACTTTCACTGTGAGGTTGCCAGAGAAGATGCCTGGAGTAGCGGCAAGAGCGGTGAGAGTGACCTCCTTCTTTTCGTGAGCTAGCACATTCAAAGCAGCGGCGGACACGGAGAAGCCTTCTGGCACGGTAATTTCAACCGACATAGGTGCAGCACCTGCATTTTCCACCGTGAATTTCTTTTCGGTGTTAGCGGAAATCATGCCGAATGTGCCAAACTTCTTGGCGGTGCTGGCATCGGTGCCCATATTGTAGTTATTGTTGTCGCGAAGCACGAGTTTTGGTTCATACTTCACTGGTTCAATCCATGAGCCGTAAGCGCTGGTGTTCTTGTAGTTTTCCACCAGGTCGTAACGTGAGCGGGTGGCGTAGTTTGCCACGTTGAGCGTTGTCGAGATTTCCACATCAGCGGTTTCGCCCACTGCAAGCACCTTGTCGAATGGCTTAGTAGCCACAATCACGTGAGGGGTGGAAGTGGAATTAAACTTACCAATGCTGTAAGAGAAGCCTTCGTCGCCTGGATTGAATGGCAGGTCGCCATCGTTGGTAATCTTACCAGTCAATGCCACTTGGAAGTTGCCTTCAGCGTCGCAGTCGGGCTCAGAACTGGAGACGAGTTTGCACGATACCACCTTCAGACTCTTATAGAGGTCAACTTCGGCGCTGGTGGCGGCGAAATTGTCGAGGTAGGCATAGTGGGCGTAAATTGCCACCATCTCGTTGGCCAATCCCGAAATAGAATAGGTGCAGTAAGCAGTGGTGCTTGGCTCACCTGTTACGGTAGAGGTGATTTCTTCACCGATAACGTATTCTCCTGCCGCGCTTTTGGTGGCTTTGAAGAACTTCACCACGGTCTTGTCGTTGTAGTTCTTCACCATCACGCTGGCGGTGCCAGTGAGGCGAGTGGTAACCAGATAATTAGGCGATGATGAACTCTGATAGCCGCTGTAAAGAGCCGTTGAGCCATCCACGCCTTGCGAAGTGCGATAAGAGAACTGGGAGCTGCTGGTGCCAGTGCGTCCCCAACCTTTTGCCGCAGCGAAGTCGCCCGATGTCGAAACCGTGGTTTCAAAGTCCACCGAGTAGGGGCTGATGGTATGAGTAGCATCTTGAGCCGATGCCACCAGTCCACAAGCCAATGCCGCTGCCAAAACGAAGTGTTTAAATAGTTTCATAAGCTACTGGTTTTTTGTTAATATAATGAGTTATTAGTATCACTGAAAAAAGAAAAATAACAAGTATGGGGGCGTGTCAAAAACGCGATTCCGTTTTTGGTGATTTTGACACTCCCCCACACCGAGGATATTGTGATGCTTATTGAGCGAGCACGAGGTTGATGAGTGCTGTCACATCTGAGTTGTTGACGCGGCCATCGCCGTTCACGTCGCACAGCGAGTTGCTATACGAGCCCAAACCCAAGAGGTGTGCAATCAGAGCGGTAACATCGGTTGTATTCAGCACGCCATCACCGTTGATGTCGCCCTTCAAGCCCTTGCCGAAGTGCTTAAATTCCACATTGTCGTAGAAGCCGCCAAGACTCTCGGTGGCAACCGATTGAATGGCCACATACACTTTCTTTCCTGCGTATGCCGAGAGGTCGTAGGTGAGGTGTGTCCAGCCCTCTGCAGGGTTAAACAGACCAAGTTCGGTGGTGGTGCCCACTTGCTTGAAGGTGCTGCGGTCGGTGGCGCTGGTTTCGCTCACATACACATTCACCTTTGGTCCCTTTGCAGGCATCACGCTGTTGACCGATTCCCAAGTGCGGGCGTCGAATTCGAGTTTCGACTTATCGGTGGCTGTGTAGAGCGGGCTTACCAACCAGTCGTCGTATGCGCCGTTGCTGTTGCAGCGTGTCATCAGCGATTGACTGCCGTGAGGTTCTTTGAGTGAGTTGTAACATTCGCTGTCGTTGAGCACGAAGAATGAGAGCAGACCGCCATTGTTAGGGAATGTCCAGAACGAAATCTTGAGGCTGGCGGTGCCGTCGGCATTGATGCCGGTGAATCCTGATGGCACTTCGCCTGTAGCGTCGCGTTCGAAGCCGAAGTAGTGAATATCGCTGCCCAATGCCACTGCCGATACTGGGAATGTGGCTGCGGTGCCGTCGCTGAATGTCACGGTCATATTGTCGCTAAGGTCGGTGGATTCGGCTGCCAAACTTGCTTGCGCTGTGATGGTGAATTGCTTTGAAGAAGCTGGCTTGAGTTCATCGCCGTTGGCAAGTGTGGTGGTGAAGTATTCGGTGCCGAAGTTCACGCTGCTGATGCTCACGCTCTCGCTGCCGAGGTTGGTGATGGCAAATGTAGGCGACACTTCTTTTTCACCATAGTTCACTTTGTAAGCGTCCCAACCGTCGGCGCTGAGCGATACGTTGGCGGAGGCTGCCTCAATCTTCACATTGTCGAGGGCGGCACCACGGGTCTTGTTGTAGTCGTGAGCAATGTAGCGCCAGCGCAATGCTATCACCTTGCCTGCGTATGGAGTGAGGTCGAGGGTTTCGTAAGCCCAATAGCAGTTGCCGTCGGCTTCCACATTGTTGCTGATCAGTTTCACCTGTTGCCATTCGCCATCGGCATACACGTCCATAAAGGCTGCGTCGATGCCGTCTTCAGCGGTGGTGTTGTTGACGTGCAGCTTGGTCTTGTCGTTGATCAAGCTCACAGGGCGCTGATTGCCCCACCAGAAGCTGAGTTGATACTTGCCTGTGGCTGGCACGCTAATGTCGGGCGAGGTGAGGTAGGCTGTTTGTTCCATCTTGTTGGAGTATGCCACCACGCTACCTTCGCCAGCGAAAGTGTGGTAGTCGGTACGGCTCCAAGTGGTGAGCGAGGCATTTTCCACGCTCCAGCCGAGTGGTGCGAATTTCTCGTCGTCGAAGGTTTCAATCCATGGGAATGTGCTTACCGAATGGTCGGCTTGGGTGCTGAACGACCACACTGGGCAGTCGGTGGCATCGCCCACGCTGTTGTAAGGTACCACTTTCCAGTAGTAGGTGGTGCCGTATTCGGCTTGTGCGAGTTTGTAGGAAGTGGCTGTGCCGCAATCCGCGCCGTTCACCACGTTGAACTCGCCGTTTTTCTTGCCTATGTAAATCTTGTAGCCTTCGGCAAATTGAGCCTCACGCCATTTGAATTGCACATTTTTGATAAACACATCGGTCTCGCCTTGCTTTGGAGCCTCCACTTCGCAACTGGTGGGCACGCTTTCGCTGCCATACAGGTTGGGAAGCAACACGCGGTCGATGAGATAAGTGGTCCATTCGTCAACGCCAGTTTCCGAAGAATAGGTCACAGCCGAGTTTTTAAAGCGCAAGCGCAAGTTGTCGGTGTTGTACTTCGAGAGGTCGATTTCCACATTGATAAGGGTATCAGTCTTGGTGTAGTCGCCCAGCCATAGGCTGTCGGTGTACGTTTTGCCGCCATCGGTCGATGCCCACACCGAGAGGTCGTTGTAAGGCACTTCTTCGCCGCTGAACATGCTGTAGTAGGTGAACATAAACTTCTTGGGGCCGTCGGCTTTGCTCAAGTCGAGGCGTGGAGTTTCGAGATAGCAGTCGGTGAGACTTGCACCGCTGTATGCGCTCTTGTCGCCTTCAATGGCGTAAACGCTGGTGGAGAAGTCGGTGGATTTCCAGCCTGCTGGTGGGAACTGCTCGCCTTCGAAGAGTTCGAGCGCGTAGCCATCGGGCACTGCCTGCTTGTTGGCTACCACATGGAGCGTAACGTCGCCGCCATTGGTGTGGAGCACCACATCACATTCGGCAGGTGAGGTCAAACTCGCCTTGTATGCCACTTGGAAAGTGGTGGTTTCGTTGATGCCGAGGTCCACCTTGCTGAAGTCGCCAGGAATGGTGATGCAGTCGGGTGCGTCGTAACCTGTCACCTTCAAGCCCTTCTTGCCCACGTTCTTAAGTTGAATGGCTTCGCTGTAACGCTTTTCGCCGATATACATTTCGGGCATTTCGTAGCGTGTCTGGTCGAGTTCAGCGATAGGGCCGGTGAGTGCTTGGTGATATTTCACGCTCACATTGTCGAGATACACCACATTGGCTACCTTCTTGAGCATGTTGTAGATAAACGCAATCTTGATGGTCTTGCCTTGATAGGCGTCGAGGTCGATTTTTGAGTTGTGGATAGCCCAGTTTTGCCACATATAAGAACCGTAAGGGTCGGCTGGCACACCGCTATTGCGCACATCTTCCTCATTTTGAATGTCGAAAATCACGGTAGTGTCCGACGGGTTGGCCATATCGATGATAGCCACTTGGAGGGTCATGGCGCGGTCGTTGAGACACGCTGCAGCGGCAGCCTCCCAGTCGAATGCCAACTGGTAGGTGTTGTCAAGTTTCAACTCAGGTGTGATGAGATAGTCCTTGCGAGGACCGATACCATCGTTGTCACCTTTATCGTAAGTAGGCGCATCGCAGTAAGCGTAATAGTAACCACTCATCGTACTGTTGGCAGTACTGTTTTTCGAAATGGTCCATCTGTAGCCCTTGTGCGAGCCTGTGTAGCTGGTCACCGCAGTCCAACCGTCGGGCATCTGCGTGGTCGCCACATCTGACTGAGTGTGTTCAAAGTCTTCGTCGAGCAGTGTTTGGGCATTTGCCGTCACCGCCAATGAGCAGAGCATTGAAAGCATCAAAAAGTAGATTTTTCTCATTTTAGTAAATATTTAATGTAACTAACTTTAACGATTTATTCACAAAAGTCATAATATCAAATGCAAATTTAACAAATTTCATAATAAAAACGAAAAAAACACGCAAAAAAACACAATTTTCCACCAATTATTAACAAAAACACACACATCCCACAAGTTAACAAGTCAACAAGTCAACAGGTCAACGAGTAGGTGTCCTATAAGTCCGATAGGTCCGATAAGTCCGATAGGTCCGATAAGTCCGATAAGTCCGATTCCCAGTCCCCATTTATTAATCATCACAATCGTATGAGAGCAATTCTATATTAAAATTCTTCTTAAAGTAATCCATCAATTTGTCTTCTAATTGCGACAAGTAATCATCAATGACGGCAATATCAATATCTTCTGTCTTATGGGTTATTTTGACAGCAACATATTGAGTCATAAGTAAATCTGTGGGCTCATCATACCAATACGAAATATATGGAACATAGGCATTCTTAAAGTATAAATCTTGAGTTTTAGTTCCATTTAATCTATTCAATACACTTTGTATTTTTTCACCTCTCGTCTCCATAATGCTCATTTTTAATTAAACACACAATTATCATCCCGTTTTCCTAACCCACAATTTCACTAATTAAGGAAATGATATACAAATTCTCCATGAAAACTTGTTAAGTTAGAAAGAAGCACTACTTATTGAAACCATCAACTTTATACTTATAGTCTTTAATAATATCAAAAAAATCTGGACCGTCAATCTCCATGTTGGCAAAAGCGCACAAAGCATTGTAATTGTCTTGTATAAACATTGCAATTTCAATAGGACATTCAGAAGAATGTTTAATATTCTTTGTGATGTTTATCGGTATAACATTGTCACCATTCACTATATACAGACATAATGGGTGACCACAATACTCGTATGTTCTTCCACAGTCAACAATAATATCAAAGGGAAGACCCGTATTTTTTGCATACAGATAAGTTACACCTTCGGTCAATTCTTCATTTTGAAGTGTGCTTGCATACTTGCCTTCGGAGTTGTTTTTCATAACGTTATCTATCTCCTCTCCGACGATTTGTCTCATTCTCTTATTCATAAAAAAGTCTTTATTTATCCATACTTTATATTTCTACAAATATACACCTTTTTTCTAATTGTCAGACATTTACCAACAAATAAATTTCAAATTTTACAAACCAAAGCAAACCAAAGGGACGGTTCTTTCGGTCTGTGGGATTGTATCTAACTGATATTGTGATTGATATTGCCACAAATGGCGCAATTTTTGGCGCAAAATGGAGAAAAAGAGGGCTTTTGCATTGGGAATGATATACAAGTTGTCCCGAAAAAGATGCAATGAAATTCCGTTAGGAATTTGATGTGTGTAGGCAGGTATGCAGAAAAGACGCAATGGAGCGAAGCGAAATGGAATCTTTTCGAACCTTTAGCTCGCTCGAACTTGTTCGGGCAAATGCCTGCAATAGATATGTTGGTATTATGCATTCCTGCGGAATGCGACAACATCAAAAAGCCCTATAATGGCGAAATCGCATCCCGCTGGGATGCGTGTTTGTTATGCTATATTTGCAGGCATTTCGCTTCGGTTATGCTGCATTTCGCTTCGCTCATTTCGCATAACCTTCGCTGCATACCTGCCTACTCACATCAAATCCCTACGGGATTTTTTAAATCATTACTAAATTATCACAGGGACACCTTGTATATCATTGCCTTTACATTTGTGAGCATCGGACAAATCGGACTTATCCGACCCATCAACTTGTTGACTCGTTGACCTGTTGACTTCTCCTGGGAGGTGCACAAAAAAAGGTCGGGCACTCGTGAGGGTGCCCGACCTGAATGGTCATATTCTATTGATATGTGTTATACCAAATTGATTAGAGCTTTGGACCAGCAGCTACGAGAGCCTTACCAGCTTCATTGCTTTCGTACTTAGCGAAGTTCTTGATGAAGCGAGCAGCGAGGTCTTTAGCCTTTTCTTCCCATTGTGCAGCGTCAGCGTAAGTGTCGCGTGGGTCGAGAATGTTGGTAGCAACACCTTCGAGTTCGGTAGGAACTACGAAATCGAAGAATGGGATAACCTTAGTTGGAGCCTTGTCTATAGCACCGTTGAGGATAGCGTCGATGATACCACGAGTGTCGCGGATAGAGATACGCTTGCCAGTACCGTTCCAGCCAGTGTTCACGAGGTATGCCTTAGCACCGCTCATTTCCATACGCTTAACCAATTCTTCAGCATACTTGGTTGGGTGGAGTTCGAGGAACGCCTGACCGAAGCAAGCAGAGAAGGTTGGAGTAGGTTCAGTGATACCACGTTCAGTACCTGCCAACTTAGCGGTGAAGCCAGAGAGGAAGTAGTACTTAGTTTGTTCTGAGCTGAGGATAGACACTGGAGGAAGAACACCGAATGCGTCAGCGCTGAGGAAGATCACTTGCTTAGCAGCTGGACCTTGAGAAGCTGGACGTTGGATATTCTTGATGTGGTAGATTGGGTAGCTTACACGAGTGTTTTCAGTCACACTCTTGTCAGCGAAGTCAATCTTACCGTTTTCGTCAACTGTAACGTTTTCGAGAAGTGCGTCGCGAGTGATAGCACCGTAGATGTCTGGTTCTGCTTCAGGGTCGAGGTTGATAACCTTAGCGTAGCAGCCACCTTCGAAGTTGAACACACCTTTGTCGTCCCAACCGTGTTCGTCATCACCGATAAGGCGACGCTTAGGATCGGTTGAAAGAGTGGTCTTACCAGTACCAGAAAGACCGAAGAAGATAGCGGTGTTTTCGCCGTTGAGGTCGGTGTTAGCAGAGCAGTGCATCGCAGCGATACCCTTCAATGGGAGGAAGTAGTTCATCATAGAGAACATACCCTTCTTCATTTCACCACCGTACCAAGTGTTGATGATAACTTGTTCCTTGCTGGTTACGTTGAACACAACAGCAGTTTCGCTGTTCAAACCGAGTTCCTTGTAGTTTTCAACTTTAGCCTTGCTTGCGTTGTAAACGATGAAGTCAGGTTCTTGTTCGAAGTCAGCTTCAGTCTGAGGACGGATAAACATGTTGGTCACGAAGTGTGCTTGCCATGCTACTTCCATGATGAAGCGAACTTTCATACGAGTGTCCTTGTGAGTGCCGCAGAAACCATCTACAACATAGAGCTTCTTGTTAGAAAGTTCTTTCTGAGCGATTTCCTTAACAGCAGCCCAAGTAGCTTCGCTTACTGGTTTGTTGTCGTTCTTATATTCATCGCTTGTCCACCATACAGTGTCGTGTGAAGTAGCATCATCAACGATGAATTTGTCTTTTGGAGAACGGCCAGTGTAAACACCAGTCATTACGTTGATTGCACCAAGCTCAGTTTCCTGACCTTTATCAAAACCTTCAAGACCTGGCTTTGTTTCTTCGTTGAACAAAACTTCGTAAGAAGGATTATACAGAACTTCGGTAGAACCGGTGATTCCGTATTTCTCTAAAACTTTCTTGTCAAATGCCATGTTTAGATGAAATTTAAGTTGTTAGTTAAAGTTATAATAAGTTGTATTTGATATTTCCTACCTTTTCAACTGCAAAATTAATCAAATATTTTCCTATACGCACAATTTATTATGGAAAATTTTCTACAATTCTAAAGAATTAGTATTTTTTTTCAATTTACGCAATGAAAACCCCAAATTTCGCAATGAAAACCCTGGCAAAAGTCCACAAGCCAACAGGTCAACGAGCCAACAAGTAGCCAATCCAAAATCCCGAAAACTCGAAATCTCGAAAATTTCGACAAATCTATGGAGCAAACTGGGTTGGAACAAAACACCTATTTAATCCATTAAAAATCCATTATCACCTATATTAAATATATTTAATTTTAAATTGGTGTAAATCGGATTTAAATGGATTAAATAGGTGTTTCAGTTCGCCCACTCGCGCCAAGTGGCTTTGCAGAAGCCTAAGCTATCGTCTTAACTTCTTTAACTTCTTAACTCCTTAACTTCTATATAAAAAAAGAGAGCGGCAGATTGCTCTGTCGCTCTCCGTAGGGGGCGGTTACCTACTCTCCCACTTTCGCAGTACCATCGGCGTGGTGAGGCTTAACTTCTCTGTTCGGAATGGGAAGAGGTGGGACCCTCACGCTATAACCACCTTAGTTCGTTTTCAGTGTGCCACTCGTTTGGGCACCTGTGATAAGGTTGAAAGAAATCTCTGGAAACGCTGGCTTGAACCCATCACTTGAGCAAGCTTCGAGAATCCGCGCACCGTCAGCCTTGCGCAAGGCCTCAGGAAGGCTCCGCCCACATTCGGGGCTTCTCCGTTACCGCCTTTTTAGCGTGGGGCGATATGAAAACCACACCAGAAAGCTTTCGGGTGATTAGTACTGCTCGGCTGAGGCCGTCACCGACCTTGCACCTGCAGCCTATCAACGTCGTAGTCTCCAACGACCCTCAGCGAGATCTTATCTTGTGGCTGGCTTCGTGCTTAGATGCTTTCAGCACTTATCCGTACCAGACGCGGCTACCCGGCGGTGCGCCTGGCGGCACAACCGGTAGACCGGAGGTCTGTCCAACACGGTCCTCTCGTACTAGTGTCGGGGCCACGCAAATCTCAACGCCCACAACAGATAGAGACCGAACTGTCTCACGACGTTCTGAACCCAGCTCGCG
>OGPL01002111.1_pt1 | contig 15757 bp, 9 predicted proteins | sample 1552901 | NCBI WGS metagenome assembly OGPL01 (sample SAMEA2580244, study PRJEB22360) | human gut metagenome | biome: human gut; feature: human-associated habitat; material: faeces | place: Denmark | collected 2008/2010 | reverse complement strand
TGCTAACAAGGTTAAGGTTATCAAGGTTGTTCGTGAAATCACAGGTCTTGGATTAAAGGAAGCTAAGGACGTTGTTGATGGCGCACCTAAGGTTGTTAAGGAGCAGGCTTCTAAGGAAGAGGCTGAGGAAATCAAGAAGAAGCTTGAAGAAGTTGGAGCTAAGGTTACTCTTAAGTAATTCACTTGATTGTTCTAATGAATATAATAAGAAAGACAGCGGGCCTTCACGGCTCCTGTCTTTTCTTTTTTCTATAAATCACATCTTTATTTTATTATGCCAGCTATGGCAGAAACACTATTATCTTTATACAATTCTGAATATTCATGGAAATTTTCAAAAATCCCTTGACATATATATATCTTTGATGTACTATGGACAATGCACTATTGTGGTAAATTGTGCTTATTCTTTGCACATTTACTGATAATGTAATATATTAATGTGAAGAAAACTAAGGGGTGAAACGTCAATGGAGAAAAACAGATTACGCCCAATAACGTCGGGCAAGGCAATGCGTATGAGTTTCTCAAGACAGAAAGAAGTTCTTGAGATGCCTAACCTTATTGAGGTGCAGAAGGATTCTTACCAGTGGTTTTTGAATGAAGGCTTGAAAGAGGTCTTTGATGACATATCTCCAATTGCAGACTATAATGGAAGATTAAGTCTGGAATTCGTAGATTTTGCGTTATGTGAAGACGAAGTTAAGTATTCAATTGAAGAGTGTAAAGAAAGAGATGCTACATATGCAGCGCCTCTTAAGGTTACAGTAAGACTTCATAACAAAGAGACAGAAAGCATCAGCGAGCATGAGATTTTCATGGGAGACCTGCCATTAATGACTAAGACAGGTACATTTGTAATTAATGGTGCTGAACGAGTTATTGTCAGCCAGTTGGTACGTTCACCTGGTATTTATTATGATATACAGAAAGATAAGTATGGTAAGATTTTCTTGTACAGCTGTCAGGTAATTCCTAACAGAGGTGCATGGTTAGAGTATGAAACAGATGCTAATGATATATTCTACGTTAAGGTTGACCGTAATAAGAAGGTTCCTATTACTGTTCTTATCAGAGCATTAGGATTTGGTACTAATGCGGAGATTCTTGATATTTTTGGCGAGGAACCTAAGCTTCTTGCTACTATGGAGAAGGATACTTCTACTAACTATCAGGAAGGTATTCTTGAACTTTATAAGAAGTTAAGACCAGGAGAACCATTATCTGTAGAGAGTGCTGAAGCACTTATTTCAGGTATGTTCTTTGACCCAAGAAGATATGATCTTGCACACGTAGGAAGATATAAGTTTAATAAGAAGCTTTCTTTCAAGAGCAGAATTACAGGACAGGTTCTTGCTGAGGATGTTGTTGATGAGAACGGAACTGTTATTGCAACAGCAGGTGAGAAGCTTACAAGAGAATCAGCACAGGCTATTCAGGATGCAGCTGTTCCTTCAGTATTCATTAATGTAGAAGTTAAGGCTGCTGATGGTACAGTATCTGACAGAGTTGTTAAGATTCTTTCTAACCGTGCGGTTGATATTACTAAATGGGTTGATATCAGCGAAGAAGAAGCTAAGGAGCTTGGTGTAACAGAGTATGTATACTATCCTGTTCTTGCACAGATTCTTGCTGAGAATGAATCTTTAGAGGATATTAAGGAAGCTATTACTAAGAATATTGCTGATCTTATTCCTAAGCATATTACAGTAGAAGATATTCTTGCTTCTATTAATTATAATATGCACCTTGAATATGGTGTTGGTACTAAGGATGATATCGATCACCTTGGAAACAGACGTATCAGAGCTGTAGGAGAGCTTCTTCAGAACCAGTTCAGAATTGGTATCTCAAGAATGGAAAGAGTGGTCCGTGAGAGAATGTCTACACAGGATCTTAGCGGAATATCTCCACAGTCACTTATTAATATTAAGCCTGTAACAGCTGCTATTAAGGAATTCTTCGGAAGTTCGCAGTTGTCACAGTTCATGGATCAGAATAACCCTCTTAGTGAGATTACTCATAAGAGACGTCTTTCAGCCCTTGGTCCTGGTGGTCTTTCAAGAGATCGTGCAGGTTTCGAGGTTCGAGATGTACACTATACTCATTATGGTAGAATGTGTCCTATCGAGACTCCTGAAGGACCTAACATTGGTCTTATTAACTCTCTTGCATCTTATGCAAGAATTAATGAATATGGATTCGTTGAAGCTCCTTATCGTATTGTAGATAAGTCTGATCCTAAGAATCCAAGAGTTACTGATGAAGTGCGTTACTTCACAGCTGATGAGGAAGATGATTTCCATGTAGCACAGGCTAATGCTGAGATTGATGAGAATGGTTATTTCGTAAGAAATACTGTATCTGGACGTTACAGAGAAGAAACTTCTCAGTTCGATAAGAGCCAGATTGATCTTATGGATGTATCTCCTAAGATGGTATTCTCAGTTGCTACATCAATGATTCCATTCCTTCAGAATGATGACTGTACACGTGCCCTCATGGGTTCTAACATGCAGCGTCAGGCCGTACCTCTTCTTATGACAGAAGCTCCTGTTATCGGAACTGGTATTGAGAATAAGACTGCTGTTGACTCAGGTGTATGTGTAGTTGCAGAGGCTGATGGTGTTGTTCTTTCTTCTGAATCTAACAAGATTGTTATCAGAGAAAAGGATGGCAAGGCGCGTGAATACAAGCTTACTAAGTTCTCAAGAAGTAACCAGAGTAACTGCTATAACCAGAGACCTATTGTTTTCAAGGGTGATGAGGTTAAGGCAGGAGATGTTATTGCTGATGGTCCATCTACATCTAATGGTGAGATTGCCCTCGGTAAGAACCCTCTTATCGGTTTCATGACTTGGGAAGGTTATAACTACGAGGATGCTGTACTTCTTAGTGAGCGTCTCGTAAGAGATGATGTGTATACATCTATTCATATTGAAGAATATGAGACAGAAGCAAGAGATACTAAGTTAGGACCTGAAGAGATTACAAGAGATCTTCCTTCAACAGGTTCAGACGCTGTAAAGGATCTTGATGAGAACGGTATTATCCGCGTTGGTGCTGAGGTAAGAGCCGGAGATATTCTTGTTGGAAAGGTTACTCCTAAGGGAGAGACAGAGCTTACTGCTGAAGAGAGACTTCTTAGAGCTATCTTTGGTGAGAAAGCAAGAGAAGTAAGAGATACTTCACTTAAGGTACCTCATGGTGCTTATGGTATCGTCGTTGCTGTTAAGACATTTACAAGAGAGAACGGAGATGAACTCTCACCAGGAGTTAACAAATCTGTTCGTATATATATTGCACAGAAGAGAAAGATTGGCGTTGGTGATAAGATGGCTGGTCGTCATGGTAACAAGGGTGTCGTTTCAAGAGTACTTCCTGTTGAAGATATGCCATTCCTTCCTAATGGCCGTCCTCTTGATATCGTACTTAACCCACTGGGCGTTCCTTCACGAATGAACATTGGACAGGTCCTTGAGATTCATTTAAGTCTTGCTGCCAAGGTACTTGGATTTAACATTTCTACACCAGTATTCGATGGTGCAGATGAGAATGATATTATGGATACTCTTGATATGGCAAATGCTTATGCTAACCATCCATTCGATGATGAAGAGCTTGCAGCCCAGAAGGCTGAGGCTGAGAAGAATGGCGAAGAATATCCTGAGGATATGGTTACATTTACAGCACAGTATAAAGATGTTCTTAATAAAGAGGTATTTGATTACCTTTCAGAACACAGAGATCACAGAGCTGAGTGGAAGGGTGTTCCAATCGGCCGTGATGGTAAAGTAAGACTTAGAGATGGTAGAACAGGTGAGTACTTCGACAGCCCTGTAACTATCGGATTCATGCATTACTTAAAGCTTCATCATCTTGTTGATGATAAGATTCATGCACGTTCAACTGGTCCTTACTCACTTGTAACTCAGCAGCCACTTGGTGGTAAGGCTCAGTTCGGTGGACAGAGATTCGGAGAGATGGAAGTTTGGGCACTTGAGGCTTATGGTGCTGCTTATACTCTTCAGGAAATCCTTACTGTTAAGTCTGATGATGTTGTAGGACGAGTTAAGACTTACGAAGCTATTATTAAGGGTGAGAATATTCCTGAACCAGGAGTTCCAGAATCATTCAAGGTTCTTCTTAAGGAACTTCAGTCACTCGCACTTGATGTTAGAGTTCTTGATCAGGACAACAATGAAGTCAGACTTCTTGAGAGTTCTGAATATGAAGTTACTGATTTCAAGAAGGTTCTTGATGAAGGTAATGGATACAGAAGAAACAGCAGAGAGGAAGAGGCAGAGTACAAGGCTGGCGGTATGTCAACAGTTACTCTTAATGAAGATGGAACAGAAGATGCTGTAGATTCAGATGATGAAGCTGATTTTGATATGGCCGATGATTTTGATGATGATTACGGCGATGGCAATTCAGATGAATATTAATTAGAAGGGAGCACTATAATGGCAGAAGAAATTAAATCAAATAAGTCAATGAAATTTGATAAGATTCAGATTAAGCTTGCTTCTCCTGAGAATATTTTGGAGTGGTCTCATGGTGAGGTTACCAAACCTGAAACAATTAACTATAGAACACTTAAGCCAGAAAAGGACGGACTTTTCTGCGAAAGAATATTTGGTCCTAGCAAGGACTGGGAGTGCCACTGCGGTAAGTATAAGAAGATTAAGGACAAGGGTATTGTCTGCGATAAATGTGGTGTTGAGGTTACTAAGGCCAGCGTAAGAAGAGACCGTATGGGTCATATCCATCTTGCTGCACCAGTATCTCACATCTGGTACTTCAAGGGTATTCCTAGCCGCATGGATCTCATTCTTGATATTGGTCCTAAGAACCTTGAAAAGGTATTATATTTTGCTTCATATATTGTAATTGATCCAGGTGAAACAGATATTCCTTTCAAGAAGATTCTTTCAGAGACTGAATACAGAGAACTCTGTGAGCAGTACGGAAGCAAGGCTTTCCGTGTTGGTATGGGAGCTGAGGCAATCCTCGAGCTCCTCCAGATGGTTAACCTTGAAGAAGAAGAAGTAAGACTTAAGGAAGAACTTGCTAACACTACTTCTCAGAAGGCTGCCAGACTTATAAAGAGAATTGAAGTTGTTGAAGCATTTAAGAATGCAGGAACTAAGCCTGAGTGGATGATTCTTACAGAAATCCCTGTAATTCCACCAGATTTAAGACCTATGGTCCAGCTTGATGGTGGACGTTTTGCAACTTCAGATCTTAATGATCTTTACAGAAGAATTATTAACAGAAATAACAGACTTGCAAGACTTCTTGAGCTCGGAGCTCCTGAAATTATTGTACGTAACGAGAAGAGAATGCTTCAGGAAGCTGTTGATGCTCTTATCGATAATGGACGTAGAAATGGTCGTCCAGTAACAGGTCCTGGTAACAGAGCACTTAAGTCTTTATCAGATTTATTAAAGGGTAAGCAGGGACGTTTCAGACAGAACCTTCTTGGTAAGCGAGTTGACTACTCAGGACGTTCAGTTATCGTAGTAGGACCAGAACTTAAGATTTACCAGTGTGGTCTTCCTAAAGAGATGGCTATTGAGTTATTCAAGCCATTTGTTATGAGAGAGCTTGTAAGACGTAATCTTGCAGATAATATTAAGAAAGCTAAGAAGAGCGTAGAACATCTTGAGCCAGAAGTATGGGATGTACTTGAAGACGTTATTAAAGAGCATCCAGTTATGCTTAACCGTGCTCCTACACTTCACAGACTTGGTATTCAGGCTTTCGAGCCAATCCTTGTAGAAGGTAAGGCTATTAAGCTTCATCCACTTGTATGTACAGCGTTCAATGCTGATTTCGATGGTGACCAGATGGCTGTCCATCTTCCGCTTTCTGTTGAGGCTCAGGCTGAGTGTAGATTTATGCTTCTTTCACCTAACAACCTTCTTAAGCCATCTGATGGTGGTCCTGTTGCCGTTCCTTCACAGGATATGGTACTTGGTATTTACTACCTTACACAGGAAAGACCAGGTGCAAAGGGAGAGGGCAAGATTTTCAAGAGCATTAATGAAGCTGTTCTTGCTTATGAGAATGGTATAATTACATTACATGCCAAGATTATGGTTCATGTAACTAAGAATGTTAATGGAGAAGAGCTTTCAGGTAATATTGAGTCTACACTTGGAAGACTTATATTTAATGAGATTCTTCCTCAGGATTTAGGATATGTTGACAGAAGCAAGGAAGAGAATTTATTACTTCCAGAAGTTGATTTCCATGTAGGAAAGAAGCAGCTTAAGGATATCTTACAGCATGTTATCAATACTCATGGTACTACAACAACTGCAGAGGTTCTTGATGATATCAAGGCTATGGGTTATAAGTACTCTACCAGAGCTGCCATGACTGTTTCTATTTCTGAGATGACAGTGCCACCAGTTAAGAAGCAGCTTCTTGCTGAGGCAGAAAAGAAAGTTGAACAGATTACTGTTAAATATAACAGAGGTCAGGCTACTGACGAGGAAAGACATAAGAATGTTATCCGCGTATGGCAGGAGACTGATGATAAGATTAAGGATGCCCTTCTTCAGGGTCTTGATAAATATAACAACATCTTCATGATGGCTGACTCAGGTGCCCGTGGTTCTAACCAGCAGATTAAGCAGTTAGCAGGTATGCGTGGTTTGATGGCTGATACATCAGGTAACACTATCGAACTTCCTATCAAGTCAAACTTCCGTGAAGGTCTTGATGTTCTGGAATACTTTATTTCAGCTCACGGTGCCCGTAAAGGACTTTCAGATACAGCCCTTCGTACAGCCGATTCAGGATACCTTACAAGAAGACTTGTTGATGTTTCTCAGGATCTTATTATCAGAGAGACAGATTGTAGCGCAGGTAAGCAGATACCTGGTATGTATGTTTACTCATTTGTTAATAACAGAGCTACTAACTCAAGTGATGCCAAGGAAGATATCCTTGAGCCATTACAGGAGCGTATTACAGGAAGATACTTAGCTGAGGATATTGTTGACCCGGCTACAGGCGAGGTTATTGTTGAAGCTAACCATCTTGTAACTCCTAAGAGAGCAGAAGCTATTATTAAGACTGGTGTTGATAAGGTTAAGATTAGAACAATCCTTACTTGCCGTTCACACATTGGTGTATGTGCTAAATGTTATGGAACTAACATGGCAACTGGTCAGACTGTTCAGGTTGGTGAAGCTGTTGGTATTATCGCAGCCCAGTCAATCGGTGAGCCTGGTACACAGCTTACTATGAGAACATTCCATACAGGTGGTGTTGCCGGTGATAATATTACTCAGGGTCTTCCTAGAGTAGAAGAGCTTTTCGAGGCAAGAAAGCCTAAGATGCTTGCTGTACTTGCTGAGTTTGGCGGAACTGTAAGTATTGTTAAGACTGAGAAGAAGACTGAAATCGTTATAACTGACGATGAAGGTAATTCAAAGGCTTATCCATTATCTAAGGATACAAGAGAAAAGGTTGTTGAAGGACAGGTTGTTGCTAAGGGTGAGGAAATCACAGAGGGTTCTGAGAATCCACATGATATCGTAAGAATTCTTGGCGTAAGAGCTGTTCAGGATTATCTCCTTCGTGAAGTTCAGAAGGTTTACCGTATCCAGGGTGTTGATATCAATGATAAGCATATTGAGCTTATCGTTCGTCAGATGCTTAAGAAGATAGTTGTTGATGAAGCTGGAGATTCTAAGTTCCTTCCAGGATCACAGGTTGATACAATTGAGTTCCAGGAAGTTAATGAGAGACTTGAGGAAGAAGGAAAGACACCTGCTACAGGTACTCCGATTATCCTTGGTATTACTAAGGCTTCACTTGCTTCTACATCATTTATGTCAGCTGCCTCATTCCAGGAGACTACTAAGGTTCTTACAGATGCAGCTATTAACGGAAAGATTGATCCACTTATTGGTCTTAAAGAGAATGTTATTATTGGTAAGCTTATCCCTGCCGGTACAGGTATGAAGCGTTATCAGGATATCAAGATCAGTTCTACAGATAACTACATTGAAGAAGATGAAGATGAGTCTGGTGAAGACGAGCTTGTTTTCACACAGGAAGATTAATTCTTTATAGAAACTTATGGCGTGTCAGATTGATAAAATCTGGCACGCTTTTGTCTTTTTTTGAAAAAATGCTTGACACTGAATTTGCAAATATATATACTAATAAAGCGTGCGAATAGGCAAGTACTATTTTTGCGCTGTTTTGGTGACAAAACATTTTCTTAGTTGATACTAAGATGCAACCATTCATTATTCTAATTTCGGGAGGTGAAAACGGAATGCCAACATTTAACCAGTTAGTAAAACAGGGAAGAAAGACTGCAGTAAAGAAGTCTACAGCACCAGCTCTTCAGAAGGGTTACAACTCACTTCAGAAGAAGGCAACAGATATCTCTTCTCCACAGAAGAGAGGTGTTTGTACAGCTGTTAAGACTGCTACACCTAAGAAGCCTAACTCAGCTCTTAGAAAGATTGCCAGAGTACGTCTTTCTAATGGTATCGAGGTAACATCTTACATCCCAGGTGAGGGACACAATCTTCAGGAACACAGCGTTGTTCTTATAAGAGGTGGAAGAGTAAAGGATTTACCAGGTACAAGATACCACATCATCAGAGGAACACTTGATACAGCAGGTGTTGCAAAGAGAAGACAGGCTCGTTCTAAGTACGGTGCTAAGAGACCGAAAGACGCTAAATAAGAAGTCGCGGATTGCAGTATAGTATTTTAGATAAGTGTAACTAATAGTTAAATCGTATCACAAACAGAACTATGATTAGTCGTAGGTTGCGGATGCTATATAGATTTCGCGGCTGCGAGCACATGGAATGTGATCTCATAGAAAGACACATGTGAGTACCGATGAATTAATCCCGGAAAAACCGGAAAATATGATTAAGGAGGGAAGGACCGTGCCACGTAAAGGACATACTCAGAAGAGAGATGTATTAGCGGATCCAATATACAACAATAAAGTTGTTACCAAACTTATCAACAACATCATGCTTGATGGTAAGAAAGGCGTAGCACAGAAGATTGTATACGGAGCATTTGAAAGAGTAGAAGCTAAGGCTGAGAAGCCGGCTATTGAAGTGTTTGAAGAGGCTATGAACAACATGATGCCAGTTCTTGAAGTTAAAGCAAGACGTATCGGTGGAGCAACATACCAGGTACCGATCGAGGTTAGAGCTGACAGAAGACAGGCACTCGCACTTCGCTGGTTAACTATGTATTCACGTCAGAGAGGCGAGAAGACACAGGAAGAAAGACTGGCAAATGAAATTCTTGATGCAGCTAACAACACAGGTGGAGCTGTAAAGAGAAAAGAAGATATGCACAAGATGGCAGAAGCAAACAAGGCGTTTGCTCACTACAGATTCTAATCTGTGCTGCCTACAGAATAATAAAAGGAGGACAATCCGTTGGCTGGAAGAGAATATCCATTGGACAGAACAAGAAACATTGGTATTATGGCTCATATCGATGCTGGTAAGACAACTCTTACAGAGAGAATCTTATACTATACCGGTGTTAACTATAAAATCGGTGATACTCATGATGGTACAGCTACTATGGACTGGATGGAGCAGGAGCAGGAAAGAGGTATTACAATCACTTCCGCTGCTACAACCTGTCACTGGACATTAGAGGATCATCACAAACCAAAGGCTGGTGCTTTAGAGCACAGAATCAACATCATTGATACTCCAGGTCACGTAGACTTTACTGTAGAAGTAGAGCGTTCACTTCGTGTACTTGATGGCGCCGTTGGTGTATTCGATGCAAAGGCTGGTGTAGAGCCTCAGTCAGAAAACGTATGGCGTCAGGCTGACACATACAACGTTCCACGTATGGCATTTATCAACAAGATGGATAAAATGGGTGCTGACTTTTTCTACTCAGTTCAGACAATTATTGATCGTCTGGGCAAGAATGCAATTCCAGTTCAGATTCCTATCGGTAAAGAATCCGATTTCATCGGTCTGATCGACTTATTTGAGATGGATGCATACTATTATAAAGATGATAAGGGTGAAGACATCGAGATCACAACGATCCCTGATGACTTAAAAGAGCTTGCTGACAAATGGCATGAGAACCTTGTAGAGAAGATCTGCGAGTTAGATGATGACTTAATGATGATGTACCTTGAGGGTGAAGAGCCTTCAATCGACGAAATGAAGAAAGTTCTTCGTAGAGCAACTATTGCTTGTGAAGCAGTTCCGGTATTCCTTGGTTCCGCATACAAGAATAAGGGTGTTCAGAAGATGCTTGATGGTGTTATTGAATATATGCCAGCTCCTACAGATATCCCTGATATCACAGGTGTAGATCCTGAAGGAAATGATGTAGTTCGTCATTCATCAGATGAAGAACCATTTGCTGCATTGGCATTCAAGATCATGACAGACCCATTCGTTGGTAAGTTAGCATTCTTCAGAGTATATTCAGGTACATTGAACTCAGGTTCATATGTATTAAATGCAACAAAAGACAAGAAAGAGCGTGTAGGACGTATCGTACAGATGCATGCAAATGCTCGTAAGGAAATTGATAAGGTTTACGCTGGTGATATCGCAGCTGCTGTTGGTTTCAAAGTAACAACAACTGGTGATACAATCTGTGATGAGCAGCATCCGGTTATCCTTGAGTCAATGGAATTCCCAGAGCCAGTTATCGAGCTTGCTATCGAGCCTAAGACAAAGAATGATCAGGGTAAGATGGGCGAGGCTCTTGCAAAGCTTGCTGAAGAAGATCCTACATTCAGAGCACATACAGATAAAGAAACAGGACAGACAATCATCGCCGGTATGGGTGAGCTTCACCTTGAGGTTATTGTTGACCGTCTGCTTCGTGAGTTCAAGGTTGAGGCTAACGTAGGTGCACCTCAGGTTGCTTACAAAGAGACATTTACCAAGGCTGTTGATGTTGATAGCAAATATGCTAAGCAGTCAGGTGGTCGTGGTCAGTATGGTCACTGTAAAGTTAAGTTCGAGCCAATGGATCCAAACGGCGAAGAGACATTCAAGTTCGAATCCACAGTTGTTGGTGGTGCTATTCCTAAGGAATATATCCCAGCAGTCGGTGAAGGTATCGAAGAAGCTGCTAAGGCTGGTATTCTTGGTGGATACCCAGTACTTGGTGTCCATGCAAATGTATACGATGGTTCATACCATGAAGTCGATTCATCAGAAATGGCATTCCACATCGCTGGTTCTATGGCTTTCAAGGATGCTATGGCTAAGGCAAACCCAGTTCTTCTGGAGCCTATCATGAAGGTTGAAGTTACAATGCCTGAGGAATACTTAGGTGATGTAATCGGAAGCTTAAATGCTAAGAGAGGCCAGATCGAAGGTATGGATGATATCGGCGGTGGTAAGATCGTCAGAGCATTCGTTCCACTTGCAGAGATGTTCGGTTACTCAACAGAGCTTCGTTCATCTACACAGGGACGTGGTAACTACTCAATGTTCTTTGAGAGATACGCTCAGTGTCCAAAGAGTGTTCAGGAGAAGGTTATTGCAGAAAAGTCAAAATAATAGTTTGACAACTCAGAAAGGCATTTTGCCGTGCCTTTCGACTTAAAAGAGTAAAATAAATCATATCAGCAGGTAAAAAGGTTGAAAATCCTTGTGCCTGCTGGTATAAAGAGATAAAAAATGGTTGAAAATCTCTAGTATTTTCTATATAATGATTTTTAGCCGAGTAACCCGCGTGGGGTATAATTTTTAAGGAGGATTTTATATCATGGCAAAGGAAAAGTTTAATAGAAGTAAGCCACATTGTAACATTGGTACAATCGGTCACGTTGACCATGGTAAAACAACATTAACAGCAGCTATCACAAAAGTTCTTTCAGAGAGAGTAGCTGGTAACGCAGCTGTTGATTTCGCTAACATTGATAAGGCTCCAGAAGAGAGAGAAAGAGGTATCACTATCTCTACAGCTCACGTTGAGTACGAGACAGAGAAGAGACATTATGCTCACGTTGACTGTCCAGGACATGCTGACTACGTTAAGAACATGATCACTGGTGCAGCTCAGATGGATGGTGCTATCCTTGTTGTTGCTGCTACTGATGGTGTTATGGCTCAGACAAAGGAGCACATCTTACTTTCACGTCAGGTTGGTGTACCTTACATCGTTGTATTCTTAAATAAGTGCGATATGGTTGATGATGACGAGCTTATCGAACTTGTAGAGATGGAAGTTACAGAACAGCTCGAAGAGTACGGATTCAATGATTGCCCAATCGTTAAGGGTTCAGCTCTTAAGGCTCTTGAAGATCCAATGGGACCTTGGGGAGATAAGATTATGGAACTTATGGATACAATAGATTCATACATTCCAGATCCTCAGAGAGATACAGATAAGCCATTCATCATGCCTGTAGAGGATGTATTCACAATCACAGGTCGTGGTACAGTTGCTACCGGTAGAGTAGAAGCTGGTGTTATCCACTTAAATGATGAAGTTGAAATCGTTGGTATTAAGCCAGAAATCCAGAAGACAACTGTAACAGGTATCGAGATGTTCAGAAAGCTCCTTGATGAAGGACAGGCTGGTGATAACATCGGTGCTCTTCTTCGTGGTATCAAGAGAGAAGATATCGTAAGAGGTCAGGTTCTTTGTAAGCCAGGTTCAATCACATGTCATACAAAGTTCACAGCTCAGGTTTACGTTCTTACTAAGGACGAGGGTGGTCGTCATACACCATTCTTCAACAACTACCGTCCACAGTTCTACTTCAGAACAACTGACGTAACAGGTGTTTGTAACCTTCCAGCAGGTACAGAGATGTGCATGCCTGGTGATAACGTAGAAATGACAATCGAACTGATTCACCCAATCGCTATGAGCCAGGGTCTTACATTCGCTATTCGTGAAGGCGGACGTACAGTAGGTTCAGGAAGAGTTGCTTCTATCATCGAGTAATCTACGCGTAAGTAACGAGAAGATTAGATAAATAAAAAATATCCGGAGAGTGTTTACACTCTTCCGGGTATTTTTTTGTTTATCGATTAGCAGCAATATTGACAATGAAATTACCGGTATGTTATTTTGTAGATGCAAACAATTGGGTGGGCTTATAAGCAAGCCCTGTGCAGCAGAAAAGGAGATATCAATGAAGAAAATCTTGATTACCGGTGGAACCACATTTGTCAGTAAGTATGCAGCAAAGTATTTTGTAGAGCATGGATATGAGGTCTATGTAGTGAACCGTAATTCAAAACCGCAGGTTAAGGGCGTGACGCTGATTGAAAGCGACAGGCATAATTTAGGGGATAAGCTGAAGAATCTGCATTTTGATGTTGTTGCCGACATAACCGCTTATGATGCACAAGACATAATTGATTTACATAATTCGCTGGACTCTTTTGATCAATATATAATGATTAGTTCCAGTGCGGTATATCCGGAGTATGGTGTACAGCCATTTCCTGAGGATTCTGAAAGAGCAGTAAATAAATTCTGGGGAAAATATGGAACAGATAAGATCGAAGCAGAAAATGCACTGTTGGAGAGAGTCCCGGATGCTTATATTTTAAGACCGCCATATTTATATGGTTCTATGGACAACGTCTATCGGGAGGCGTTTGTATTTGACTGTGCAATGGCAGACAGAAAATTTTATTTGCCGGAAGCCGGTGAGATGAAATTACAGTTTTTCCATGTGGAAGATTTGTGTAGGCTGATGGAAGTAATAATTACAAAGTGCCCAACGGATCATATTTTGAATGTCGGAAATGAAAAGTCAATATCGATAAGAGACTGGGTTATCAAATGTTATGCTTGCTTTGATAAAGTGCCGGAATTCGTATCTGTACCGGAAACAGTAGAGCAGAGAAATTATTTCAGCTTTTATAATTATGAATACTGTCTTGATGTGACCCGGCAGAAGAAGATATATCCGGAGACGATGTCAATGGATGCCGGGTTACAGGAGGCTGCAAATTGGTATATAGAGCATGAAGGTGAGGTAAACAAGAAGCCATATTGGGAGTATATTGATACCAATTTGGTATAAAGGTAATTGACATAATAAGATGACAAGCGTGTGTATCGGGAAGGAAATTACGATGAAAATAATAGAAGTAACGGATCTGAATCGTCCGGAACTGGCGGTTTATGCGGAGCTTTCGGAACGGCAGCTTGCAACAATTTATGAACCGGAGGAAGGATTGTTTATTACCGAGAGTCCGAAGGTGATCGAGCGGGCATTAGATGGTGGATATGAACCGGTGTCTTTTCTGGCAGAAAAGGGACAGCTTGCAGAGGCTGAGGAGATTCTGGATCGGATGGAGGATGTCCCAATCTATGTTGCACCGGATGAGATATTGACGAAGCTTACCGGTTACCATCTGACAAGGGGGCTCTGGTGCACGATGCGCCGCAGGACATTGCCAACGATAGAGGAGGTATGTCAGGGAGCGAAGCGGATCGCTATTTTGGAAGAAGTGGTCAATCCGACAAATGTGGGAGCATTGTTCCGCTGTGCCGCAGCACTTGGTATGGATGCAGTGATATTGACCGGTGGCTGCAGTGATCCTCTTTACAGACGTGCAAGTCGTGTGAGTATGGGAACAGTATTCCAGATTCCCTGGACATATTTTGATAAAAAAACTGTATGGCCACAGGATGGAATGCAGACTCTGCAAAATATGGGATTCAAAACAGCGGCAATGGCTCTGCGTGACGATTCTGTAGGAATTGATGACAAAGCACTCCGTTCAGAAGAAAAAATGGCAGTCATTCTCGGAACTGAAGGTGACGGCCTTGCATCACAGACCATCGCAGACTGCGATTATACAGTAAAGATACCAATGTCCCACGGAGTAGATTCATTGAATGTGGCAGCAGCAAGTGCAGTGGCATTCTGGAAACTTGGGTATATTAACAGACGGAAATAATTGTGTATATAGAAATCGCTTTCAGGATAGAGTTAAAACAGAGATGCAGGATAGAGTTAAAGCGGGGACGCAAGACAAATGAAAGATAATAACTATAAGCAAAAAGGAGGCTGCAGGTTATGAGTGATCAGATATTTCGGAAAAAAAGTCTGGACCGGATTTCCTCCCCGGAGCAGCTGAACGATTATATCCGGGTGGCAAACCCGGGCATATGGATGATTCTGGCGGCTGTCATCATACTGCTGGCCGGGGTGTGCGTGTGGGGGATATTCGGTCATCTTGATACAAAAACAGAGACTGTGGGAACTGCAAAAGCAGGAAAAATCACATGTTATATAAAAGAAACAGATATCCGGAATGTCAAAAAAGGAACTCCAGTGTATATAGATGGGAAAGAATATGAAATTGCGGAGATATCCGAAATCCCTGTGAAGCTAAAAGAGGAACAGTTGGAAAGTGCTGCTTTTGCAGTGGATGAAAGCGTATACACAGCAACCATCCATACAGGGCTGGCAGACGGAATCTACAAGGTAGAGCTTGTTACGAACCGGGTGTCACCTATGTCATTTGTAATAAATTGAGGTGACCATAATGAGTGCTGAGAAAAAAGAAAAACAGCCGATCACAAAAGGGGTGGCGAAGGTTCCTGTAGTCATGCAGATGGAGGCTCTGGAATGCGGTGCAGCAAGTCTTGCGATGATACTCGCCTACTATGGGAAATGGATCCCGCTGGAGCAGGTTCGCTTCGAATGCGGCGTATCCCGTGACGGTTCCAGTGCAAAAAACGTACTGAAAGCTGCAAGAAGCTATGGGCTTACAGCCAA
>OGPL01002107.1_pt1 | contig 15772 bp, 10 predicted proteins | sample 1552901 | NCBI WGS metagenome assembly OGPL01 (sample SAMEA2580244, study PRJEB22360) | human gut metagenome | biome: human gut; feature: human-associated habitat; material: faeces | place: Denmark | collected 2008/2010 | reverse complement strand
TATTATATTATAATTAAGGTACGCGCGAGGGGGGAGTATCGAAAAAACAGCTGTTAACTGTTAACTCTGTTAACCCCCAGGCATAAAAATACATAAAAAAAGCACTCCTAAGAGCGTGAACTCCTCAAAGTGCCTTGAGCATAATTATATTTCTAATATTGGTTTTTACGCAATAAAGAAGTCATTGATTACTCAATAATTACGGTTGTCCAACCATGCTTGTCCTCAATAGTACCATACTGGATTCCGCGAAGCGTATCATACAGGTGCTTAGAGACAGGACCTGGCTTCTCACCAAAGTTGTAGCGCTTGCCTGTATCCAAGTCATCAATGTAGCTGATAGGACTGATTACGGCAGCAGTACCGCAAGCACCAGCCTCCTCGAAAGTATCCAGCTCATCCTCAGGAATCTGACGGCGCTCCACCTTCATACCGAGGTCCTCAGCCAACTGCATCAGACTCTTGTTGGTGATAGAAGGGAGGATAGATGTACTCTTAGGAGTAACGTATGTATTGTTCTTGATTCCGAAGAAGTTGGCAGCGCCACACTCATCCATGTATTTCTTCTCCTTAGCGTCGAGATAGAACTCGCATGCATAACCCTTTTCGTGAGCGATATTGTTGGCTCTGAGAGAAGCAGCATAGTTGCCACCAACCTTATAGATACCTGTTCCGAGAGGAGCAGAGCGGTCGAAATCGCGGATGATGACGTATGGGTTGGTAGAGAATCCACCCTTGAAGTATGGACCTACTGGAGTTACGAAGATAAGGAAGCAATACTCCTTAGAAGGATGAACACCCACCTGAGCACTTGTACCGATGAGCAGCGGACGGATATAGAGCGTAGCACCACTCTCGTAGGTAGGAATCCACTCCTGGTTGAGGCGAACCACCTTCTTCACCATTTCCTCGAACATTTCTGTAGGCACCTCTGGCATCAGAATGCCGCGACATGTGCTCTGCAAGCGCTTAGCGTTCTCGTCCATACGGAACACGCGCACCTTACCGTCTGGGCAACGATAAGCCTTCAAGCCCTCGAATGCCTCCTGACCATAGTGCAGACAGGTTGCAGCCATGTGCAATTTCAAATACTCATCAGAGCAAACTTCTATTTCGCCCCATTTGCCGTCGCGATAGTAACAGCGAACATTGTAGTCAGTCTGGCGATAGCCAAATGACAAATTAGACCAATCTAAGTCTTTCATAACATCTATATTTTTAATGTTCTACTAATATTTTAAATGCAAAAATACAAAATAATCTATTAATCTGCAACTCTTTTATAATATTTTTAATGAAAACGTTATCTTTTTATTCATTTCTGCCATTTTGGGGCATCATTTTACCATTTTAGGGGGTTCTTTTATTGTAATTGAGAGATTGTATTTCTGAAAATGAAAAAGCTGCACCCATTCTTCGCGAACAGGATGCAGCTTACCAACTAACATTAACTTTAAATCAACTATTCTTTAAACCTATCATTTTATATTGCTATATAACCAATAGGGGAAGCGAGGTTAACGGGTGTATTCCTCAGGAATCTGAGGCATCGCTCCATTCTGGGTACAAACGTAGGCACTTACCTTTACGGCAAGTTCGTGAGCCTCCTGAATGCTCTTGCCCTTCAGAATGCTGGCACAGAATGTGCCGGTAAAGCTGTCGCCTGCACCTACTGTATCAGCCACCTCAACCTTTGGAGTCTCCTGGAATGACTTCACACCCGGAGCAAAGACATAGCTGCCGTTTACACCGCAGGTCAGCACGAGCATATCGAGATTATACTTGCCGAGAATCAGCCAGCACTTGTTCTCGATATCCAATCCTGGATAACCAAAGAGACGGCCGATGGTAATCAACTCCTCATCGTTGATTTTCAACACATTGCAGCGCTTCAAGCTCTCGGTAATCACCTCAGGAGTATAGAAGTTCTGACGAAGATTGATGTCGAAGATCTTCAGACAATCCTCTGGAGTATGATCGAGGAACGTATAAATGGTCTTACGGCTAACCTCACTGCGCTGTGCCAGAGAACCCCAGCATACAGCTCCAGCATTGACAGCAATCTCCCTAATATCACTGGTGAACGGGATATTATCCCAAGCTACACCCTGCTTGATATCGTAAGTAGGAACGCCCTCCTTGTCAAGCTGCACCTGAACTGTACCGGTAGGATAATCTACTTCAGGCATTACATACTTCAACTTCTTCTCATCGAGAATGCGAAGGGCTGTTTCGCCCAAGGCATCCTTACCCACAGCACTCACGGCTACAGAATGCAAACCATGCTGACCTGCGTGGTAAGCGAAGTTGGCAGGAGCACCGCCGAGTTGAGAACCACTAGGGAGAACGTCAAAGAGGATTTCGCCCAAACCTACACAATATTTTGTATTTAAATTCTTTGTTTCCATAATTACACCTTATTATATACGATATAAACGATTGCGGATGATTTATATTATAACTTGCGGATATAAGTGAAGAGATAAGCGACTCCCACAGCCATGACAGCCACAGCACCAGCCTGACCGATAGCATCACTGGCAAAGCCCATAATCAAAGGGAAGACGGTACCACCGAAGAGTCCCATGATCATCAGTCCACTCACCTCGTTCTTCTTATCAGGCATAGCTAGAAGTGCCTGAGAGAAAATCATGGAGAACACGTTAGAGTTGCCATATCCCACCAGGGCGATGGCGATATAAAGCATCATCTTGCTCTCGCCTACCCACATGCCTATCATACTCAAAGCCATCATCACTACGCTGATAACGAAGAAAGTGCGGGTCTTCATCATGCGGAGGAAAACAGTACCGGTGAAACATCCGATGGTACGGAAGATGAAGTAGAGCGATGTAGCGAAGGCAGCCTCGTTCAGCGTCCATCCCAGACGCTCCATCAGAATTTTAGGAGCTGTGGTATTGGTACCCACATCGATGCCTACATGGCACATGATACCGATGAAGGAAAGCAGCACAATAGGTTTGCCGAGCAACTTGAAGCACTCGCCAAAGCCGGAAGCCTTACCCTCGTTCTTCTCCTCCTCGATAGGTGTACCAGCCAGGAAGAAGGTAGCTGCGATTCCGATAACCATATAGATTGGGAAGAGAATTCTCCAGCCTAAACCAAAGGTAGGAATGCTTGCCATGGCGCCCCACATAGCGATGTATGGAGCCAGGAAGGAAGCTATCGCCTTGACAAACTGACCGAAGGTCAATGTGGATGCCAGGTTCTGACCTGATGTCACCACCGAAACCAGAGGGTTCAGGGATGTCTGCATCAAGGCATTTCCGATGCCGAGCAATGAGAACGACACGAGCATCAGCTCAAAGTTTTCGCCAAAGATGGGCAAAAGGAGTGAGATAACGGTAACGAGCAAAGACAGGAGTACTGTCTTCTTTCTACCTATCTTATTCATCAGGATTCCCGTAGGAACCGAGAAGATGAGAAACCAGAAGAATACCAGCGATGGGAACAGATTGGCTGTTGCATCATTGAGGTTGAGATCTTCCTTTACGTAGTTGGAGGCTATACCTACCAAATCTACAAATCCCATGGCGAAGAAACAGAGCATCACCGGGATGATTGATAACTTTAATGATTTATTCATAATTGTTAGCGTTATTGTTTCTATTTTGTTGGTGCAAAGGTAGCGATAAACGATACAATATATCATAAAATATCGTTCATCAGCTACCATTTTTGTTGCATTGTTACATCAGTAACACTCTTAGAAACAATAGTGTTATAGATTCAGTTCTTAACAGATGAGGTTACTTGATGTCGTAAACCTGATACTTACCCTTTCCCTTTACAGTAACCTTGTTGTAAGGCTTGCTTGGGAACACGAGATTGGTCATAGACATCTTGCCGTCAGCATCCAGTGCCTCGATGCTGCTCTTGTCAATGAAGATGCGCAGCTGGCTGATCTTGCCATAGGTTGGAGCCTTGGTGACTGCAGCGAAGTCCTTGCTGAAATCTACCTTACCGCTCTTGGTTCTATCCATTGAGAAGGTTTCTGCCTTGGCATCGTAATTCATCACTACCTTCTCGCCCTTGTCGTTGCTCAAAGTGATAGTAGCATTTCCCTTCAGGTTCACTACCATCTCGCAAGACTCTGTGAGTTTCTTGCCAGCCTTCTTGCTTCTTGCTGCTGTCATCTCTGGAGATGGAACCACGCTGCAATAAGTTTCACCCTTATACTCGAAGAGACCTAAGTCGCGAGGAATAGAGTTGCCTGAACGGTACTGCTGGGTAGGAACCTGGTTGGCATACTGCCAGTTGCTCATCCAGGCGATAGCAACGTGGCGACCTTCTGGTGCGTTATCAAAAGTAACTGTAGCATAATGATCCTTTCCGTAATCCATCCACTTGGTTACCTCAGGCTTGCTCTCGCAAGTAAACTTATAACCATCGAAATCGCCTACGAAATACTGGGTTGCTGAACCACCGGATGGACCACCAGGATTGATGTTGCAGATGAGCATCCACTTCTCCTTATCGGTGCCACGAACCTTCAGCTTCATCAGGTCTGGGCATTCCCAAACACCGCCATGGTTGCCATACTTCTCACCGAAAGAGCTTTCAAGTTTCCAATCCTTCAAATTATCAGAAGTATAGATTTCCATGTGCTGACCGGCAGCCAGAATCATATTCCACTTCTTGATGTCCTCGTTCCAGAACATGTGTGGGTCACGGAAGTCTGGCACAGTACTGGTGATAATAGGATTTCCTTCATATTTTGTAAAGGTCTTGCCGTTATCTGTACTGTAAGCCATGCTCTGTGTCTGGTTCTCACCAGCCGAAGTGTAGAGAGCCACAACAGCACCCTTGCCCAAACCAGCAGTATTATTCTTATCCACAACGGCAGAACCGCTGAAAATGGTACCAATTGCATCTGGCTGGATAGGGGCACCCTGGAACTTCCAATGTACCAAGTCGGTAGATGTAGAATGTCCCCAGGTCATATTCTCCCACTGTGATCCGTAAGGATTATACTGGAAATAGAGATTCCATACGCCATCCTTATAGAACATACCATTTGGGTCGTTCATCCATCCGTAAGCAGGAGTGTGATGGAAATCCGGACGATACTGCTCGCGATTCTTCATATCGAAAGCATCAGAGAACTTCATCTCCTTCCAGCAAGTGAGGGCATTCAGTCCTTCCTTGCTATAATCACCATTAACATGGATATCGAGAGCCAGGCCTTTCAAGCCAGCAAACTCATCCATATAGAGGGGAACGAAATAATCTACGTGATCTTTAGCCAACTTCACATTGAGGGCTTTCACCTGCTTGTTGTCAGCAATCACCTTGATATTTGCCATCTCAGCATCCTCCTGTACAGGAAGCAAGAGACACTTCTGGTTCTGACTCTCCTGGCTGATGCGATAGAGACAGTGATTATTGCTCAAGAAGGAAGCCTGCTGGGCATAACTGGCGGTGAAACCGCAAAGAGCGACAAGCGCTGAAACAAAAATCTTTTTCATTGTCAATTTATTAATTGATTACATTTAAAAAACATCTAATTATTTAAAAATGCCGGTAAGCCATTACTCGTATCCCTTGTTCTGCTTATAAAGACCAGGAATGTAATACAGCTGGTTATATGGAACCGGATAGAACTCGTTCTTGCCCGGTGTGAACTTGGCATCCTTCAGGTATTGAGCGTATGTTTGCTCTCCATACTTATCGTTCTGCTCTGATGCAAAATACTTGTTCAATGTCTCAGAAGCAATGCCCCAGCGGCGCAGGTCGAAGAAACGGCCGTTCTCCATCGCCATCTCCAGACGACGCTCCCAGCGAAGGCACTTTCTTGCCGTCTCCTTATCCTGGAAATAAGACTCCGGATAGAGGGCTATATCACATTGATCCTTGGCATATTCAATATGCTTATCCACAGAATTCTTGGCTCTCAGACGGATATCGTTGATGATGGTACGAGCCTCAGCCAGACGGTCCAACTCTATCAAAGCCTCAGCACGCATCAACATAATGTCGCTATAACGGAGCACATAGTCGTTCATCGCAAACGCCTGCCAAGAGCCATTGAAAGTTTCACCCTTAGAACGCTGTGGTACTTCCTTCAGAGAGGTATAGTAACCGTAAACGTTTGGTGTACGAGAGTTGGCCGTAGTCATCTTGTATTCTGACTCATATTTATATGGGAAGGTAGGCATTCCTACAGTATGGAACAAACGTGGATCCCATTTCTGACTATTAGGCTTACCGTTTACAGGATAATCACAAGTCTTGTTGTAGTCATCAAACTCAGGAAGTCCGTTCTTGGTCTTGAAGGCATTCACCAGGTCCTGTGAAGGCTTGTGGAAATCCCATCCGCAAGACCACATACCCCAACAGCCATTCAGCACGTTAGACCAGTTGCCACGTCCGAAGGTAGTATGGTCCTCGCTATAGTCGGAAGCCTGGACAGCAAAGACAGACTCCTTGCTGTTCTTATTGTCTGGCAGGAAGATGTCGCCGAAATCTTCCATGTAACCATAGTCTGAATTCTTCACAACATCGGTGTAATCTACTACCTTCTGCATATACTCCTCATTAATATGGTCAACGCCATTGGTTGCCTCATAACCATCACCCCAGGCAATGGTAAGATAACATTTGGCCAGATAACCTGCGGCAGCAATCTTGTTGACACGACCGCCATCCTTCTGCTTAGCAGGAAGTACATCGTATGCAGTCTGGAAGTCGGCAATCACCTTTTGCCACAATTCCTCGTAAGTAAACTGAGTGTTTGATGTGCTCTCTGTTGTTTTATCCTCATAAACCTTCTCGTCTATCCAAGGAATCTGACGATACATGCTAAGTAACTTGAAATAGAAATGAGCACGGAGAAAGCGAACCTCAGCCTCACGCTGCTTGGTTAGCTCAGCACCCAGTTTGCTCTCACCATTCTGTTGCAAAGAAACCAAGGCACGGTTACAACGGGAAACGGCACAATAGAGACGATACCATAACTCGTCGAGTTCGCCCTTAGTAGAGGTTAAGGTACTCCAGATCTCCACATCGTGATAACCGGTGTCACCGGTACCACCGCCACCCTTCAAGCAATCGTCTGAAGAAAGGTCACCATATGGCCAAAGGTTGAATGGGTAAGAATACCAACAGTTGCCCAACATCGCATAGGCACTGTTTACCATCTTGTCTGGCTCGCTGAATGCCTTGTCTTCATCAACCACAGCTGTTGGGGTGTAATCCAGGAAATCATCACAACTGGTGAATGTTCCTATCAGTGCTGCTGCAAGCACCATTGTATATAACTTTTTCATCTTAGAATTCTCTTTAAAAAATATGAAACATTTTAGAAACCTACCTGAAGTCCGAATGATACGGATGTTGAAAGTGGATAGTTCCAGTTTGGATTCTCTGGGTCTGAACAGGTCAGGCTGTTGCTCTTGATGGTCAAAAGATTCTGACCTGAGAGATAGACACGGGCACTGGTCATCTTCAACTTAGAGAGGATGCTGCTTGGGATAGTATAACCCACCTGCAAGGTGCGCAACTTCAAGTAAGAACCATTCTCAACGAAGTAAGTAGAAGCACGACCCTCATCGGCTGTATTCATGGTGCTCAAGCGTGGGATGGAAGAACCAGTGTTGTTGGTATTCCAGGCATCGAGCAAACGGGTACCCTTGTTAGAACCACTATCAGTAATAGCCCAGAAGTCGGTCTGGAACTTTTGGTTGTTATACACATCCTGGTCATAGACACCCTGCCAGAACATACTGAAATCAAAGCCCTTGTAGTTGAGAGCAATATTCAAACCATAAGAGAAGGCTGGCACAGGGTCGAAAATCCAAGTCTGGTCATCTGAAGTAATTCCATTTTTACCATCTAAGTCCTTGTATTTCAATCCACCGACACGTGCGTTTGGCTGTCCAGACTTATCTACTTCTTCCTGATTCTGGAAAATTCCATCGGCTACATAACCTACGATAGAACCATAAGACTTGCCACTCTGCACCAGGTTTTCCTTAGATGTGTGAGCGTAAGCACCTGTTGTTGTTGCTGGCAAATAAGTAACCTTGTTGCGGAAGAAATCCAGATTGCCGTTCACGTCGATGCCAAGTCCGTTAGCCAAAGTCTTGCGATAACCCACGGTGAACTCCATACCCCAGTTGCGGAGCGAAGGACCATTCTGCCATGAATTTCCACCTTCACCAGTTGCACCCAGATAAGCAGGATTAATCAACATATCCTTCACATTCTTAATATAGGCATCCACTGTACCATAGAGGGTGTTGCCAAACAGGGTGTAATCCAAACCTACGTTATACTGGGTAGCAGCCTCCCATTTCAAGTTAGGGTTAGCCAACTGTGTGGCACGATAACCAGAAGGGAAGGTACCTGAACCTTGCAGGAAGAGATCGTATGCAGTAGAGGTTACACGATCTAGTCCGTAATCCACTACATAAAGACCAAACTGTGCATTGTTGTCGATAGCCTGGTTACCTGTCTGACCCCAAGAGAGTCGCAACTTGGCATCATCCAACCAATCCTTCTTCAGGAGATTAGAGAATCTGAAGCCGAGTGATGCAGCAGGGAAAGTACCCCAGCGATGTGCCTTACCGAAACGTGATGAACCATCATGACGGATAGTGAAGGAAGCCAGGAGGAGATCATCCCAGTTGTAGTTCACCTTTCCAAAGAAAGAAGCCAGGCGATAGCCTACCTTTGCACCCGAGTTACGCATCGTTCCTGTTGCAGCATTTGGCCACATATAATCTTTATCTTCCAGCGCATAGCCTTCTGAATAGGCAGAGAAATCGATAACCGACTGCTTGGAAACTTCCATACCACCGAGTACATCGATGTTGTGCTTTCCAATCTGGGTAACGTACTGGGCTGTGTTAGACCATGTCCAGTTGGTCTCATTGTTATTCGAGAGCGTTGTCTTGGCGATGTCATTGTTGACAATATCGGAATGATAAGTATTCGTCATCGCATTGATAAACGAAGTCTTGAAATCCAAGCCGAAGTTAGAACGCAGGGTCAATCCCTTGACAGGCTTCAATTCTACGAAAGCATTACCGAAGATGCGCCAGTAATCGAGGTGGTTGTTGCGGTTCTGATACTGCTCACGACAAGGGTTCTGACGGTCGGCCATACTTCCTACAGGACCAGCGAAGGTCTTGCCATCTTCTTCGTAAACCGGAACGATGGAAGGCATCTTCAAGGCATTCTCCATCGGATGGCAATCTACCTGAGAGGTATAAGTCAATGTTACATTCTCACCTACGGTTACGATCTTGTTCAAATTCCAAGAGGTGTTCAAACGAGCAGAGATATTCTCGAAGTCTGTATATTTCAAGACTCCCTCATTGTTCTTGTATCCCAAGGAGAACATAGCGCTATGCTTGTCATTGGCATGAGATACAGAGAGGTCGTAGTTCTGCGAGAAACCTGTGCGAGAGATTTCATCGAGCCAGTCGGTATCTGAGAATCGCATGGTCTTCTTGGCATTGATGTAGCCGTCGTATCGACCATTGATAGTATAGTTCTGATACTGGTTGGTAGCAGGATTCCAAACGGTGATTGGAGTACCAGAGGCCGCATTCAAGTCGATGCCGTAGTTGGCAGCATAAGCCACAGGATCGAGTCCATCGTTCAGGGCAGCCTGAGCCATCGCAGTAGCATACTGGCTGGAGTTCATCAACTTCATCTTCGACTGGTCGGAATAGAACTGTGCAGTTAGGTTGGCAGAGAAGTCAACAGCCACCTTGCTACCCTTCTTACCTTTCTTGGTGGTGATGATGATGACACCATTCGAAGCACGGGAACCATAGATAGAAGCTGATGCAGCATCTTTCAAAACCTGCATACTCTCGATATCATTTGTATTGAGGGTATTCAAAGCCATATTGGTAGGTACACCATCTATAATATAAAGCGGATCCTGAGAAGAGTTGAAAGAACCGATACCACGAATACGCACGGTTCCTGAACCAATAGGAGAACCATCAGTAGTAACAGTCATACCAGGAACACGCCCCTGCAAAGCACGCATCGGGTCTGTCTCTGAAGTTGTCTTCAGGTTCTTGGTTGAAACCACAGCCACGGAACCTGTTAAATCGGCCTTTCGCTGAGTGGTATAACCTGTTACAACTACTTCCTGCAAGTCGTTGGCATCTTCCTGAAGTGTTACCTCCATATTATCTGAAGCCTTTACTTCTTGCGTCTTATATCCAATATAAGATATAACAAGTGTGGAACCAGGAGCACATTCTACATGAAAGTTACCATCTAAGTCGGTAACAGTACCAGTCTTTGTGCCTTTCACCATAACAGATGCTCCAATGACTGTCTCACCGGTAGCATCCTTTACGATGCCATTTACATTTACCTGTTGTGCACTAGCTACGGTGCAAACAGTACAGAGCGCAGAGCTCATCAGTAATCTTGAAAGATTGTTCATACTATTATAATGTTTTAAGTTTCAAAAATTGTCATTGCTTGTATTTGCTGCAAAATTAGGGAAAAGACTGTTATATAAATAAAAAAAATCGTTCCTGCAACAATAATTATGTTACATGAAACGATTTTCTTATCTTTTGCTAAGATTTTAAAGTTTTATATCAGAAGCAGTTAGAACCATATCATACATCTTACACCGGTTTATGTCGTAAATCTGTTGGAAGAACGCCATATTGTTTCTTGAAGCATGAAGAGAAATAGCCCGGTAACGCAAAGCCTACTTCTGCCGAGACTTCAGCTACAGTCTTATCAGTCTGCATCAGGAGCGTATAGGCTCTCTGCAGACGCATCTCTTTCAGAAGCTCGACAGGCGTTTTTCCTGTCATAGCCTTCACCTTACGATAGAGCTGTACTTTACTCAACTGCATCTCGGCTCCCAAATCATCCATTTTCATATCAGCATTGCCCATATTCGCAAGAATCTTCTTCTTGAAACGGTCCATAAAGTAACGATCACTCTCATCCAGGTGATTCAGTTCAGCAGCCCAGCCCTCCTTGTTCTCGATGAATCCACGAGCCGCGGCTTTCTGCTTCTGCAGCTTCTTTCTATATACCTTATATATATAGGAGAAGAGACGGTCGAGCTGATCCGTTGTGAGCTGGCTCGGTGTGCCACCCCCGAGATAGATCGTCGTGATGGCCTCGTCGGCGGGCAATTCCTCCGCCCGCAACGTCAGTTCCTGGCAGAGGGCATCGACGTAGGCATCGCGCAGCGCGGGAAGCGTCGTCGAATAAAATCCGCAATAGACGCAACGACTGGCACAAAATGGTATATGTATGTATAATCCTGTCATTTCACTTGCAAAAGTACTAATTTATTTTAAAAAATAGAGTACTTTTGCCATCGTTGTTTGGCTTTTACAAAAAAAATGCCTAATTTAGTGGGCGAAATGACAGAAATGCCTGTCCTCTTTCAATTACCCTACAAGTAAACAACGATATTATTAATCGCTTAAATCTATCCGATATGAAAGTATATCAGACAAATGAGATTAAAAACATTGCCTTGATTGGCAGTGCGGGTAGCGGCAAGACCACACTTGCCGAGAGTATGCTTTTCGAAGCTGGTATCATCAAGCGTCGTGGCTCCGTAGAAGCCAAGAACACGGTAAGCGACTATTTCCCTGTGGAGCAGGAGTACGGCTATTCGGTCTTCCCCACCGTATTCCATGCAGAGTGGAATGGCAAAAAGCTCAATATTATCGATTGTCCGGGTAGCGACGACTTTGTGGGGGGTGCCATCACGGCCCTCAACGTCACCGACCAAGCCGTCATACTCATCAATGGCCAGTATGGCCCGGAGGTTGGCACACAGAACAACTTCCGATATACCGAAAAGCTGCACAAGCCGGTCATCTTCCTCGTCAACCAGCTTGACAGCGACAAATGCGACTTTGATCAACTCATCCAAAGTATGAAGGACATCTATGGTCCGAAGTGCGTGCAGATCCAATATCCCGTCCAGACGGGTCCCGACTTCCACGAGATCATCGACGTGCTCATCATGAAGAAACTCTCATGGGGTCCGGACGGTGGCGCACCGAAGCGCGAGGAGATTCCCGCCGAGGAGATGGAGAAAGCCATGGAGCTCCACAAGGCGCTCGTGGAGGCAGCCGCCGAAAATGACGAGGCGCTGATGGAGAAGTTCTTCGAGGAGGAGACGCTCACGGAGGACGAGATGCGCGAGGGTATCCGCAAGGGCCTGGTGATGCGCAATATCTTCCCGGTGTTCTGCGTCGATGCCCACAAGGACATGGGTGTGCAGCGCCTGATGGAGTTCCTGGGCAATGTCGTGCCCTTCGTCAGCGAGATGCCGAAGGTCCACAACACGCGTGGTGAGGAGGTGACACCCGACTCCAACGGTCCGGAGAGTATCTACTTCTTCAAGACGGGTATGGAGCCGCATATCGGCGAGGTGAGCTACTTCAAGGTGATGAGCGGATCGATCAAGTCAGGCGACGACCTGACCAACGCCGACCGTGGCAGCAAGGAGCGCATCGGACAGATCTTCGCCTGTGCGGGTGCCAACCGCATCCCCGTGGATCAGCTCAACGCGGGCGACCTGGGCTGCACCGTGAAACTGAAGGATGTCAAGACGGGCAACACGCTCAACGGCAAGGGTACGGAGGAGCGTTTCGACTTCATCAAATATCCCAACTCCAAGTATTCACGCGCCATCAAGGCCGTCAACGAGAGCGATACGGAGAAGATGATGGCAGCCCTGCTCAAGATGCGCCAGGAAGACCCGACATGGGTGGTGGAGCAGAGCAAGGAACTGGGCCAGACGATCGTCCACGGACAGGGAGAGTTCCACCTGCGCACGCTGAAATGGCGTATGGAGAACAACGAGAAACTCGCCGTGAAGTTTGAGGAGCCGCGCATCCCGTATCGTGAGACCATCACGAAACTCTCTCGCGCCGACTACCGCCACAAGAAGCAGTCGGGTGGTGCCGGACAGTTTGGCGAGGTCCACCTGATTGTGGAGCCATACGCCGAGGGCATGCCCGATCCGACGACGTTCAACATCAACGGTCAGGAGTTTAAGATGAACATCAAGGGCCGCGAAGAAGTGGACCTGGAGTGGGGCGGCAAGCTCGTCTTCATCAACTCCGTGGTAGGTGGTGCCATCGACGCACGCTTCATGCCCGCCATCCTCAAGGGTATCATGGACTGCATGGAGCACGGTCCGCTGACGGGTAGCTACGCCCGCGACGTGCGCGTGATCGTCTATGATGGCAAGATGCACCCGGTGGATAGCAACGAGCTCTCCTTCATGCTCGCCGCGCGCCACGCCTTCTCCGACGCCTTCAAGCAGGCTGGTCCGAAGATCCTGGAGCCGATCTACGACCTGGAGGTCTATGTGCCGGCCGACTACATGGGCGACGTGATGAGCGACCTGCAGGGCCGCCGCGCCATGATCATGGGCATGGACAGCGAGGCTGGCTACCAAAAGTTGCAGGCGAAGATTCCTTTGAAGGAGCTCTCCAACTACAGCATCGCGCTCAGCTCCCTCACGGGTGGACGCGCCAGCTTCTCGACGAAGTTTGCAAGCTACGAGCTGGTTCCCAACGACATCCAGCAGAAGCTCATCGCCGAGCATGAGGCTGAGCAGAAGGACGAAGACTAAAAAATGGGACGCTTCCTCCTGATCAAGACTGCATAAAAAAGATGCCGCCCGACTCAGCTTTTGACTGGTTCGGGCGGCTTACTTATGCGTGGTTGGGGGCGACACGCAGGAAGCGAAGCGCGAAAGCGAAACGGGGAGCGACACGCGGGAGGCGAAGCGCAAAGGCGAGTCGCTACGGGAAGTTATCGGGGGCAGAAGACCTTCATGACCTTGGAGCCAACCTTGACGATGTTGATGCCTCGCTGCAACTGCGGGATGCGGCGGCCCTGCACGTCGTAGTATTCCGCCTCGGTGTCGTTGAGCAGATCTACGAGGGTAGCGGCATCTACCTGACTGGTGCCCTCATCCACGCCGATGGTGAGTTGTGCGGATCCACCCTCCAGCGTACCCTCGGGCTGGATATAGGCGCGGTAGGCAGCTATCTTCACGCCGGTGGCAGCAGACTTGTAGTCGCGGACCAGGCGGAACAGGTTCTTGGCAATGAAATAGCAATCGTCGGCGAGTTCGATGGGGGCAAACGTACCCATCAGTCGATGGCCCGTCTCCCTATTCGTGGGTTTTGTCACGGCCTTCGCCTTCTCACCGGAAGAAGCCGTACCGCTCACGACGCGGAAGCTGGTCTGTTCCGCGTTTTTCTTGCGAACGACGACAGGCTAGCCTGCCTCTATCACGCCTTCCTCCACGCGCACGAGCTCCACACTCTCCGCTCCTACCGACTTTAGGGTATAGAAGTAGCAGGTGTTGTCCTCCGAACTGGGATGGATGGTATAGGGCAGACAGAGCGTTGCCCAGTCCGACTTTACCTCGCGCTCGTAGGTAGCGGCGTTCACGTCGCAGGCTTCGTAGAGCGTGTATGCCTTGCTGTCATCCAAAGGCAGTGCGTCGATGGTGAGCGGATAGCCTGTGGCTCCAATGATCTCATTGCCATTCGTGCCAACCTTCTTGGTGAGATAACCCCACACGTAGCTGGCGTAAGTCTTATCTATCGTTGAAGGTTCGAAGGAGATAGCGCCTTTCAGTAAATGGCAGTTGCGAAACATATTTGAACTTGAAACTCCATTTTTGAATGTGAAAAGATTGCTGACATAGATAGTCCGAAGCGCGGAGCATCCGTCAAACATATCGGTAGCAGAATTTGCCAAACCAGTGTTGAAACTGGAAAGATCAAGCATTTGAAGGCTACTGCATCCCTTGAACATAGCATCCAGCTGCATTCTGGGCTTATCAGCCGGGAAGTTGGACACGTCGAGAAACTTAAGAGAACTGCAACCAGAGAACATAGCGTATAAGCCGTGATATAACACTCCCTTCGCATTGAAATGGGACAAGTCAAGCGAATCCAAACTTGAACAGCCACCAAACATTTGGTTCATGGATGTCACATTCTCCGTATTAAAACTTGAAATGTTGAGATCATGGAGCTTTGTGCACCCATAGAACATCTGGGCCATTGTTGTTACTTTCTCTGTGTTGAAATGGGAAAGGTCGAGCGTTTCGAGGTTCGAACACAGGGCAAACATCCCTGACATATTCTTGACGTTGGACGTGTTGAGGTTTTCGATACCCTCTATACTGGTAAGATTCGTACAACCATTAAACCAATTGGAGCACGTCGTGTGGGTTTCATCACGGAAACCAGCTTTGAAGACAACCTTCTTAATTTCTGCCGGATGAGTGTTCCAACTCTGAGTATCTCCATAATCCAAAATATTATAGATGTTGTCGCCCACGGGCTTCGTGCCGCTGCGATGGAAGGAGAGCGTGCCGGTTGGCGCATCCCATCGCACCCAACTGGCAGTAGCAGCCGTGAGATAACCTCCCTCTCCCGTGTGAGCCATCTCCACACCCGTCTTATTAGGGTTATAGTTGGGCAGATTAACACATCCGTCAAAAATCGAAAAATCTAGGGTTACTTTATCTGTAGTAAATGCAGAAGTGACATAGATCGTCTTGAGGTTTTTGCAATTACTAAACGCATCAACCATGGAAACCATTTTGGGCGTTGCAAACGAGGAGAGATCAAGCGTTTCAAGCTTCGTACATGAGAAGAACATCCCAGTCATAGATTTCATGTTCTCCGTATCAAAACTGCTTAAGGTAGGTTCTATTAATTCATAAATTCGAGAGGAAGCCGTTCCGTTAGAGTCAAAC
>OGPL01002090.1_pt1 | contig 15872 bp, 3 predicted proteins | sample 1552901 | NCBI WGS metagenome assembly OGPL01 (sample SAMEA2580244, study PRJEB22360) | human gut metagenome | biome: human gut; feature: human-associated habitat; material: faeces | place: Denmark | collected 2008/2010 | reverse complement strand
ATTTGAAGGATGGCTGTGGGCAGCGTACGGACCTTTCCATCCCCCAGCCGATCACGGGTCTCGCTATCAACGACACGGATTATCCTGGCGGCGTGATCACTGTCCCTGTGAATGGAGATGTTATGCTCAACAGGGCGTTGAAAGACATTTTGATAATCCGTCCGGCCAACGCTACAGAGAAGGTGAAGTGGACCCCGTCAGACCCCACGGCCATTGTTGATGCACAGGGAGGTGTATGGTGGAATCCTGTCAAGGCGGGAACCTATACAATGACGGCCACTGCACCGGGTGTAGATCCCGTGACGGTGACGGTCAAGATCATCCAGCCTGTCGAAAGGATGACTCCTAATTACGATGAGATCCGTCTTCGTGTGGGTGATGAGCTGACACAGTATCTCCCCTATACCTATACGATTTATCCCGAGAATGCCACCGACAAGGAGGCTGGCATCTCCTATGGCATCAGCAGCGAGGATGGTATCTTGCAGCGCAATGATGATGGTACCATCAAGGCGGTGAATTTAGGAAGCACCACGGTGTGGGTTTACCACAAGGATATTCCTAACGGACCCATTAGCCTTTCTGTCTATGTCATTGACTTCCCGTCGAAGGAGTCCTTGGCGGTCAAGAACGACCCGTTCTCCGTGACGCTTGCAGATTATGAATTGTCCAAGGTTGATATCTATCAGCGCCTTGTGGGCAACATCGAAAACACGGGAACGATCAACTTCCCCCATGAGCTCGATTTTGCTGAGGACACCGCGGGTGAAGGTATTCTGACATTGTACACCGACGGCGACGGCAAGGTAAATGAGGTTTGGGCCAAGCAATATGGCTCTACTGCCGTGAAGTGGACTTACAACCGAACCGCCATGGGCTTCAACGAAGATGGCTCTTTCAATGCAGACAAGGAGTACAACTTCTCCGTTGGTTTCAAGCTGAACATCGTGGAGGGTCTTGCAGACGTTTGGTTAGATAGGTTGCAGATGGACGTCAATGACACCGAGGCTGTGATTGTAATTAAGACCAGACCCGAGAATTTCTTGCTTGATGAGAAGCAGCTCACATGGAGAATTCCTCCTTATAGTGATACGGACGATACACCCGTTTTGGAAATCGGCGATCGCATTGAGGGAAAGAACGAGTGGAAGGTCACGGCCAACCGCCTTGGAAATTACAACGTGGGTATCTCCTATGGCCAGATAGTCCAGGAAGGCAGTGTGGAAATCGGCCAACGTCTCTTGCTTGGTGAGGGATGGAGTTGGATCTCGCTCTTTGCCAACAAGGTCGGCCAAGATATCTTCTACAAGTATTTCTATGACGCACAGGAGATTCGATCGCAATATATGCTCGTCTATAACGATCCCGAATATGGATTCTTTGGCGACCTCACGGAGTTGACCACGGCGGAAGCCTATAAGGTTTGCGTCAAGGATGGTGCTCACTTCGATATGTTCCTCTATGATGGCGGTGTGTACAACTACAACACAGGCCGTGATATCAACCTTATGCCTGGCTGGACGTGGGTGAGCAATCCCTACTGCTTCGACCACGATTTGCAGGTGGCTCTCGGCAAGGCAACCTTTGCCAACGACTCGCGCATCGTCTCCAAGAATGATGGTTTCGCCACCTTCCAGGACGGCCAGTGGGTAGGAACGCTCACGCGCTTCAACGCAGGCGAGGGCTACCTGGTCTATAACGCTGCTGCAGAGAATGCCTTTGTGTCGTTTGCCGCCGAGGGAGTGATTCCGAAAGCCGAGCCGCGCAGCGTGGCTTCCGCCCGCCGTGCCGCCGAGCAGAGCGTGTGGAGCTATGACGGTAGTCGCTTTGCCGACAACATGAGTGTCATCTGCCAGCCCACGACGGAACTTGAGGCCGACCGCTACACCATCGGTGCCTTTGTCGGCGACGAGTGTCGCGGAGAAGGCCGGATGATCAATGGCCGCTTCTTCGTCACCGTCCATGGCGAGATGGGCGAGAAGGTCAGCTTCCGCCTCTATGACGCATTGACGGGCGAATACTTCGTCCTCGACGACGCTGTGGACTTTGCCTCCACCGTAGGCACCTACCAGCGTCCGATGGCACTCAACACCCCGACGCTCACGGGCATTGACAGCGTCACGGGCGACCAGGGCGTAGCCGTCTATCTCGATGGTGGCCGTGTGGTCGTGGCGGGTGTCGCCGCGGAAAGCGTTGAGGTCTATAATGCCTCGGGTATGCGTGTCGCTGCCGAGGGCCTGGGCACGGGCGTCTATGTCGTCCGCGTCAAGACCGCCTCGGGCACCATCACCCGCACCCTCTTCAGACGTTAGTCTCTCTATGGGCCTCCTCCCACGCCACCGCCAAGGAGCGGAAGCGCGGCGGGAGGCCCTCATAAGATATGTGACCACCGAATCCCAAGAATAACCAAAAACCGACCACGCAATGAGACAGAGCACGCCAGGGCACAGACACCGACTCGCGGCAAGACTTTCAGCAGCCATTCTGATGGCCTGCTCTTGGGCCATTGCGCCCGTCTGCGCGCAGGACATTTCGCAGATAGCCAAGAGCGACCCGCTCATCATCACCGGCTCCATAGGTACCAACAACACCTACTTCCACAGCTCCGCCGGGCTGGGATATATGTCGCCGCTGAGCAATAGCTTCTTCGCCAATCTCAACTTCAACATCTACGGGTTCTCGATGCCGTTCTCGATCTACTTCTCGAACGACAACCTGAACTTTAGCTATCCCCAGTTCTCGTTCAACCTCAGTCCGTCGTACAAGAACTTCACCGCCCACATCGGCCAGTCGTCGATGCCCTTCTCCCAGTATGTGCTCAACATGTCGTTCAATGGTGTGGGACTGGAGTGGCGCGACAAGCAGTTCCGTGCCTCCGCCTTCTATGGTGTGTTGCGCCGCGCCGTCAATGACAACCCCGATGATCCCACCGCCCGCATTCCACAGTACCGACGCTACGGTTGGGGAATCTCGGCAGGCTACAGTAAGGGCGGCAATAGTATCGACCTCTACTTCCTCCGTGCCTACGACTCGGAGAGCTCCATCGATGAGCGGTGGCGTACCCGTGTGCGGCCGCAGGAGAACCTCGTCCTCGGACTGAAAGGACAGTTGAGCTACAAAAACTTCCTCTCGCTGGCCGCCAATGTGGCCACGTCGGCTTTCACCGCCGACCGCGAGTCGCAGCAGGTCATGACCGACGAGGCACGTCGGTTTGACAAGATCTTCGAGACCCGCTACACCTCGCGTCTCCGCTTTGCAGGCGACGCCACGCTCGGACTGACGCTGAAGGGTTTCAATGCGAGCATTTTCTATAAATACATCCAGCCCGACTACGTCTCGCTTGGAACGTACTACACATCCAACAACTACCATACGCTCGGCCTCAGTGCCGGGACGACCCTCTTCCATCGCCTCACGCTCAGCGCGTCCTTCTCTGGACAGGAGGACAACCTCGCCAAGCAGCAGCTCTATACCACCCGTGGTTATGTCTATAACGCGATGGCTTCGCTCCGTATCAGCGACCGGATGAACGTCACGGCGATGTACAATGGCTACCTGCAGTCGCAGGGCGATGGTACGGCACAGGTCAACGACACCACCGAGATACACCGTGTGCTCCACTCCTTCAGCCTCGTGCCGACCTACAATCTGCCCGGCGAACTGTTCGACCACACCATCTCGCTCTCGGCCAACTACACGGAAAACCGCGACCTCAACAAGTTCTCCGTGGGACAGACCGACGTGAAGACGCTCGCCCTGGGTGCGTCCTACAACCTCAATGTGAAGCCTTGGGAGACCAATTTCACCTTCTCACTGAGCCACCAAAACACCAAGGGCTTCAATTCGGAGTACTCCTCCGACGTGGCTTCGATCTCCACGGGACGCTCCTTCCTCAAGGAGAAGAACCTCAGCACGTCGGCCACGGTGTCGCTCAACTACAACGAGGTGCGCCACCACTCCAAGAGCCTCTCCATGGGCGTGGACCTGTCGGCGAGCTACACCCTCAAGAAATACCACTCGTTCAGCCTCGGAGCCTCCTTCAGCCAGTATGGCGACGTCAATCTGGAGAAGACGAGGAGCACGCTCGACAACCGCGACGTGAGGCTGACGTTCAACTACCTCTACACCTTCACGCTCCTCCAAGTGAGTGCGAAGAAGAAGGATAAGAAGGAACAGAAGGAGAAAGGCAGTAAGGGCCGGTGATCCCATCTCCCGCCCCAATGCCTCGACCGCCACACGATACCGTACAGGATCGTGATCCCACGCCTAAGCCGACCTCCGTTGGCAGCTGGCGTCACCAAGACCACCCTCGCCGCCGACCCCGTTCCGGCGGGAAGGCAGGAAGGAATGCCAAGAGACCATCATCCTCCAAATACCACGGCCCGACGTGGTAGGCGGGGGGAAACAAAACCAATACATAGAGAACATGAGACTGCGAAGATACACCGCCACACTGATGCTGGCCCTGTTGAGCCTCGCCGCTGCGCTGGCCCAAAGCGTCAACGTCAATGTCATGCCCTTGCGCGACGTGCTGCCGCCGCAAGTGATGTACTATCTGTCCAACCCCGGGCAGTACTTCAACATCACCGTACAGAATCCCTCCACCGAGGCCCAGCAGATCTTCTTCGGCGCGGAGCTGCGGCAGGTCACGCCAGCCTCGGGGCTTGAGGTCGTCGTGCCGGCCAAGACCATGCCGCGCCAGCCTATCGAGGTTGGTGCGGGTGCCACGCGCGTTCTCACCGCAGCGGAGATGCGGACGATGTTCAACCACGTCCGATCCTCGGACGTCTCGATGCCGTCCAATCTGTTCTCCGATGTCACCTCTGGCTCCTTCGGCAACCTGCCTGAGGGTACCTACGAGATTATCATCAATGCCTATCAGTGGAATCCGAACACCCCCACGCCTGTACTGATCAGCAACCCTGCTCTCAGCCGTACGATGTTTCGTGTCTGCTACCAGGCAAAAGCTCCCGAGTGGCTCATGCCCGTCTCCACGGGCGACTTTGAGAACCGCGACATCGCCACTCTCGTCAAGCAGACCCCCATCCTCACATGGACTGCGCCGCAGGTCAACTGCGATCCGAAGCCGCGCAACTATACCTACGACCTGAAAATCGTACAGCAGATGCCACTCCAGGATCCCCTGGAGGCCATCGAGCGCAACCCCGTGGTCTATCAGGTCACGGGCCTCACCGTGGCGCAGTGTATGCTGCCTGCGAGCATTGTCAACGGATTATCTCCCTTTGAAACCTATGTCGCGCAGGTCACGGCACGATCCAATGCCACACAGATCGGTGCGCTCGACTATATCAATATCCAGAACGACGGACGCAGCCAGTTGCGCCTCTTCCGCATCAAGGACTATTCCTCCAGCTCACCCGACGGGCGTGTGACCTTTGCGCCGCCCGTGGTCAGCGATCCGATGATGGCAGCGGGTGGCGACACGCTCAGCGCCCAGCGATCTGTCACTATCGACTGGAAGGCACCCGTCTCGGACAATCCGTCGGTGCTTCCCGTCACCTTCTCCTATGAACTGAAAGCCGTCGAGGCGGTCAAGGATATGGATCTCTCCAGCGAGGCGGCCCGCCGCAGCTTGATGGAGAGCCAGCCAGCCCTCTACGAGGCCAAGAACCTACGGACGCTCAGCCATGACCTGCCCGCCGAGACCTTTGCCAAGGCCAAGGGCAGCATGGATGTCCTCGTGCAGGTCACGGCACGTCCCGACACCATAGCGGGCTCGCACCGTAAGTATATATTTACTGACGATGGTCGCTCCGCACCCGTGCGCTTCACCGTGGGCAAGGGTGGCATCCGCATCGTCGGACTGGGAGCCGACGGCGACGCTCCCGACTCGCTATACGTCTTTAATAACCCGCGCATCACGTCACCCTATTTCGCCCCTGACGGAGGAGCGAGAAAGCTCTTCGTGGGCGACGCCCTCAATCTCAATTGGGAGCGGCCGCGCTACTACTCCGGTGACGGTGTGCGACAGGACACGATCCGCTTCAGCTACGACGTGGAGCTCTATGCGGCCCGCGAGTACAAGGATCGGGAGGAGATGCTCAAGGAGAAGCCTATCTACACCAACCGGAATCTCACCCAGCGCAGCGACTCCATCGGCTGGTCGGTGCTCGGTGAGAAGGTTGCCAAGGGCGACTATCTCTTCCTGCGCGTCGTTCCGAAGTCGCTCAACGAGGAGTCGATCCACTTCCTCAACGACTCGCTCAACACCTTCGACGCGGCCATGGCGGAACGTATCAGCCACAACTTCTTCAAGTGTCGCAACCAGATAGAGATCGAGAACACGAGCCCCACCGCCCGGTCTGCCGACGACTTGCGTGGCAGCGAGGTGATGATAGGTGAGTACAAGCTCATCCTCGATGGCGACCTGAAGGCTGTGGAGGGTAAGCCCGGTCACTTCTCGGGCAACGGCCACGTGGTGTGGTCACCTCTGCTGCTCACATGGAAGCTTGCCGTGGAGTTCTCCGACATAGCCATCAACACCGAAGACCAGGTCTATGAGGGTGTGGTCGAGACATGGGGCGGCAAGGAAGGTGTGAAGATGCGCTCCTCGGAGGTCGTTGACAAACTCTTCTCCGACTGGGGTATCGACAACCTTATCGGTGACACAGGACTGCCCTATGCCGACCGTCTGCAGGAGGAGGCCAATGGCAAGATACGTGGTCTGGCCGATGACCTGCCCGAAATCGCAGAGTACTACCAGGACTTCCAGAAGGGCAAGGCGTTTGTCTCCAACCTTTTGAAGGGCAATCTGGAGGACGTGACCTTCCCGCTGGAGATCCCCGAAGAGTATAATACGACACCCGTCGGACTGACCATCAACAAGATGAAGTTTGCTCCGACGTTTGCCACGATGGATATCTTTGGCACCTGTGTCGTGCCCGAGAGCGAGGTCACGCAGAAGCAGATCCTCGTCTTTGGTGCGCCGCGCCTCTGTATCAGTCCGTCCAGTCTCATCCCCGAGGGTGGCATGGTGGCCCTGCTCAAGGACTTTGTCATCGAGGAGAAGAAGACGGGATTTGAGTGTACTTTCAAGGCGCCGACCGATGTCATAGAGCCTGCAGACGGCTGCTTCGTGGCTTGGAGCGACAACAAGTTTGTCGGTCTGACCCTCGACGTCGATATGAAGATGCCCGAAGACCTCAAGAAGGTCGATTCCTCTGGCAAACCGACGGAGGAGAGTCCCATGCTCCATATCAAGACTACGCTGTCGAGCTGGGACGACTTCCTCGTCGAGGCCAACCTCGATGAGTTTGAGCACGTCGATCTGCCGGGCTTCACCTTTGGCGCCTCGACGGTCGTCGTCGATCTCTCTGCCACGCGCAATGGCGACGGCATGGTCTTCCCCAAGGAGGACTTCGACCGTGCCAAGGCTGGTATCTCCACGGGCCAGGACGAGCTCTGGGAGGGACTCTTCATCAAGAAGATCAACATGCGCTTCCCCGAGTCCATCAAGATTGGCAACGGCGACGACCCGATGTCCTTCACGATGGAGAACATGTTCATCGACCGCTCCGGCATCACGCTCGACGCGGGTCTGAAGAATATCATCGACTACTCTACGGGTAAGGAGGGTGAGATTGATGGTTTCAAATATACACTCGACCACCTCTATATCTCCATCATCCAGAACAATTTCAACAAGTTCTACTTTGATGGACAACTCAACATACCGCTCTTCAAGGGAACGGTCTATTACACTTGCAATATCTATAACCAGTCCTTCACCCAGAAGGGCACGGGTAAGGGTTATGCCTATGTCTTCAAGACCACCCAGATCGAGGACCTCGACTTCGATTTCATGCTCGGTGAGCTGAAACTCGATCACAGGTTGACCTACTTCCTCATCGAGGCACTGCCCGATGCATCGGGTGAGCTGAAGACCAACGTGGAACTTTGTGTCGGTGGCGGTGTCACCGTAGCAGGAGCGAAGACTGTCAACAAGAAGCTCGCGAAGCTTCCGTTTGACCTCTCGCTTCCCCAGTTGAAGTTCTGTAATATGCGTCTGGCCAACGGCAAGCGTTTTGAGTCGGTCTATGCCGACAGTTTGCAGAAGCGCGACCGGGCGGCTACTGAGGTTATCGTCGATGCCGTCGCGGAGGGTAGCTATGGCTGGTGGAACGAGGCCAAGGACATCGAACTGTGTGGTGGCAAGCTGGTCCTCAACTTTGGCCAGTGGGGTGCCATCGCCATGAACTCCGACCCGTCCAAGCCTTCGGCAGGTGAATGGTTCGAAGGACTCCCCGACGAGGTCAACAAGGCCGTCGATGATGCCATCGAAAAGGGAAAGAATGCGGTCGATAATGCGATTGATGCTGCGGGCAAGGCCGTGGATTCTGCTATTGACGCAGCAGGTAAGGCCGTCGATGCAGCAGGCAAGGCTGTGGATTCTGCTATCGACGCTGCCGGCAAGGCCGTTGATGCAGCTGGTAAGGCTGCCGAATCGGCAGGCAAAGCCATAGATTCGGCATTGGACAAGGCCACTGGAGGCAGTGGTGGCGGAAATACAAAGAAGTTCCTGGACTACGACGAGAACAGTCCGGGCTACGGACCCAGTGTGGCCGAGGTGCCCTATGAGGCGGTAGCTCCGGCTGCTGCGGGATCCAACAAGTCGTTGAGCTGCAAGGTAGGCCCGTTCCGCTTTGCACTTACCGACTGGGGATTTGACTATGTCGTCACCGACGGTGAACCCTATCTGGCCATCAAGATTGGTGGTGATATCACGTTCAGCGACGATCTGGATGTGACGGCAGGCACGATGCTGGAGATCCAGTCCTACGTCAAGAATATCAGTAAGCCCAGCGAGATCTCCTTAGAGTATAAGGACCTGAAATTCCGCGAGGCCCGACTCGACATCGAGACAGCCGTGCTCTCCTTCCAGGGTGTGCTGGCGGTCGATGGCGACGCGGGAGGCATCGGTGGAACGGACAAGGGCTACAAGGGAAAACTGTCCTGCAAGGTCAAGGGCGGCATCTTCGAGATGGACGTCCAGGGCGGTTACTTCAACCACAAGGAGGAGGGCAACAACTTCTCCTGGGGCTTCTTCGACGTGATGGTGGGTGGCAAGATGGGTATCCCCATGCCGCCAGTGGCCCTCAACAACATTCGTGGAGGTCTCTACATCAACTGCGTCTATAACACGAGCGACAAGCTCAATCCTCGTCCTCGCAAGGGTGCGATTGGTCTTGTCTTCGGTATGGGCATCACGACGAGCGATGGTGAGGCCATCAAGGGCCGCCTCGACCTGACCGTTGCCTTCGACACCAAGAAGAAGACGCTCACCACGTTCCTGTTCAATGGTTCGGTGACGGCGGTCGGTGGCATCGTCAAGAGTAAGGTCAAGCTCGTCTATGAGGACAACGAACAGGAACGCTACTTCCAGCTCAACCTCACCATGGATGCTGCTTTCGACGGTGGCGAGCTCAAGGAGATTATGAACGAGCTCAATGGTGCGCTCTCCGAAGTGAAGAGCCAGGTGGATGCTGTCGCAGGAGAGTTCAAAGAAATCAAGGAGACAGCTGAGGAGAGCTTCAAGAGCGGAATGGGCGACCAGAGCAAGAAGAAGAATGAGGATTACGAAAAAGACATGGCCTCCTATGAGAAAAAGAAGGCCGAAGACAAGGACAAGAGCGACGATGGCACATCGTTTAGCGGTCCTTCGCTCAAGGTGAGCCTTGATCTTTATATCGGCCACAAGAAGCCAGGTGGTGCGACCAAGTGGCACCTCTACCTTGGTGAGCCCGACCACGACAAGCGTTGTGAGTTTACGCTCGTCAACTTTAAATCGAAAATCGTTTCGGTGGCCATCGGTGCCAACGCCTACTTCTGTCTGGGCAATGAGCTGCCCAATAACGGGCAACTGCCCCCGATACCCGAAAAGGTAAGAAGGTTCCTCGACGGTGGAGAGAAGGGTGGTGTGAAGAGCGACAACATCTCGGAGGCCAACGACGCCCGCGCCAAGGCGCGCAACGACTTCCTGGCCAATGCGAAGACCAGTGGTGGCGTGATGCTCGGTGCCTCGGTATGGGGTTATGTAGATGTGAACCTCGGCCTCTTCTATGGCGACATGGGTGCGACGGCGGGCTTCGACGTCTCTATCCGTCACCTCAAGGGCAACAATACGTGTATGAACCTTGGCAAGGCTCCGGGTATCAACGGTTGGTATGGCGAGGGACAGCTCTATGCCTACCTCTATGCCAAGCTTGGCCTGAAAATCAACCTCGGCTTCTTCAAGAAGAAGTTGGATCTCTTCAATGCGGGCATTGGCGGTGTGCTGAAATGTGCTATGCCCAATCCGAACTATTTCACGGGTAAAGCCCGCGTGAAGGTAGAGCTCCTCGGTGGCCTCGTGAAACTCAACAAGAAGTTCAGTTTCGAGTGTGGCGATGTATGCGAGATGTTCTACGGCAACGCCCTCGACGACTATGTCCTCTTCGAGAGCTGCAACATCGGCTTGAAGAGTTGGGACGAGGCCGAGAAAGCGAAGATCAGTTGGGATATCCAAAGCAATCCCATTGTGATGACGCAGGCCGACTTGAATGTACCCATCCGCGTCGTGGATCCCACACAGCTGAATCGTTTGCAGAACCATTCCAGTGGAGACGGCAAGAGCGAGGAGACGCTCAAGGACCTGGCAAGCCGCCAGTTCCGGTTCAAGATGGACGCCTCTTTGCCGCCTACGCTGACGGAGTATAGTTCGCTCTCTGATGCCAAGGCCAATCGCAATGGCGTGGTGTATGAGATGACGCACCATATTTATAAGGAGAAGGTGACGCTCTCTGTGGACCAGCTGCATCGCAACAAGTACTATAAGGTCACCATTTCTGGCTACGCACAGGAGTTCTACAACGGCTCATGGCGCGATCCAGAGACGTATGACACCCTCAAGCACAAGTACGTTGCCCAGGCATGGAAACAGACCAAGGAGTTCTATTTCGCCACCAACAATGAGGAGATGAGCTTCAAGGACGACGAGGACCTGTATCCGCATGTGAAGTTGATGTATCCCAACCAGGGTAAGCCGGGCAATAGAGAAGACATGATGTTCAACTATTCTGCCAATGGCCAAAACTACAGTTACGCTTATACTCCCGCATATTGGGAGGACGTGAAGCAGCCGATCATCTCGCTGGCTCGGCCGATGAAGGGCAAAGCCTACCAGAAAGGCAGACTGAAGTGGTATCTCTACTCCAATGGAAAGCTGCTCTCCACCCGGGAGAACCAATGGATAGAAACCAACAGCTACTCCATCCTCACTCCGCAGTCGGGATTTGCCAACGTACCAGAGACCAACAATGCCAACTACATCATCCGCCTGCGCTACGAGTGGACGGAAACCAAGACCTCGCCCTCTACCTGGGTTGCTGTCAAGACCTACACTGTCTGGGGCACTTCCGAGAAGCAGGTGCGTAGCAAGGCGATGAAGGACAACGGCATTGCTAATATCTTCAGCACCAAAACCGGTGGTAGGGGTGGTAGGAAGTCCATCAACAAGAAGGTGGAGGTCTCTGAGGAGAGTCTAATGAATGTCTCGGACAACGATACTGTAGGAACTGGAAGACGCAAGTTTATCGTCACCGTCTATGAGCGGAAGGCTGGTAAGGTCACCAGAGAGTTCGTCAAGGACCTCTTGGCCCTTAAGGTCACTGTGACCAAGCAGGGTGTCACGGGCGATGCGTTGTACGACGATCCGCTCAACTACTGCAGTAAGTTTATGGCCACCCGTCTCGACAAGATCACCTATGACGGTCAGAACCTGGACATGAACGACGACCAGTTGCTCATCACGAGTGCCAACCAACGAGGAGGATTTGTGCCGTATTATAACACGGAGAACCCATTTATCTATCTCTCCTATATGAGTCGGATGTTCTTCATCGGAGGACATAAGTTCGTCTCTGCCAAAAAGAACCTCAACCTGACGGTGCAGAGTACGCAGTCGCTTTGGCTTGAGACGCCCTATGGCAGTTGGAGAGACGGAATACTCCAGAACAGGCACATCGGACAGATTCGTGATGGTCGCAAGAGCATCGAGTTCGCCCTCACGATGGGCACCTACCGTTTCGAAAACGAGTTGGGCACCTCGTATCCGCTCTACAGCGTGAATGCACCGGGTTACACCAAATGGTTGGGTCAGGCTAATGGACTGTTCGAAGGACATAAGCTGACAGAGGAAGCCTACGCCCGGGTGTTCACCGAGGTGTATAACATAGCCGAGGAGATGCATGATTACATTTCAAAGCGTGTCAACTTCCAGATCTATTACGACATACCGTCGATGCGAAACTGGTTGGCGACCTATGCGGGCAGCAACAATGAATCCTTCAACGATACCCAGTCGGATGTTATCGCATTTGTCCCGTTGTATCAGTGGGGCGTGGTATGGAATGCGGCCAGTCGCTGCGGACTGAATATCAGCAAGACCATTGAGATGGACAAGGCCTCCAACAAGTATCGCCACGTCCGTATCAGGGCTGACAAGGGAGACTTCCTCGGACGAACGCTCTATTTCGCCTATGTCGATAAGGACCATAAGAAGTATGTGGACAAGGACTACCTCGGTCAGTCCCAGGTCCTCGACTTCAAGGCAAAGAAGGCATTGGACAACAATAATCTGCGTCTCTACTTCATACGCTATCGTGTCAATGCTTGGGACTACAAGAGGCGACAGTGGACGGTGTATCCTCTGCAGTATTCGCAGAAGAGGTTCGCCTCCAGCTACAACGTCTCCCTCAAGGATTTGGTGGAGAGATATAATCTCCCCTTGCACGGCAGGAGCAAGAAGTCCAATTCTGGCAAGGGTGCGAGTAGCTATAAGAGAGGCAACAACAACCTTGTAGGAGGTTCAAATCCTTCAGGAAGACAGGGTAGAGGAGGAAGGTAAAGAGTATAAACATCTAAATAGACGTAAAGCGATGATGAAACAGCAATATAATAATATGAAGGCCCTTGTTTGGCTTTTGGCTGCCGCCGTGTGCGTGCCGTGTATGCTCTCTTGGGCAGCGACTATCCCATGGCGCGCCCCCTTGGGCGTGGCTGTCGGCGACACCATCGTGCAGGAAGCCGATGACGACGACCTGCTGCCGGGCACCTATCCCGTGGGCACTCTCTCCCGGGACAGCGTCGAAGACTCCATAGAGGATCTCTACGTCTATATCAAAGCCGTGGGCCGCACCTATGGCGACAGCATTGTCCTGCGCTGGGCAGTGGAATCCTATCCCGAATGGGATCGTCTCAACCGCACGGGCTATGATGTCTATCGTCATACCGAGGGAGAGGAGGGATTCCGGCTCGACACCCTTGCGACAGGCATTCGTCCGATGCCCCTCGCCGACTTCCGTCGTTGCTATCCCGACACCATCGACTCGCTGGCCTATCTGGCTATGGGAGCCATCTATGGCGAAGGCGACATGACCCCGGAGATGACCAACTACGAACCCGGTAGTATCGGGGCCCTCGTCGAACTGGAGCAAGACCAGAAGACGCGCCTGTTTGGTGCCTTCCTCGCCGCGGAGTGGAGACCCGACCTCGCCCAGGCGATGGGACTGCGCTATGTTGACAAGACGGCGAAAAAAGGTGAGACCTATACCTATTTTATTATGCCATCCGTGCCCGACACGACGGGCCGTTTCTTCATCATGCCGGCACAGGTGGAGAACCTCCACAACGTGAAGTACGTCCCCGAACCCTACGACGTGGCTATCAGCGACACCATCCTGGAGCATGGATCCGTGGCGCTCAGCTGGCGCGACGATCTCCACGGCACCTTCGACGTGTTTTGGCGCAAGATGGGTGAGCAGCAGTGGTGCAAGGTAAACGAACTGCCCTATGCTCCGCCGTTCCGTGTCGATCAGGAAGATGCGGATGTCATCTTCGAACATTCCCCCGGTGTGGTCGGTCTCTACGAGTATGCCGTGCGTGCCTATGATACCTTTGGCGACCTCACGCCTTATTCTCCGCCCCACAAGGTGTTCTTCCCCGACCTGATGCCGCCGCTCGGGCCTGAGATCACCTCCATCGTCATCGACCGTCCGGGCAAGACCCTCTACGATGAGGTCTATGCCACCATCTACTTCCATAAGGACAGTCTGGAGGATGATTTCGTTCGCTACGTTCCGCTCTACTACAACGACCGCGACTCCTCGAAGCAGTGGAAACTCCTCACCAACCAGTATATTGCGCCAGGAGATACGATGGTCCGCATCGACGTGACCAACATTTCGACGGGTATGATCACCATTGCCGCCGTCGATACTGCCGAGAACATGGGCTACGCCTATCCGAAGCTCCTGCGTGTGAGGGACGCCCGCCCACCCGAGGCACCCACCCAAGTGCGGGGTCTCCCCAGCCTGGATGGCACCATCGCCATCCTTTGGGAGATGAGTGACACGCTCGACGTGCACCACTACGATGTTTTCTGGGCCAACTCCCCCGACGATGAGTTTACGATCCTCAATCGCCGTCATGTCATCCCGCGGTCCTATACCGACACGGTGGCGGTGGACATCAACCAGCGGTACATCTACTACTATGTGCGTGCGGTCGATTACGCCACCAATATCGGTGCGCCTTCCGACACCATCGCCGTCCTCCGTCCCAGTACGGTGCCTCCCTCGCGACCCCACCTCGACTCCGCATGGGTTGACAACCGCATGATCCACACCCGCTGGATCGGTGGAAGCGACGAGATGATCTCTCACTACAACGTCTATCGTCGCCGCCCCGGCGCAGCATGGACGCTGCTCCGTGTGGCCGACGGTGACTCCGTGCGTGCCCATGGCTATGCCCTGCAGATCGACGATGCCCCGCCCGCCCCGCTGGGTGCGCGCTACGAGTATGCTGTCGAGACCATCAGCCTTTGGGATATCAGCTCTGGTCTCTCGCCCGCCTTCTCCGGCCGTGTCAACTACGACAAGGTGCTACCTCTCACGCCGACCCTCTTCGCCGACTATGACGTTCCTTCGGGCGAGGTCAAGCTGGCCTGGGAGATGGACGACAAGGACGCGGGGGGAGCGGAATACTACTACTGCGTCTATCGCCGCCGCAAGGGGCAGGAGACGTTCCGGTTCATCACCGACGTGCCACAAGGCGTCCATACTTATACGGGCGACCTGCTGCAACCTGGCGAGTGGGCCGAATACTACCTGACGGTGCGCTTCCGCGATGGCCGCCAGGGACAAGTGTCTAACCGGGTGACGGTGGCCGCTCCGGCCAATCCGCCGTCAACCACAGAACAATGATCATGGACATGAAACCTATCCGCCGACTTACGGCCTCCCTATTGAGGCACCGCGCCGCGCCGTGGCTCTGTGCCCTCGCCGTCCTTGCGCTCACTTCCTGCGGCGACTTCTTCGAGTTTGGCGAGGAGCGCGCGACGTGGGACGGCAAGATAATCTGCCAGAACGACAGCTCCGTGGTCATGGTGGGTGACACGATGACCCTTTCCGTGGACTTCTCGCCACCCCGTCCCGACAGCCTCTCTGTCTTCTGGAGTGTGACCAGCGACGACTCCATCCCGCCGGTCTACGTCCTTGGCGACCGCTTCATAGGTGTCAGTCCGGGCACGGCTCGCGTCATGGCCGTTCTTTCCAACGCCATGGCCTCCGCCTCCTGCTCCGTGCGGGTCATAGGGCGGTGGGAGCAGCCCGACTTCAATCGTCTCCATCCCCACGACATGGTCATCTATGCCCATATCACCGTGAGAGGAGAGGAATGGAATCCCGACTCGATGATGGTCGGTGCCTTCATAGGCGGGCAGCTCGTGGGAATGGCCGTGCCAAAGACGGCCCACGACATCGACTATGCGCTGCTCCGCATCTGGGCGAAGCATGACACCCATGTGGGACGCATTC
>OGPL01002086.1_pt1 | contig 15886 bp, 14 predicted proteins | sample 1552901 | NCBI WGS metagenome assembly OGPL01 (sample SAMEA2580244, study PRJEB22360) | human gut metagenome | biome: human gut; feature: human-associated habitat; material: faeces | place: Denmark | collected 2008/2010 | reverse complement strand
TTAAATTCCGAAAATGTATCAATCAAGCTGATTGTTTCTTCTTTTTTGGCCATAATTATTTAAAACTAATTAAGTATTTAGTGTATTTTATCTCATCATATGCAAAAGTAATATCCTCCTCTACCAGTTTGGGGCGTTTGGCTCCTTCCGGTTTCACTTTCTTTTCAATGGTTACGGTAAAGTTCTCTTCATTTGCATCCTTCAATACACCTTCCAGCTTCTTTCCCTCTTTAGTCAGGATTTCCACCTCCTTACCAATGTGTATCAAGTACTGTTGCAATACCTTGAAAGGTTGTCCTATACCGGCCGAACCCACTTCCAGTTCATAATCCTCTTCTTCACGGTCCAGTTTAGACTCAATATAGCGGCTAAGTTCTACACAATCGTCAATCCATACTCCCTCGGCATGGTCAATTTCTACCACAATTTTGTCATCCGGGCTCACCGTGACATCTACCAAAAAGTAATCTTTACCTTCCAGCCACTCGTCAACAATCCGGGTTACTACATTTTTATCTATCATTTATTCACTATTAAGAACAAAAAAAGGGCTTAATCAAGCCCCACCATTCATCCATTTCGGTGCAAAGATACAAATTATCTACCAGTGCTACAAAATATTCTATTAAAAAATTGTAGTTTTGCAGAAACTTATAACACTATGGATAAAAACAGTTTAAATACGAACAAGCAGTTCATGATAGGTAACGGTATGCTGGCTTTTGGAGTCTTTGCCGTTATTATCATTTTTTTGTATATGTCCTTCCGTTTCCAACGCAAGGCTGACAAAGTACAGACTTATGAAGGAGTCTACAACATAGAACTGACTAACAGTTTTGCCGGAGACAGTATAGCGGTATATCTAAATGACAGTCTGCTACTGGACCAAACCATGCCCGACGCCAACCTGAAAGTGGAGATAAAACGCTTTGCCGAAGATAATGTACTGATGGTCGTAGATAACAAAACAGACAAGACCACACCTTTCAACCTGAATCCGGAAGGTAGCCGGGTAGAGGTTAAAAAGAGTGGAGATGTGATTTATATCTTGGAAAGAGAAGCCGATTCCCTTTTGGAATAAAGGGAAACAGCGACAAAGCCGATCAATACGATAAAGACACCCACCAAAGCCGGATACCGATAACCCAATCCGGCATCTATGGGTAGCCCACCGGCATAAGCACCAATGGCATTGCCCAAATTAAAAGCGACTTGCACACAGGCCGCTCCCATCATTTCTCCTCCGCGTGAATTCCGGAGTAACAATAATTGTTGTGGAGCCGAAACAGCAAATAATCCTGCCGTACATATACACATCAATATTACTGCCAACCAAGAAACAGAAGCCGCAAAGAAAATGGCAAGCAAACCGGAAGCCATAATAACCTGTGTATATTTTACTACACGGGCAGCCCCATACTGATCAGAAAACTTTCCACCCATCAAGTTTCCTACAGTCATGCTAAGACCTGCCAGCACCATAATAAAAGTCATGCTGTTTTCACTGAAACCTGCCACGTGCGTCATCAAAGGAGTGACATAGCTATACCAACAAAAGATGCCTCCGTTTCCGAACATGGTCGTAATTATCAACAACCATGGAGCCAGATTCTTCAAAAAACGGAACTGTCCTTTCAAACCTGTATCTGGCAAAGCAGGCAGTGAAGGAACCCATTTCCAAATATAGAACAAAGTAATCAGTCCCCATACTCCATTAAAGAGAAAAGGAATACGCCAGGACATTATATTACTCATGAACGTACCCAAAGGTACACCAAAAAGATTGGCAATCGTCATACCCGACACCATCAATGCCACTGCCTGCGAACTTTTTCCTTTATCAGCCACTCTTTCCGCCACAATGGAACCAACCCCAAAGAAGGCGCCATGAGGCAATCCGGAAATAAAACGCATCATCAACATCATCCAATAATTCACTGAAGCGGCAGCACACAAATTACCACAAATATAAATAACCATCAAACCTAACAGAATATGTTTCAGCGGACGGGTACGAGCCACCAAAACCATCCCCGGTGCTCCTACGCACACACCTAGTGCATAAGCCGAAATAAAATGTCCTGCTTGCGGAATACTTATATGCAAGTCCTTCGCTACATCGGGCAAAATGCCCATCATTACAAACTCGGCAATGCCCAATCCCAATGTGCCGAACGCCAAAGCCGTCAAACTCTTCTTCATACCTGAATAAAAACAATCCATTAATTAAAAAACGTACAAAAATAATTGTTATGTTTTCAGATATAAGTGTTTTTAGCACACTTTTATAAGAAAAGGAATGATTACTTGCTTTATGTCAATTTATTGTTGCCACATGCAAAAGAGGTCAAACATTTTAGCTTCACGTTCAGAAGTTAAAAAGAACAAACAAACCTCTCTACAAAGCCATGCTTACTAATCAACATTCACACTAAACAAACCTTTGCTTCCTGCTCCATTATCAACATCCCGTAAACTCTGATTGATTTTACATTCAGCACTTTTCAGTTTAGTACTTTTATACGAAAACAAGCCTTTGCTTCCTGCTCCGCTAGCGACAGCATTTGAACTTTTCGTTATTATACACTTATCACTCAATTCATAACCGTGATCCAGCTGAGTGCTTTCACCCACCCGAACATCTACAAATTCTTGTGTTTTCACGATTTGAAACTTAGTATTTTGTTGTAATCTACTGTAGATCAGAAGTTAATTAAGTATTTAAAAAATGTAGGTAACGACTTGGTAGCAAAAGTCCTACTTTCGGTTACACTGCTTTGCATAGTTTCAAATAACTCATATACAAATATAGACATTGTTTGGTATATAACCAAATTTATAGGAATTATTTCGTTATATATTTCTATATCAATATTTTAAATAATAGGGCGCATAACGTTTGAGTACATGCCTTAAAAAATGGTAGAAAGCTTCTTCCAAATTTTTTATTACCGAATCGCTGTTAAAGTTACCATTTTTTTAATTAAATTTATTGAAATTTTATATATTTGTAATATATGAAGAATAAATTTGCATATACAACAATTCCAAGTCCCGTTAGTGACAGCTACTTTGATTTCGATATTTTGAAATTGAAAGAGTACATTTACGTTGGGGGTAAACGGCATTGCTATTACCAACCAGAATGTATTTGATAAGAATCAATATCTTTCAATAAAAGCTACATTGGGAGATATAACAGTATTTTCTGATATCGAGGTTGACTTGTATATTTAGTTATTACTGATGAGCTAGATATAGATGACTTTGGTGAAAGAACAAATATGGTGACGTCAAATATCCATTACGGCAACAGATTCATTAGACTTTCCTGCATTTAGGTCTATATTTACAGACTTCTCAAAATATTTATTAATGCCCCATCATGATAAAAAGTCTCACATTCCAAAGGCTATTATTTTGGAATAGAATGAACATATCACAGAAAGAGATGTAATAGTCCTAAAAAACTCATTTATTGCCGAAAGGACAAGAATAGTTTAGTACTAGTGTATTTCAGTGATTGTAGGTTACATCAGCAACTAATGATTTTCAGCTAATGCAAACTTTCATAGAGGTCGGCGACTTATCCATTCATGTACTGAAAGAAGCATTGAAAGATAGACAAAAAGTTGTATTGGATGGATCGGATAAGAACTTAATAGACATCAACACTGGCGAATTAAAGATTTCTTCGGGACTGAATGGAGTTCTTGGTCGTAGATCATTAGGAAAATCACATACACGCAGAATAATTAACAGTAAATATAGCAAGGGAAATGTAAAATACATTAAGCAATTTTTACTGGTTAATGGCAATGAAAGCTAAGATAAAAATATGTAGGATAATTTTTTGCCGAAAACAACTTATTAGAGGATTATGTTGATTTACTCAGAAGTGCTGTAGATGATGCGGTAGGTATTAACGATGAGCAAATAGACAGGAATGCTCTAGAGGAATATATAGAAACTTTTAAAATATAGCTAAGGATGAAGGTTTAAAGGATGTTTTTTATAAATGTACGTTATTCAACGACTATAGGTTTGAAATTGCTGAACCCGATACACTCAAACAATTAATAGGTTATGTATTTGTAATTATAAGTAATGTAGAATATAAAGAAACTATAAATTGATATAGATGCTCTAAAAGCGTTACTTTTGACTTGGAAAGCCAGTATGATAAAGCCTTAGAACTATATAACAAAAGGAAGTGAGCTAACTTCTTGATGGCTGAGATTAACAAACGTCTTCAATATCATTCATCCACGCCAGTTTTACCAGATGCAAATTTCTATATAATTGCAACGAACAGACATAAACGCACTAATTTTAAGTTGCTTTACTCTTATATTATGCGTGAAAGGGAGATTACTTCAATGGATGTAGCAAAGTTCAAAATTCAGGCTAAAACCAGAAAGTTTGAGAATACCATTGATATGAAATCAGTTTGGGATGTAAGGTAAGTTTAGTGGATGCTTATACTTAATATGGAAATCCTGCTTTTTGTTACAAAAACAAAAAGATAGAATGTGTCAATAATGCTGAAATCTATAAATTCTACATAACAGTGGATTATAAGATACTTAATGAATATGGCTTGGAAGTATCTGGTGGACAGCAGGCTGAATATAACTTGCTGAGTTCCATTCAGAATGCAAGGAATTTTGATATATTACTTATTGATGAGCCTGAGTCCTTATTTGATAATATCTTCTTAAAGACGATGTAAACGCTCTTTCGAAAGATCTAGCAGAAGAGATGCCCGTAGTGAAATCCATAACAATACGCTTAGAGGATTTATTCATCCAAATTATGTAATCTATATGGAAAAGACTATTGTAGATGAGAAATCAGTGTTCAGAATTTACTATGGTTATCCTACAGACAAAATGCTTAAGTCAAAGACTGGAAAAAAATAGAAAATTACGCGATATAGCTTAATAGTTTAGAAGCCGACCAAACAGTATATATAGAAATGGAATAAAGCTTATGAAAATATTAATAATTAGCAATTGTAAAGACAAATTTAGTCTTGACAGTATTAATTATACTCCCATTAATATAATAAATAAAAATAATTTACTAGGCGTGATAGATTTATTTTTAAATAGTGAATGTTAGATGGATGAATATTCTGAGGAGAATATTCCGAATAAGGCTCATTAGATAATATATCAAAATCTTTATCAAAAGTTTAAAGAATTGGAGCAAAATAGAGCTCAGTTCAACGATATGAGTGAGAATATTTATGAAGATGCTATCAATAAATATAGGAATTAATACTCTTAATGCTTAGTCTGTCCACTTAAATTGCATTCTAATAAAGTTCAGGAAATGATAGTTTATATTGCTTGTGTATAACACTAATATAAATATAAACATTGTTTTCATATATATACTAATATTTTATCTAACAATAGAAATAATAAATTGGCGTTTCCTGTCTTTTTGGACGGTTGCTCAATAAGTTAATTAGCCAATGGTTTCTTATGATGATATAGTGTATCTTTTGACAATTAGAATGTCTGTCAGATGCCCATATATCAAGCAGACACTGGAACATTATCGGATACCAAATACCCTGAAAATCTATATGTGATGTACAATCGGAGTTGATATAAACAGGTATGTATAAGAATTTACGAAGAAATATTTCAGTAAAAAAAGAAAAGGTACTTGAGAGTCTAAGCCTAAACAATAAGATGTAGTTTCTTTTAGTTCAAAATTGGGAAATCCTGTACTGTCATGATGATAGGACAAGATTTTTAATATTTCTCTCAGCTATATAGTAAATGACTTTATTTTATCTTCATGCATCCCAAAAAACGGTGTCAAATTGCCAATATAGCAAAATATTCTCTATATTTGTAGCTAATACATGGTATTTTTAATAAAAGATGATTTGTATGAAACTTAACAGGATAAAAGTAGTGCTTGAAGATAAGGGTATAACGCAAACATAGTTAGCTAGGACACTTGGAAAGAGTTTTTAGCGTAGTTAATGCTTACGCCTGCAATCACCCACAACCACCACTTGAAACGCTTTATGAAATAGCAAAAATTCTATAAGTGCAAATGAGAGATTTATTAATAGAAAAATGATGAATAGTAAAATGATATTAACAAATATCCTAAAGGGCTCAGAGTATAGCCTAATCTTGTTTAAACAAGATAACATTAATAGCCTTGAAAAGCGCATTATAACTAAAACAAATAAAAAAGGAGGAGAAAATGCCTATGTGACATGTATTGTCAGAAACAAAGAGGTTAAGTTAACTCCCGAGGAAGTAGTACGTCAATTATACGCCCAAGAACTAATTGAAAAATATGGTTATCCAAAAGAACGAATTGCTTTTGAATACCCTATCTATTTTGGGAGAGAAGCGAAGCGTGCAGACATTGTCATTAGAGATAAAGATGATTTTAATGTAGCTTATATTATTGTTGAGGTCAAAAAGCCAAAGGCAAAAGATGGGCGTGAGCAACTAAAATCATACACTCATAGTACAGGTGCAAGTATGGCTGTTTGGACCAATGGAACGGCTATTACCTACCATCAACGTAAAAATCCAAATTATTTTGAGGATATTCCTGATATTCCCAAAGATAACCAAACACTTGAAGATATTTTACAACGTCCGTTTACTATGGGCGATTTGATAAAAAGCGACAAATTAACTCAGACTGGTAAATCGTTAAAAGACCTTGTTACGGAGATGGAAGACGAAGTTTTAGCAAATGCTGGTGTTGATGTATTTGAGGAAGTTTTCAAGTTGATTTTTGCCAAACTATTTGACGAACAAGCCGGAGCTACGGATAAGAAATACAATCTGGAATTTCGTAATTCGGGACAAAGCGACATTCAACTCAAAGAGAAAATTGAGAAATTATTCAAAAAAGCTTGTGGAAAGTGGGAAGGTGTTTTCCCCGTTGACGCAAAGATAAATCTAACCCCTCCACACCTTTCAATCTGCGTTTCATCGCTGGAAGGTGTAAAATTGTTCAACTCTAACCTTGATGTTGTTGATGAGGCTTTTGAATACTTAATGAGTAAGAGTAGCAAGGGTGAAAAAGGACAATATTTTACTCCTCGTTATGTTATCGATATGTGCGTGAAGATGCTCAATCCTCAACCTGACGAACCGATTATTGATACTGCCGCAGGAAGTTCAGGTTTTCCAGTACATACGATATTTTATGTATGGAAGAATATGCAGCTAAAGAAAAATGAAAAGGTTAGTCATCTGTTTACAGCTGTCAAAAAAGGGCATGAGGAGACTGAGTATGTTGTTAATAACGTATTTGCTATAGATTTTGACGAAAAGGCTGTGCGAGTAGCTAGAACTCTGAACCTGATAGCTGGTGATGGACAAACAAATGTAATGCATCTCAATACATTAGATTATAGCCGTTGGGCAACTGTAACTAAAGAAGATACTTGGAATGACACATATAATAATGGTTTTAAGAAACTCAAAAAATTGAGTACTGATAGTAATTTCAGTGGTTTTGACTTTACAATATTAATGGCTAATCCTCCATTTGCAGGTGACGTAAAAGAAGGACAGATATTAAGTCGTTATGAATTGGGAATGAAAAATGGTAAAACTCAAAAGAGCGTTGGTCGAGATATACTATTTATAGAGCGAAATATTAACTTTCTAAAGCCTGGTGGTCGTATGGCTATCGTGCTACCACAGGGTAGATTTAATAATAGTAGTGACAAATATATAAGAGAGTTTATAGCTGAAAGATGTCGCATACTAGGTGTAGTAGGGCTACATGGGAACACATTTAAACCTCATACTGGAACAAAGACAAGTGTTCTTCTGGTGCAGAAATGGGATGATAAGTTATGTCCAAAAACTGATAATTACCCCATATTCTTTGCTACGCAGCAAAAAGAAGGGAAGAATAATAGCGGTGATAAACTCTATTGGCTAAAAGATAAGAGTGGTACTACAACTGATCCTAAATTAGCATTATGCGATATGTATGATCATCCTGTAATTTACCATGATTTGCATAATACAGTTAATTATCGTTGGAATGACGCTAAGAACTGTAATGAGTTGGAGCAAATAACGCCTGATGGCATTGCAGAGGCATTTGTGGAGTTTGCGAAGAAGGAGCAATTATCTTTTTTCGTGGATGCCCCTTTGACGAAGTAAAATATCTTACTTTATTGGAGGGGCTAGAGGTTAGTATTGTTAATTCTGATTTTATAGATAAAATTCAGTATAGAATAGATTCTGAATTTTATACAAAGGAACATCTTGAATTTGAAACTTACTTAAAAGAACAGGGGTTTAGTACGTTAGAGCAACTCGGTGGGAAATTGGATTGTAGTGCATTTTATCCATCTATTACGGAATATTATAATTTCGACGGACAAGGTATACCATTTATACGCGTAAATGAAATTCAGAATGGTTTAGTGCAGATCGTTGACTCTACCGCCTTTTTACCTGATTTTGTATTAACGCAAAATTCAAATACTATAGCTAGAGCTTATCCCGATGATATTATAATAGCCAAAGGGGGCAATACATTAGCAAAAGTAGGTATTCTAACCAATGAATATCCCGAATACGCGATATGCCGAGATGTGATTTTAGTAAGAACAAAAAAAATGGTAAGCAATATGCGATATGCTGTTTGGGCATTTTTGCACTCAAAATTTGGTTATAAATTAATGTTAAGAACGGCTAGTCAGACCGGACAACCCCATCTAACATTACCTAATATATTAAAAATGATGATTCCTGTGTGGGGTGAAGATATGATTAGTAAGTTGTGCGAACTTTACAATCAATCTAATTTATATAAGGATCAATCTAAGGCTTTATATGATGAAGCAGAAAAAAAAATGTTAGAGGAGCTGGGACTAAAAGAGTGGAAACCTACACAAGAGACTGTTTCAATAAAGAATTTTTCGGATTTTGTCACAAGTATTCGCCTTGATGCCGAATACTACCAACCCAAATATGATGAAATTGAAGCCCAAATAAAATCCTATAAAAATGGTTATGTGCGTATTAAAGATTGGTTTGACATAATTGGTAATCCATCACCTGCGCAATATACAACAGAGGGCGTTTATGTTATTAAAACAAAAAACATAAGAGTACCTTCGGTTGATTTTGATAATATTACAGATTGTACAACTGAAAATTGTATAAAAATCCAAGAAAGAGATCTGCTATTTGCATCTATGGGAGTTGGTTCTTTAGGTCGTTTAAGCTATATTGATAAAAATATAAATAATTATACTATTGATGGAACGATAAAAATATTCAGGCCAAAGACTGGGAATAATATGGAAATTCCAACTTTATTATTTTTAACATCATTCTGTGGTAAGGAATTGATATATAGATATGTTATTGGCTCGACTGGAATAATATCAATAAGTAAAGAGAATATAGAAAACCTTATTATTCCCAATTTTGACCATAATATAGCCGCTGATTTATCTGAGAAAATATTGGAATCTCAACGCTTAAAAGTCGAAAGTAGACGCTTGCTAGACCTTGCTAAAACTGCAGTCGAAAGAGCTATAGAAAAAGATGAAATGGAAGCCATGAAACTATTAAATTAAATAATTATGCCAAATACATTTGTAGACCATAAAGATAGATGGCTGTCATTAGCTGAATCAGACTCTGATTTTGCAGTACTATTTATTAGAAATTGGATTCCTTTTAATGCATGGTATTGTGTAAGCTATCCACATCATAACAATAAGGATAGGAGAATAATCGATGAAATGAAGCTAGATGGCAATGCTTTCAGAACAAGAATTATTGACTTATTAAGAGGTACTCATTTTGAAGCAATACAATTTAGAACTTTCTTAGGAGAATTGCATAACAAATTAGAGGCGCATAGCGTACCTTCTTTTGAAAATAGAATCTCATTTAATAGTTTGTATTTTAGGCATAACCCTAAAACGGTTGCTATGTACACAAAAAGAAATGTATCATACAAAGTAGAGCTTATTAGGTCAGGAACAAATGTTCAAATAAATGCTATTGCTTTAAAAGCGGGTGTGCCAGTACCAATTTTTTCATATTCATATAGTAAATATGATAAGGTACACTTTGCATCTTCTTCAGATCTAAATGCATTAACAGCAGAGCAGCGAAAAATTCTTATTACTCTTTTTGATGAGATTGATCCCAAACAAAAAGAGAGCTTAATATCGACAAATAAAACTGCATCAATTGATTGTGGTGGGGTAAAGTTTATTAAGGATGAGAATTTAGTATCTCAGGGGATATTAGATATTTTATACAATCTTAGATGCATATTATTTCATGGAGAAATACAACCGGTAAAAGATAGCCTTGTTATATATGAGCCTGCATATTATATGCTTCGTATACTTCTAAAATCATTAAAATAAAACAATATGAGTTCAATAGCAAATGATATAACAGCTGAAAAGAAAAAACTTTCTGCGATGTTAAGCGAAAAATATACAGTTGACTACTTTCAACGTGAATATAAGTGGGAAAGGAAGCATATAGAACAGCTATTAGTCGATCTTGAAGCTGCTTTTTTTAGTAATTATGAGCACATACATACAATTGCCAATGTTGAAGATTATAATTGCTATTATTTAGGACCAATTGTTGTTAGTAAAGCGGGAAGAAATAGATCAATAGTAGATGGGCAACAACGGCTAACCTCCATTACGCTATTGTTGATATATCTCAATAATTTACAAAAAAACATGCCTGAAAAAGAAGATATTGCAAGTCTGATATTTTCTAGAAAAGGAGGGCAGAATTCATACAATATAGAAGTCCCTGAAAGACAGACTATTTTAGAATCATTATTTAATGATACTGAGACTATTATTGATGAATCAAGTGATATTTCAGTAAAAAATATGTATGAAAGATATACAGATATCGTTGAGCTTTTTTCTGATGAATTAAAAGGAGATAAACTTCCAATGTTTATTGAATGGCTTAAAAACAATGTTGTATTTGTTGAAATATTCGCTTATTCTAATGAAAATGCATACACAATATTTGAAACAATGAATGACCGGGGATTGAATTTAACTCCTACAGAAATGTTAAAAGGATACATTTTGTCAAATATTGAGATTGGCGAACGAATTGACGAAGTGAATGAATTGTGGAGGCAGAATATCGCTAAATTGAACATTTATACATCACAAGAAGATCAGGAATTCTTTAAAGCATGGCTGAGAGGGGCATACGCTGACACGATAAGACAATCAATCAAAGGTGCTGAAAACGAAGATTTTGAAAAGATAGGAACGCGTTTTCATACGTGGGTTAGAGATAATCATAAAAAGATAGGGCTAACGAATAAAGACGCATTTTATTATTTTATAAAAAGTGAATTTGACTTTTACTCAAACCTATATTTGAGAATACTTAAAGCTGAGAGAAGTTTATATCCTGAATTGGAAATAGTTTTTTTGGCATCTAAGTGGAATATCGCTAATTCATTGACTTATCCTCTTGTAATGGCTGCGATTAATCGACTGGATGACGAACAAACAATTATAAAAAAAATAAATTTAATCTATCGCTTCTTAGACATATATACGGTTTCTCGTACTGTAAATTATAAAAGTATAACTCAAACAGCAATCAGGTATACAATTTATTCATTAGTAAAAGAAGTTAGAAATAAGGATGTAGATGAGCTTTGTAGTCTTTTAAGAGGTAAAATAGATAATTTGCAAGATAAAATTGAGGCATTGAGCTTATATGATTGCTCATACATTAATCGTCGATTTGTTCACTACCTTCTGGCAAGAATGACTTATTATATTGAAAGACGGTTTAGTGATGATTCTTCATTATCATTTGTAGAACTTTTACCCTCAAAAAGAAGAAATAGATTTATCATATCCCAGATCGTTACAAATGATACAGATATTTATGGAGAATATTTTGCGAATGAAGATGAACTATACAGTTGTGTTAAAAAGATAGGTAACTATGTTCTGATTTACAATGATGTACATAGTTCATTTTTAGAAAATAGTACAATAAATAAACTAGAGTTGATAAAAGATGATAATATACTATCACGCTCATTAACTACGCCTATTCCGATGTTAACTACATTTAAAACTATGAATAACATGGGTATAAATGGTATTTTGCAGCGTACAGAAGAATTGGTGCAACTTGCAAAATCTATATGGAATGTGGATCATATTAGAGTATTATAAGTAAGCTCTGCTCATTGCTTGATTTTTACAAATGGGCAGAGCTTTATTCTACAATCAAGATCTAAGTTTTTACTTGTTCCTCTTTTGGGTTAAGTAATAGCAACAATCGAAGCAGTATCTTCTATATGATGGTTAGTCGTTCGCTAAAGAATTAGTCATGGCTTGTTCGGTATTCTTCTCAACAAGCATTTGAACGATCACTTGTTTGGAGAGGCTTACTGTTGACGTAAGAGGAGAAGATAGTTTAATCGAAAAGGTATCTCCATTGAATATAGTTGAGCGGGGTGCCAGAAGCATGTATTGCTGTTTCTATTGCGACTTCCTTTTGTAGTAAGCCCTCGATAAAGTCCCCGTATAACCGAAGAATTACTATAGGCTTATTGGATTTCTATAGTGATTCTCTAGTTATAGTATGCTTTTCATTAGAGTATTGTTAGATTTCTTTAGAGTTTCTTTGTTTCCAGTCATCCGTAACAGAACTTTTCCATGAACTCCTGCGCCAATACAGTCATTTGTTTTTCTGAAAGAATGTCTTTTGGGGATGGATTCAGGGAGACGTGGATAACCGATTTCCTGACGTACAAGTTGAATGCGATATAAGGCTTGAATCGAAAGCCTGCACACAAACTCAACCTGCACATTACCGGAAAGTGTATGCCGCTATTTTCGGGTGTCATAATACCTTTGCCGTACTGGCATCCACCTTTTTTTATTACAGGCAATCACTCCGTAAAACGAACTGCCCGATGTGATATTCTGTATCATGACGTTATTCCTTTTTAGTAAGATACTCCTTTTCGTATCGCTTTGTAAGTACGATAACCTGCCTGCATACTTCTTCCAGCCTGCGTGTTTCCCCGGCAAGCTTATAGAGAAACGCAAGCGATTTCTTCTCCCCGTAAATGGTATGGATAGCCTTTACACATTGGTTATAGTTAGTTCCTATCCTGCGGAACTGCTGATAGAAAGCGGTGAGCTGGGCGTAGTATTCCTGCGCTTCCTTGTCAATCTTCACCACCTTGAATTCCTGACCGAAGATGCGTGCGAAGATAAATTCGGCCCTGTTCTTCATGCCGGACTATTCGAACATCGTGAGGAACTTCTCGTTCTCCCTGTCATTGAGACAGAGGTAATAGCGGTGCGTGCGCGGGTCTGCCAGCACCTGCGCCCTGTGGCGTTACGGATTCTTGTTTCATCTTTCATACATGAAAATTTTAAAAGGTTCGACTTGGGAGAACCGCCTTCCCCGAAAGACCTTTCGGGGCGGGACTTTCAGCGGGTGGAAATATTTTCAACCGCTGAAAGTACACCTCGCTATATGCTGACGCATATTAAAATCCGGCTCGGCCGGATTAAGAGTCTGAAGCATTTGTCTTACGTTCTCTTTCGAGAACGGGCTGCGCTCTCCCGGCGACAAAGGTAGATAGTTTTTTCTGTCCGCGCATTATGGCGGTTCCCGCCCACAACCGCCAATAAATGACTTTGGAATTATGAATAGCTATCTTGAGTTTTTTTTGCAGCCGGATAGTCATTCGGCTACTTATTCAGATAAATGAAAAAACGGTTATCTGAATAAATGTCCGGGTAGTTTTCTTTTTGAACAGCTATTCGATTAAGTATGTTTTCAGGCAAGCGTTCATAAGGCTGCCTATCCGCTTATACAGCCATACATATATAATGATGTATAGGCAAACAGATGTTCGGATAGATAAATAGGAGAACGGATTATTAAACGGATGCTTACATAGATAACCGGATAGCTAAATAGCTATATAGCTGAATAGACAGATAGCTTTGTAGCTAAATAGCTATCAAACAAAACGGATAAGTGGACAGATTTCTGTCTGCCTGACTAAACAGCTAAAGGCTGCTCTTATATGTTATCATTCAACCATTTCTAATCTTATAACTTTCTTGATATTCTATTCAACTGCGTAAGAATATTAAAAGTCGGGCAATCCCATAAGGACGGCCCTACTTTTTAATACGGTCACTTGTCAGGTGTGGGGTGTGGCAGGTCAGTCCACCGGTTCTCCGCCATAGTACAGACGGCAGATGTCGCTATAGATTTCACGCATGATGTGCTCCTGCATCCGTTTGCTGATGCGGTGGTTCTTGGAACGCATGAACAGTCTGTTTTCTATCAGACTGCAAAACTTCGTGCCTTCCTCGTCCACGATACAGAGTATCTGGTTCTCAAGGAAAAAATCCATGTCTGTGGAGTATTCCACGTTCGGGGATATTCTTATATATTTCGTACGGTTACAATTATTTGGTGATTACGGTGGCGGTGTGGGTGGGGTCATACGCCCCTGCCCGTCTTGCCGTTTTTGGAAAAGAAAAGCCATACCGGATTTTTTTCCGGCATGGCTTCATGTTCATTTTCAGGCCGCCTTGTCACTTCCGGCCTTTCCTTTTTTCACTTCGGTGAGTTTCCTCTCCTGCTTTTCATCTGTCGGCTGCGCTTCGGTTTTTTGTGCTGCCGCCTTTTCCGCTTTCTTCATCTCCTTTATCCTCTCTCCCAAACGTTCGTGCCTTTTCTGATATTCTTCCTCGTGGGTGGCTTTGGCAAGTCCGTACTGGTCGGGGAAGTGCATGTTTGCGAAGTCCCTCAGTAGCTTGGATGCGTTATTGTCTCCGTAGCCGCCCTCGCAGAGGGAGTGGATGATGAAATCGCGTTTGATGACCGTCCTTTGTGCGTCCGTCAGTTTGGCTACAATCTTCATCCGCTGTTTCTCGTCCAACGGCATCGGCTGGTCTTTGATGCCGCAAAGCGGATAATGCTTCCTTTGCAGTTTGGTCAGCATGATGAAATAAAGCATTCCGTCCTCGTATTGCGTAAACGGACTTTCGGGATAGTCATTCTCACGGACTATCTTTTTCGTATCGGCAACAATCTTCTCGGTGGAGATTTGTTTGAAACGCTTGTCCCGCTCCTGCAATGTCTCAATGGTGACGGGGGCGGTTTCCTTCCTGTTTATCTCCACATAGCAAAGTTCGGGTTCTGTCTGTCCCACTTTGACGTACGTCTTTATCCTGCCCTCTTCCTTTTTACGGTTGAGTTCTTCCACCTTTCGGGCGTATTCCTCGTTTTTCTGTTCAAAGGTCTGTACCGCTTGTTCATACTCTGTCGGTTCGGAGAACCGCTCCTTTTGCGGTGCTTCGGGTGCTTTGGGAAATTCCCTTGCCGATACGTTGTAATCGAGTTCTTTGATTTCATGCCCTTTCTTATCTAATTTTTGGAGTGCCGTGTCGTTACGGCTTCCGTAATAAGGTCGGGCGATCACCAGCTTCGGATCGGATTTCAACAGTTTCTCCGTTTCCTTTGCCACATGCGCTGCGTTCTTGGCTTCCAGACATTTGCGGTTGGTACAATGTCCGCACCCGTTATGTTCGGCAAAAAGGTTGTAGTTGGCTGCGTTGTGTGCGCACGCCTTGCATTCCGTCTTGTCGAACTTGTATTGTTCAAGGTCGGTTGTGTAGTATTTCTCAAAATGTTTCTTGAACAGATTGAGCGTGTAACCGCTCCAATCGTCCCTATTGCCCTGCTTCAGGTGGTTCTCGTACACGTCCTTTTGGATATTGGCTTCATAGGTACTTATTTCCTCAGCCAACGCTGACGGTGATTGTCCCGTTATCCAGCAGTTCACCGATAGG
>OGPL01002078.1_pt1 | contig 15937 bp, 12 predicted proteins | sample 1552901 | NCBI WGS metagenome assembly OGPL01 (sample SAMEA2580244, study PRJEB22360) | human gut metagenome | biome: human gut; feature: human-associated habitat; material: faeces | place: Denmark | collected 2008/2010 | reverse complement strand
ACCGTAGGTCTAAGCGACTTTCTTTCCCACATTTCTTTCTTCGCAGAAAGAAATGGGGCCGCCGGAGGCCGCCTCCCCGTCAGGGGAAAACCGACTCGCCGCCGGGGCGGCGAAACCCTCCCCGCGCCAAGGAAGTCTTGAAACGTAGTTTCAAGTGGTTTTCTTTGGTAACTTTCTTTTTGCAAAAAAAGAAAGTTACTCGTGCCGAAGCACGAAACGCCCCATCCCGCGCCCGCAGGCGCAACACCTGCTCGCCGCCGGGGCGGCGAAGCACCCATCCTCCCGCCCGCAGGCAAAAAAACGCATAAAAAGACCGCCTCCCGGCGGTCTTTTTCATGTCTCGAACCATGTCCATGGCGCCGTGCGCGGCGGCGCCAGCTCAAACGCCATGGCCTCTCCCGTCTCCGGGTGCCGGAACGCCACGCCTGCCGACCACAGCGCGATGGGCGTGTCCGCGTCCGCCGCGTCCCCGTACCGCCGGTCGCCCACCAGCGGCATCCCCCGTGACGCGAATTGCACCCGTATCTGGTGCGTTCGCCCCGTCAGCAGTCGGACCCGCACCAGCGCGCATCCCGCCCGCCGGTCCAGCACCCGGTACCGCAGCCGCGCCTCCCGCACATCCTTCCCCGGCCCCTCGGCCACATAGGTCATCCGCCGCGTCTTGTCCCGGCCCAGCAGGTCCGTCAGCTCTCCCTCGTCCGCCTTCGGCATTCCCCGCACCACCGCCAGATACGTTTTCTCGAATTCCCCCTCCCGTATCTGCCGTGACAGCTCCCCGGCGGCGTAGGCGCTCCGTGCGAACACCATCAGCCCTGCTACCGGCGCGTCCAGCCGGTGTACCGTCCGTATGCACGCGGTGTGCAGCGTCTGCCGCAGCAGCTCGGGCATCCCGCCCGGTTGATCCACCGACACCACCCCCGCCGGCTTTACCGCCACCACGATTCGCTTATCCTCATACACGATATCCATGATGCGCCCCTTCCGTACCTGTTTTTACTGTGCCTGACACATAGCTTACATGTCCCTATAACATCCTCTGCACTAAGGTATCATAAGCGTACAGGGAAAGTAAAGTAAAAGTAACACAAAAAGCAAGAAAAAAATACTTGACAGGACGGGTCTAATGCGTTAGACTAAAAACAGGTCTACTACATTCGACCAAGGAGGAAAACCCTGTGGAAACACCGAAAATTTTTGACAGTGAGCTGCGCTTCTGCGAGATACTGTGGTCCCACGAGCCTATAAAGAGCAGTGAGCTGGTCCGTCTCTGCGCCGAGGAGCTGGGCTGGAAAAAATCCACCACCTACACCGTGATCAAACGTCTCGCCGAGCGCGGCGTGGTGCACACGGAGAACGCCGTCGTCACCGCGCTGGTACAGCGGGAGGACGTGCAGCGCGCCGAGAGCCGTGCCTTCGTGGCCCACAACTTTCACGGCAGCTTGCCGGCATTTCTGACGGCTTTTATGGGAAATTCAAAACTTTCCAAAGAGGATGCCGATGTGCTCCATGCCATGATCGACCGCTTCGAGCAGGAGAATTCCGGACGTAACTGAACCGCGCTGCGGCATACAGTGTTATGCCCTGTGCCATAAAGGAGAAGAAAAAATGGATAGTCTGTTTACCTCCGTGCTGGAAATTTCCTGGCAGGCGGGCCTCATCGCGCTGGCGGTGATAGTGGTGCGGCCGCTGCTGCGCCGTGCGCCCCGCCGCGCCGTGTGTATGCTGTGGCTGCTGGTAGCCCTGCGGCTGTTGCTTCCAGCCCGATTGACAGTAGAGAGCCCCGTCAGCCTCCAGCAGCCCGAAAGCCCGCCCATCCAGGCCTATCAGGAGCTTCGCCAGCAGGAAAAGGTCTATGTTTCCGCCCCGCCGGAGCAGCGCCTGGAAATGGCAGGACCCGCTGCGGCACAAGGCTTTGCGCTGCTGGATCAGCTGCCCGCCATCTGGCTGACGGGCGTGGGCTGCATGGCGCTGTACATGGCCCTCAGCCTGCTGCGTATGCGCTGGCGGCTCCGCGCCGCCCCCCGCATACAGGACAATGTCTATCGCTGCACCGACTGGTCCACGCCCTTCGTGCTGGGTGTGCTCGCGCCCCGCATTTATGTGCCGGAAACCGTGTCGGAGCAGGACTTTCCTCAGGTGCTCGCCCACGAAAGGTGCCATATCCGCCGCTGGGACCATGTGTGGAAACCGTTGGCGTTTCTGCTGCTGGCGGTCAACTGGTTCAACCCGGTCCTCTGGGCGGCGTATGTCCTGCTGGGCCGCGACATGGAGCGCGCCTGTGATGAAATGGTGTTGAAAAACGCAGATGCGGCGCAGCGGGCCGCCTATTCCCGGGCGCTGGTGGCCTGTGCCGCCCAGCCGAAAATGGCGGCGGTGTGCCCGCTGGCCTTTGGCGAAGTGGCTGTGAAAGAAAGGGTGAAGAACGTGCTCAACTATAAGAAGCCCGCCCTCTGGGCTGTCATCCTGCTGGTCGTCGCGGCGGCCATCATCGGCGTGTGCCTGCTGACGAAGCCCAGCTACAAGAACGTGGGGACGCTGGACGCGGAGAAGCTGTTCGCCCTGCGGACGGAGTATGTGGGCGACAACGCGGCGGTCAGCGGCATACTGGACGCGCTGGGGCTGCCGGAGATGGGCGATACGGCGGACAGCGACACATACGCCTATTCCATCCGCTTGGACACGAACAGGGAGCCTATGGGTGTGACGGTGTGCTATGCCTTTGCGGGTGATGTCCCGGAACGCAGCGCGGAGTGGAACCGGCAGATGGCGCAGCGGGGCTATATCGCCATGGCGCTGATCGACAATATCGACTGGTTCCGCTGGACGGACATCGATCAGGCGGGTACGTCCCATGTCACCGGTGCGGTGTATTCGAGCAATCATGCGGGCTATGTGGATGCACTGAGCGCGGCGCGGGAGAGCGTGAAGGGCTTGCAGACGTATATGGATATGCTGCGGACAATGGCGGAGGATGGCTCTATCGTCTACTATGAGGGGGACGCGCAGCCGAGCTTTGAGGAAACCATTCCGTGGAGCGTTACCGGGGATAACGACCCGTGCAGCGTCCGGGCGGAGGATTACGGTATTGTGTATGGTGCGGCGCAGCTGCCGGACTGGGAGACCGTTCCCCTGAGCTATCTGTGCGCGTACTACCTCAACGGTGACGGCGCGTATGCCGAGGGTGCCATGGACGTGCTGGCGCACCGCTACCAGCAAGCCCCCAACACGGTGAAGGCGTATCTCCGCCGGCTGGCGGGACAGCAGGTCCCCGACGGCCGGGGCGACGCATCGGAGGCGCTGCTGCGGGATATTTCCCGGTACATAACGTCCCAGCTGACCGGCGGGCTGCCGGTGGCCGCCAGTTATGAGAGGGACCAGCTGAGCATCTCCGTGTCGGAGGTCTATTCCGTGACGTACCGCACGGTGACATACGACGAGAATTACAGCGAGGACATCCCGGTGTATGAGGTGGGCAGCGGCGCGCAGCTGTCCGTGATAAAGGGTGAGGGCTTCACCCTCTACGGACGGTACAATGAGGAGAACGTGGCGCTCCACAACGGAGATGTGGTAGAGCTGACGGAGCAGTTCGTGGGCCTGGGCATGGATGGACAGTACGCTGTACGGTTCCAGTACCGGAGCGCGGCGGAAACGGCGGAGCTGGAGGTCTATCAGATCACGTGGGAGGTGGGTGACTCCACAAAGCAGGTCGTACCGCTGACAGAGGAGCAGGTGCAGGCCATCCAGTCGGAGAAGGGACTGGTGCAGCCGGAGTGGTATCAGGTGTGCGCCACCCTGCACCGCAGCGGCGAGGACGATGTCCGCTATTGGGGCACTGCCGATTACCCCGTGCCGCCCACGGTGCTGAAAATACTGACGGAGCAGTGCGGCTATACCTTCGTGACGCCGGAGGATTTCCGGGGCAATATGACTTCCGCCAAGCTGGAGTTCTACGGCGGCGAGACGTACACCGCCGCCAAGGCCGACCTGCCCGCCCTGCAGAAGATGCTGACCAACGCCAGAGCCTACGGCGGCGCGTCCTCTTGTGGGTTTGGCGCCAAGCTGACGGTGACGTTCGACGACGGGCGGACAGTGTCGGTGCTGAAGGGGACGGACAGCTGCGCCAGCTTTACGTTCGGCTCGTGGAACTCCGCCATGGTGTCCGACAGCGAGAACCGGCAGTTCTGGCAGATGTTCGGCGTGCCCTTTGAGGGATAAAAGGAGCAGAAAAGCCACCCCATCGGGGTGGCTTTTTCTTGCCTGTTTTTAGCCGTGGTAGTAGCGTTTGGCGCAGAAGTCGCGCTCGACGCGTACCTTGCCGGTGTCGGTGAGCCAGTCGGTGAAGTTGGTGAAGTTCCGCTCCACGATGCTGAATTTCAGCTCCTGCCGGGTGCGGATGTTCTCCCGCTGGCAGAAGGTGTATATCCAGTCGGAGAACGTCATGCCGTCGGTGAGGTCGTCCAGCAGCTCCCGCTCCTTGCGGTGGATGAAGGCGATGTTGCTGTCGATGAGGGCAGACAGCTCCGCGCGGTCGGTGATGATCTGCTTGTGGGCGACGATATAGGCGGGGTAGTCGGTGGCGCGGAGGGAGGCCTTGCTCTCCAGATCCCTGGCGACGAACATACTGGTGGGCAGCTTGGCGCTGTCGATCAGCGCCTGGTCGATGAGGCAGTCACCCAGATAGGCCGCGCCGTCCGGCGTGACAAAGCCCAGCTGGCCTGCCGAATGGCCGGGGAGAGACAGTACACCGAACCGGGCGCCGTCTACGTCGATGTGGTCCTCCTGGGGGAAGATGACTCGATCTGCGGTGAAGCACTCCTCCAGAAACAGCTCACGGCTTTTGCCGTAGGTCAGGGCCACGTAGTTGGCGCGGTAGCTGTCCGGGTTCACAGAGATACCGGCTTCGATGAGGGAGATGGCGGCTTTTGCGCCGTATCGCTCCTGCAAATACCGGACGTTGCCGGTGTGGTCGAAGTGGGCGTGGGAGCAGAGAATGGCGCGCAGACGCCAGCCCTGCCCGTCGATGAGCGCGGTCAGGCCAGCTCTGTCCAGCTTGGCGTAGCCGGTGTCGATGAGCACCACGTCCCTGTCATTGAGCTTATAAACGGGCAGCAGAGCGGTGGCGGCGACGGCCGCATATGTATTGCCCAGCACGTGCAGAAGTTCCATGAAAATCAGCCTCCGGAAAAATGTTTTTTCCATTATACACCGCCGGTGGGAAAAAACAAAGCTTTTCGTTTTTGCATCCTGCGCCGCAGGCGCAGGGCACGCGGGATCCGCAAAAAAGAATTCAGAAAAATTTTCGATTTTCCCCCTATGCAAAACGGGAGAAATAAGGTAAAATACCTGATAGAAAATTAGGGAGGAACGGCGATGGAGCAACCAGTATTCAAGCGGGTGCTGCTGAAGATCAGCGGCGAAGCGCTGGCCGGCGATAAGCACTTCGGTCTGGACTTTCAGGTCATGGGCCGGGTGGCGGACGTTATCAAGCAGTGTGTGGACATGGGTGTGCAGGTGGGTATCGTCATCGGCGGCGGCAATTTCTGGCGCGGCGTGAAGGACGGCGAGGGACACATTGAGCGCACCCGGGCCGACCACATGGGTATGCTGGCCACGGCCATGAACTGCATGGCCATGGCGGACGTGCTGGAGCAGAAGGGTGTGGACGTGCGTGTGCAGACGGCGCTGGAGATCCGGGCCGTGGCGGAGCCGTATATCCGCGCCAGGGCCATTCGGCACCTGGAAAAGGGGAGAGTGGTCATTTTTGGCTGCGGCATCGGCTGCCCGTTCTTCTCCACGGATACCGCGGCGGTGCTGCGGGCGGCGGAGATCGACGCGGACGTCATCCTGCTGGCCAAGAACATCGACGGCGTGTACGACAGCGACCCGGCCAAGAACGCCGATGCGGTGAAGTTTGACAGCATCACCTACGACGAGGTGCTCAAGCGGCACCTGGCTGTGATGGACTCTACCGCCACCAGCCTGTCCATGGACAACCATATCCCGGTGCTGGTATTTGCCCTGAAAGACCCGGAGAATATCATCCGCGCCCTGCGCGGCGAAAAAATCGGAACGATCGTGAAGGAGGACTGACCCCATGTTGAAGGACGAGTACAAGGTTTACGAGGAAAAAATGAAGAAGAGCATTGAATCCGTGATGAGCGACTTCGACACCGTGCGTGCCGGCCGCGCCAACGCTTCCGTGCTCAACCGCATCAGCGTGGACTATTACGGTACCCCCACGCCCATCCAGCAGATCGGCTCTATCGGCTCTCCTGACCCGCGGACGCTGGTCATTACCCCTTGGGATGCCAGCATTCTGAAGGGTATTGAAAAGGCCATTCAGGAGTCCGACTTGGGCATCAACCCCCAGAACGACGGTAAGTGCATTCGTCTGGCTTTCCCCCAGCTGACCGAGGAGCGCCGCAAGGAGCTGGTCAAGCAGATCCACAAGTACGCCGAGAACGGCAAGGTGGCTGTGCGGAATATCCGCCGGGATGCGATGGATAACTTCAAGAAGCAGCAGAAGGCGTCCGAGATCACCGAGGACGAGCTGAAGATCGCCGAGAAGGACCTGCAGAAGCTGACCGACGACAGCTGCAAGGAGATCGACAAGATCCTGGACAACAAGGAAAAGGAATTGATGTCTGTTTAATGGGACTGTTTACGAAGAAAACGCCCCATACGGCGGGGGAGGTGGACAGGAGCCGCCTTCCCCGCCATATCGCTGTTATTATGGACGGCAACGGCCGCTGGGCGAAAAAACGCGGCCTGCCCCGCACGGTGGGGCACAAGGCGGGGGCAGAGGTGTTCCGCGACATCGCCACCTACTGCAAGGAACTGGGAGTGGAATACCTGACGGTATACGCCTTTTCCACAGAGAACTGGAAGCGGCCCGCCGATGAGGTGAATACCATCATGGGCCTGTTGGAGCAGTATCTGCGGGAAGCTATCGACACCATGGAAAAGGAGCACATCCGCCTGCGGTTCTTCGGTGACCTCAGCGCACTGTCCCCGGAGCTGCAGGCGCTGGCGCATGAGACCGATGACATCTCCGGCCGCTATGCGGGGTTCCAGGCCAATGTGTGCCTGAACTACGGCGGCAGGGCGGAGATACTGCGGGCGGCGCGGCTGTGCGCGGAGCAGGGGGTAGACTGGACGGAGGAGAACCTCTCCGCCAATATGTACTCTGCCGGTATCCCCGACCCGGAGCTGATCATCCGCCCCAGCGGCGAGATACGGCTGAGCAATTTCATGCTGTGGCAGTGTGCCTACAGCGAATTCTATTTCTGCGACACGCTGTGGCCGGATTTTACCCGGCAGGATATGGACAGAGCGATCATCGACTATCAGCGGCGGGATCGCCGGTTCGGCGGCGTAAAGTGAGGTGACGACCATGAAACAGAGAATACTGGTGGCGATCATCGGCGTGCCGGCATTGATCGGCGTGCTGTGCTTCGCACCGGATTGGGCCACGGCGGTGCTGGTGGCGGCGCTGTGCGTCATCGGCTGCCATGAGTTCATGGCCGCCGCGCCGGAGAAAGCGGCGCACTGGTGGGGGCTGGCGGCCACGCTGGCGGTGTTCACCGTGTTCACGGTGTATTTCAGCGGCGGTGACTTCACGGGTACCGCCATACATACGATCATGGTATGGCTGCTGGCGGCGCTGATCGTGGTGATGTTCATCGCGGCGGTGCAGGCCTTCGGCAAAGACGACGAGCTGGATTTTCCGGATATCAGCGCTATGGCGGTGTCCGGATTGGTGATCCCGCTGGCGCTGGGCTGCCTGGTGCGGCTGCGGATGCTGGAATACGGCGCCGGACTGGTGCTGATCCCGCTGGTGTCGGCGTTTATGAGCGACTCTCTGGCGCTGTTCGGCGGTATGCTGTTCGGGAAAACAAAGCTGGCGCCCAGAGTCAGCCCGAAGAAGACACGGGAGGGTGCGGTCAGCGGTCTGGTGGGCGGCATGGTGGGAATGATCCTGTTCCGGATATTCTTCTTCCTATGTACGGAGGTGCAGCTGCACATCGGCTGGTGTGTGCTGTTGGGCTTCGTGGGCGCGGTGCTGGGGCAGCTGGGCGACCTGAGCTTCTCCTGCGTGAAGCGGCAGTGCGGCATCAAGGACTACGGACGGCTGCTGCCGGGCCACGGCGGCGTGCTGGACCGGTTCGATAGTGTGATCTTCGCTGCACCGGTGACGTGGATGCTTATCAACGCTGTGACGCTGTATTGAGGAAGGACCTATGACGAAAACCATCGCCCTGTTGGGGGCTACCGGCTCCATCGGGCGGCAGACGCTGGAGGTGGCCGGGGAGTTGGGTCTCCGCGTGGCGGCGCTGACCGCCAATACACAGGTAGACCTGTTGGAGCAGCAGGCGCGGCAGTATATGCCGCGCCTTGCGGTGCTGTATGACGAAAATGCGGCGCTGGCGCTGAAAAAACGGCTGCGGGGGACCGGCATTGAGGTCATGGCAGGGGAGGAGGGCCTGTTGGCTGCCGCCGCTATGAGCGAGGCGGACACGGTGGTGACTGCCGTGATGGGCAGCGTGGGGCTGCGTCCCACACTGGCGGCGATCCAAAAAGGCAAGCGCATCGCGCTGGCCAATAAGGAAACGCTGGTGTGCGCCGGTGAGCTGGTGATGGACGCGGCGGAGAAATACGGCGCGGAGATTGTGCCGGTGGACAGTGAGCACAGCGCGGTGTTTCAGTGCTTGCAGGGCTGCCGGGACCGGGGTGAGGTGCGGCGTATCCTGCTGACCTGCTCCGGCGGGCCGTTCTACGGAAGGACCTTCGACGAACTGGAGCACATGACGGCGGCGGATGCCCTGCGCCATCCCAACTGGCACATGGGACCGAAGATCACGGTGGACTCCGCCACACTGATGAACAAGGGACTGGAGATCATCGAGGCCATGCGGCTCTATCGCCTGCCGGTGGAGCAGGTGCAGGCGGTGATACACCGCCAGAGCATCGTGCATTCGCTGGTGGAGTTCCGGGACGGGGCGCTGCTGGCGCAGCTGGGCACGCCGGATATGAAGCTGCCCATCCGCTACGCGCTGACGTATCCCTACCGGGCCGAGAGCCCGGATAAGCCGCTTGATCTGCTGACCTGCGGCGCGCTGACCTTTGCCGAGCCGGACGAGAGGGCGTTCCCCTGTCTGCGTCTGGCACGGTATGCCGCAGCGGTGGGCGGCACCGCCTGCGCCATACTCAACGGCGCCAACGAGGCGGCTGTGGGACTGTTTCTGCGAGGCGAGATCGGCTTTAACGATATCTCCCGGCGGGTGGAGCGCGCGTTGGAGCGGGTGCCGGTGCAATATCAGCCAAGCCTTGCGGATATACTGGAAGCAGACAAGGCGGCGCGGCGCGCCGCCCTGTGACATCCGGAAAAGGAGCTTGCATACATGATCGTATATATCATAGCGGCCCTGCTGGTGTTCGGTATTTTGATCGCCGTCCATGAGCTGGGGCACTTCCTGGCGGCCAAGGCCTGCGGCGTGCGGGTCAACGAGTTCGCCATCGGCATGGGACCGGTGCTGTGGAAAAAGCAGCGGGGGGATACCCAGTATTCTCTGCGGGCTTTTCCGGTGGGCGGTTTCTGTGCCATGGAGGGGGAAGAGGAGGACTCTGACGATCCGGCGGCGCTGAACCGCCAGGGCTTTTGGAAAAAGCTGATCATTTTTGCCGCCGGCGCGGCCATGAATTTTCTGGCGGGGCTTATTATCATCTTTTGCCTGTATGCGCCGGCGCAGGGGTTCTATCAGCCGGTGATCTCCGGCTTTGCCGAGGGTTGTCCGTTGGAGAGCGCCGACGGCTTGCAGACCGGGGACCGGCTGGTGTCCATCGATGGGGAGCGCGTGTACATTTACAGCGACGTGAGCCTGCTGCTTGGCCTGAATAAGACTGGCACATTCGACCTGGTGGTGGACCGCGGCGGGGAGAAGGTGCGCCTGGACGACTTTGCCATGACGAGACAGACGTATACCGATCAAAGCGGAAATGCGTACAGCGGCTACGGAATATACTTCGGTGCGGCGGCGGCCACCTTCGGCGACAAGCTGGCCTACACCTGGAACAATGCTGTGGATTTCGTGCGTCTGGTGCGGCTGAGCCTGCAAATGCTCTTTACCGGGCAGGCGGGCCTGCGGGATCTGAGTGGCCCGGTGGGGATCGTGTCCACCATGGTACAGGTAGGTGAGCAGGCGGAGACGACCCAGGCGGCGGTGGAGAACATCGCCTACATCGCGGCGCTGATCGCAGTGAATCTGGCGGTGATGAACCTGCTGCCCCTGCCGGCGCTGGACGGCGGGCGGATATTCTTCCTGATCATCAACGCGGCGACCATGCTGCTGTTCCGGAAGCAGATACCGGCTAAATATGAGAACTATATCCACTTCGCGGGACTTATTCTACTGCTGGCGCTGATGGTGGTGCTGGTGTTCAGCGACGTGGGAAAGCTGATCCACTGAGGAGGCGGGGACGGTGACAAGACGCATACAGGTGGGCGCGGTACCGGTGGGCGGCGGCGCGGCCGTAAGCATACAGTCCATGTGCAATACGCCCACGGAGGACGTGAACGCCACAGTGCGGCAGATACACCGCCTGGAGCAGGCGGGCTGCGAGATCGTGCGTGTGGCGGTGCCCACGGAGGAGGCCGCACGGGCCATTCCGAGCATCAAGGCGGCTATACACATCCCGCTGGTGGCGGATATCCACTTTGATTACCGGCTGGCGCTGCTGTGTGTGGACGGCGGTGTGGATAAAATACGCATCAACCCCGGCAACATCGGGTCGAAGGACCGCGTGCGGGCCGTGGCCGACGCCTGCCGGGAGAGGAATATTCCAATCCGTGTGGGCGTCAACGGCGGCTCGCTGGAGAAGGACCTGGTGCAAAAATACGGCGGCGTGACCGCCGAGGCGCTGGCCGAGAGTGCACTGGGACATGTGCGCCTGTTGGAGGAGTGCGGCTTCGGGGATATCTGCATCTCCGTGAAGTGCTCCCGGGTGCCGGTAAACATGGCGGCCTACGAGCTGCTGCACGAAAAGGTGGACTATCCGCTGCATCTGGGCGTCACCGAGGCCGGCACACCGGAGATGGGGGTGCTGAAGTCGGCCATTGGCATCGGCGGACTGCTGTGTCGGGGTATCGGCGATACGCTGCGGGTGAGCCTGACTGCCGACCCGGTGGAGGAAGTAGTGGCCGCCAAGCGTATTTTGCAGGCCTGCGGTCTGCGGCAGACGGGGCCGGACCTGATCGCCTGCCCTACCTGCGGGCGGACGAAGTATGATATGCTGCCCATCGCCCGGGAGGTGGAACGGCGGCTGAAGAGCTGTGACAAGCCCATCACCGTGGCGGTGATGGGGTGTGTGGTCAACGGACCGGGGGAGGCCTCGGCCGCGGACGTGGGCATCGCCGGAGGCAAGGGCGAGGGATTGCTGTTCGCCAAGGGAAAGGTTCTGCGAAAGGTGCCGGAGAACCAGCTGGTGGACGCGCTGTTCGAGGAGATCGACAAGCTGTAATAAGAGAGACGATAGGGGAGAAACATGGCGGAGAGAGTACCGTTTTTTACGCTGTTTGAGAGCTTTCAGGCGCCGCGGCAGCTGCGCCTGCTGCTGCACGATGCCTGCATCATCAGCGGTGCGCTGGATATGGCGGGCCGGACGCTGGAGGTGCAGATAGAGAGCAGTGAGACACTGCCCCAGACGGCGCAGGACGCCCTGCAGCAGATGCTGGCGCAGCAGTATGATCTGCGGCAGGTGCTGCTGCATTTCTGCGGCACCGGCGAGCAAAAGGGCGACAACGGGGTGATCTGGGGCAAGACGATCACCGGAAAGCTGACGCCTATCGGCGAACTGAATATCAAGCAGGGCAGCGCCATTGTGGAGGGCCGGGTATTCAAGGCAGAGTGCTATGAGACACGGCGTAAGGGCATGTGGACGCTGAACTTCAACATCACCGATGAGCGCGGCTCCGTGGCCGTGCGGAAGGCCATGGATGAAAAAGAGGCCAAGGTGCTGGGCGGCGCGATCAACGACGGGATGTGGCTGCGCCTGCAGGGCAAGGTGGAACTGACCTACGACGGGAAGGATATCCTGCTGCGGCCGGTGAATATTATGAAGATCAGCCATACGGCCCGGCAGGACAATGCACCGGAGAAGCGGGTGGAGCTGCACCTGCATACGCAGATGAGCAGCATGGATGCTCTGACGGATGTGGGCAAGGTGGTAAAGCAGGCGGCAGCCTGGGGCCACCCGGCTATTGCCATTACCGACCACGGCACGGTGCAGGCATTCCCAAAGGCGCGGGACGCGGGCAAGGGGAAGATCAAGATCCTGTACGGCGTGGAGGGGTACTACGTCAACAACCTGGACGACCGCATTGCCGTGCACGGTAGGCAGGATCAGGGCTTCGATGACGAGATCGTGTGCTTCGACATTGAAACTACCGGATTGAAGGTACAGCGGGAGGCCATCACGGAGATCGGCGCAGTGGTGCTGAAAAACGGGAAGATCACGGATACGTTTCAGACCTTCGTGAACCCCGGTCGTCGTCTGACGCCGGAGATCATCGGCCTGACGGGCATTACGGATGCCATGCTGGCGGACGCGCCGCCGCCGGAGGAAGCACTGGCGGCGTTTTTGAAATTCGTGGACGGGCGACCGCTGGCGGCCCACAATGCGGAGTTCGACATCGGGTTCATCCGAGCAGGGTGCCGCAGGGCGGGGCTGGAATTCGACCCTACATACATCGACAGCCTGATCCTGGCGCAGAACCTGCTGCCGGAGCTGCACAAACATAAGTTGGACATCGTGGCGGAGCATTTGGATCTGCCCGCCTTCAACCACCACCGGGCGTCGGACGACGCGGGGATGGTGGGGTACATGCTGATACCCTTTTTTGAGAGAATGCGGCGGGAGATGGGAATTTCCCGTCTGCAGGAGATCAACGGGCAGATGGAGAAGCTGCGGCCCCGGGGCGGCGGCAGCCGGCACCCCAAGCATATTATCATCCTGGCGAAGAACAAGCTGGGCCTGAAGCACCTGTATCAGTTGATCTCGGCTTCCAATCTCAAGTATTTCAAGCGTGTGCCCATTATCCCCAAGACGGAGCTGATCGCCCATCGGGAAGGCCTCATTATCGGCTCAGCCTGTGAAGCAGGCGAGCTGTTCCGGGCGGTGGCGGACCGCAAGGACTGGGCGGAGCTGAAGCGCATCGCATCGTTCTACGATTACCTGGAGATACAGCCCATCTGCAATAATATGTTCATGCTTCGCAACGGCGCGGTGCAGTCAGAGGAGGAACTGCGGGAGTTCAACCGTACTATCGTCCGGTTGGGCCGGGAGCTGGGCAAGCCCGTGTGCGCCACCGGTGATGTGCACTTCCAGGAGCCGGAGGACGAGGTATACCGCCATATCCTGCTGGCCAGCAAGAAGTTTGCCGACGCCGACGCACCCCTGCCCATTTACTTCAAGACCACGGAGGAGATGCTGGCGGAGTTTGCCTATCTGGGCGAAGAGGAAGCGCATCGGGTGGTCATCGACGACCCGCGCGGCATCGCCGACCGTATCGAAAATATCGAGCTGCTGCCGCCGGGACGGTTGTTCCCGCCGCGGCTGGAGAATTCGGAGCAGGAACTTCATGACAGAGTGTGGGACAAGTGTCACGAGCTGTATGGCGACGAGCCGCCTCAGCTGATCGTGGACCGGCTGAACGTGGAACTGAAAAGCATTCTGGGCAAGTACGACGTGGTGTATATGTCCGCCCAGAAGCTGGTGCAGCGCAGCCTGGAAAACGGTTATCTGGTGGGCAGCCGGGGCAGTGTGGGGTCCTCACTGGTGGCGTATATGTCCGGCATTACGGAGGTGAACTCCCTGCCGCCCCATTATCGCTGCCCCAAATGCCGCCATACTGAGTTCATCACCGATGGCAGCTACGGCTGCGGCGCGGATATGCCCGATAAGAATTGCCCAATGTGCGGGGAAAAGTACGCTAAGGACGGATTTGACATCCCCTTTGAGACGTTTTTGGGCTACGGCGGCGGTAAGGTGCCGGATATCGACCTGAATTTCTCCGGTGAGTACCAGGCCCGGGCACACCAGCACGCCATCGAGATGTTCGGCAAGACCCAGGTGTTCCGCGCGGGGACCATCGGTACCCTAGCGGAAAAGACCGCCTTCGGCATGGTGAAGAAATACCTGGAGGAACGGGGCGAGACGGCCTCCAACGCGGAGCTGGATCGCCTGACGCTGGGCTGCGTGGGCGTGCGGCGTACTACGGGGCAGCACCCCGGTGGGCTGGTGGTGGTGCCGGATGATATGGATGTGGAGGATTTTACCGCGGTGCAGCACCCGGCAGACGATGCCAACAGCGACACTGTGACCACTCATTTCGAGTATCACTGCATGGAGGACAACCTCCTGAAGCTGGATATGCTGGGACACGATGACCCCACCATGATCAAAATGCTGGAGGACCTGACCGGCGTGAACGCGCGGGCCATCCCCTTGGATGACCCGGATACCATGAGTATTTTCACCTCGTCCAGGGTGCTGGGCTTTGAAAATGACGAGATACTGGGGCCCACCGGCGCCGTGGCTATCCCGGAGTTCAACACCCGGTTCACCCGCGGTATGCTGATGGATACCATGCCCCAGGATTTCAATACCCTGGTACGGTTGTCCGGCTTCTCCCACGGTACCGACGTGTGGCTGGGCAATGCCCGGGACTTGATCGTGGGCGGCACGGCCAGCGTTTTGGAGACGGTGGGCTGCCGCGATGATATCATGTTGTACCTGATCTCCATGGGGCTGGAGCCGAAGATGAGCTTTAAGATCATGGAGGCGGTGCGTAAGGGCAAAGTAAAGAAAAAGGGCTTCGAGGACGGCTGGGAGGAGGCTATGCGGGAGCATCAGGTGCCGGATTGGTATATCGGCTCTCTGGCCAAGATCGGCTATCTGTTTCCTAAGGCCCACGCTGTGGCCTATGTGATGATGGCGTTCCGTATTGCGTGGTTCAAGGTGCATGAGCCGCTGGCCTTCTACGCTACGTTTTTCTCCATCCGGGCCAAGGCCTTCGACGCGGAGTACTGCTGCGCCGGCATGGATGCGGTGAAGCAGAAAATCAGGGAGATCGAGAACAATAAAGACGCCACCGACGTGGAACAGAACCTGCTGGTGACGCTGGAGGTGTGCTACGAGTTCTATCTGCGGGGCTTCCATTTTGACACCATTAGTATTTACGACTCCGATGCCACACACTTCAAGATCACGGAAAACGGCCTGCTGCCTCCCTTTGTGACGGTGCGCGGTCTGGGTGAGACGGCGGCGCTGGACACGGTGGAGAAGCGAAAGGGAAAAACCTTCATCTCTGTAGAGGAGTTCGCCACCATCTGCAACAAGCTTAGTAAGACCCATATCGAGCAGCTGAAGGCGCTGGGCGCCTTCGCGGGAATGGCGGATACCAGTCAGGTGACGCTGTTCTGAGACAGCCAAAAGCGCAAAAAGAAGCACCCGAGCGGGTGCTTCTTTTTTGCACTTTATTCGGCTTTCTGTTTCACGGGGAAGTCGATCTGGGCCAGGAGGACGGCGGCGAACATCACCGCGCAGCCGATGTATTCCCGGGCAGACATCTGCTGTTTGAGAATAATGGCACCGGCGATGACGGCGAATACGCTCTCCAGACTCAGCAGAATGGTGACCACCGTGGGGTTGGAGCCCTTCTGCGCCAGAATTTGCAGGGTGTAGCCCACGCCGCAGGAGAAGATGCCCACATACAGCAGGGGCAGGATGCAGCCCCAGATGGCGGCGAAGTCCACGTCCTCGAAGAGGAACATGCACACAGTGGAGATAAGGGCCGCGAACAGGAATTGCAGGCAGCTGAGCTTCACGCCGTCCACGGTGGCGGTGAAGTGGTCGATGACAAGGATATGTATGGTGAAGC
>OGPL01002042.1_pt1 | contig 16181 bp, 9 predicted proteins | sample 1552901 | NCBI WGS metagenome assembly OGPL01 (sample SAMEA2580244, study PRJEB22360) | human gut metagenome | biome: human gut; feature: human-associated habitat; material: faeces | place: Denmark | collected 2008/2010 | reverse complement strand
TTTGTCAATGACGGACAACTTGCTATTTTTTGATTTTATTTCGAACTCACGTTAAGATTGAATCCTTAGTATCGTTGGAACAAGATTTGAAGTTCGTTACACCGGGATTGAAGTTCAAAGGAACCTTCTCTTTCGACAAGTTCTCGGCAACTTCCGTAACACGTTCCAAGAACCCCTATTACTACAATCCCGCCACCGCACGCGATGCAGAGGGCAACATCATCACTGATGTGCAGACCACCGGACAAGAGTTCCTGGGCTATGCAAAAGGAGCTGAATGGGGCGACCAGTCCATCTATCTGGAAGGAATGTTCTCGTACAACCGCATTTTCGGCAAAGTGCACGATGTGAACGCCATGTTCCTCTACAACCAGAAGGAGTATGACAATGGTGATGCGCTTCCCTATCGTACCCAAGGCATAGCCGGAAGATTCTCTTATACTTACGACAGCCGCTATGTTGCCGAGCTGAACTTCGGTTACAACGGCTCCGAGAACTTTGCCAAAGGCAAGCGCTTCGGCTTCTTCCCCGCCGTGGCGTTGGGATGGATTGTATCTTCCGAGAAATTCATGGAGCCGGTTTCCGATGTCATCTCCAACTTGAAGCTGAGAGCTACTTGGGGTAAGGCCGGTAACAGTAACATTGGTGGTAACAGACGTTTCGCCTATATTTCTACCATTGTCAATACCGGTTCGTACAGATGGGGTACAGATGCGGAAATCTATCGCCTTGGACGTTCGGAAGGCGAAATCGGTGTGAACAACTTGACATGGGAAACCGTGACCAAGATGAATGCCGGTATCGACTTAGGTCTATGGAATGGTAGCGTGAACCTCGTAGTGGATGTGTTCAAGGAAAAGCGCGATGACATCTTCATGCAGCGTAAGAATGTGCCTGGTTCTGCCGGATTCAACCGCCCTGTTTGGGCCAATTATGGCAAGGTCGATAATCAGGGATTTGATGTGTCTTTGAATGTCAACCACAAGTTCAATAGCGATTGGGCCATTTCCGCTATGGCAAACTATACCTACGCACACAATAAGGTTGTGGAAATAGACGAACCTGCCGCCATCTTGGGTACATACCGTTCGCAAACCGGTAAGCCTATAGGGCAATTGTTTGGCTTGATAGCGGAAAGGCTCTTTACGGAAGATGATTTCGATGAAAACGGTATGCTTAAGGAAGGAATTCCGGCACAGAAGTTCAGTGATATGAGTAACCTACGTCCCGGTGACATTAAATACAAAGATTTGAACGGGGATGGTGAAGTGACCGCAGTAGATAAAACAGCCATTGGTGGTACACGTATTCCCGAGATTGTCTATGGTTTTGGAGCTACAGTAAGCTATAAGTCGTTCGATTTGGGAGTATTCTTCCAAGGAACAGGTAAAACCTACCAACTCTTGGGCGGAGAGACCTGGTTGCCGGGTTCTTCCTTAGGTGCTGGTAACATCTATTCGAACATTGACGACCGTTGGACACCTGAAAATCCGAGGCAAGATGTATTCTGGCCCCGTATGGGAGACAAGGCTGTGGCAAACAATGAACAAGCTTCCACATGGTGGTTGCGTGACATGAGTTTCCTGCGCTTGAAGAATCTGGAACTTGGATATACCCTTCCGCAACGTTGGACTACCAAAATTGGCATCCGCGGCTGCCGTTTGTTTGCAAGAGGAACCAATCTGCTGACGTTCTCCAACTTCAAGCTTTGGGACCCCGAACTGGAAACTACCGATGGATTGAGATACCCACAGATGAAATCTGTATCAGTGGGTTTTAGCATCAATTTCAACAATTAATTAAGATACGAAGAAAATGAAAAAATATAAATCTATAGCAAAAGCTGTCTTATTGTCGTGCACCCTGGCATTGACAACGAGTTGCAACGATTTCTTGGACAAGGCTCCCGACGACCAGCTTACCATGGAGATGATTTTCACGGACAAGATAAGGACTGAGGACTGGTTGGCAGGTGTTTATTCATCCATTCCCAGCCCCATGTGGGGGTATTTCAAGGCACAAGGTTATAACATTATGGGCGATGATATCACTATTCCCCAAGATTGGTCGCCGTATGGATGGAGCAATGTGTATGCCTACACCACCGGAAACTGGAGTCCTATCTCAACATGGGACCCCTATTATTGGGTAGAATTACACAAGCGCATACGTTCCGGCCTTATCTTCTTGCAAGAGGCAAAAGTACTTCCGGAAAAAGACCTGAAGGAATCTTATGTCAACCAGATGAAGTACGAAGTCCGTTTCCTGATAGCCTACTATTACTCTTTGATGATTGAGTTGTATGGTGCCATACCGTTTACTCCCGGTGTGCTTGTTTCCGTCGATGCGCCCGAATCGGAGATGATGACTCCCCAAAGACCCTATGCCGAAGTGGTAGATTGGATTGACAAAGAGCTGCTGGAAGTGTCAGAGCATTTGCCCGCTGTCTATCCCAATAATACCGATTGGGGCAGGGCTACCTCTATCATGGCTTTGGCAATACGTGCCAAAACACTGTTATTTGCCGCAAGTCCATTGTTCAACGGCAATCCGGATCTCAAGGACTGGAAGAATTCGGAAGGAGAATTCCTCTTTGATGCCGAAGCCAAGCCGGAAAGATGGGAAAAGGCTGCCAAAGCTCATCTCGACTTGATAAAGGCAGCCGAAGCGGCCGGACATAAGCTGTACTATGAGTATAATGTGGATGGAAGTATCGACCCCTTCATGTCTTACTACAACATGTCGTTGAAACGCTTCTCAGAAGGCAACAAGGAGATTCTTTTCGGACGCCCCGAAAATGTGGACCTGAACTACTGGCAGGCTCATCATCTGCCGAAAGGTATCGGTGGAAATGCCGCTATGGGTGTTACTCAGGAACTGGTGGACGCTTTTTATATGAAGAACGGTGAAATGCCTATATTGGGATATAACGAGGGTGGTTCGCCCATTATCAACCCGGAATCGGGGTATGTGGAAAACGGATTCTCTACCAATACAGAGTATAGAACCACGAAGTGGCCGGGCGGTGGACCTTCGAACCTTGCCAATAAAGAAACCGGTGTAAGCCCGGTAACAGAAGAAGGTACCTACAACATGTATTGCAACCGGGAGCCTCGCTTCTATGTTTCCGTCATCTATAATGGCGCATGGCTGGGAGTTGATAACCGTCGTGTGAACTTCCTTCAAGGAGGCCGTGATACGGATATGACTTTCGACTCTCCGCAGAACGGTTATAATGTCCGTAAGCGAATCTCTTTGGATGTACTTCCCAGAGATGGAAAGTATGTATATCAGCCGGGTATCTTATACAGAATGGCTGAAGCGTATTTGGGCTATGCGGAAGCATTGAACGAGTCTTCGCCAGCTCCCACTCCCGATGTATATAAGTATGTGAACTTGATTCGTGAACGTGCCGGAATTCCCGCTTTGAAGGAAGGGCTGAGTAAGGAAGAAATGCGTGCCGCCATTCAGCAAGAACGTCGGGTAGAGTTCAATTGTGAAGGTATCCGTTTCCATGACCTCCGTCGTTGGAAGATTGCCGACAAATACCTGGGCGGCAAGCTTTATGGTATGAATCATGACGGTTCTGAGAAGAGCGATGATGTGAACAATCCGAAGGCTTTTTATAAGAGAACTTACTACAAGAGCCGTACCTTCAACAAAAGAATGTATTTATGGCCCGTTCCGCAGGCTCAGATGGACATCAACCCCAATTTGAGACAAGCTCCCGGATATTAATAAATAATTAGAGAACAAGTATGAAATCAATAAAATTCATTTTTAGTGCGATGACATTGGCATTTGCTGCATTGACATCCTGTTCGGATGATAACAGTGTGGACTTGTCCAATCGTAAGTTTGTACGTATTGACCAATCATCGGTTTATTTGGAGATTGACGAAACTGCCACAGTTACCGCTTCTGTTGATGACCTGGCAGGCGATTCCTATCAGTTGAAGTGGAGTGTCCTCAACTCCGATGTGGCTACCATTGAAGGTGTGGAAAATAATGCAGCTGTAATTACACCTGTTGCTGTTGGAAAAACGGTCATCAAGGTAGAAACGGCTGATGGCAAGTTGTGCTACTTTAGCGACTTGACTGTTACCAAGACTCCTAAGACGTGTTACATTGACTTTGGTGTCATTGATTCTCCGGCTCCGTTTAACAACTATAGGAATCCCAGAGACCCCGGATTGGTAAATATGCTCGACCATAGAGGTCGTCCTACTACTTTCGGCATCGAGGTGGACAAACCGTTTTCCGGAGAATTGGCTCGCGGTTTGAATAATAATTTGGGTCTTCCAAAAACAGCTTCTGAGGATATGTTTTTCAGCGACGGTATTGCTATTCCGCTCAGTGGATTTAAGGTGACAGGTCTCTCTCAAGGAACAAAATATACGTTCAGTTTCTATGGTCACATCAATGACCGTGGAACTGAAACCGAGTTCCATGTAATCGGAAAGAACGATGGCGTTGCTTATTTGGTTAATGACGATAATTTCGATAGAACGGTAGAGATTAAGGGTATTGAGCCTAATGACGAAGGTGTTGTTTATATCGAAATGAAACCGGGCCCGAACAATGTACAATGGGCCAAATTCTTTGGCGTAAATACCATGGTACTTTCAGAAGAGTAGAATTGATGTGGTTTTATAGACCATAATCCTTTCTATTGAAATAATACTGTCAGTGAGGAGAGATACCGTTTAAACAGGCATTCTCTCCTTGCCTTTTTAAAAAACATATAGTAAAATAGTTTATGAAAATTAATTTGAAAGAAGTTTCTGTTTTCTTGTCTGCCATTCTATTGGCAGGCTCGTATGCCGTGGCTCAGAATCCATACAGATGGACGGATGAGCTGGAGTTATTGAAAAGAGTGGATAAATTGCCGGAGTATCGCACTGGCTCTTATGTGGAGCAGTTCTCGAGTTACGACCGTACCGGAGGCAATGATGATGGTTTTGCGGGTACTTATTCTTTCCTTCGTAAGGAAGGTGATAAGTTGGTGATTGCTGAGATGGAAGGCCCCGGAGTCATCAACCGAATCTGGACTCCTACACCGACGGACAATATGCTCTATTTCTATTTTGATGGACAGAAAGAGCCCGGTCTGAAAATAAAGTTCTCGGATTTGTTTTCCGGTAAGGTTTATCCGTTTACAAAGCCCGTTTGTGGTAATGAAATTGGTGGTTTTTATTGTTATCTGCCCATTACGTACAAAAAGTCCTGCAAAATTGTTTTCGATGGACCTAAATTGGAATTCATTCAGATACAATACCGTAACTTGCCGGAAAAGAAGGTGGAAACCTATACCGGTGAATTCTCACAGCAGGATAAGGATTTGTTGGCTGAGGTGAATAGAATATGGGCTGACTTGTCTCCTGCTGTAACGAATTATACCTTTGGAAAATCAGCTGGTGTACAGACGGAAGAAAAGGTATTTACACTGAGTCCGGGAGAAGAAGTTTCTTTCTTTGAGATGGCAGAACCGGGACGTATTGTAGGTATGTCGATTGATGGCGGAACATCTTTCGAAGGTTTATACAAAGATGTGATTCTTTCAGCTAAATGGGATAATGAGAAGGTGGAGGCTATTTATGCCCCCGTTGCTGATTTTTTTGGATATGCCTATGGAAAAGGAGCAATGCGGAGTATCTTAATGGGTAAGCAAGGTACTTCCAACTACTGCTATCTGCCAATGCCTTTTGACAAGTCAGCTTCTATGAAGATGATTTATAAAAAGAGAGAAGGTATTCAGCAATCTCCTATTTCTGTAAACGTTAAAGTGTACTATAACAGTAATAAGCGTAATGTGAAGGAAGAGGGTAAGTTCTATTCTGTATGGCGTAGAGAGAAAACTCCTCTCGGCATTTTCCATAAGTTTGCTGCACAAAAAGGAAAAGGACATTATGTAGGAACCATCCATCAGGCACAAGGCCTGCGTCCGGGAATGACCTTGTTCTTCGAAGGGGACGACAGCACTTACGTAGATAATAAAATGCGTCTGCACGGCACCGGTTCCGAAGACTATTACAACGGTGGCTGGTATGCTTTATTGGATCGTTGGGACAGAGGAAACAGCCTCCCCCTCCATGGTTGCCTGGATTATTCGCTTCCGATGGCCAGAACCGGTGGATACCGTTTCTTCTTGGCCGACAAAATGTCCTATGAGAAGGAAATCTATCATGGAATGGAACATGGTGAAGTAAAAAATAATTTTCCGGTAGATTATACATCTGTTGGATTCTTCTATGCAGCCCAGCCATTGCAAGGCAGAGAAGAGCCTACTGCTGAATTACGCACTGTATATCAGCCGACAGAACATATCTATTTCCCTCAACTGATGCAGCTGAGTCTTGGTGGAGGTGTCCAGGTAACAAATGAGCGTGGAATCCGTATGACCACCCAGCATGGAGGAGTAGTGCGCATCATGCTGAACGATGTGCCCGAAGGAAAATATAAAGTGCTGATAAACTATTTTGAGAAACCGAATGGTGCCGACTTCCAGGTTTGGCAACGCCAGAAGCAACTGTCCGGATGGATCTCTACTAAGAAGGACAAAGAAGTGTCTAAAGACAGAGTACATGTAGGAGACATCAATTTGACGGAACAAACCAATTCAGTCACTTTCCATGTGAGAAATAATAACGGTGGGGACCAGTTTGAACTGGGACTGATTATCCTGGAAAGAATAAAGGAATAGATGTGGGAATGTGTACTTGTATATGGAATTGATAAGAATGAGAACTAAACAAATTTTACTGTTTGGGCTTGTTACCTGTAGTTTGACGGGCAATATGGCTTGTAAGGATGCTGATAGTGAAAAAACGCTGTGTATTGATAATGTACGTATGATATCCCGTGTCACGGGTGATCCTTTGCCGGGAGATACATTGCTGAATCCCAATAATACCGGACCTGACTTTGATGTATATGGAACGGATTTGGGGTTAATGTGGCATATGGATGGAAACCGTGTGGGCATGTTTTTCGGAGATACCAGTGGAGAAGGTTTTGTCGTGAATAAAAATGGTGGCAATGGTTCCAACTGGCGTTCCAACGTACTGGCTTTTTCATCGGATACAGAGCTTACAGACGGTCTTAAAATAGATTCAATGCTGCTTGATGCCGATGGTAAGGCGCTTGAGGTATGTGCGGGCGGTAAGACGAATCCGGAGGTATACCAGACTTCCATCCCTACGAGTGCTATTCGGGCCGGTAAAACGGATTGTGTCCATATTATGAACATCTATGATTGGGGAGCGCCTCATGGACGCTGGCTTACCAATTTTTCTTCTGTCTATACTTCCAATGATGACGGTCGGACATGGGAGCGGCGTGAAGAGGTGACTTTTTCTCCCGACAGTCATTTTTCGCAAGTGGCTTATGCCAAATGTGACGGATGGATTTATATGCTCGGCACACAGGCCGGACGTGGTGATGCTGCGTATCTGGCGCGTTTCCTTGAGAAAGATCTTCTGGATATGAAGGCCTATGAATACTGGAACGGTGAAAGTAAAGAGTGGATACGTGGAAATGAGGCTGCCGCTACTCCGGTATTGAGAGGTCCCGTAGGAGAAGCGTCGCTGATATGGCACAAGAAGTTTGAGCGTTGGATTCTGACTTATAATTATGATCCGAATCATGACGAGACTCCTTTGACCAAAAGGCATGCCATTCTTTATTGTACATCGAAGGATCTCGTCCAGTGGAGCGAGCCGAAAGTATTGGCGGAAGCGGACAGATATCCAGCTTTGTATTGCGCTTACATACATCCGTTGAAAGACAATGATGACCAGCTTTGGTTCATCATGTCCATGTGGGGGCCATACAATGCTTTCCTGATGTGTGCCGATATGAAGCTGGAATAATAATCACTTGACTTGAATTGGATATGAAGCTTAGGAATTTATTTTTATTAATAGCTCTCTCGTTACCGGTTTGCTTGTCTGCACAGACAAGCAAACAAATCTATCTGCAACGAGCCGATTCTTTGCTTCAGCAGATACTTACTCTCTATAAAGTGGAGAAGTATGGCCTGCTGACGGAAACTTATCCAAGAAACCCGGAGCAGAGAATTACATATACGGCCAATACCGGCGCTGTTGTTAACCAGCAGGAGGTCTCTTTCTTGTGGCCTTATTCAGCCTTGGTATCCGGTTGTGTTTCTTTGTATAAGGTTTCCGGGCAAAAGAAGTACAGAAAACTGATGGACCGGCAGATAAAGCCGGGACTGGACCTTTATTGGGACTCTACCCGGATTCCCCATTGTTACCAGTCGTATCCGGCTTTTGCAGGTCATAATGATCGTTATTACGATGACAATGACTGGGTGGCCATTGATTTCTGTGATTACTATGAACGGACTGGTGACAAGGAGTATCTGGAAAAAGCCATCCAGCTGCATGACTATATTTATTCCGGATGGTCCGAAGAGTTGGGGGGAGGAATCTATTGGTGCGAACAGAAGAAAGAATCAAAAAACACTTGTTCGAATGCTCCGGCTACTGTTCTCTGTATGAGGCTGTTTAAGTTGACTAAGGATGCAAAATACCTTGAGCAAGCTAAGAAGACCTATCAATGGACCCGTGACAATCTTTGTGACCCTTCTGACTTTGTATATTGGGACAACAAGAATTTGCAGGGAAAAGTGGATCCGGCCAAATATACTTATAACAGCGGGCAGATGATTCAGGCCGGTGTACTTCTCTATCAGGTAACTGGAGAGAAGCGTTACCTGAAGGAAGCGCAGCAGACAGCCGAGGGTGCCTGCCGTTTCTTTCTGAAGGTACAGCCTATCGCAACAGGAGAGATGAAATTCTTTCCGGCAACTCCTTGGTTTAATGTAATCTTGTTCAGAGGTTTGAAGGCGCTATATCTGGTTGATAGGAATGAGGCGTACATAAAGACCATGATTGCGAATGCGGATTATGCTTGGAACTATGCGCGTGATGAGAATGGCTTGTTTAGTAATGATTGGTCGGGAAACAGAAAAGAGCAGTTCAAGAGTCTACTGGAGAATGCCTGTATGATTGAGCTTTTCGCCGAGATCAGCGAACTGCAATAAATAAAACCTTTAAACACAATAAATAAACAGAAAATGAAAAAACAGATTGCAGTATTGGTATCTGCCTTGCTATTGGGTGGCGGTGCCTATGCTCAAAATAGTGTGCAGGCGCAAAAGCCGAAAGCCTACATGGTGTCTGATGCACATTTGGACACACAGTGGAACTGGGATATCCAGACCACAATCAAGGATTATGTGTGGAATACGATCAGCCAGAATCTGTTTCTGCTGAAGCAGTATCCGGAATATATTTTTAATTTTGAAGGAGGTGTGAAATATGCTTGGATGAAGGAATATTATCCGGCGCAATACGAAGAGATGAAGAAATTCATAGAGAGCGGCCGTTGGCATATCAGCGGAGCCAGCTGGGATGCCACTGATACACTGGTTCCTTCCATAGAGTCTGCGATTCGTAACATCATGCTTGGTCAGAATTATTATCGGAAGGAATTTGGTGTGGAAAGCACTGACATCTTTTTGCCGGATTGTTTCGGTTTTGGCTGGACACTTCCTGCCATTGCGTCCCATTGCGGACTGATCGGCTTCTCCTCCCAGAAGTTGCAGTGGCGCAACAAACCGTTCTACGGCAACGACAAATATCCTTTCACTGTCGGCTTATGGCAAGGTATAGACGGCTCTACCATCATGATGACTCATGGATATGATTATAACCAACGTTTTGAGGACGGGGACCTGTCGGAAAACAAGGACTTGTTGGAATTGACCGGCCACTCTCCGCTTCACATGGTCTACCGCTATTACGGTACGGGAGACATAGGTGGTTCACCTACATTGGAGTCTGTACGTGCCGTAGAGAAAGGCCTGCAAGGCAATGGTCCGTTGCAGATTGTCAGTGCCACGAGTGACCGGATATATAAAGACTTCCAGCCTTACGCAAGCCATCCGGAACTGCCCAAGTTCAACGGTGAACTGTTGATGGATGTTCACGGTACCGGATGTTATACTTCCCAGGCTGCCATGAAGCTGTACAACCGTCAGAATGAGCTTTTGGGGGATGCAGCGGAACGCTCCTCCGTTGTAGCCGAATGGCTGAACCAAGCTTCCTATCCCGGAGCTGCATTGACTGAGAACTGGCAGCGTTTCATTTTCCATCAGTTCCATGATGACCTTACGGGAACAAGTATACCGCGGGCTTATGAATTCTCATGGAATGACGAGTTGATTTCCCTCAAGCAGTTCTCCGGTATTCTTACTTCCTCCATTGACGCTGTGGCAAGAAAGATGGATACCAGGGTGAAAGGGATACCGGTGGTGCTTTACAATGCGCTTGGATTCCAGGTTGCCGATATGGCAGAGGTGGAACTTGCCTTGCCAAAGAAACCGAAAGGGATTACCGTATATGATATGAATGGCCGGAAAGTGGCCGCCCAATTGCTGTCCTATGCTGACGGTAAAGCCAGACTCTTGATAGAGGCTATTGTGCCCGCTACCGGTTATGCGGTATATGATGTCCGTACTTCTGGTCCGTCGGCTGACACCCGGGTATCTGTGGATTCCAATGCATTGGAGAATTCCATTTATAAGATAACGCTGGATACAAAGGGTGATATCGTTTCGTTGTTTGACAAGAAGAACGGCAAGGAGCTGGTGAAACCCGGTAAATCCATTCGTCTGGCACTCTTCACGCAGAACAAGTCCTACATGTGGCCTGCTTGGGAGATCTTGAAGGAGACTATAGACCGGGAACCGGTTTCCATCACAGAGGATGTGAAGATGACACTGGTGGAGGATGGTGAGCTGCGCAAGTCACTCTGCATCGAGAAACGTTATGGAGAGTCACTCTTCAAGCAGTACATCCGTTTGTATGAGGGTAGCCGTGCCGACCGCATAGACTTTTACAATGAGGTGGACTGGCAGTTGTCCAATGCTTTATTGAAGGCCGAATTTCCTTTGAACATGGCAAATACGGAAGCCACCTACGATTTGGGACTTGGAAGTGTGAGGCGGGGCAACAATACGGAGACTGCCTACGAAGTCTATGCACAGTATTGGGCCGATTTGACTGACCGTAGTGGAAACTATGGCATATCTGTCTTGAATGACAGCAAATACGGCTGGGACAAGCCGGACGACAACACCCTCCGCCTGACCCTGCTGCATACCCCCGAAACAGACAAGGATTATGCTTACCAGAACCGCCAGGACTTCGGGCATCATTGCTTTACATACAGTCTGGTGGGTCATGCCGGTGGACTTGACAAGGCTGTCACCATAGAGAAGGCGGAGATATTGAACCAGAAGCTGAAAGCTTTCCGTACCGATAAACATAGGGGTACATTGGGTAAGGAGTTCTCTTTCGTCTCTTCCAATAACCGCAATGTCATTATCAAGGCATTGAAGAAAGCCGAGAACTCGGATGAGTATGTAGTGCGTGTCTATGAGATAGGCGGTGAGAAGGTGCAGGATGCGGTACTTTCTTTTGCAGGCGAAATTGCCAGTGCCTACGAAGCGGATGGCACTGAAAAGAGTATCGGTTCGGCCGAATTCAGTGGAAACGGGCTGTCTGTAAGTATAAAGCCTTATTCTATAAAGACATTCAAGGTACGTTTGAAGTCATCGGGCGAGGACGCTTATCAATTGCAGTATGCCTCTTTACCGTTGTCCTATAACTGTAAATGTTCCTCATTCAACGAGTTCCGCGGTGAAGCTGATTTTGAGTCGGGTTATTCGTTTGCGGCAGAACTGTTGCCCGAATCCCTGACTGTAAACGGGATTCCTTTCCAGCTCGGCGAGAAAGATGCCGCCAACGGAATGACGTGCAATGGTGATACTATTGTTCTACCGGAAGGTAAAAAGTATAATAAACTGTATTTTCTGGCTGCCGCTACGGACGGGGACTATGCCGCCACTTTCCGGTGCGGAGGGAACAAGAGTGAGGTCATTGTACCTTCCTATACCGGATTTGTCGGACAGTGGGGACATTCGGGACATACCAAAGGTTATCTGAAGGATGCCGAAGTGGCTTATGTGGGAACTCACCGCCACTCTCCTACAGCCGATGAGGCCTATGAGTTTACCTATATGTTCAAGTTCGGTGTTGATATTCCGGCAGGTGCTGCCAGCCTTATACTTCCGAAGAATGAAAAGGTTGTTCTTTTTGCTGCCACATTGGTGGAGGAAACTCTGAAACCCGTCCAGGTTGCCACTAGCTTGTTCCATACAGCCATCCGTGACAATGAGATGGAGTTGAACAGTGTGGAGGTGGAAAAAGAAAATCTGTTGAAGGGCGCGAAGATTATCGCCTATTCCGGCTATTTTAATGATAATGAGAAGCCCGAACGCATCGTTGACGGGGATGTCGATACCAAATGGTGTGAAGTGGGAAGTGCGTTGAACTATGTGGATTTTGATTTGGGTGAGGCGAAAACTGTGAGCGGTTGGAAACTGGTGAATGCAGGCCGTGAGGACAAAGGGTACATTACTTCCGCTTGCTTCCTGCAAGGCAGAAACAGCCAGACTGAAGAATGGAAGACACTTGACAATATAGATGGAAACCGGCAGAATGTCGTATCACGTATGATTGACACTCCGGCGCAGGTACGCTATGTACGCTTGATGATAACCCGTCCTATGCAGCATGCAGGAGGAAGGGTGTTACGCATCAATGAGGTGGAGCTTTATTGATTATATGCTGTAGGAGGTATTATAGCTTCCTACAGTAATTTTATTGACATATAGATATTTATGAGTTATTCAAGTAGATGTTGTTTCCTATTCATTGTGCTGGTTCCCGTTCTGTTATTATCATGTACTGATAAAAAGACAGAGGAAGCTATACAGTTGGAAAAAGCTTTAATATTTGCCGGTGATAATCGTGTAGAACTGGAAAAAGTTTTATATCATTATAACCAATGTGTTGCAGATAGTTTGAAGTATAAGGCAGCTCATTTTCTTATAAGAAATATGCCGGATTATTATTCGTATTATTCTCCGGAAAATGATTCCATAAAGGATTTGTACCAAGCTGTTGCTCAAAAGAAAATGAGTGAAGATGTAGCTATTGAAGTAGCTCAAAAAAAGTTTGTTCCATTTTTGGAGCGAAATCAAAAGGTTATATACGACTCGCACGTAATCACAGCTTCTTATCTGATCCGGAATATTGATCATGCTTTTGGTATGTGGGAAAAACAACCATGGGGGAAATATATTAAATTTGAAGATTTCTGTGAATATATACTGCCTTACCGTGTGGCTTTTGAACCACTTTCAGAGTGGAGAGAGACTTATGCCGAGGCGGCAGAGCAGATATTGGATTCTTTGTTTATCGGAAGTGACGTATTACAAGCGTACAAGCTGATAAACGAAAATATTATAATGAAACCTGACTGGTTTTTTACCATACGTACATCAAGTGTGGGATTGTTTGATATGAGTGCTGAATATATGTGGAACAACCGTATTGGGAACTGCTGGAACAGAACTTATTTTACTACTTATCTTCTTCGTTCTATAGGTATTCCTTGTGGCGTTGACTATCTGAAGCAAGCACCTAAAAGTGCAACCAACCATTGTTGGAGTTTTATCGTAGATACCACGGGGTTGACATGTGATTTTGAAGGAGGAGATCATAGAATGCCTATTAGAGACCGTTTTGTTACATTTTATGAGCTGAAAGGAAAGATTTATCGGAAAATGTTTGCTTCCCAAAAGCTCCAGTTGGAAGAGGTTAATCAAGAAAAGGGTATTCCGTTTTCTCTTTCTGATAAACATGAAAAGGATGTATCAGGTGAATATTTCCCCAATGAAAGGATTGCAGTTCGATGCGAAAATATACCCAAAAGGACCAATATTGCTTATTTGTGTCTATTTAATAATAGTGAGTGGATTCCGGTAGATTGGGCAGAAATAAAGGATGACACTGCAAGATTTGAACATATGGACTGGAGGAACATAGTCTATTTAGTTGGGTATTATAAGGAGGGTAGAATTATACCCGCTGCTCCTCCTATCCTTACGACTGAAATGGCTAAACATACTATATCAGCACGTCCAAATATGCAAAAGAAAAACAAGATGAGGCTTGAACGTAAATATACAGAAGCTCCCATTATTATTTTTCTTAGGGATTTGTTGCTTGATGGGCGGTTTCAAGGTTCTAACTCGCCTGATTTCAAAAACACGATTGATATGCATGTCATTACCCAAAGGCCTCCAGGCTCTTATCTTACAGTGAAGCTTGATACTGTGTATAAATTTCGGTATGTCCGTTTTTTGGCGAGAGATGGCATTCGGTCAGATATAAGCGAAGTGGAATTTTATTCTCCTTCTGATTCAGTAAATCCGTTGAAAGGTATTCCTATGGGAAATCCGCCGGTCGATGGTGATAATAGCCATCGGATGGAAATGGCATTTGATGGTGATCCATTAACATGCTATGCGTCCGCAAATCTAAACAATGCGTGGGTTGGCCTTGATTTTGGGAAAAAAACAGAAATAAATAAAATTCGTTTTGCTCCTCGTGGAGATGACAATTCAGTCCGTGAAGGTGATGAATATGAACTGAAATATTTATCAATGGACGGATGGGTTTCTTTGGGAAGACAAACTGCGCGAACATATTTTTTAGAGTTTTCTGGTGGGCCGGATAAAGCCTTGTATCTCTTGAGTAATTTGACACGAGGAAGAGAAGAAAGACCTTTTACATATGAAAATGACACCCAGGTATGGTGGTGATATTAGTTGTATGCAAATATTGAAATGTTTTGATGCTATTGCTGCAATATTAAAGAAAGGAGGTAGATAAAAATGTTTTAAGAAAGTAAGAATTTGAAGTTTTAATAGGAGTGTATTTATATAATAGAATTTCTTTAAGAATAGGGGATGGTTTTCAATGCCCTAAGACGTTATTTGATATGTTGTTTTAATAATGTATCTTGTTGTTTAACCAAATTTCAATATAATAATGGTAAAAATTAAATCAATGATAAGAAAATCAGTAAATTGTTTAGTGACATTAAGTCTTATGTTTTTTGTATTTCTTTTTGTTTACGCTTGTAGTTCTGATGCAGATTATTCTGCAAAAATAGAAGATATTGATAGAAATCTATTAATAAAGTCTGTTGCAGAATCGGATGTGTTTTTAGATTTTATATTAGAACATAAATTGGTAATGGAACAGTTTATGGTATATGAGGGATTAATTGCTAAGTTTTCATAGAATGAAGAATTAAAAAAGCAATCAAAGAGCATCCAGAAGCTGATAAAGAAGAGATTTATAAAATGTTAAAATAGAAAAATAAAATATGCGAATTTTCAACAAATCAAAAATTATAATCAGAAAATTCTTGACAAATAAAAAATCAACTCATATAATATAAACAAATATTTAGCAAGTTAAAGTGATAAATCCGATGAACAAAAGTAAGTAGCTCATCAAACAGTCTTACAGAGAGTGACCGGTTGCTGGAAGGTCATAGATATGTGATAAGCGAATGGATTTGTGAGGAGCACAGAGAACTGTTTATGAAACTTAGTAACTGTCGCCGTTATCCCACGTTACGGGAACGAGATATAAAAGCTTTTTATTATCGAACAAAGCGGAGTATCTTAAGTGAGGAGAGATATTTTCTAAGATATTTTAACAAGAAGAGAAGATCAGAAGATATTTCTTGAATATGGGTGGCACCACGGTCTATCGTCCCTAGCAATAGGAACGATGGGCCTTTTTTATTTCATAGGAAATTTCGATGAAATCCCCTATGATATAAAAAGACATCAATGGAAATAAAAACAAAATTTGCCAAAAAAGTAAAAAACATATTGAATATACAAAAAGAAACGAATATACTAAACATATACATATGATCAATTGAAGGGAGGAAATACGTATGAAAAAATTACTCACAAGGCTGTTCATTGCAATGCTGATATTGACATTTACCCCAACAATGAACACTCAGGCAAAGGCAAAGATCAAATTGAACAAAACAAAGATTTCTTTACAAAGAGGGAAAACTTACACCCTGAAAGTAAAAGGAACAAAGAAAAAAGCAAAATGGAGTTCTTCCAACAAAAAGGTTGCAACCGTTAATTCCAAAGGCTTTATCACCGGAAAAAAAGCAGGAACAGTGAAAGTTACTGCAAAAATCGGTAA